>Ga0316187_10000014_pt1 | contig 112014 bp, 93 predicted proteins | sample CroRivburrow1_MG_FD_204927 | JGI IMG/M metagenome (GOLD analysis project Ga0316187, IMG submission 204927) | Coastal sediment microbial communities from Maine, United States - Cross River worm burrow 1 | ecosystem: Environmental > Aquatic > Marine > Coastal > Sediment | place: USA: Maine...
TCGGTCAAAAAGACTGGGTGAGTATACGTCAAGCCCCTTTCTGTGGAAGGCTTGCCTGCCTGAGATAGACTCCAGTTCCAGACACTCAACTTGGGCATTTCAAGGTGCCGGGAGACGAGCCTAGCCCACCATCGACCTGCCACGGGGAGGATCAACAATGGATCTCGTAGTTGGTGCAACGGGCGATCTCGGAGGACGCATCACCAGGCGTCTCCTGGAACAGGGGGAGCAGGTTCGGGTCCTGGTCCGCGACACGTCGGATGTAAGCCCCCTGAAGGCAGCTGGAGCCGAGTTGGCGTTCGGCGATCTCAAAGAGATCCTCACCGTGGATACGGCCTGCAAGGGAATCGATCGCATCATATCCACGGCTACCGGCGCCTCGCGTGGAGGCGACGACTCCGTGGACGCCGTCGATCGACAGGGCCATGCGACACTTCTCCGCTGCGCCGAGAACGCTGGAATCCGCCGAATCGTCTATGTATCGGCAACAGGCTTCAAGAGCGACTCGCCCGTCGACTTGGCCCGCGCCAAGGCCACGACCGCTGAGGCGATCCGCTCGAGCGGTCTCAGCTACACGATTCTGCAACCGACACTTTTCATGGAGTCTTGGATCGGCTTCGTCGTCGGGGCGCAGCTTCGGCTGGGTGACACGGTACAGGTGATCGGGGACCCAGCCCGGAAATACGGCTTCGTCGCCGTCGAGAACGTGGCCGACCTGGTGCTTTCGGTGCTCGACCATCCTGACGCCCAGCGAGCCGACATTCCTTTGAGCGCCGGCTCCTGTTCGTATCAGCAGATCGTTGGCTGGGTCGCCAAAGCCATCGACCGAGACCTGCAGGTGCACAGTGTGCCTCCAAGCAGTGCGATCGAGGGCTTCCCCCCGATCCTCAACGAGCTCTGGTCATTCGCGGCTACGGGCGGGATGGGGCCGCTGACGACGCCGAAGGTCGCCGAGAAATTCGGCTTCGAGATGGTCCGACCCAGGGCCTTTGTTCAGGATTTCTTCGGTACCGACTAGAGGATTGCCGGGCGGTCCGGGAGCTCGTTCAAGTTACCGCCGTCAGCCGGAAAGCTCCGGGCCATGAGACCTCCCACGGCCCTTACGCCTTCTAGCGCTCCTGCCTCGAAGTGGGTCTCTGAAAACTCCAGCTCCATTCTGTGACAGATCTGGGCCCACTCGTTGGCCGCCACGGAGGACCTGAATCCACGATCCGCAAGAATTTCGACTTTGCGATCTGCTAGCAGGACGTAGATCAGAACTCCGCTGTTCTCCTCGGTATCCCAGACGCCCAGGTCGCCGAATACTTGGACCGCGCGTTCTCGCGAGCTGACCCCACGCAGGGCAGGCCAGGCATCGAGCGAGCCTTCGATGGCAAAGCGGATCTCCCCTCGATGGGTCGCTTCGGATTCACGAATAGCCGTCTCGATCGCTTCGAGAGTCGATGGAGGAAACCTGCGAAGCAGCGTCCATCTCGTCGTATTCATATGCCGAAAGCAGCGAGCTACATCCATCACCAACTCCCTGAGGCGCCGCCGCCTCCGAAACTGCCGCCACCGCCGCTGAAGCCGCCGCCACTGAAGCCCCCTCCGCCCCATCCTCCGGAGCTCCAACCACCGCCTGACCGACCCCCGGCCCGGGGGTGGCTGGACCATCTGCCACCACCGGCTCGGGCTCCCCCGAGCAGCATGATCACAAAGGTGATGATGCCCGCCACGAGACCCACCATCAGCAGGCTGCTCAGCAACCAGACAATCACTCCGGCAATCGTGGCTCCAGCGAGGGATCCCCAGAACCGTCCGAACAGCATTCGCAGAAAGCCCCCTGCGATGAAAGCCACTATCAGCAAGAATGGGAGGAGGCTCTTCAGGCCTGCCCACGGACCCGGTTCCCAGTTGGGCTGAGGCTCCGGAAGGGGCTCCCCCTCGGCCACGGCGATCATTCTCTCGACCCCCAACTCGATGCCACCGGGAACGTCACCGGATCGAAACCTGGGGAGGATCGACTCGCTGATGATCCTCCTCGAGGCAAGATCTGTGAGCGCTCCCTCTAGCCCATAGCCCACCTCGATTCGGACGTTTCGATCCTCGAGAGCCACCAGAAGCAGCGCTCCGTCGTCGATTCCCTCCCGCCCCAGCATCCAAGCTTCAGCTACCCGCAATGCATACTGCTCGACAGCCTCCGGCTCCGTCGTCGGGATCACGAGGACTGCGATCTGGCTGCCGGTTCTGGATTCGAACGCCGCCAGCCGCTCCTCGAGGGCCGCGAGTGCGGCGCCATCCAGCGTCGAAGTTTGGTCTGTGACTCTAGTCTTCAGTTCCGGAACCGGCACATCGGCAGCCGCAAAACCGCTCCACAACAAGGTGGCGAGAACGATCTGCCACCCTAGGGCCCGCCGCCAACCCCGTTGCGCGCGACGATCCCCCTCGAGTCGCACCTCAGTTTCCGTCGCCGAAATCGACAGTTGGTGGTGCGGCCAGGACCGCTTCGTCTTCGACCTCGAAGGTGGGTTTGACTTCATGGCCGAAGACCTTGGCAGTGAGATTCGTCGGGAATCTGCGCACCGTCATGTTGTACTGCTGAACGCTCTGGATATAGCGGTTCCGAGCCACAGCGATACGGTTCTCGGTACCCTCGAGCTGCGCTTGTAGATCGCGAAAATTCTCATTGGCCTTCAAATCAGGATACTGCTCCACAACCAGGAGCAGTCGGCTCAGGGCACCCGTCAACTCCCCCTGTGCCGCCTGGTAGTCGGCGAGAGCCTGTGGATCGTCGACCATATCCGGAGTGGCCTGTATCTGCCCGACCCTGGACCGAGCTTCGGTGACCTCGGTCAGCACCTCTTCCTCGTGCTCCGCATAGCCCTTGACTGTATTGACCAGATTCGGGATCAAATCGGCTCGCCGTTGGTACTGGTTCAACACCTCGGCCCAGCCAGCCTTTACCTGCTCGTCCTGGGTTTGCAGCGTGTTGTATCCGCAGCCCGACAGGGCCAATCCCGCCACGACGATCAACACCCAAACTGAACGCCTCATGAAGTTCCCCTTTCCTTGCGACCTCTCGTTCTTTGGTGGCTCGTCACTGTCACTGGTCCGAGCATCGCGACCGACTCGGGCCGCCAAGCTCATGGACTCAGATCGTCGCCATCTCATCCCAAACCGGGCTGTCCTCAGTTGTCTCCGGGGTTCTGGATCTTGAATACGAAAGCACCCACCATCACCCTGAAACCGATGGCCAGGCCAAAGTAGGAGTTGCCAGCAGTAGAGCTGGCTGTCGACGTGCCGATTACCTCTGTCAGGCAGCTCTTCATCACGCTTCTCTTCGCCTTTCCTCTGCGCTGTCTCGGCGGCGAATTTCGATTTGCCTGATATGTTACATCGCCGTTGCCATCCTCAAAAGGTGGTGTGCCCAATCTAGGCCGAAGCCACCTCCTGGAAGAGCGCATCTACCAAAGCGAATAAGGGCCTGTAGGTACCGGGCCTTTACCGTATACTCGGCCCTCGCTGACGGCTGAACGACCTGGAGAACTCCATGCCCAAGTGGTTTCGATGGCTTGCATCCCTGAAGTTGAATACCGCGCTGCTAGTGTTCCTCGTACTGGTGCTCGGAGCGGGCACGATCGTCGAATCGAGGCTCGGTACCCAGGCTGCCCGGGCCATCTACTACGCACCCTGGTTCCAGGGACTGTTGGCTCTTCTCGGGATCAACATCGTCTGCTCGCTCTGGGAACGCTGGCCCTGGGGCAAGGAACGCATCGGTTTCGCCCTCACCCATGCTTCGATCGTGATCATTCTGCTCGGCGCCGGGATCACGCAATTCGCCAAGATCGAGGGACAGCTGGCGCTATGGGAAGGACAGTCCAGCGACGTGTTTGTCGATGCCAGCCAGCCTGGTCAACTCGTGGAGCACACCCTTCCGTTCACGGTGCACCTGGATGCTTTCGAGATCGACTACTACCCGGGCACCATGCGTCCGGCACAATTCCGCAGCCGGGTCCGCGTGGGTAACCCTCCATCGGGGCAGATGTACGCCGCCGACATCGAGATGAACCACGAGCTCGCCTACGGTGGCTATCGCTTGTTCCAGAGCAGCTACCGCCAGGAGGAAGGCCGTGAAATGACCGTCCTGTCGGTCTCCAAGGACCCCGGGCAACCTCTGGTCTTCGCCGGCTACGTGCTTTTGATTCTGGGCATGATCACGGTTCTGATCACGCGGCTGAAGCAATACCGGCAGGTGCCTCGGGAGGTCCGAGCAGGCAGCCCGGCTCTCAAGCTCTCTCTGCTCCTCCTGATCCTGGGACTGTCGGCCGGGAGTACAACCCTTTGGGCCGAGGTCGACCCGAGCAGCTTGCCGGATGATCAGGCCGTTGCCGCACTGCGAACGCTGCCTGTCCAGCATGACGGGCGTGTCATGCCCCTGGACACCTTAGCCAGAGAGGGCATCTGGAAGGTCACCGGGAAGCGAGCCTGGAATGGAATCGATCCGGTGGCCATGGCCGTCAGCTGGGTCGTCGAACCGGAGCGCTGGAGCAATGAGCCGATTGTCAAGCTCGACAGCTCCCAGCTCGCCGCCGAGCTCTCACTGCCACCCGGTACCCGCTACGCGTCGTTTCAGCAGCTTGCGTCGATCCCCAAGCTGATGGAGTTGATCCGAGAGGCCCGCCGCAGGTCGGAGATCGAAGAGCCTCTTGACCCGCTGATGAAGGCAGCCCAGAAGGTCGAGCGCCGACTGATCTGGCTGCAGCAGTTCACCACCCGGCGCACCCTCAGGTTGATATCCGACCCGTCCGATCCACAGGCCGACTGGAGCCAGCCGGAGCGCTTTGAGAGCCTGGAGGATCTCCTGGACATCGAGAGCCGCCTACAGGCATCGAACCCAGCTGGATATCCAAGCCACAAGGCCATGCAGCTGGAAGTCAGTTACAACCGGGTGCGTCCAAGTCGGATCGCCTGGCTGGTGCTCCTGGTCGCCACGCTCGCCTCCTTGTTGGCATGGATCAAGCCCCGCCCCTGGCTCGATTGGCTCGCCGCGGGAGCGCTGCTTCTCGGCTTCGCCGTCATGAGCTGGGGACTCGCTACCCGGTGGCAGATCGCTGGCCGCATTCCAGCCTCCAATATGTACGAGTCGATGCTCTTCCTGGCCTGGGGAGTCGGCTTGTTCGCGCTGGTAGCGATGGGTTCCATTCGCAACCGCCTGGTGGTCCTCAACGCGGCTTTGGTTTCCACCCTGACCATGATTCTGATCGATTTATTGCCGATGGACCCCTTCGTCCATCCCATGCCTCCGGTCCTGTCAGGAACTCCCTGGCTTGCGATCCATGTGCCCATCACCATGTTGAGCTACTCGGTCTTCGCCGTCGGAGTGCTACTCGCCCACATGCAGATCGGCATCGAGATCTTCGGCAGAGACCGCCAGGACCTGGTCCGAAAGACGAACCAGCTGCTCTACTGGTACATCCAGGTCGGCTCGATCCTCTTGGCAGCCGGGATCATCACCGGCTCCATCTGGGCGGCATCTTCCTGGGGCAGGTACTGGGGCTGGGATCCGAAGGAAGTCTGGTCGTTGATCGCCTTCCTGGCCTACATGGCGATCCTGCACGGTCGCTTCGACCGATTGATCGGTTCCTTCGGTACAGCCGCATTCAGTATCGTCGCCTTCTGGGCCGTCCTGATGACCTATATCGGGGTGAATTTCGTACTCACCGCAGGCCTTCACTCCTACGGCTTCGGTGAGTCCAGCGTCGTCCGGTGGATGATCATGCTGGGCCTGGTGGAAGTCGCCTTCCTCACCGTTGGCTGGATCGCCCATCGCCGCCAGCCGAAGAGTCCTGCGGGCCTGCGGATCACCGGCTGACCACTCTAGCCGCGACCCGGACCGGCAAAGACGACCAGGCTGAGACGACCCCGAACCGGTTTCTCCTGCTCTTCCGGGGCAGCCTCGGAGTCGTCTTCCTCGGGCGATTCATCCGATCGAAAGTCCGTTCCCTCCTTCTCGATCAGCACGACCTCGGGGCGCTCGTCGCCCACCACGTCGAGAACCTGCAGGCGGTCATTGACCGTCCCGATGGGTACCCGCCAGATGGGCTCTTCATTCACGACCAGGTTGCCCGTGGCCTCGCGATTGCCCACAAAGACCAGCAAGGTCTCGTCTTCGATGAGGACCAGATCGGGAAGCCCATCCAAATCGAGATCCTGGCCATAGCTCCAGGTCTCACTCTCAACTTCTAAATTGGTCCTGCGTGTCTGCCCCTCGAATGCCCCCGAACCGGATCCCATAAAGGCCTCGACGACAAGCTTGCCGCCCCCGAGACCCTTCGGCTGGACCAGCACGACATCGTCGAAGCCATCACGGTTCACATCGAACACACCCACCCCAGGGCTGTACCAGTTGCGGGTCCGAGACTCCACCTCCAGTATCGGTTTGGCGCCGGATCGGCTTCGATCCTCGGACAACCGTAGAACTCGGAGCTTCTCCTTTTCGAAAATTCCCACTTTGTCGGCCTGGATAGTCGTGACCAGGAGAACAATCTCGCCATCCAGGAGCGCATACAGGCTCTCCTCCACCGTCTCGGGCGAGGGCAATTGAGACCATAGTTCCCGCACAGCTCCCTCGGGGCCGCTACCGGGCTCGAGGATGAGAGTCCGCAATCGCCGATCACCGATCGGCTCGGGACCGACCACATAGGTGAATTCTCGCGGCGAGTCTGGCGAGGGAAGAGCAGACACCAGGGGTGAGGAGAGACGCAGCCATCTGCCCTGCATTCGCGCTTTCACTGGTATCCCGTAGCTCTGGGTCTCCCGAAGGCGGCCCTCTTCCGGATCCAGATTCAATCGCTTCGCACTCCCGATTGCGGCCAGGACGAGCTCACTGGCCGCCACGGTCGAACCATCGAGATTCGAGCGTGCCCTACCCTTGAGATCGACTCCCTCTCCTTCCAAGGCCAGCTCGAGCTTGCCTTCACCGACTAGTCGGAAGATCCTGCCGTGCTCGCCGATCAGCAGCTCGGCAGTGCCATTGCCGGCCAGATCCACCGACGCCAGGGAATCCGTACCCGGTGGCAGGACCACCGGCAGATCACTCAGTCGCGCAGCATCTGCCATCCGAAGCTCATAAACGAAGCGCGGCCCTTCGGAGTCTTCGGCAGGCTCCACCAGGAGTATCAGTGATCGCTCGCCTGAAGGCGACTGGTAGGCCTCGAAGGTCACCAAGGGGCCGGGGACCACGACCTCCGTCAGACTGACGCCTGGAGTCTCACTCGACCTCAGGGCACCGGATGTCTTCGCGCCAGTCTGTTCTGCCGCCGCGAAAGATGGAATCGAAGTCGCCAGGAGGAGGAGGGTAAGCGCTGTATCGAGCCGCTTCACGGCCGGCCTCCGCTCATGTAGAGGTCCAGCCGGGCTCTCGGCGTCACACCCATTTCTCGTCGGCCCTCGGGTTGAGTCACCATCAGGTCGGCTCGCCCGTCGCCGTCGAGATCGCGGACCTGCACCAGGCTCAAGTCTTTCGGCTCGTCCAGCAAACGAATCGAGAGATCGGGCTCAGAGGGGAAGCTGCATCCCTCCCCACCCCGATGAATCGTGACCTTGCGCCCCCTACCCATCTGCACGAAGTCGGTACGCCCGTCGCCGTCGAAGTCGCCGGCGAATTGTGACAGTTGGCCGACACGGAGGTTGTTCAAATTCAGCCGAAAGCGCCCAGAAAGGTCCAGCTCCTCGACCGGGTCGAAGCCGCCGGCGGCATCCTGGCACCAGACATGGAAGTCGAGGCCGATGCTGATCCTTTTCGTCGCCAAAATACTCAGCGCCTTGAGAAGAGAAAACTCCAGAGTGATGCTGATCAGGTCCTGAAGGCCATCGCCGTCCAGATCCTGAAACCCCGCCGGCAGGCGGAACTCCGAATCTTCCTCTTCGAACGCGTAGCCGATCGCCTCGAACTGCTCGTAGGGCTCGCTTTCCATCTCGAGATTCTGCCGAGCTCGATGTAGGCGGTAGCGGACCGGAGGACGCTTGGCCTGCCGTACTTCCTTGCGGATACCGGCATCGTCGTCACTCAAGTCCTCTTCCGTCACGAACTCCGCGACCCCATCGCCGTCCAGATCCCCGAAGTAGACAATCGGGAATGCCTCGGGATCGTCTTCGCCGGACAACCTGATGGGTGATTCGAAGCTGCCGGCGCCAGCACTGCGCAACACGTGGAAATGCTGCCAGTCGCTATTCAGATCGGGCACGAGCAGGTCGGGCAGGCCGTCGCCATCCACTTGCCTGATAACTGGCAGGGGATAGTGGAAGATGACCTCGCCATTCACCCGATTCTGTTCCCCCGGCAGCCGCACGAAGCTGGACAAGTCTCCTGGAGCCCGTCCCAAGGGCCCGAGAACGACCGCCAGTCCATCTCGGGTTGGTATCAGCAGATCTGCCTTGCCATCGCCGTCGAGGTCGTGCAGCAACTCGAGGTTGGGGAGAAAGACCCCACTACCTGCCATCACCGGCCGCCTGTCGAACCAAGGCTCCAGGAGCAGCTGCGGCCCGGCGTCACCTTCGCTGAAGCGCAGCACTGAAACCCCTCGATCCGTGAGTGCGAGGATCAGCGAACCATCGGACGTCGCTGCCAGAGTGAGAATTGACAGATCCAGTGGCAAGACCTCGCCAAACGGCTCATAGTCACCAGCCTCGGTAGATCGAAACACCCACAGCTCGCGACGATCCGTGAGCGTCGGGATCACGGTCAGGATCTCGACCAGCCCCTCGACGCCCTGCATCTCGCTGACTTCCTGGATGTCGATCTGGTCCCACTCTGTGTAGGCCACGACCACGGCGAGGTCGAGTCTTCCGTCCTGATCGACATCGGCCGGCAGCACGAGAGCGGGCGCACCGGGGAGCTCGAGACTGATCTGCCGCAAGGTCAGCTTCCGCGCTGCCAAGCTTCCTGGGAAGCAAAGACAGACGAGTCCTGTGGTGACCATCAGCCTCCTCAAGGCGTCGCAGGGCATATCAACCAGGCGGGGTACCTTGGAGGAAGCGATCTCGGTAGTACCTCACGGGAACCGGCCCCAGGGTCATCATGCCATCCATGAACTCCTGCAATCGAAACTCCTCTCCCCGCAGAGTTCGGACTTCCTCATAGAGATCGTGCACCTGTCGATATCCCAGATGGTAGGACGTCAGCTGAGGCGCGCTGGTCAGCGCTCGCCGCCACATGTTCTCCGCGAACTGCTCATCCTGGAGTGCCTCTTCCCGGACCAGTCGAAGAACCTCTTCACGGCTCATTCCCTGGGTATGGACCCTGATGTCAACGATGGTGCGCGCGATGTTCTCGAGCTGTTTCTTCAGGTGCGCCAGCCGGTCCAGGGCACCGCCCCAACCCACATCCAACATCAATCTCTCACTGAAGGTCCCCCAGCCTTCGATATAAACCCCATCTCCAAATAGGGCCCTCACTTTTCTCGGGTGCCTGGCGGCCCATTTGAGCTGCAGGTAGTGACCCGGTATCAACTCGTGCGGCGTGATCATGACGTTGAAGTGATGGTTGAAGTCTCGAAAGAAGCCCTCGAGCTCCTCCTGTGTAGCGTCGGCTGGTGGCGTAGGAAGGAACAGGAGCGTCTTCGCGTCATCCGCCGCGAAGGGCCCTGCCGGGTAGACCCCTCCCACCGACTGGCCAATGAAGAAATCGGGCGAGCGGCCGACAAAAAGGGTCAGAGGCTCGGGCAGCGTAATGATCTGCTTCTGCCTCACGAACGCCACAGACTCATCGACCAACTGCCTGTAGTCGGCGATAAATTCATCGGTCGACGAGGCCCTGTCGTCACTCACCCTCTGGAAGAGAGCCGCGACCACTTGCTTGTCGCTGGCGGGGAGATCCTCGTCACCCATCACCTCCTCCCAGACGCTGCGACCATACTCCGCCGCTTCGCGGAGCTTGGCGGCTAGATCTTCGTTGGCACCTTCCAACACCTCGGCAAGCGGCGTGGTCATTCCGTTGACGATCTCGAACCTCGCCCGATAGTCCTCACCGAGCCGAGGTGAACCGGTCGCCTTCTTTCCCAGCTCGTCCAGGAAGGCGGCCAGTTGGGTCAGGGCAGTTGCGGCTTTCTCCCCTGCTCTACCGAGTCGTTGACGAAGGTCCGCATCGTCGTCTTCGGTGGTTGCCGCCGCCAGTCCCTCGGCGTAGAACTGAGCCGAAGCCTGCGCCTGACGGGAGGCCAATCGGCAGAGCTCAGGGGCGATCTCGTCGGTAGCGGTGGCAGCCAGCGCGCTCTGGGCCTGAGCCGCGAACCGCGGGATCTGTTCCACTCTGGAGGCTACTGCAGCCAATCGGTCATGGCGCGGTCGATCTTCGCGAACCAACAGGAAGACGGTCGCTTGACTGACGACGCCAGTCCAGAACAGCGGGTCCTTCTGTGGCCGGCGGAGCCTATCCAGATCCAGTAGCTGTAGCTCGGCTTCGCGCAGTAGCAGCTCCGCATCCAGGCGATCCTCGAACTCCAATTCAGGGTTCCCCAACGAGGCTTTCAAGTCCTCTGCCACGCCTCTGTTGAAGCCCACCCACTCCGAGATCTTCGTCGGAGAGAGATCCTCGAGGCGGTCATCCAGATCGTGCAGCCCCGCCGTGGTAGCCCGGGTCGGGAACATTTCGAAATAGGCATCCAGGTAACCCTCTACGACTCCGGCCTGGGCACCCGTCGCCATGAGTGTCAGCAAGAGTAAGGTGTATCTCATTTCACATCTCCCCTCCACCTGTGTCCTTACAAGTCGACGCTGGTTCCTGAGCCGTCAGACAATCGCAAGTATACGGCCAGTCTGCGGCTCGTCAGCGGTCCGGGGCCACTGAAACGGACTGAGGTGGTACTCTGAAAGCAAGAGAATGAGGACAGGAAACCGAGTCGCGTAGAGCCCCTTATCCCCCTGGCTTGGTCCACGACCGGAGCTATGGGACTCTCGAAATCTCGGCCTGCCTGTCCTCACTAGGTATTACACCCGTTTCGAGCGCTGAAAGAAGTTAGATCGGTCACATCCACCTTGTCTCGGGAAGCCCGCCATAGCTCGACAAGCGAATCAAATTGGATAGAATTCGCGACGCATTCGAGAGTACCAGGCCGACGGACAGTTCGAGTTTGTTGGCATTGAACGCAATCAACCGCCAAGCTAAGGAGATGCTGCGATGAATCTGAAGAAGACCGCTCTCGCCCTGATGACCTGCATGCTGTTTCTCGGCACCTGGGTCTCCACAACTGCCGCAGAGGCACAAGATCTTCACCCTTCACGCCGACCGAGCCCGACCGGGATCGCGTCGACCTTCATCGGTGACACCTACGTGAAGGTGGTTTACAGCAGGCCTTACAAGAGAGGTCGAGACAACATCTTCGGTACCGAGGACGGTGGCGCGCTGGTGCCCTACGGCAAGACGTGGCGGACCGGAGCCAATGAAGCCACAGAGATCACCCTCACCGGAGACGTTCGAATCGGTGACCAGAAGCTGGCAGCCGGCACTTACTCGATCTTCACGGTTCCGGGACCCGAGAGCTGGTCGGTACAGTTCAACTCGGCCCTGGGCCTATCTGGCACCGGGCGGTTCGACACGGAGACCCGGAAGTTCGAGGCGGTCGACCTTTCGACCACCGAAGTCCTCACCCTCGAAGCGCCAGTGGCAACTCTCGAGGACGAGGTCGATCAATTCACCTTCGCTTTCGAGCCGGGCGATGCAGGATCAGACCTGTGCATGCGTTGGATCACGACCGAGGTATGCGTTCCCATCGCAGCTGCTGAGTAGGTGCCGAAGACTGCCGCAGAGTCTCCAGCCGGGGCTGGAGGTTACGCCGGGAAGCTGCAGAGCTTCGCCGGGCGGACCCTTCTGCCACGGCTGCAGGCCTCGACCCGGGACTTCATCCTCGGGTTGGCTCTGACCTATCGTTTTACCTATCAGGAACTACGTCAGACGGCGCAGGCCGCTCGCGATCTGGAGATGTGGCGCGAGCGGCCCTTCGAACCTCTTTGGGCCGATCTCGAATCGGCGACGCCGAGCTACGGCCGGGAGCGAAAGAAGGCCCTCTTGCGGGGCTTGCAGGAGCGTTTGCGAAACCTCAGTCGCGGTCCCAAAACCTATCCGGAGTCGGGTCTCGACCCACCTACCCGGCGCCGAGTCTCGCTCGAGGAGCGCCAGACCGACAAGGAAGTATTCGGCCTTTGCCCGGCCTACTCGGAGCAGACGGTCTGTTGTGGCCTCTACACGATCGATGCCGTGCGGGGCTGTCCATTCGGCTGCAGTTACTGCACCATCCAGACCTTCTACGGCGAGACTGCGGAGCTGGAGGCCGATCTCTCAACGAAGCTCGCGGCAATCGAGCTGGATCCCGACCGTCGGTACCACATCGGTACGGGGCAGTCTTCGGATTCACTGGTCTGGGGCAACCGTGGGGATCACCTCGAGGCTCTTCTCGGTTTCGCTGCCGATCACCCAAATGTGCTGCTCGAGCTCAAAACGAAATCGGACAACATACGGTATCTCACAGAGGCGCGAGTACCAGAGAACGTAGTCTGCAGTTGGTCGCTCAGCACGGATACCCTGATTCGCAACGAGGAGCACTACACGGCCAGCCTGCAGCGTCGCCTGGATGCCGCCAGATCGGTCGCAGATTCAGGAATTAGGGTCGCCTTCCACTTTCATCCCATGGTGCACTATCTCGGCTGGCGCACCGGTTACAGCGAGGTTTCCAGGCAGCTCGTGGATCGCTTCAGCATACGGGAAGTGGCGTTCCTCTCCATGGGCTCGGTTACCCTCATCAAGCCGGTGGTCCAGGAGATCCGCCGACGAGGCGGAGACACCAAGATCCTACAAATGGAGCTGGTACCGGACGTCCATGGCAAGCTGACCTACCCCGATGCCATCAAGCTGGAGCTCTTTCAACATCTCTACCGAGGGCTCGAACCCTGGCATGGTGGAGTCTTCTTCTATCTCTGCATGGAGCCGCCCCATATCTGGGAGCGAACCTTCGGACATGCCTATGCCACGAACGAGGCGTTCGAGGAGGACTTCCTCGGAGCCCTACTATGAATTTCCTTCGACTGCTGCCTGTGATCCTCAGCCTGTTGCTGCTGGGAGCTCATTTTTCACGCCACAACCTCGGTTTTCTCATTGTCGTACCTCTAGTACTGCTGGGGCTCCTCTTCCTGCGCGAGCCCTGGGTAGCACGGCTCGTGCAGTGGGTCCTCATCGTGGCGTCCCTGGAGTGGCTCCGCACAGCGGTGGTTCTGGCTATGCAGAGACAGCAACAGGGAGCGCCCTGGGCGCGGTCCGCCGTCATCCTGAGTGCCGTCTGTGCCTTTACTCTCGTCTCGACCCTGGTCTTCCGCAGCGCCGGACTTCGCGAGCGATATCGACTCGACTGATGGCGCGAATCCCGGCCGATTCGCAACGCACCCAACTGTTAGACTTCTCCCGTATCTCCATGTGAACAAGGAGAACGGACTTTCGGGTAGTCTCCTGGTCAGCGAGGTATCAAGCACCACTCCGCTCCTCAGCAGCCGAGCGTGCAGGCACATGCCATGACCAAACAGCCGATTCCGGTCATCGTCCATCTATCCGGTCTACGCCGGGGAACGACCCAACGTTTGCGGGGAGATCTTCTCCGGATCGGCGAGAGTCCCGAGCTGGAGATCCGCGTGTCGCCTGAGCCCTGCGTCGCAGATCGTCACGCCACCCTGCACCGCAGGGAAGACACCTACGAGATTCTGGTCGAGCCCGGCCAGGAGATCTGGATCAACGGCGAGCAGAAGCAGGAAGCCGTGTTGGCAACAGGGGACCTCCTGGAGATCGGTCGTGACGGGCCACTCCTCCGCTTTCGTCTCTACCCCCCCGGGTCGGACGCAGCCAAGACCTTTACCGAGGCCTTCTCAGATTGCGTCGATTGCGCCCGCTACAGCACCGACTCCAGGCTCAATAGGGCCGCGATCTTCATGGCCGGAGCCCCAAGGGAGATAGCCACTCAGACATCCGTAGCCTTCCGCGTCATCCTGGTAGCGCTATTGGCAGCCTTGGTTCTGACGACGGGGTACCTGACGTACCGGAGCCTCAGGCTGGAGCAACGTCTGTCGGAAGAAGTCCTGAGAGTCGAGGGGATCTCGCTGCTGCTGGAGGGCGAGGACAACCAGGAATTGGCACCGGAAGAGCTCGCAGCAATTCGATTCGATGTATCGACAGCGCTCGACAGGGTGCAAGCTCTCGAGGATCGCTCCAGGGCACCGGCCAGGATCGTGGCGAGCGCCTCCGAGTCGGTGGTGTTGTTGCAAGGCGCCTATGGATTTGTCGAGCCGACCAGCGGTATGCCACTTCGATTCGTCGGTATCGGAGATGACGGGCTGCCGCTCAGCAGCCCCGATGGATCACCTCTCGTAGCGCTGGGAGGCGACGGCCCGATCCTCGAGTCGTTCTTCACCGGCACGGCCTTTGTGGCAACAGTTGACGGTCTGCTGCTCACCAACCGGCACGTGGTTCTACCCTGGGAGTTCGACGCAGCTGCGAGAATGGTGATGGCTCAAGGACTGGAGCCTGTCATGCGACGACTCCAAGGGTATCTTCCCGGGGTCGCGGAGGCGTTCCAGGTCAGCCTGGTGGTCGCCAGCGAGATTGCAGATCTGGCTGTTCTCCAGTGTAGCGGGGTTACAGGCAGCGTCTCGCCACTGCCTCTCACCGAGCGCCCACCCGAGAGGGGTGAAGAAGTCCTCGTTCTAGGCTATCCCACCGGCATCCGAGCGCTCCTGGCCAGGGCCGACGAGGCCTTCATGGAGAAGTTGTCGAAGAACCAGGAGCTCGACTTCTGGGCCATAGCCGCCCTTCTCGCCGGCGAAGGACATATCGCCCCTCTCGCGAGTCGGGGCATCGTGGCTCAGGTAACCCCGGCGGCAGTCGTCTATGACGCTGAAACGACGCGAGGGGGTAGTGGGGGGCCGGTTCTCGATCTGGACGGTCGGGTCGTCGCCGTGACGACAGCCATCGTGCCGGATTTCGGCGGCTCAAACCTGGGCGTACCGGCCAGTCGAGCTCGTGAGCTCGTCTTCCTGGCTGTCATGAGCCGCCTGGTCCCGATACACCTGCATTGAGAGTTCATGGCCTTGGCCGGCCCTGGAAGTCGGCTCGGCTGACCCTGCTCAGGATCGATCGTGAGTCCAGACCGTCGCACTTCTCGAGGCCCCCATCCCAAGGATGCGGCCTGTTTCTCAGACACGGCGCTGCCGACCTTGCGCAGCGCAGTCGATGATCTCTCCTGGCTTCTGTCCCGAGACTACTCGATGAAGGCCGCCCTGAAGCTGGTCGGGGACCACCACCTTCTCAAAGATCGCCAGAGAATGGCCCTTCGACGGTGTGCGACCAGTGACAGCAAGTGTGCCAGCCGGAGGCGGCGACAGATACCGGCCAGCTCCATAGAAGGAGAGACCCTCTCGGTGGACGGCTACAACGTTCTCTTGACCGTCGAAGCAGCCCTGTCCGGAGGACTCCTCCTGCTGGGTCGTGACGGTGCCCTTCGCGATCTGGCCGCCATGAGCCGACACTACCGTCGGGTAGACGTCACACATCAGGCGATCGAGCTGATCTACCGCTATATCGACACGATCGGCTGTGCCAGGGTGCTTTGGTACCTCGACAGTCCGGTTTCCAACAGCGGTCGGCTCAAGAACCTGATCGAGGAGGTCGTGGGAGCTGCCGAATCGTCATGGCGCGTGGAGCTCACATCTCAGACGGACAAACTTCTCGCGTCGTCGCCACACATCTTGGCCACGGCCGATAGTGCGATCCTGGACAACTGTAGAGCTTGGTTCAATCTCGCCCGTGAGGTTGTCAGTTCCTCGGTCCAAGACGCCTGGATCCTCGATCTCGAGTCCTGATCACCCCTGACGCCCGATTACGCCCGACCTGGCTTTGCGGAAAGGAGTCGGACGGCTCGGGGCAGGGCTGCCCTACGGCAAAGACTCGACCGGAGCCGGCATCAGATTCCAGGTAAAGCGACTCAGACCATCGGTATAACGGTGGATGACCTGCCGCTCGGCCAGTCCGTCACGCCAGACATAGCGGCGGATCTCGCCGTCCCGATCGCTGGCGACGTACAGCTCATCGACCCCATCTTCGTCCAGGTCGGTCAATATGGCCGCATGCTCGAAGCCTGACGATTCCTTGTCGATAGATTCCACGGACCAGGCGGGCTGACCGGGCCTCAGCAGCCACAAACCGCTCTTGAACGCAGCCGCGACCATTTCCTGGTTTCCATCACCGTCGATATCCCCCGCAGTCAGGAATCGGCAGAGAGTGTCGTCCAGGGTCGCGATCACCTTGCCTCCGGTCGGATCGGTGTCGGCATCGTACCGACGAATCTCGACCTCTCCACCAGAGACCGCTTCGACCGAAACGTAGAGCTCATCGGTGCCGTCGCCGTCGATGTCAGCCACCAAGATCTCTTTGGCATGCCGATCGCCGAGATCGGCCACCACGGTTCTACCCTCGTCCACAGCTGGAATGTAGCGTACGACTTTGCCCGGCTGAGGCGTGCCGTCCATCTTGTTGGGCTCACTCGGAGTAGCGTAGATCTCGAGGGCCCCGTCGCCTGTCAGATCTCCAATTTCAATCTCATGAACGAAGGTGTTCCCTTCGCGATCCAACTCTTCAACCGTGAAGCCGCCTGCCGAATCTGGACGCAGCACGGCCACGACGCCTTGATCGTGGGTCGCCACCGCAATCGAAGCCATTCCGTCACCATAGATGTCGGCCACCTCGCCATCTCGCATCCGACTGAATTTCCCTCCGAAGTCCTCTTCCCAGATAACTTGTGGATCCTCTCCAGGGTGCACGAGCTTGACTGCCGCTCGGGTTCCGCCGAAAGTGAGAAGGCCAGGGGCTCCTTCTCCCGAGCCATAGGCCATTGCCTTGTGGAAAACATTGCTATCCGAATCCTCCAGGTAGCGATAGGTCCAGCCGTTGTCACCAGAGGTCAGGATGCCCATCCGTGCAGGCTGTGGCACGGGCCTGCCGTCGGCATCCTTGTCCAGCACAGCCAGGGACACCAGAATTCCATTCGGCAAAGGAGCCTGACTCACAACCTCTTCCTCGGGAGGGGCTGAGGCCTCCCGGGACCCGCAGGCTGAGACCCAGACCATCGTCAACAGGACGATTGCCAGCACACTGGATGTAGATCGAAACATGACGATTCCCTCGAGGTTGGATACGTGCAGGAGATACCACCCGGTAGGGAAGGTCCGTTCGGACCATCCCAGTCGCTTGATCATAGAAAGGAGAGCGCAGCGTTTCAATAGCCGGTATCTCAGAAGGGTGGCACTTCCAAGTCGATTTCCTTGAGCATCTCCAGCTTGGACTCGCGGTCCGAGAGTCGTTTGGAAAGCTGAGCAATTTCACTCCGGAGGCGATGGATGCGCTCAGAGAGAGCCTGGACGGTCTCGTTCTTCTCACCAACCTCCGTTTCGGTTCTATCGAGATCTTCCTGGAGAGTCGAGAGATCCGCGATCAGGGTCTGAATGAGATCGCGGCGAGAGGCCATTACGGCGTTGAGACTGACGATCTCCTTCTGCAGCTCGAGCATGAGGTTGGCCGCCAGTGAGTACTCCCCATTCGGATCCTCGGCCAGGAGTCTCTTGAGCAGGGCTACGGATTTTTCGGGATTGTAGAGCGAGGTACTCGAAGAGCCATACGTCACCGCCAGACGATAGAGAGCCTTGGAAGTCGCCGAGTCGGGTTCGGGCTCTGTGTCTAGGTAGGCCTCATAAGCTCTCGCAGCCTGTGAGTACTCACCAGCAGCGAACAGGTCGTCAGCGTGCCGATCCACGGTGGCGCAGCACCATGCCATTATCGGCATCGCTATCGCCAAGGCTGTCCTCCTGGCCTTCACCACGATCCCCTCATCACTTCGCAGCCGGAAGGGAAAAGGAGAAGATGCTCCCCAACCCCTCCTGGTCCTTGACGTTGATTTCGCCTCCGTGAGCCTCGATGATCTCACGACAGATCGCCAACCCCAAACCGACTCCCCTCGATCCACCATCACCAGACCCTCGGGCCACTTGATAGAAGCGCTCGAAGATCAGCTCCTTCTCTTCATCAGGAACGCCAGGACCTCGATCTCCTACTTCTACGAATGCAGGTCCTTTCTCCGAGTAGGCGGCCTGGAGGGGATGCACCGCGATCACGATGGAGCCGCCAGGAGAAGAGAACTTCAGGGCGTTGTCCACCAGATTGCCGACCACCTGAATGATTCGATCGTGGTCGCAATTCACGAGAATCCTGCGCTCGGGCAGGTTCAACTCGATTCCAACTCTCGACTCACGAGAGCGCGCTTCGAACCCATTCACCGCGGTTCGGACAACCTCCGCCAGATCATGCCTGAGAAGGCGGTACTCCATCACCCCTGATTCCAATTGCGCCAGGTCCAGCAGCCTGGAGATCATGGATGAGAGTCGCAGACTACTCTCGAGGTTCAGTGCCAAAAATCTCCTCTGGCGCTCGTTCAGAGGCCCAGGTATCTCCTCCAGTAGAAGCTCGTTCGTCTCCTGCATGGAGACCAAGGGGGTCTTGAGCTCGTGGGAGACATGCGAGAGGAAATCTTTCTTGACCTGATCCAGCTCGGCGAGTCGGTGAACCATTTGATTGAAGCTCTCAGCCAGCTTGCCGAACTCGTCTTTGCTCGAGCTGTCGAGCTGCACGGCGAGGTCGCCGTCGGCGACGGCCCTCGTGCCTCCGGCCAGACGCTTCAAGGGTCTCTGAATCGAGCGTACGGTGAGCCAGAGGATGATCAGGCTGACTACCATGGCTATTGCGACCACCACCAAGGAGAGCCTTTCCGCCCTCTGGCTGACCGTTACCGAGCGCTCTGCCTCCTCCGATACGGTGAATTGCGCAACCTCGTCCAACCGTCGCACTCCCCGCTGGAGCTCATCCAAGCGGACCAGTAAATCATCCATGCGATCCCGATCTGCCGGCATCTCCTCCGCTGGAGAACCCTGGAAGGCGATCGCCGACCTCCAGTACCCAGCCCACAGATTCGACAGTCTGCCCACCTCGGTCCGCTCCGCCTCGGACAGCCTGAGCGCGGACAACTCGGCTAGACGTGCCGCAAAGGCCTCCTGCAGCTCTCTCAAGCGCTGATCGTAGGCTTCGTCTCCGGTGACCGAGTACTTGCGAGTGAACTCGTCGATCCGATTCAGAAGTCGAGCCTGTTCCAACGCCAGTATCGACACCCGAAATCTGACTTGCGCCAGCTCCTGCGCCACGGCAGAAAGCCGGCGGATGGTAGCGAGGTCCCACACCAGAACGCCCATCAGAAGAAACACGGCGATTCCTGTTCCAGTGGCTATTCTGCCGGTGACCTTCATTCGTCCTTGCCGCTCATACCCCAGGCGCGCAGTTTGTTGCGAATGGTCTTTACGTCGACTCCGAGCGACCGAGCTGCCTTCGCCTTGTTGTTACCTTCCCTCTCTAGAGTCTGCAAAATCAGCATCTTCTCGGCCTCTGCTACCGTAGTGCCTTCAGGCAGCACCAACCCGGCCCGACTCTCGATCTCGCCACCCCGAATGAATGGTGGTAGATGGACCGTTTCTATCCAACCCTGCCGAGCGAGAATAATGCCCCGTTCGACGACGTTGCGAAGCTCCCTTACATTGCCTGGCCAGTCGTAGCTCCCCAACCGGTCCAAGGTGGCTTCCGAGATCCCCTCCACCGACGTGCCGTGCTTGACGTTGAATTGCGTGATGAAATGCTGAGTCAACAGGGAGATGTCTTCAGGCCTTGATCTCAAGGAGGGCATCTCGACTGTGAAGACACACAGGCGATAGTAGAGATCACCGCGCAGGAGTCCGGAATCGAGCGCCGATTCCGGATCCCTGTTGGTCGCAGCCACCGTTCTTACATCCACCGACCGCTCGCCCTTCCCTCCGACCCGCCGAACCTGGCCATCTTCCAACACCCGCAGAAGCTTGGGCTGCAAAACGGCCGGCATCTCGGAGATCTCGTCCAAGAACAGCGTGCCTCTGTCCGCCATTTCGAAGTACCCTTCCCGTGGGCTCGCGGCGCCGGTGAAGGCGCCCCTTTCGTGCCCGAACAACTCGCTCTCGGTGATTCCTTCTGGAATCGCCGCAGTATTGACGGCAATGAACGGTCCACCGCTCCGAGCGCTCAGATCGTGCACTGCGCGGGCTGCTAGTTCCTTGCCGGTGCCGCTCTCCCCCGTGATGATGGCCGAGGCATCGCTTTTCGCGAGTACCCTCAGCAGCTCGTAGACCTCGCGCATGGGCTTCGAATCGCCGACCAATTGGCCCAACCCGGCGCCTTCCGCCAGTGTCTGTTCGAGGTGCTGCGCTCGGGTTCGCCTCTCCAACTCGTGCTTCGCCGCAGCCAGCGTCGCTTTGAGCATCTCGTAGTCGATCGGCTTGGTCAGAAAGTCCATGGCGCCGAGCTTCATGGCTTCCACCGCGATGTCGACCGCCCCATGTGCAGTGATCATGATCACTGGGCGATGCACCTCCTCCGACTGAAGACTCCGCACGAGGTCCAGGCCTGAGCTATCCGGTAGGACCAGGTCGGAGATGACCGCATCCGGGTTCCGCTCTTCAACGAGCGCTAGAGCTTCGACCGCATTCTTGGCGACCACGACCTCGAAGCCCCATTGCTTGAGGCGCATCTCCAGTACTTCCCGCATCGCCGCCTCATCGTCGACTACCAGCACCTTCAGCCTGTCTTGGCTCATCAATAACCCTCGCAAGTTCTGGCCAGTCGCAGACAACACGCAACCCGAGTGGGCAGCATCAGCCAGGAGCCCATACTACCAGGGAAAAATTACCTTCTCCCGAGGCACGATCGGCAATTCACTGACAACACGGGAAGAATTTCCCCCTCCCTGAGCGATGTGCACTACCGTCGAAATCTGGACCTGCCACGCAAGTTGTTGATTCAAAGGGAGATATACCTGGAGCTTATCTTTGGCACGAGGGTTGCTGATAAGGTAGGCTCCACAACTGGGAGAAGTGTACTCAAACAAACCAGTCTCACCAGTCTCAGGAGGATGAATCAAGGTGTGGAACAAACCGCAATCGGATCCAGAGCCGCAATCGCAACCCGAGCCGCAAGCTACTCCGCCCAGCCGTCCTGTCGCTGGTACACCGTCGCGTCAGGCAGTTCTGGGACCTTCGATCTCAATCAAGGGCAACGTGTCAGGTGAAGAAGATGTGCTCATCGAAGGCCAGATCGATGGCGAGATCTCCTTTCAGCAGCACACCGTAACCATCGGCGCCAAGGGCCGCGTGAAGGCCGACATTCACTGCAAGACAGTCTTCGTAGAGGGCCAGGTCAACGGCAACCTCTATGGCGACGAGAAGGTAGTTGTACGCCAATCGGGTCGAGTCGAAGGCAATGCCGTGGCTCCCCGGGTGGTGTTGGAAGAGGGCGCCAACTTTCGGGGCAACATCGACATGCAACCGAGAAGCGGTAAGCAGGTCGGTCCCGCGAAGAGCTAGCCAACGGATCTCAAGGAGAACCACCGTGAACGACAACTGGAAACGCTCGACTTTGGTAGCAGTCCTGCTGACGGCACTCGTGGCAGGGGGATGCGCCAGCAAGAAATACGTGCGCACCGAGCTCGACTCTCATACGGCCACGTCGACAGAGAGAATGGACGGGATAGAAGGGCAGGTCGAGGAGAATCAAACTCGCCTGGACGTGCAGGAGGAGGAGATGATCGAGATCTCCCAGACCGCTCAGGAGGCCCTCGATCGAGCCCTCGCTGCAGGTCTGCTGGCCGAAGGGAAGTTCCTCTACGAGACGGTACTCTCCGACGACAAGGTTCGCTTCGAATTCAACCAGTCCAGCCTTTCTCCAGAGGGTATGGCTGCGCTAGACCAGTTCGTCAGCGAGCTCAGAGCCAGGGACGAGGACGTCTTCATCGAAATCCAGGGACACACCGACTCCGTGGGCGACGATGCCTACAATGTGCTGCTTGGCGAGCGCCGAGCGGAGACGGTTCGCCGATACCTGAGCCAGTCGGGTGGCATTGCGCTGCACCGCATGTCCGTGATCTCCTACGGTAAGACTGCACCGATCGCGGACAACGCCAGCCCTGAAGGTCGGGCGATGAACCGGCGCGTCACGTTGGTCGTCTTGCAGTAGGCGCCTTCGCTCCCGGCACCCCTATTCAGTACTTGCTCTCCACACCCGTGGCCCACTGCCCCGGGTGTGGAGTTGCACATCTGTAGACTCTGACAGCTGCCCGAGGTGCGATCTTTGCCGCCACCAACGCGTACCATGTAGGACGATGCGCTTCCCAATAGAGATCCTGCATACAATCGTTCTCTTTCCGGTCCTGGCCCTGGCCGGTTGCCACGCAGAGCCGGCCTCGGCGGGCGAGGTCGACAGAATCGCAGAGGTTCTGCCCATCAGAACCGGCATGAAGGTGGCCGACGTCGGCGCCGGCGATGGCGAGTGGAGTCTTGCGATCGCCGAGCGGGTAGGAGATGACGGCCACGTCTTCGCCACCGAAGTCGATGAGAGCGAGCTGCAGAAGATCGAAAGAGAAGTCCAGCGGTCTGGATTGACCAACATCACCATGGTCATTGGGACGCAGGAGGAATCTGGCCTGCCAGACAGCTGCTGCGACGCGATCCTGCTCCGCCTGGTCTTCCACCATTTCATCGATCCCTCAGCCATGCTGGGCAGCCTTCGAAGAGCGCTGCTGCCGGGTGGTCATATGGCGGTGATCGACATCACCCCCCAGGGTCATTGGCGAAAGCTCGACGGCGTCCCCGAGCGCGGTGGGCACGGCATCCCTCCCGACGACCTGATCAGGGAGATATCTGACCAGGGCTTCGAGCTGGTGGCGCGCTACGACGATTGGAATGGCGACCCCGACCGCTTCTGCGTCGTGTTTCGCAGCAAGACCCTGCGGGATCCCTGAGCTCCACGGCAAAGACCAGGCCTGCAATGGCCCTCTGTGGCGAATTCCCTTGATGGGAATTGACAAAAACCCTTACTGTGAGGACGTTGGGTTGCTCATCATCCACTGACCTGTCGCGGCAGAGGTCACGAGGAGCGCAAGTGCAGGTGGAGCTGCTCGAGAGCATTGGTAGATACGAGATCGTCGGCGAGCTCGGCGCCGGCGCCATGAGTCGCGTCTACCTGGCACACGATCCCAATCTGGATCGCCAGATAGCTCTCAAGGTCGTGCTGAAAGGCTGGACGTTGGACACTCGAGAGCAGGCTGAGCTCGAGAGTCGTTTCTTGCTGGAGGCCAGGGCTGTAGGAAAGCTCTCACATCCTGGCATCGTGCGTGTCTATGACGCTGCGAGCGATCTGAAGACCGGCCTTCCCTACATCGCCATGGAGTGGGTCCAGGGTCGATCCTTGCGTAGTCATCTGGAAGAGAAGGGCAGACTCTCCGGCGCCCGCACGATGGAGATTCTCGCCGAGGTCGCCCGTGCTCTCGACTATGCCCATACCAAGGGCCGGGTGCATCGGGACATCAAGCCCTCCAACATCCTGATCGAGAAGGAAGGCAGGGCGAAGGTCTCCGACTTCGGTGTCGCCAAGATCATGACCGAGACTCACACGACCTCCGGCCATGTCCTCGGTACTCCTGCTTACATGTCCCCAGAGCAAGTGCGGGACGAGCCTCTGGACGGTCGATCGGACCTTTTCTCGTTGGGTGCGGTGCTCTACCAATGCCTCACCGGAGACCTGCCGTTCCCCGGTGATTCCCTGGTTCAAGTGGTCTACAAGATCCTCAAAGTCGATCCCCGAGCGATGCAGCTCCCGAACACTCCGGCCACGAAGCAGCTCGTGGCCATAACGGAGAGGGCCCTACAGAAGGACGCCAGCGGTCGGTACCAGACCGGAGAGGAGTTCGCTCAGGCACTCACTGATGTCCAGGAGCTTCTGCAGGGCGAGTCCTCGAACGACCTCGAAGCTGCAGCACCCGAGGCTGCCTCCCATACCCGTGAGATCCTGCAGTTTCCCAAGGCTGTCGAGTCTAGTGCGGTTTCCGGTGCTGGCACGACCTACTCGCAGACTCTCCGCCTGGGTGTGGAGGAGATGGAGACCTCCCGCCCTGTTACTCGCCAGGTCCAATCGGTTCATGCCACCGCCTCTATCGAACCCCAAACAGACCCGAGTCCGCCACCGATTCAGCGACCCTGGTTCGCCTGGCTGGCCTACGGGGTGGCCGGGATCGGCCTCGTGGCGTCTCTGACCTGGCTGGGCGTGCGGACCCTCGAGCATCGCGAGAGCGTCGCTCCTCCTCCAGGTAAGCAGCTTCGAGTGCCGAATTTCACGGCTCGGTTCCACGCAGAGGAGGTCGCAGCCCTCCAGTCGGTCGAAGCCCTGCACGAGGCTCCACCAGACGCGGATCCGGAGGAGACCGTCGCGGCTCCAGCAGCCTCGACAACCCCTCGGCAATCATCCACTCAGCCGCAGCGGAGCGAGCCGCGACCATCGAAGTCCGAACCAGAGGTCATCGAGCCCGGCGAGGCCTCCGTTGTTCCCGTGTCCCTTTTCAGCCAGGGGCTCGACAATGCCCCTTTGGCTGATCCGGCACCGATCTCGACGCAATCCGTCTCGAGCCCTCCTGGATTCGGTGCAGCAGGTGTCTCGGTGGTCGAGCTCCACTATCGTCACAAGAACGAGAAGGCCCATCTGTCCGTCCTCCTGGACGGGGACGTCGTTTGGTCCGAACCTCTCAAACGCCCGATCAATCCTGTGGCCTGGGCCAAGGGCAAGGATGTCATGGCCATCATTCCGGTACCCGAAGGACAGCACTCCTTGGAAGTCAGGGTCTCAGTGCCAGCTCAAGAGATCGAAACTTCGAGGAGAATCCGTAGCCATTTCGTGGCTGGGGTCCAGCGTGTCCTGAAGGTCACCCTGAATCGAAAGACGAGCGATCTTCGACTCCGCTGGAAGGAGTAGGGAGCCATGGAAATCATCTGCGACAATTGCGGTTATCCCTTTTCCTCTACCGATAGCGACGATTCCCGGACGGAGTGGAGGTGTCCGATCTGCGGGTCCCCCGCCCACCGGTCCGACCAAGTGGTGGAATCTGGGGAACGGGAGGACAGCGGGAGCGTCGAATTGCGGGCTGCCAATCTGACAGATGAGATCGAGATCGAAACAGAAGAGCGAGCCATCGGTGGATCAGCAGCAGCGTCACCCAACCGTTCGAACCCGGCCGACACGGTCTTTCAGCCAGCCCTGATGATGGACTCGATCATGGACGAGCTCGAACCGGGCGATGAGGGCGGACAGGTTCAACAGGCCGACTCCACCGCCACAGGCACCGAATTCATTGCTGAAGAGACCCAATTGCCTTCTCCTTTTCTCGATCTCGAGGCCCAGCCGTATCTGCTGATTCTGGGCGCTCGCCCCGGAGAGGAGCGTCGCCCGATCGTTCGAGCCAAGACCTCCTTCGGCCGCAAAGAGGCCGACGTCAATCTCGCCGATCCGTCTGTATCTTCGGCCCACTTCCAGATCGAAGCCTTCGGTTCGGAGTTCTTCGTCAGGGACCTGACAAGCCGCAACGGAACCTATCTGAACAACAACCGCATTCGCTACAGCCAGCTCCTCCCTGGAGACCAGATTACGGCCGGCAGGACTACACTGATCTTCAGACTTTCGGACGACCAGATCGATCGCGACTGATAGCAGCACCCAGGGCAACGGCCCCTTCCTCACCCCTCGACCACCAGCAGGTGCCTGTCGATAGTCTCGCTGTTCAGGCGAGGGCAATTCTCGTCCCGTCGAACAGCGCCAGCGAGGTGCATTTCATGCTGTTGCCGAGACTCAGGAACTTTCCGTGAATCTAATGACAACGGCCTCCAAGATCGTCGTCGCCTCGCTCTGGCCTGCAACCTTCGCTCTGCGGATGTCTTCACTGGAGTGGGTTGGAGAAGGACTCGCCCTGACCGGCCTCGCCATCGCAGTTCTCAGCAAGGGCTGCTAGTCGGCCAAGGCAACTGCACCAGCCGCCATTATTCGATTGCGACCCGCCCGCTTGGCCTGGTAGAGAGCCTGATCGGCGGCCCGGATGAGCTCGGAGCTGTTGCGCCCGTCCTGTGGAAAGCAGGCGACCCCACCACTGATGGTCAGGCGATTCAAAGGCTGCTTGTCACCGAAAGGAAATTCGTAGTCTTCGATGGTGGCACGGATCTTCTCTCCCGTGATCCTGGCCTGGGACTTGGTCCTGTTCGGCAGAATCAGCAGGAACTCCTCACCGCCGAAACGCCCAAAGATGTCGTCGATCCGGACCTGCTCCTTGACCAGTCGTGCCAGCGTCTGCAACAACCGATCCCCTGCCACATGACCGTTGACATCGTTGTAGTTCTTGAAATGGTCGATGTCGAACAAGAACACAGCAAGACTGCGTTTGCTCTCTTCGGCATCGAAGACCAACTCACCCAATCTGAAATTGAGTACCCCCTTGTTCCAGATCTTGGTGAGCGGGTCGACGTCGGCTACCGACTTGACCTCGGCATAGGCTTGAAGGTTGTTCAGGGCGAAGGCTCCCATCTGGGCGATCACCCGGAATACCTCTTTGCCGTAGGGCTTCTGCTTCTCGGGCCGCCGAAGAGCTATCACCCCCAGGGTTCGCTCGTCGATGGTCATTGGCGAGGCCAGATCGGGTCGAAACGCCGAAAGGCCCTTCGCGCGCACATGGCGATGCGGCTGCGCCTCCCGATCCAGCTCGGTATGATCCAGGACCCGATGCTGCTGTGCAACGTATCCGAGATCACCCTCCCCCATGGTCACGACCATCCCTCGATCGAACGTGGACCTCGGCGCCGCAACCGCAGCTGCTATGAACTCCTTGTCCCGCTCGGGCTGCGCCAGGGTGCGCTTGCGACGCAGAAGAACGACCGCCTGTTCGGGCTGGAAGGTCCGGACGAGAACATTCATCAGCACCTGCGGGATCCCTCTCGGGTTCATCTGGTTGTTCAGCTCTCCGGTCAGATGCGGCAACTCCCGAATGAAATCGAGAACGAAGGTCAGCTCTTCGTCGAGGCGATGCATCTTGTTGAGGAGGGTCCTGATTTCACTCTTCTGCTTCTTCAGGGATCGAGAAAGCTGGAGCGCACGCAAGAACAACACCAGCAGCAGGAACACAAGCGCCGCGCTGATCATGATGCTCAGCAGGAATGTGCGGTTGTCGATCATGGGATCGTGACTCACGTACGCCGTAAAGCACTGCGCCACCAACACGTGCAGCTTCTCGGACCTGAACCCGTTACCGATTATATCCAGGAGCCGTATGCGATGCTGCGACTCGCCAAAGTGCTCCGAGCTCTCTGCAGCTCGGGATGGCGATCAGGCTCCCCGAACCCCTACCAAGGGCTCCTGCGACGCAGCTATTCGCGGGGTTTCTCCAGCAAATAGTATAGATTCTGGCGCCCTCCTTCACCATCCGAAGTGAAACCAGCTGTGAGCTCCATCGACAGGGAGCTGACGAGTTGCTTTGCCTCGGTCGCGTTGGTGAAGTGACAGAACCGGACAGACGAACTGAGTTTCGGCGTCTCCCCGGCCGCAGGCTCCCCCCAGGTCAGGACCATATCTCCTTCCTCCAACTCCGACATCTCGATGGGCTCTTCAGCCTGCCGATTGTAGTCTGCCCAAGAGACCGAGCGCTGCAAGTACCTTTGATGCTCGCCAAACTGCCAGAAAGAGACCGCCATCATTCCGGTCGGTCTGAGGCAGGACGCAAGAGCCGTCAACAGGCGGAGTCTCGCCTGCCTGCTGGGAATGTGGTGAAACAGACCAAATGCGACTGCCAGATCGAAGCCCGAGGATCTCAGGCACCCGAGGGCACGGTCGGTGACCAGATCAGCGGCCACCAAGGCCGTGTCGACCGACGTCGATCCGGCGCCTCTCCGGCGCGCCTCTGCCAACAAAGGTACGCTCGCGTCGATGCCGACATAGCGCATCTTGCTCTGGGTACGACTCCCCATGTAGTCCCGAAACCGACCGTTTCCGCATCCGACATCTAGAATAGAAGCGCGGCTTTCGGCAGCGATCGTGGATCTGCGCTCCTGGAAGGCGGATATCACTCGCGCCCAACCCGGCCAGGGGCTCTTGCGAGTGCGGCTGAAGTCCTCACTCCTGAGCTGGTAGAAGCTCCGGTTGATACGGTTCAGTGCTGCAATTGTCTGGCGATTCATCGTGAGAGAAGAAATGCAGGAATCTACTTTTCAGTTCGAGCCCGAGGTCTACGAGAAGCAGCTTGCCGCCCTCATCGCCGAGATCGAAGTTCTGGCACTCTTCGATCAGGCCAGCTATGAGTCGGTCCTGAGGCGCTACCCGAAGGATGGCTCGGGCTTTTTCTCCAAGAGCGAAATCATCCAGGGTTTCCGATACCTGAGCCGAAAACTCGAGTGGGCCCGGGACGAAGTCGCCTTTCTAGAAAAGCTACGCATGAAGCCCGTGCGGACGCTGAGTGGTGTCGCTCCGGTAACCGTTTTGACCAAGCCGTACCCTTGCCCCGGGAAGTGCATCTTCTGTCCCAGCGATGTACGAATGCCCAAGAGTTATCTCTCAGACGAGCCTGGCGCCCAGCGCGCTGCCCAGTACCAGTTCGACCCTTTCAATCAGAGCTTGTCACGGCTCCTGACCTATCACAACACAGGTCACAATGTGGACAAGGCCGAGGTCATAGTGCTTGGTGGCACCTGGTCCTCCTATCCAGAGGCCTACCAAATTTGGTTTGTAAAGCGGTGCTTCGACGCCTTGAACGCCTTTTCGCCGGAGACTCCTACACCCTACGTGACTCGACCCAAAACCGCTTTCGACTTTCGCGATATGAACGTCGAAGTCGATGGCCGAAGTATGGCGCGTTCCTACAACAGCATCGTGGCCGGGGCCCTCGACTGCCTCGAGCCGACCGTCTCACCCCTCGAGGAGGCGGACTGGCGTGCCCTGGAGCTGGCACAGAAGCGCAACGAATCAGCCGTCGCCAGGTCCGTCGGATTGGTCGTCGAAACCCGTCCTGACAACCTCCACCTCGAGGAAGTCTTGCGCATCCGGCGTCTAGGCGCAACCAAGGTCCAGATCGGATATCAGAGCCTCTCTGACCGCGTCCTCGCTCTCAACCGACGAGGACACGACGTGGCGGATATCCGACGAGCGACGAAACTGCTGAGGCAGGCAGGATTCAAGATCCACGCTCACTGGATGCCGAATCTACTCGGCTCCACACCTGAGCTTGACGTAGAAGACTTCGAGCGCCTGTTCGACGACCCCGATTTTCGACCCGACGAGCTCAAGATCTACCCTTGCAGTCTCGTCGAAAGCGCAGAGTTGATGGGGTACTACGAGCGGCGTGAGTGGCTTCCCTACTCCCAGAGCGAGCTTACCTGGGTGCTCACCGAGTGTCTCAGACGAGCTCCCGAGTACTGTCGCATCACCCGCGTCATTCGAGACATTCCCGGCACCGATATCGTCACAGGAAACAAGGTGACGAACCTTCGACAAGTAGCCGAGGAAGAGATTCGCCTCCGTGGCCTCGAGAGTCGAGACATCCGTGCCCGCGAGATCCGCCACCGAAGTGTGGATCCCAGCCGTCTCACCCTTCGTCGATTGGATTACGACACCGGCCTCGGTCGGGAGGTTTTTCTTCAATTCGTCACCCCCGAGGACCGGATCGCCGCCTTTCTTCGACTATCCCTGCCCGCTCGCCAGATTCAGATACCAGAGATCGAGAGTAGCGCCATGATCAGGGAGGTGCACGTCTACGGCCACCTGGCGGCCATCGGGCAAAGGCAGGGAGCTCGATCCCAACACCTAGGTCTCGGTCGGCGCCTCATCCGCCACGCCCGGAAGATCGCAACTGAAAAGAACTACAGGAACCTGGCGGTGATCTCGGCTGTTGGCACGCGACCCTACTACCGCAGGCTGGGCTTCAGTGACGGGCCTCTCTATCAACACCTCGAACTGAATCGGAACCGGTGACGAACTGGCGCAGCTTGGCCGCTCGCTGATCCCGATTCAGCTTGGATAGTGCCTGAGCCTCGATCTGGCGCACGCGCTCCCGAGTGATGTCGAATCGGCGCCCAGCTTCCGCCAGGGTATAAGTATCCCTGCCACCAACCCCGAATCGCATTCGGAGCACAGTCTCTTCCCGTGGGCTAAGCATCCTCAAAGCATCGGCGGTCTGCTCTCGCAGTCGCGTGGTGATGGCGCTCTCCAAAGGTGACGTGGTAGAACGATCCTCCAGGAAGTCCCCGAACTGTGAGTCCTCATCGTCGCCTACCGGTGCCTCGAGAGAGATCGGTTGTCGGGCCACCTTGCGGAGCAGTCTCAACTTGGCGATCGGCAAGCCCATCTGCTCTGCAAGCTCCTCCGCCGATGGCGCCCGACCCAACTCCTGCACCAGATAGCGCTCTGCATATCTCAGCTGATGAAGAGTCTCGATCATATGAACCGGAATCCTCACGGTTCGGGACTGGTCTGCCAGTGCTCGTGTAATGGCTTGACGGATCCACCAATGGGCGTAAGTGGAGAACTTGTAGCCCCTTCGATACTCGAACTTCGCCACGGCTCTCAACAGACCGAGGTTGCCTTCCTGAATCAGGTCAAGAAGACTCAGCCCGCGCCGGGCGTACCGTTTCGCAACCGAAACGACGAGTCTGAGATTGGCCACGATCAGTGCCTCTCTCGACCTCTCCGCAATCTCGGTTCCCTCACGCATCGAATTCCCGATTCTTTTGATCTCGTCCGCGTTCGAGCCAAATCGTCGATCCAGTTCCTGCCGCCACAGACGATACCGGCGAATGCGACGGCGATGAAGAGCCTGAAGATCCTTGCTCGTCTCGTGTCGGCGAGCCTTGGTCGCCCGGAGGATTCCCTGGTCGCAGCGGCAGTATTCCCGACGGATGGCACCAAGCAGGTCGTCCAGACCGCTTGCTGTCTTGACAGGAAGGTCGATTTGGTGAATCTCGACCGCCGATCTCGCCACCTCTCTATCGATCTCTCGCTCCAGCTGCTGAAATCGGGCAGAGTCTCTTTCTATTCCCGCCTGATGAAGACGGAGTCGGTCGATCGACTCCTCGATTTCGGCGAGGCGACGAAAGTGGGGCATCAATCGCCGGACTCCCGGCAGGGCCGGCGCCTTTGCAGAGACTTCCAGGGGAGCTTCCAGGACCCAGTTCGTCCCGCGCTCCTCAGGAGCCGCCAGGTAGTATGTCGTCAGCAAGCGCTCGAGCAGGAACAGATTCGAAGCCAGGGCGCGAAACAGGATGCGCTCCCCGTCTTCGATACACCGCGAGATCGAAACCTCTCCTTCTCGATCCAGGAGGGGGACCGAGGCCATCTCTCGGAGATACATTCGAATAGGATCCGAAGGCGCGTCGCCTTCGCCCGCCTCATCCGACGACGGCACCTCATCAACCGAGGAGCCTAGCAGCCGATCGCCGGCTTTTTCGGTAGGACCGAGAGCCAACCAGCCATGACCTCGAGTCTCATGGAGGCTCTGGTCCCCGTCCGTGCCGCACAGGTCTTGCGCGGCTCGGTCCCGCTCACCTGGATCTCTGGCTTTCAGCTCCAACGGAAGCTCACCTCCCCGGGAGCACGCTGACCCGTTACCCGACAGATTCCAGTGCACCTCGGCCGAGGGCGGTTCGATTCCTCAGAAGCGCGGACCGAAGTCGGTACCGTGGGTTCCACCTCCCCCGCCACGAGTTCCGCCCACTGGAGTCCCTATCTACTAATGACGCTTTGCCCGGCCGGAATATTCCTCGCGGATCGGGTCGAAGACCCTTGGCAAGCACTTTCTCGAGGCCCTTTGCCACCATTCGAGAGCTGATCCACGCAGAGATTGCGCCAGGCTACTTGTAGCGCCTGCCATGCTTGATGACGATATCCACGCCCTGGAGCAGGTTGATATATCGCAGGACATCTCCCCTGACGGCAATGATGTCTGCGTACTTTCCAGGGGTGATGGTGCCGACATCCGACTCCACTCCCATGAGCACTGCCGGCCAGTAGGTTGCGGATCGGATCGCTTCCATCGGCTCGACTCCCATTTCCCGAACCCAGATGTCGAGCTCGTTCCAGGTCGATTGGCTATGGAACTTCATCGGGATGCCACTGTCCGTGCCGATCAAGAGCTTCGCACCCGAGTCCTTGAGCTGCTGAAACTTGCCTCCGAGGGTCGGCCTGCGATCGGGTGTTATCTGGAAGTAGCCGAGCCGGTCTGGATGCTCGATGGAGGCCCGAATGTCGTCGACAATCTCCTGCGGCAGACCTACCAACCAGGAAGGATCATCCAGCATCTCCCGGTAGTCCCGAACGTACTCGTAGTTGAACAGTCCTTCTACCGTCGGCGCCCAGAAGAGAGGGCCGAGATTCATCTGCGCAGTGCGCTCCTGAATCATCTGCAGGACGTCTTCTGGATACCCCGGCGCTGTCGCCAGCCCAGTGTGCTCGAAACAGTCCACCCCCGCCTGCAGGCCCCGTCGGATCTCCTCTGGCCGATGCGCGTGAGCGGCCACAGTCAAGCCATGCCGATGGGCTTCGTCGACCACGGCATCCACCTCGTCCTGAGTCATCTGGTCCTGATCGATGAGCTTGATGAGATCGACCCCCGCCTCTGCCAAGCGATTGACCTTGGCTCTGGCATCTTCAGGACCCTCGACGCCCCAACGGAAGAGCTCCGTTCCAGGATAAGGCGTCTTTTGGATGAATGGCCCCGAGACATACATGGTAGGACCCGGAATCTCACCACTGTTGATGGCATCTCGAACTGCGAGGCTGTCTTCGAGCGGACCGCCCAGGTCCCGCGCACTGGTCACCCCGGCAAGCAGAAGCTGCTTGGCCGAGGAAGGCATAATCACGTTCCTGAATTGCGGAGGATAGGTCTTGTCCCAGTGGTCGTAGTCGGCGTGTCCATTGATCATCAAGTGGACATGGGTGTCCCAGAGTCCGGGTAGAACGCTCATCCCCTCGGTCGAGATGACCTCGGCCCCTTCCGGCACGGCCAGAGAGCCGACCTCTCCGACGGCCTTGATTCGATCACCTTCGATCAGAATCACGCTGTTCCGAGTCGTGGTGCTGCCGTTTCCGTCGATCAGCGTGCCGCCCACCAGAGCCTTGATCTCAGCGCCCAGCAGCGGCTGCAAACCCGAGAGCGCGAAGCAACCAGCGACCAGGGCCAATCCGATCGGCAAAACCCTCGGTACCTCCAGAACTCTCTCGCGTCTCATGTTTCCTCCCGACAATTCACAGACCCGCCGCCGATCTCGGCTCGCCTCGAGGAACCTCATTCTGGCGATCAGCAGACATGATAGGCGCCCGGCAGAGCCCCGACTGTAGCCGAAATCGGTCCCTTCGAACAGCAGTCCGCACTCCTCCAACCATCTTCGTGCCATAATGAGGAATTCCCGTGCTGCAGGGCGAAGAGCCGGTGTGGAGGCTGCCATGCCAAGCGACCCGATTTCGAGCTGCGAGTTCGACTCCAAGAAACTCATCCTGCGTCTCAACATGACGATTCAGGGCTCCGTCGAAGAGGTGACGCCGGCCGTCGATCGAATCATGGCGGTGGTCCAGGACATGCACTGTTCCAAGGGCAAGGCGAATGAGATCGAGCTGGCTCTACAGGAGGCTCTGGCAAACGCTGTCGTGCACGGGTGTAAGGAAGATCCGTCGCGCCTCGTCCAGGTCTGCGTCGCTTGTGACGAAGAGAGGGGAATGCTGATCATCATTCGCGATCCGGGTCCGGGCTTCGACCCCGCGGGCATTCCCAGCCCACTGTCCGGCGAGAATCTCTACGCCGAAGGCGGACGGGGGATCTACCTCATCAATCAACTCATGGATGAGGTGTTTTTCGAGAAAGGTGGCACCGAGATCTGGATGCGGAAACAGTAAAGAGACCTCCCCGTGTACCTGCGCTTCCTCAAACTCGACACCCAGGGCGCCGATCTGCGCGCAGTTCAGGAGTTCTACCAACAGAAGGTCCTGCCGCTGCTCCAGCAGCACAGTGCCTGCCGGTTCGCCAGCCTGCTCCAAGCCACCTCCAAAGCCGAAGAGTGCATTTCCATGACGTTCTGGGACAGCCCCGAGGCGGCTGACCAATACGAGCACAGCGGTGACTATCTAAATCTCCTCGAAGAGGGCGCCAAGCTCGTCTCGAGTACCGCGGAGTTGAAGGTCCGGCTGTCCGAAGGTTCAGCCCTGGAGTCGCATGGGTCGCCGGAGCCGATGATCGGCGACGCCTTTACCGTCGAGGCCGGAGATGAAGAGCTGCCCGACTCCAACCTGCCAGCGCGGCTCTATTTGAAAATCGTTTCGGTGAGGGTCAAACCCGGGAAATGGGACGATCTCATCGACCTCTATGACACTGCTGTCCTACCGACTCTCCATTCCACGCCAGGGTGCCGCGCCGCCTTTCTGGTAGAAGCCTTGCACGACCCCGACCAGGCACTCTCGGTGTCGATCTGGAACCGAGAAGAAGATGCCATCCGCTACGAGATGAGCGGTGCCTTCGACGACCTGACAAGGAGATTGCGAGACACTCTGGACGGGTCCACGAAATGGAAGGTGAGTGCAGGTCCTGTTGGCTCTGCGACCGGCCCCCCGGTCAAAGGCTATAGGCAAATCGTCGGTGAAAAGCTCTGAGCCGCCGGCCGACTTCATTGGACTCGCCCGGCGAGTCGGCGGGGCACCAGCTGAACGAAGGAGAGGCTATTGTGGACAAGGCTGTCAAAATCGTCGGCGTGCCGCTGGATCTCGGACAGTCACGACGTGGCGTGGACATGGGCCCGAGCGCGCTGCGACATGCAGGCCTGGACGACCATTTGCGACAGATCGGCTGCCGGGTCCGAGACTGTGGAAACGTAGAAATTCCCGTCCGTGACGAACTTCCGGCGGAGGGCGGCATGGCTTTCCTACCGGCAGTGGTGGAAGCATGCACGGCCGTCTACGAAGCTGGGTCGGAAGCCATCGCTGACGGCGAGATCCCCGTCTTTCTCGGTGGCGACCACTCGATCGCGCTCGGCACGGTGGCAGCCGCCACCGAGAGAGGTCCGGCAGGTCTCCTTTGGATCGACGCTCATGGGGACTTCAACACTCCCAGTACCTCGCCCACCGGAAACCTCCACGGCATGCCACTTGCTGCACTCACCGGGCAGGGGAGCTCCCAGCTGGTAGACATCGGCAGGCCGGGCCCCAAGGTCTCCGACGAGGATGTGGTCCTCGTAGGGCTCCGCAGCCTCGATTTCGCCGAGAGATCACTGCTCCGTGCCAGCGGCATTACGGTCTTCACCATGCGCGAGATCGACGAACAGGGAATCGGGCAGGTCGCCAACCAGGCCATTCGGAGCCTGGCCCACCTGGCGAGAATCCACGTCAGTCTGGATATGGACAGCCTCGACCCCACTGAAGCGCCCGGCGTTGGAACCCCGGTCCCTGGAGGTCTGACCTACCGCGAAGCCCATGTCCTCTTGGAGCTCGTGGCAGCGAGCGCGAACGTCGGCTCCGTCGATGTCGTCGAGATCAACCCGATTCTCGACCACCAGAACCGCACGGCGAGGATCGGCGTCGAGCTCGTGGCCTCCTTGCTGGGTCAGACGATCTACTAGGCCCGCCGCGTCGGGCTCGGCAAGACCAGGCCCGTCCTTCTCCCTCGAAGTCGAGCTGTCGAGCAATCCATAGTAGTGTGGGCGCTGGCATGGTAGACAAGCCACTGTAGCTTCGCGTGCCCTGCTTCCGTCCGAGCTCCGAGTCGAGGCAGAGGGTAACGCAACCTGTGAAGATCATGAGCGAAGGCTCCTCCAGCTCGAAAGCCAAGGGTGGCGCCTTGCCACTTGGCTCCTCGGCACCCCCGAGGACCCCTGATTCCGACTGGGCCCATCAAGAGAAGCGGGCTCTGGCCGAGAACGCTCCAGACTACCTCCTGATGCTGGACCTGGAGGGCGTGGTCCTGGTCGCCAACCGCCCCCTGCCGGATCTCGATCTGGCGGCAATGATCGGCCACAAGCTCTCCTCGCTTCTGCCGATTCGCTTTCGTCGGGACCTGACCGAGTGCCTGCAGAGAGTCATGGACCGCAAGATTCAGGATCGGTGCGAGGTGGAGTACCGAGCGCACAGCGGTCAGGCCTGGACCCTCGAGATCCGAGTGGCCCCCGTTCTCACCGGGCAGAGCCTGAGCTCACTCGCTGTCAGCTGCAGCAACGTCACCGAACAGCGCCACACCATCCGCGCCCTCACACGAAGCGAAGCCCGATATCGGAGCCTCGTCGAGACCCAGACCGAGTTCATCGTCAGGTGGCTGCCGGACGGTACTCACACATTCGTCAACGACGCCTACTGTCGGTTCTTCGATCAGCCTCGGGCCGCGGTCCTCGGGACGAGCCTCTTTCAGCGGGTCCACGAGCAGGATCGGGACCGCGTTAGAGCCAAGATCACCTCTCTCTCGACTGCCACGCCGACCGCCACGGACGAGCACCGCGTCCTGACGCCCGATGGGCTCGCTTGCTGGCAGGAATGGAGCGACCACGGGTTTTTCGACGAAGACGGAGTGCTCCTCGAGATCCAGTCTGTGGGCCGGGACATATCGGGGCGGCGGCGCGCCGAAGAGCAGTTGCGCCAGAGCGAAGAGCGGTTTCTCCTCCTCACTGGGGCCATTGCCGACGTCATCTGGACGATGGACCTCGATCAACAGCTCACCTACGCAAGCCCGTCTGTCTGGCGGTTGCTCGGCTACCGACCCGACGAGCTGCCCGGCGTCGATCTCGGTCAGCTGCTCGCCGCCGACTCCTTTCCCTTGGCCCGAGACACCCTCCTGGAAGAGCTGAGATTCGAGAATGAGGTCGAGACCGGTCTTTCCCGCACTCGAACCCTCGACCTCGAGCTGGTGCACAAGAACGGAACTCCCCTCTGGTGCGAGGTCAAGATGACCCTCCTCCGAGACGAGAAGCGTCGACCCACAGGGATTCTGGGAGTCGCCCGCGACATTTCCTCCTGGAAGGACGCTCAAGAGGCGCTGGTGGAGAGTGAAGAGCGCCTACGGAGAGCCCAGCGTCTGGAAGCCGTTGGACAACTGGCCGGTGGCATCGCTCACGACTTCAACAACCTCCTGACCGTCATCATCGGCAACGTCGAGCTCATGGCCAGGCAGCTGTCGCCGAGGGACGACCTTCGCGGACAGATCGATGAAGTCAGCAAGGCGGCTCGCCGGGCCGCCTCCCTCACCCGCCAGCTACTCGCTTTCAGCCGAAAGCAGATGATGGTGCCCGAGGTCCTGACCTTCAATACGATCGTCTGCGACATGAGCAATATGCTGCGCAGACTGGTCGGCGAGAACATCGAGCTGGAGACCGAGCTCGATCCGAAGCTGGATTGGGTCAAGGCTGACCCCAGTCAGTTGGAGCTCGTGCTGGTCAATCTGGCGGTCAACGCCCGCGATGCCATGCCCGACGGAGGCCGCCTTACCATCGAGACCGCCAACGTGCGGTTGGATCCGAGCTTCAGCGACGGCAACTACGAAGTGATCGAGGGACCCTACTCGATGCTGGCGGTGACCGACACCGGCCGAGGCATACCGACTCACGATCAGTCGAGGATCTTCGAGCCCTTCTTCACCACGAAGGAGGTGGGCAAAGGAACCGGTCTCGGCCTTTCCACTGTCTACGGCATCGTCAAACAAAGTGGCGGCTATATCTGGGTCGACAGCGAGCCAAGCAAGGGAACGCGGTTCAGGATCTATCTACCGCGCATCGACAAGGCCGATACCCACGAGCGACCAGCGGACGAGCTGGAAGGGCAATCACCAGGCACGGAGAACATCCTGTTGGTCGAGGATGAGGACGGAGTCAGGGCTCTGGCCTGCAAGATCCTCGAGAACAGCGGATATCACGTGATTGCAGCCGAAAATGGAGCTCAGGCCCTCCGGATCCTCGATGGAATGCAGGAACCTCTGCACATGCTGCTCACCGACGTCGTCATGCCCGGGTTGAGTGGCGCCAAGCTGGCCGAGGCGGCTCTGGCCGCTCGACCCGACCTCAAGGTTCTCTTTGTATCCGGGCACAGCGACGACGTGCTCACCCATCACGGTGAGCTCGATCCCGAAACCAATTTCCTCGAGAAGCCCTTCACACCCGACGCGCTCGCCAACAAGGTGCGCCAAGTCCTCGACGACACCTGATCGGTGATCGGCGGAAGCTGGCCATGAAATCAAGCGAGGTGTCGCTTCGATCTCCTTCGGCGACGGCCCAGCCAGAAGCCCACGAGGCCCAACGCGCCCGCCGCGGCCAGCCAAATCGTGGCTGTCCCAGAGCCTCCCGCCTGCACTCCTTTTGAAGTCCGCGGAATCCTCTCCAGCCCCGCCCGGACTGCGGCTTGATACTCCCTGAAGCCTCCGGGATCTCGCCGAAGCCGGTCAGCCAGCTCTTTCTTCTGGCGGAAATCCTCTTCCGACAGCTGCCGACCGAAGGACCGCAGACCGGCGATCTCCAACTTGTGCTTTTGGAACAGCCGGAAGATCTCCTTGACCCGGTCCATCTCGATGTAGCGGCCCAGGGTGTAGTCCTCGAAGCGCCCCTCCATGGCCAGCAGAGCTGTCTCTGCCAGACAGGCGTAGGCCGTCTGGGGTGGCAAGCCGATGTCATAGCCGAAATCCACGTCGCCCGGCAGGAGTACCTCACCGCTTTCAATGATCAGCAGGTCGGGGCGCAGCGCCGCCTCGGCCTGGCTGATATCGGGCGGCCTGGCCACGTCGCAGAGGATCGCCCCGGGTTTGCAGTCAGAGATATTCAGGATGCGTTGCCCGAAGGCCGATGTTGCAGTAACGATCAAATCACATTCACCCACCAGGCTCCCGGGCTTGGTTGCAATGCTGACCCGGACGCCGGGGGTCTCGGCTTCAATGGTTCGCCTGAGCTCGATCAGTTTCTCCGGCTCGATCGAGACCAGCACTACATCGCCGATCGCCTGGGCCAGTAGGCGAGAACAAACAGAGCCGATCGAACCGGTCGCCCCGACGATCATCGCCCGACCACGTGTCAGATCGGTCAGACCCATTCTGATAGCGCCTTGCTTGGCGGCTTCGAGGGTAGCTGCCACCGTCAGGCTGTTGCCGCTGGTGATTGCGATATCCGTCTCGTGAGCGACGGTGACACCTGCATCGCCGACGACGCTGGTGAAGGCCCCCAGGCCCATGAGCCGGCAGCCTCGCCGTTCCGCCAGCCTGGCGGCCTTGTTGAGCCGTGAGTAGGTAAATCGCTCCCCTCGCTTCATCATCTGCTTCGGCGTAGCGCCAAGACTGATGAGGTGGCCTTCGACCTGTCGTAGTGTTGTCGGCGACTGCGCGCCCGTGATTCTGGAGATATAGAACGGAGGCAGATAGGCCGCAACGTTCTCCACCAACGAGTCCGGCAGATGACGGGTCCAACGAAACGTCGGGTGGTTGTGGATCTGTCCGACATTCAAGGGATGAATCACAAAGGCGAAGCGGTTGACTCCGGCCTCCGCCGCCTGTAGGTAGCGAATACCCGGTTGCCAGTCCAACTCGGCCAGCAAGTTGAGATAGGTGCCCTCGGACAGCTCTTCGTACGGGCGGGCATCAGTTGCCACACAGAGTGCTTCGACGATCGCAGCCGAGTGCCTCGCCAGCTCCGCTTCGGGCTCGAGTGTAGGCATGAGGGTCACCAGGATCGAAACGCCCCGCTCTGCAAGATCCTCGATATCTTCCTGCCGAGCGAACGGGACCACAACGGTCTTGTGAGGAAGATCCGAAGGCGCGTGGCAGCGGATCATTCGGATGTCCCCAGCGAGCACATCAGCCCAACGAAAACGAGCTGAAGTCTCCAGCCGCGGACCGTCCGCCAGCATTGGCGAGAGCCTCGAGATAGAGGCCCCCTGCAACCGGCTCAAGACTAGAGTTTCGGTCTGATGGAGGGTATGTTGACTGCCAACCCCTGGCAAACTCGGTAGCCCGAAGAAGACCTCCGGATCGGCGAATCGAAGATGGGGTGAGCGACGCCCCAGCGCATGGGTCAGGCCCACGTGGTTGAGACCCGGCACCATCAAGATTCTCTTCTGGCTGAAGATCCCCGGTTCGGCACGGTCGACCAGGGTGACGCTCCACCGCTCCAGTGCGGAGCGGATACCAGTGCCATCGACGATGGGGGTTCGCGCGGCAGCCGGAGCCAAGCCGGCAGTATGTGTGTATGGCCGACTGGCATTTCCCAGCTCGAGGTTCAGCGGCAGTCCATCGAGAGCGATCACATCCACCTTGCCCTCGAATCCGGCGATCAACCCGGCGGCCACACCAATATCGCCGGCGCAACCTCTTGTCTCCAGACGAACCGCCTCGCCTTGAAACTCCAGCTCGAAGTCCTCGGTGCCCTCGTCCAGGTCGACAACCAGCACCTGTTTCACTTTGCAGTCCTCCAAGCCCGCATTATTCATGAGCCCCACGGCATCTAGTGGAGATCGCGCGCCATCTCACGCCATCCTCGCTCGTCGCTCCTCAACAACCTGCAAGGTTGCCTCCGGTGCTCCTCTCTGCGGTGACCCGATCCGACAGGCGCTTTCCTCAATCTGCTCGCAGGGTCACGAATAGTGCGGGCTAGGCTGTTTCACCCCTATTTTCAGTGTAGCGCACTCTCATGAGGTGGCGAGCGAGCTCCGGGTTATCGAATGGCGTGCTAGGCTGAATGAATCAGCAACCGTTGCTCTGGCACGCAACCAGACCAAGGGGGAAGAGAAACATGCGCAGCCTCCGTGACAAGCTGATTCTCATCACCGGTGGGGCCCGCGGAATAGGACTCGCCATGGCTCGGCGCCTCGGGCGAGATGGTGGCAGGATCGTTCTTACCGACCTCGATGCCGAGGAGCTGGATCGGGCCCGCGAGAGCCTGCAACAGGACCTGGTCGAATGCTCGGTCTTCACGCTGGACGTGACCGACATCGAGGCTCTGCCAGATTTCCGACAGCGCCTGCATGATCAGCTCGGCCCGGTGGAGGTTCTGGTGAACAATGCGGGGGTGGTGTTCGGCGGCCCTTTCCTCGACCTCCCGCTCGACAAGCACCTGCTTACCTACCAGGTCAACGTCGATGGAGTCGTGGCCATGACCTACCACTTCCTAGCCGACCTGATCGCTGCCGAGGAGGGCCATCTGGTGAACATCGGCAGCGCATCCGGCCTCGTCCCTCTACCCTGGGGCTCGACCTACGCTTCGAGCAAGTGGGCCGTGCTGGGATTCACCGAGTCGATTCGTCAAGAGATGGCAGAGCTGGGCCACAAGCACGTCGGGGTCACCACCGTTTGCCCTGGCTACGTCGACACTGGGATGTTCGATGGCGTCCGGCCGCCCCTGCTGATGCCTTTTCTCAAGCCCGAGCAGTTGGCCGAGAAGGTTCGGACCGCGATCTTGAAGCGTCAGGAGATGGTTCTGGAGCCCTACCTGGTCAAACTTACACCGCTCTTGAAAGGAATCCTGCCTCGCTTCTTGTCCGATGGGCTGGCCGACCTGATGGGAGTAACGACAGGGATGAAGTCCTGGTCGGGCCATCCAGATGAACATGACGACTGAGCTCCGCTTGTTGCGGGTTCCGTCCAAGGCACTTCGAATGAGGGATCGGCTCAGGCTTCTCCGCTACCCAGCAGAGTGAAGCTGTCCGTATCGAGTCGCTCGGCCATCATGGCGTGGAACTTGTCAGCCGGAATGGCTCCAACCGGCATGCCCATTTCATCTTCCAGACCCAGTATGAAATCCCACCAGGCCTTTTCTCGGCGAGAGATTTCGTCCAGATCCCTCACCTTGCCGAATTCCTGAACGAAACGGTTGTGCCGGCACAAGAGCCGAAACACGTGCTCGGTATTGGGACGCGGCGTCGACAATCCCAGAACCTTCACATCGTTGCCGACCTGGTGGATCGGCTGGCCCCACTCGCTATAAGGGGCGAAGATCGTGCCCAACTTGTCGAGAGCGTTGGCGATCTTGTCCTGTTTGGCGGTTTTCAGAACCTTCGTAACGATCGGCAGGGTAACGGTTCGATGCAGCGTCGGTTCCGCCAGCTTCACCTTCACGCCCAATTCCTCCTGCACGATCTGCGCAATCTGGTGAGAGGTGAGCCGATGATCCCCCGCCAGGTGGACTCTCTCTCCCACAGCCGCTGGCCTCTTGAGCGCTGCGAGAATTCCAGCCACGACCCGGTCAACCGGTACGAGGTTGAGCTCGGCCGTGGGGTCGGCAGGAAAGACACACGCCATCTTGGCTAGCATGGCCCCTTTGGATCGATCGATCCAACTGCCTTCCTTCGAAACCAGGGCCTCCTGCGCCCGACCGAATAGGTTCACCGGGGCGTTGACCACCTTGGCGTCACCTCGATTGTTCCCGGCTCTGGTCTCGCCGATGACGATGGCGGGACACAGCTGCACGACCCTCAGCCCCTTCTCCAGCATGAAGCGCTCGGTCTCGAAGGAGGCCATGGCTTTCGTCGCCTCGTAGAAGTTGTTGTAGAAATTTCGTGGGAATACCACTTGCGCCTCTCGCGCCAGACCTGTCACCTTGCGACCGTGGATGTAAGAGGTTTCTATACTCTCGTGGGCAACGAAAGAGCTTCCCGGTGACGATTGCAGCGCGTGAGAAAAGTCCAGGGCATTCACGGTCCCCGTCACATTGGTGCGAAACGACTTCTCGTATGGGTCGTCGAAGGCGACGCTGGCAGCACAGTGAACGACATGAGTAATCCGCTGTCCCAGGCTCTCCAGAACGCCGTCGTCGATTCCCAGATTGGGCTGTTCCACATCGCCTTCTACGAAGGTGAACTTGGAACGCACTTCGGGGTCTTCGAGCCACAGTCTATCCAGCAGCGTTTCGCCTCTCTCCGCCGGACTGACGATCTTCACCACTTCTCCCGTTTTTCGGTCGACGATCTGTCGAGGTCGAATCACCACGATCATCTCGACAATATCGTCGTCGTGCGCCGCCTGCCAGATGATCTCCTTGCCGACAAAGCCGGTACCCCCGGTCAGCAGAACCCGCAGTGCCGGGCGCCCCTCGACTGATAGCTTGTCCAGCTGCACCGCGGCTTGTTCACGCAGCTCCGCCAATTGTCGTTGGATCGCCGCCTCTTCCACCGGTGGCTTCTTGAAACGGAAAAAGTACTCCTTGTCCTTCAAACCGAACAGTGCCTTCGAAACCTTGGAAACGTCAGATTGGCCAATCAGTCTTGCCACCACTTCAGCCGCTTTCTGGCCCTTGCGACGCACCTTTCGCATTCGCCTGCGAGCCTCTTCGGGGCTCCCGGTCTCGCGCACCACTCGACTCATCATGTGACGCGCATGGATATCCACCAGGTGATAGTCGCGATGGTGCTGGACCAGAAGTTGTTTCGGCAGAATCTCTTCGTTGATCGTTTCTCCCGTGATGAGGCTCACCTTCTCGATGTAGCGAGAGGGATTCATCTCATCAGGCAGAGGCGTGTCTACACTCATCGCGGTAGTCTCCTGCAACAGAAAGACGAATTGATGATACCCAACTTACCGCCCTGACCGAGTCCTGGCAAGTACTACCTTTGAAGAGAGGTCGCACAGACTTCGGCCGATGCGAGGAGCGCGGCGGGAGTCTCGGTAGACCCGTCAGCCCATGTCAGTAGATGAACTCTCGGATGTCGTACCGACTTGTCTTGACACCGAACCCTCGAATTCTCGTCGCCATCTGCTGCAACTCCGCCTCGATTTCGTCTTCCGACATGGGAGTCAGAGGGGTGTCTCCTCCCCTCGAGAGGTAATTTGTGGTTCCAGGTTGCAGCACGAGCGGCGACAGGTAGACCAAGTCGGTCTCATCCAGAGGCAGGCTTTCCAGGACCTCGATGCTGGACCGCGAGTGCTCGGATCGGTACTCACGGCCACCTAGACCCACTATGACAATGAGACAAACGCTCAAGGAAGCTCTCTTGAGATCGCCCACGAAAGCACTCAATTCAGCCGCGGAGCCGGGTTTATTGACGAGTCCCAGCAGTTCGTCCGAGCCCGTTTCCATACCCACACAGACCCGTCTCAGACCCAACTGACCCAGTCGCCTCCAGTGATCAACAGGATGTCGCTCACCGCTGAAGAGGTCGACAAAACCGACGAGCGAACGCTCGGGAAAGATCTCCTTGGCGATGCTGATCATCGGCTCCAGCCTGTTCAGCGACAATGCCAACGCGTTCCCGTCAGCCAGGAAGATCTCTCGACGTAGCTTGACACCTTCTCCCAGCAGGTCCTTCACCCCTTCGACATGATGCCGGAATTCGACCGTCGACTTGGGTCTGAACGGGCGGTCCATGTAGAAGTTGCAGAAAGTGCAGCGGTTCCAGCTACAGCCTTGCGTCGCTTGGAGCACGATCGAGAGATACTGATCCGGCGGCAGGATCGCGATAGGGCGATAGCAGGACAGGAAGCGCTGACGCTCCGCTGCAAGGCTCTCCGGGGTCCACCGCAGGACTTCCTCGCTCAGGCGGGCTTCGAGCTCGCCATCGACTCGGCTCGCGATCTCTCGCGCCTGCGCATAGGCCTCAGCGAAGATCACCGCCGCCTCGTCGAAGGAGAGCTGTCGTCGCTGGCGTCCGTGGTCCTGAAAGCGGAGATGGAGATCACTGGCGAGGCTCCGCTTGTAGGTCGCACCCCGCCTGAAATAGAGGTGTAGACGTCCCTCTCGATCGAAGGTCAGCGAATGTCGTCGATCCGGGCTGACTACCGTTGCACCCGGCGTCAGACTGAACAGCAGCCCGCCGTTCCGAATCGACGAAGCTTCTCCTCCCCCGCGCCGAGGAGCGTCAAAATCTTCGTTCTTCTTGGGCATGCCTTGCGGCCCTCTCAGCTTCCGTGCCGAAGCAGTGATCGCGCCTGGAGAATCATCGTCGCTGCCTGATCGAGAGAGAACCTCGCCAGATTGATGGTGATGTCGTAGCGCATTGGATCGTCGGGGTCGACACCGAAGTGCCGCTGAAGGAACCGTGTGCGCTCCTGCTCGATGCGCTCCAATTCGGGCTTCGCTCTGCTGGGCGGCAATCCCATCGTAGCTGCGAGGCTGCGCACCCGATCCGCCTCCGGTGCCACCAGGCGAGCCCGAAAACCGCGGTTCCGCGGCAAGATGAGGTCGGCCCCTCGACCCAGGAAGACACTGTTGGCCTGCCCGGCCAGAGACAGCAGCGTCTCGCAAAGGCGATGGTAGTAGTCGTTCCTGACGAAGTCACCCTCCATCAGCGATCTCAGGGTTTCCTCTAGCCAGCTCAGCTCCCGCTCGTCCATGGAGGCGTAGACGCGACGGCGCTGCTCGTTATCACCCGCCATGGCTTCCAGGACTTGTCGGCCGAATACCGGCCATTCCAGGGCCAGACCCACCCTCTCGGCCACCTCCTCCCCATTGGTGCCCACCTGGCGGGAGATGCACACGAAATCCTCGGCTTGCAGAGGTTTCGCCACCTCGGCAGTCACTCTCTGCTGCCTGCCCAGCTCCCAGTTGCGCAGTTGTTTCTCCACCAACCTGGCAATGTCCGGATTGCCGCTTGCAAGCTTGGCCGCCATATCCCACCTCCTCGACCTCATCCGTCCGAGCCGCTGCCTTCTAGTCTACTCCCAACAGCGAGACGTGCCCGGCTCGGGCCACCACCGCCAACCGAGCCCGCCACAAGCCCTGCCAAGCCATAGCAGACAGCAGCAAAGACGACGAGAGCATTGAGGCCAAAATGGATCGCTACCAGCGGCGCCAGAGCAGCACTCACCACAGTAGCCCAACCATTGATGCCCCAAGCCAAAGGGATGCGCTCTGGATGGGTGCGGCCAAGCCGCTGCAGAGCCAGTGGGAAAGGCATCCCCATCGCAAACGCCAGGGGAGCGACAACAGCCACGCTGAGGAGGGTCTTCCAGCCGAGCGCCAGCGCTTGCGTCGCCCGAAAGATCACCGGCGCGAGACCCAGGTGCAGGAGACAAAGCAGCACGATCGCTCCGGCGACAAAACCGATCTTCGACTCGAGAGCCTGCGCTTTCGAATCGCTCAGCCTGGATACCGAACCGCTACCCAGGCCAGCGAACACCAAAAACGCAGCAAGAGCCGTGGCCACAGCAAAGATCGGGTTTCCTACATAGACAGTCACCCGCTGGATATAGGCAATCTCCAGCATGAGAAAAGCCACACCCAATGCCGCGAAGAAGCTCCACGTCGTCACTGACCCTTCGCATCCGTGCCGCCAGCCCTGCCGAAGAAGGAGTGGGAGGAGTATCAAAACGGAGCCGGCGAGGATCGCCTGCAGCAATGTGCCGACCGCCACAAGATAGCCCCACTCCACCAGGGACGCTCCGCCTCGCCCGCGCAGCTCGATCAGCTCCGGCAATGCCCGCCACCGGAAGAAGTGGGAGAAGAAGGGCCGATCATCGCTGGCAGGTCGGATAAGGAACTTGTAGTCCTCGATGAAGTCTTGACGATCTTCCCCTGCCAGAGCCGTCGTCCCAAGATGCAGATAGGGTTTCTCCAGCCGATTGAATCGATTCGCCTCCTCGGGCCTCATCCCTGGCAGGAACACCACATCGAGCCATCGATCTCGAGACCAGGCACGAAGCTCTTCGAGCTCGGTGCTCGACCATCCGCCTCTCTTCATCAGGAGAGTCACCGCATCCCAGCTCCTCACCATCGCGAGGCTGCCCTGCGCACTACCCTGCTCAAGGCTCTCTAGAGCCTCCCAGGCAGTCGCAAACAACTTCAGGCTGTCACGGGGCGGCACCCTCAGCCGCCGGGTTACCGACAGCAGGCCTCCAGGCGTCAGATGCTCGGCAAACTCCTCGAGCGCCTCCACCGTGTACAGATAGCTGACGCCCGCGGCCCCCACCCCTCCACCCGAGACGGTGAGCGACTGCATGTCTGTCAAGTGGATGAGATCCCATGCATCTCGACGCGACGCCAGGAAGGCACGCGGCTCTCCTACCGTCACCTCGACACTCGGCTCTTCCAGGAGGTGGCCAGAGAACTCAGCCAGTTCGCCCAGTAGCAGGGCTGATAGCTGCGGATTCTGCTCGACAACCATGACGCTCGCGGCCCCATGGCCGAGGGCAGAGATGACCTCTCCTCCCCCACCCAGCCCGACAATCAGCACACGTGGATTCTCCGTGAGCTGGTAACAAACAGAGGAGACCTGGAAGTCACGGTAGCCCGATGGGCCTTCGCCAGGTGAGCGCCGATCGACGACGGCCATGCCGTCTCCATCTTCGAAAATGCCTAGCTGCTCGGGAAGAATCCCCCCATAGGCCAAGCTGAGTCCGGGCGCATAACGAAGGGGCACCTTCGGGCTACGTACCACAGACAGGACAGCCAAAGGACTCGACCGCTCCATCATGACCTCGGCTCCGGGCACAAGCAGGGCCTTGCTCAAGTTCTTGTACTCCGAGCGCCTGAGATCGATCCAGGTTCCAGGGATGATCATCGAGAACAGCGAAACCACTGCCAGCAGCGCCGTCGAGGACCGCTTGAAAGCGACCCTGGAGTCGAGGCTGGCGACCGTGGCGGCCAGGAGGCCGCCTGTGCCTATGACCAGGAGACTGCGCTCCGGTGAGAGCACCCATAAGGCCAACATCACACCCGCTGCGCCGAGACCAGCCCCCAGCAGATCGGCCTGATAGAAGCGAGGGATCTCCTCTCGCCACACTGTCAGGCAGAGACCGATCGTAAAACCGACACTGAGGAAGGGCAGGGCCAGGACCAGATAGACGAGGAGCAGCCAGAGCAGCTGCTCTGGCTCCCAGACGAGGGCCAACGCGTTGAAGGGGAGTCGCTGAGCCAGAAGGTAGGCCCCCACAGACAGCGGCCCGAACGATACCGCACCGATCAGCACAGCCCGCCCTGGTGTCGAGGATCGCCCAGACAGCAACCGGGACCTCACCAGGGCCAGGCAGCTACCGCTGACTCCGTAGCCCAATAGCGCCAGGCTGATCACCATGGCCGCGAACTGCTGCCATTGGATGATGGAGAACAGTCGAATGAGCAGGACTTCGTAACCGATCGCCGCAGCCGACAGGATCAGAATGGCAAGACGAAGCGGCATGAAACGGCGGAATCGTGATCAGTGGATCGTGGAGTGATGAGGTCTACCGGGTTCCCGTCAGGGGAACAAAGGCCACTGGGAGCACATGTCTGGTTCGAACTACACCCGATCCGTCCTTTTCCACCAGGGTCAGCTGCTGCACGGAGAACGGTCCTCCTACGGGTATTACCAGCACTCCCCCAGGCTTGAGTTGCGCGACCAATGGTGGTGGAATCGTTGGTGACGCAGCTGTCACGATGACTGCGTCAAAAGGCGCTTCTTCCTCCCATCCGTAGTACCCGTCTCCGACGCGGCTCGCGATCTCCGAGTAGCCCAACTCCGCAAACCTCTTCGCCACCTCGCTTCCCAGCTCTGGAATGATCTCGATCGTGAAGACGCGCGCCCCCATTTCCGCCAGGACCGCAGCCTGGTATCCAGATCCGGTGCCTATCTCCAGGACTTTCGCGTCCCGTCCCAACCCGAGCAGATCGGTCATCAGGGCCACGATGTACGGCTGCGAGATCGTCTGGCCATAGCCAATCGGCAGCGGCCGATTGTCGTAGGCATGCCGACGCAGCTCGGGCGGCACGAACTCGTGTCGTGGCACCCGGGCCATCGCCGCCATGACGCGACTGTCCAGAGCCTCTCTGCCGGTCTCGCGGGCGGTGAGCCGGGTGTCTGCCTCGATCTCCTGCAACATCCGCTGATGAGCCTTCTGATAGCCCTCAGCCTGAACGGCCGGCGCTCCTGGGAGAAGCAAGCTCGCCAGCAGCAGGGCAAGAAACCCTCTTCTCATTGGATCCCTCCTCTACCTTCAGAGAACAACCCACCCCGGCATCCGAATTTCCAGAAGGCGCCTCGACGTTCGGGGTCATGGACAATTCGGGACGAATCCACCGACCTCTCCTGAGCATCCAACCGACGACCCGATGAGCTAGGATTGGATGTCCCGTGACGCCCGGCTGGCTGACCGCGACCCGAGGCCTCCCAACAACCCTGGGTTGCCCCTCACTACGGAGCTACACATGCGCCGATCCACTTCGTCCTCGCTTCTCTTCGCAGCGTTTGTCGTCGCGATGGCCCAGGTCCCGAGCGGTAGCGGCGCTCAGACCCTTCTCGTGGCCAACAAGACCGACAATACGGTGGATCTCATCGATGTGGCCAGCGGAGAGTCTGTGGCGACTCTTCCAACCGGCATGGCGCCGCACGAGATCGCGGCCTCGTCCGATGGATCGCTCGCCGTCATCAGCAACTATGGGAATCGGGACGAGCCCGGCTCCAGCCTGACGATTGTCGATGTACCGGGTGCCAGGGTGCTCCGCACAGTCGATCTCGGAGAGCACTCGAGACCTCACGGTGTGGCCTGGATCGGCGAGAATCGGGTCGCCGTTACCACGGAGGGCAGCGCACATCTTCTGGTGGTCGATATCGAAGCGGGCAGAGTCGTCGATCAGATACCGACCCAACAGGAGATCTCCCACATGGTGGCCACTACGCCGGAAGGTGGCAGGGCGTTCGTAGCCAATATCGGTTCAGGAACCGTAACCGCCATCGATCTCGAGGTCGGCGCCAAGCTCGCTGATGTCGAGACCGGCGAGGGCGCCGAAGGCATCGCCGTCACCCCCGATGGGAGCGAAGTCTGGATCACCAATCGCGCCGCGGACACCATTACCATCATTGACTCACAGAGCCTGGAGATCCTGGACACAGTCGCCTGTAGCGGCTTTCCGATTCGCGTCGCCATCACCCCCGACGGCAGCAAGGCCCTGGTCTCGGTCGCTCGAGCCGGCGAGGTGGTGGTCTTCGACGTTGAGCAGCGCAGTGAGCTGACGCGTCGCAAACTGGATCTCAGCACCGTCCCCGATGCCAGCACTCGCCTTTTCGGCGACAGCTTCGGCGAGAGCCCGGTGCCGGTCGGCCTGGTTATCCACCCAACCGGTGATTTGGCATGGGTGGCGGCAACTCAAGCCGACGCCGTCGTCGTCATCGACACCGAGGACCTGGAAGTCCAAGACCTCCTGCGGGCCGGCAAGGAGCCCGATGGGATGTCTTACAGCCCGATTTCAGTGGCAAGCGAACGAAGACCCGGGGCTCAATAGGCAGTGGCACTGCGCAGCACGGCGTCAGCAAAGCGCTCCACGACAACCCCGGTGGGCTCGATGGCCTCGATGCCTTCGACGCTCTTGCCAGCCTGCAGATAGTCACGATAGGAGAACGAGCGGACCGAAGACCGCTTCAGACTCCACAATGCCTGCAGAGAGTAGACCATCCTCATCCAGTGCTTCGTCTTGCGACCCTTGAGCAACCAGCGCGCCACCGGGCCAGCGCTGGTGCCAACCTTGTCGATGTAGGGCGTGCGGATCACCGAGACGGGCACACCCGTAATGCGTTCGGTAAGGACGATGTCTTCGGCCCTCGCCCTGACAATAGCGCGCTTGTAGTCGTCGCTCGCGCGACACTCCGGCGTGGCGATGAACCGAGTACCCATTTGAACCGCCGCGTAGCCGTTCCGCAGAGCTCGCTCGAATTCCCCTTCGTCCCCCACTCCACCGGCGCAGACCAGAGGGACCTCCAGATCCCCGAGCTCATCGAGGAGCTGGTTAGCCCCCTTGGCCCCAGCGTGGCCCCCGGCCCGGTTGTTGACGGCTATCAGGCCGTCGACCCCGGCCTCCAGGCCCTTGTCGGCCCACTTGCGTTCGGTCACGTCGTGGTAGACGAGCCCTCCCATCTGGTGGACCTTGTCCACCACCCAGCGAGGGTTCCCCAGGGATGTCACAAAGAAGCGGATGCCCTCCTCCAGAGCAACTTCGACGTAGCCCTGCATGCGGTCCATGTAGACCTTTGAAGAGCGCTCGACGACTACGTTCATCCCGACCGGTTTGGCAGTCAGGCGCCTGATCGTCGCCAGGCCTTGCCTGAACTCGTGTCCATGCACATAGACAAGCGATAGCGGCTGAATGATGCCCATGCCACCCGCCTCCGACACCGCTGCCACCAGCTCCGGGTTGCTGCACGGGTACATGGCACCGCAAATCAACGGGACCTCGATCCTCAACTGCCTGCTGACCACCGTCTCGAGAGCGTTTCGTCGCGAATCTCTTTCACTCACGATGTTGTCTCGCAGTAGGATGTGAACAGGCTGCGAGTCCGGGAAGTCCCGGCGCGGCAACAGGCCGCGGGGCGGCGTGTGAAACGGAGGTCGATATGGGTAGAGGCGATCCGATGCTGGGCAATCTTCTCTTCATGCTCTTCACAGCCATCAGCATCGTGGGTACCTTCTTCATTGCGCACCATTTTCACTCCCGCCGGCTGGCCGTCATCTTGTCGCTAGCTGTGCTGGCCTTCTACGCCGTCCTCTACTTCGCACTCGAAGCCTTCATGCAATGGCTCGGACTCTGAGGGTGATTCCCCAACGCCACAATCCGGTCAGTGCAAATAGTTCGGGCTGGACCAGGCAGTACCTCCGTCCGCCTGGACCGCCCTCGCATAGACATATTCTCCTGGATGGAGACCCACCAAGGCTCTTACGAAGCTGCATTCCGTCTGTTCATCGCAAGCAACGCTCAAGTGCACCTGACCGCTGCGGATCACATCGATCCTGTCCAGGGGGCCTTGTGCCACGACTCTCACCGACAGCTCGACATCTTGTCCAGCCGCGGAGTCCTTTTTCAGGCCAGCAAGCTCGATGTCGTCTCCCATGGGCTGCCCACCCAGCCGGGTAGCCAGAACGATGCGCGGTCCGTTGGTCGCGTAGACGCGTCGAGACCTCAGGGCCCGCAGGATACCTTCCCTCGTCAGATCCTCGGCGAGAAATGCGGCCAGCCCACCAGACGGTGACGCCAGGTGGGCCAAACCCGGATGCCCATCATGGCTGTCGCCGCTGCCCACGAACCCGAACTTGAAGCCCCGGTCGAGAACGTCGCGCACGAAGTTGCCGGGCAACGGACTGTAGATGAGACCGGGCGAGTCCATTGCCTCGCTGCTGCCATGGACCGAGACGATCTCGGTGATCGGCTCCAGCTCCGGGTCTGGAGGAAACTCCCAGTTTGTCGGAATCGGGCCGCCTGCCGAATGGTGGGCCACTGTCAAGGCGGGCTCGCCTCGCAGAGCGTCCCAAAGCTGATCCGGCGATTCGAAATCCGGATCCACAGAGCTCAATACCTCCCCCTCGGAGCTGAAGTACAGGACATGTCGATGCCCGTGTATCCAGCTCGTCCATTCGTAGCCCAGCAGGGTGACGAACTCCCCGGCTCGATAGAAACTCTCGACTTGCCGACGGATCTCGGACCAGAACTCCGGATTGAGGGCCAGGGGCTCCATGCCCCAGTGGTCATGGTCCGTCAGGGCGACCACATCCAGACCGGCAACATCTCGGGCGTAGCCGAAATAGTCTTCAAAGGTCCCGGTACCGTCCGACAACGCTGAGTGACCATGCAGATCGCCCCAGACGATGCTCTCGCCGTCCGCCGAGACAACGAGGGGATTGCTCGTCGTCTGCAGGTCGTACGGGCCCGTCGCTTCGATCCTGAAGATACCCTCGTTCTCGACAGTCGCCTCCAGTTGAAAAACACCTCGCTGGACGGATGTCATTTCGACGACTGCTGGTAAATCGCGGAAGCCCTCAGCTCGCAGCGAAATCTCTCCTTCGACATTCACGCCGGCATTTCCGGCGGCGTCGAGAATCGAAACTCGAATGCTGACCTGCTCCCCTGGCCGGGCCGTCGATGGCAGGATTACGACCATTTGCGCCGCGGGCCCAGCCAAAACCCTGACATTCAACGGTCCTGGCACCAGCTTTCGCACGCCATCGCCATTGCCATCGACAGCGACAAAGAAAGCCGACTCACTTTCGGCGAATCGATCTGCCACCGCGCCGAGGTCGCCAGCGCCGTAGACCACCTGCACCCGCTCCCCTTCCTCGAGCGGCCGGCCTTGGATCTCGATTCCAAGAAGACCCTGATCCACGGTCTGAGCGTCGAGTACAACCCCTTCGGCAGCTGTGGAAACCAGGGTGAATCCCACCCCTTTCTGGTTCAGCACCTGAGGGGTGCTCCAGCCCCAGAAAGGAGGGGCCTGAAAAAAGAGCCAGCCTCCCTCGGCGATGCCCAGCGGACCGGCCTCGTAGAGAAGCGTCCATTGTCCCGGGCTGCCCGCCATTACTTCCAGGCTCGAATCATCGCCGTCGGCGATCCAAGCCTTGCCGCCACCATCGGACGGATGCCGCACAGCCTCCAGATCCTGACGAAGAGCTTCGACGGTCTCGAGTTGAGGACGCGGGGACATGGAGGGTCTCGTCTCCTCTCGGGCCCTTCCACACGCCACCAAGATCAGGCAGCCGAAAAGCCACCACCGCCAACTCCCCACCTGCCAAAACGCAGTCATACCGATATCAGGGTACCCCAACCCGATCCAACCGGCCAGAGCCAAGCGGATCCTGAGAGAATGGTCGAAACTCTCTGGCTACTCTTTACGTAGCTTGCAATGAAGAGGGCCATTTTCCGTTCGGCGAACGGAAACCAATTGGGAGGAGATCTATGGCGAGGCTGTTCAAGATCCTTGTCTTGTTTCTGATCGTAGCCGGAGCCGTGACCGGTGCCTACTTCTGGCTGCAGGGGCGCAAGGAGGCGGAGCCACCCTTCAAGCTCGTCAAGGTCGAGCGCGGCTCGATTACCGAGAAGGCTATCGCAGTCGGGCAGATCGAGCCACGGCTCAAGTTCGAAGTCAAGTCGAAGATCTCCGGCATCGTCAAGCGGTGCGCGGTTGAGGTCGGCGATCGCGTCGAACCCGGTGACCCGCTCTTCGAGATCGTCCCCGACCCCACGCCCTCCGAGCTTGTCGAGGCCCAGCGTCGGGTTGAAGCGGCGCAGTCTGCCTACAACCGGGCCCAATCGGATTGGAACCGCTCGAGTGAGCTCGCACGGCAAGGGATCATAGCGACCGAAGAAGAGGATGCCCGACGAGAGTCCTTCGAGCTTGCCAAGATCGAGCTCTCCACCGCACAGGATAACTTCGAGCTCATTCGCGAAGGCCGCATCGCCGGACGGGGGAAGCAAATGGAGTCGATCATCCGAGCTCCCGCTGCAGGAATCGTCCTGGTGCGGGAGGTCGATCCCGGGGACCCGGTTGTTCCTCTGACGACTTTCCAGGCCGGAACAGTGATGGCAACCGTGGCGGACATGAGCGACCTCATCTTCAACGGCACCGTCGATGAGATCGACGTCGGCAAGCTGAAGCCGGGAGTACCAGCACGCCTCAACATCGGCGCGCTACCGGGAGAGGCGGTGACCGGCTACCTGAGCCGTATCGCACCCCAAGCGAAAGAAGAGGAAGGCGCCCGTCTCTTCGAGGTTGAGATCGAGCTTCACGAGGTCGAGAACCCGGAGATCATTCTTCGAGCGGGCTATTCTTCGACGGCGGACTTGATCATCCGGGAGAAGACAGACGTGCTGATCGCTCCGGAGAGGCTTGTGCTGTTCGAAGAGGACGGCGCAAAAGCATTCGTCGAGCTGCCTCCCGAGACACCAGAGGGCGAGCCTAGAAAGGTCGAGATCCAGACGGGTCTTTCCGATGGCTTGAACATTGAAATCACTGCGGGGATCGATGAGGGAGCGGAGTTGGTCGAACGCCCACCTCGAGAGATCTTCTAGAAGTCATGACCTCTGTCCTCAATTCACTGCGCCAACTGGCTCGCGACCTGCGGTCCCAGAAGCTGCGGACCTTCTTGACGACCTTGGGCATTGTCTGGGGAACGGTCGCAGTGACGCTTCTCCTGTCGTTCGGTCAGGCGATGCACAAGCAGATGCTCAAGAACGTGCTGGGCCTCGGCAATGCAATCGTCATCGCCTTTCCAACAGCCACCTCGAAACCCTTCGAGGGAATTGGCAAGGGACGCCCCATCCGCGTCACGGAGGACGATATCGAGCTCGTTCGAAAGCGGGCCACACTCGTTGACGCAATTTCCAGCGAGTACGCCGACACACTGCAGCTCAAGCTCGGGACCAAGACCATGGCGGTCGATGTCTCCGGTGTCAGTCCCGAGTTCGGCGAGATGAGGAACATGATCCCGCAGATGGGTGGTCGCTTCCTCAACCCGATCGACGAAGCCCAGAAACGGCGCGTGGCCTTTCTCGGCAATGAGTTGGCGGAGGACCTGTTCGGTTCCGCCGACCCGGTCGGCCAGATCTTTCGGCTCCATGGCTCGCCTTTCACCGTCATCGGAGCTCTCGAGCCGAAGACGCAGGACTCCTCCTACAGCGGACGGGACAAGGACAAGGCCATCATCCCGAGTTCCACCTTCCGTGCCCTGACCGGCCAGAAGTATGTGGAGCTCTTCATCTTCACCGCCGCAGACGTCCAGCAAACCGTGCCAGCGACCGACGAGGTGCGCAGCATCTTGGCGGGCAAGATTCGCTTCGACCCGACCGACAAAGAAGCCCTGATGATCTGGGACACGACGGAGATGTTCCAGTTCATGGACTCCTTCATGTTCGCGTTCAAGGCGTTTCTCGCAATCGTCGGCTCTCTGACACTGGTCGTCGGCGGCATCGGAGTCTCCAACATCATGAGTGTCGTGGTTGAGGAGCGGACTCCGGAGATTGGCGTCAAGATGGCCCTCGGAGCCCGTCCCCGAGGCATCCTCAGGCAGTTTCTGGCCGAGACCCTGATTCTCACAGCCGTGGGTGGCTCTATCGGACTGTTGATCACGTACGGTATCTGCGAAGCCTGGCCTGCCGGGATGGAAGAGTTCATCGGCATCCCGAAGGTCGACACCCAAGTAGCCCTCTTGACCGCGTCACTGCTCGGTGTCATCGGATTCGTCGCCGGATTTTTTCCGGCACGCAGTGCAGCTAACCTCGACCCGGTCGTCGCCATGAAAATGACCTGAGGCAAGGACAAATCACTATGGCTCGCCCCCGGTTCCTCGTCTTTCAGCTCTTCTTCCGCTCGTCGCGAGTCCAGAAGAAGAGGGCGTTTCTGACCATTGCCGCGATTGCCTGGGGAACCCTGGCGCTGATCTTGCTGCTGGCCTTCGGTGAGGGTCTCGGCCTGTCCCTCGGCAAGGCCTGGGCTGGAATGGGCACCGACATCGCAGTGATCTGGCCCGGAGAGACCACCGTCCCCTGGAAGGGTCTGCCTGCCGGGCGCGCCATTCGACCCCGCATCGATGACATTCGAACCATCAGGGAGCGCGTGCCTGGATTGGTCGGTGTCAGCGGCGAGATCATTCGCTGGGGCACCAACTTCACGCATGGCGACAAGACAGTCAATGCACCGGTCAAGGGCGTTGGCACGATCTGGGGGCAGTTGCGCAACCAGATTCCCTCCCCAGGCGGGCGCTTCCTCAACCCCCTCGACGACGCCCAACGCAGACGTGTGGTGTTCCTGGGAACGGATCTCGCCAAGGACCTCTTCGGTGACGAAGATCCAATCGGGGGGAGCATTCTGATCGACAAAGTTCCCTATACCGTCGTCGGCGTCCTGATCGAGAAGATGATGTTCGGTAACTACAGCGGCATGGATGCCAACCACGCCATCATTCCGATTCGCACTCTCTACGCCCAGTACGGCAGCGATCGTCTTTCGGTCCTCGTGCTCAAACCCGAGCACCGAGATGGAATGAAGGCGGCCCTGGCCGGAGTCGCCCAGGTGCTGAGCGCGAAATATGGATTCGACCCCGGAGACGAGCGAGTTCTGGGTACTTGGGATACTGTCGAATCCGGCAAGATCCGCGACAACTTCATGCTTGGAATCAAGCTGTTCCTGAGCATCATCGGAGTCCTGACCCTGACCGTGGGTGGCATCGGCGTTGCCAACATCATGTACGCAGTGGTCAAGGAGCGTACTCGGGAGATCGGCGTCAAGATGGCCCTTGGCGCTCGCAGTCATTGGGTTACGGGGCCGATCGTTCTCGAGGGCTTGACCTACACACTGTTGGGAGGGGTTGCCGGCCTCCTGGTCGCCACGATTTTGGTCTATCTCCTGAGTCTGATTCCAACCGGTGACAACATGGCGCTCAAAGCCCTGGGCAAACCAACGCTGTCACCTGCCATCGCGGCGACCGCGGCTGGGGTGTTGGGCATCATCGGCCTCCTCGCCGGTTACTTTCCAGCTCGCCGAGCCGCTTCGGTCGATCCGGCCGAGACTCTGCGCTACGAGTGAAGCTGATGAAACTACCACTGGCCATGACGACCGACGAAACCATCATCGAGATGGCGGCGATACGCAAGGTCTACGATACCGGCAAGATCAAAGTGGAGGCTCTGCGCGGCATCGACCTCGACATCTCCAAGGGTGAGTTCGTCGCGATTGTCGGACCGTCGGGGTCCGGCAAGTCGACCCTCATGAACCTGATCGGTTGCCTCGACACTCCCACCTCGGGCACCTACCGGTTGACAGGACAGCTGGTGGCAGGCATGAACAAGGATGCGTTAGCTACAGTTCGCAATCGCCGGGTCGGTTTCATCTTCCAGAACTTCAACCTCCTGCCACAGATCAGCGCCTATGAGAATGTCGAGATGCCGATGCTGTTCGGCGGCGTACCGCGACGCGAAAGGCGCCGCCGAATCGAGGAACTGATGGAGCGCGTCGGCTTGGCGGATCGCATGGAGCACAAACCGACCGAGCTTTCCGGAGGTCAGATGCAGCGTGTTGCCGTCGCCCGGGCCCTGGCGATGGACCCCGACATCTTGCTGGCCGATGAGCCCACTGGCAACCTCGACACCTCGTCTGGCGGCGACATCATGGGGCTTTTCCAGGACCTATGGGAACAGGGCGGCACAATGCTGGTCATCACTCACGATGCCGCCCTTGCCCGGCGGGCGGCACGTCAAGTCGAGATCCAGGACGGCCTCATCACCCGAGACACCGGACGTCCGGAAGCAGGCTCTACGGCCCCTGGATAGGCTGGTCCACCACTTGGCTCGGGCGGTCGGAAAGCTCCGCCAAGAAGGGGCTCTCCAGGCCGTTCTACAGGGTGTTGATTTCTCTCTAGATCCTGAGCCCGGGATGGAGTATGGTTGTCACGGACGGCGGCGGTCAGCCGCAGTTCGGACCTCCGTCACGTCCTCGGAGAAACCTCACCAGACCAACCTCAGCATCCCCTAGTACAGCGACAGGGAGGGAAGTAACATGTCGAATTCCGCCAATGAATTCCTGCAATCTGTGATCGCCAAGAATTCCGCAGAGAAGGAGTTTCATCAAGCGGTGCACGAAGTCCTGGAGTCACTCTGGCCGATCGTCGAGGCCAATCCCCGATATCGCACCGGCAAGATCATGGACCGTATCGTCGAACCCGAGAGGGTGATCATGTTCCGAGTCCCCTGGGTCGACGACCAGGGCGAAGTCCAGGTCAATCGTGGATTCCGAATCGAGATGAACAGTGCTCTCGGTCCCTACAAGGGCGGGCTGCGTTTTCATCCCAGCGTCAACCTCGGCATCCTCAAGTTCCTCGCCTTCGAGCAGGTATTCAAGAACAGCCTTACGACCCTGCCCATGGGTGGTGGCAAGGGCGGTTCCGACTTCGATCCCAAGAACAAGAGTGACCTCGAAGTCATGCGCTTCTGTCAGTCCTTCATGAGCGAGCTCTTCCGACATATCGGACCCGATACCGACGTTCCGGCCGGCGACATCGGCGTCGGTGGTCGCGAGCTCGGATTTCTCTTCGGCACCTACAAGAAGCTCGCCAACGAGTTCACCGGTGTACTGACCGGCAAGGGACGTAGCTGGGGCGGCTCGCTCATCCGCCCCGAAGCGACCGGCTATGGCCTGGTCTACTTCACGCAAGAGATGCTCGCCACCCGCTCCGACAGCCTGTCCGGCAAGCGAGTCCTGATCTCAGGTTCCGGCAACGTGGCGCAGTATGCGGCGGAAAAGGTCCTCGAGTTCGGCGGCAAAGTGCTGACGTTCTCCGACTCCAACGGCACGATTGTCGACGAAGAAGGCATCGACAAGGACAAGCTGGCCTGGATCATGGATCTAAAGAACAACCGGCGGGGTCGAATCAAGGAGTATGTCGAGAAGTACCCCGGTGCCAGCTTCCTCGAAGGGTCGCGTCCCTGGTCGGTGAAGTGTGATGTGGCTCTGCCTTGCGCCACCGAGAACGAGGTCAACGGCGAGGATGCCAAGACCCTGATCGACAACGGTTGCTTCTGTGTGGCCGAAGGTGCGAACATGCCTTCCGACCCGGACGCCATCAATCGGTACCTGGAAGCCGGCATCCTTTACGGCCCAGGCAAGGCCGCCAACGCTGGTGGAGTCGCCGTCTCGGGCCTGGAGATGACCCAAAACTCGATGCGGCTGTCATGGACCCGAGCCGAGGTCGATGAGCGACTACAGATGATCATGCATGAAATCCATCGCACTTGCGTCAAGCATGGCAAGGACGGTGACTTCATCAACTACATCGATGGAGCGAATGTGGCGGGCTTTATCAAGGTAGCCGACGCCATGTTGGACCAGGGCGTCGTTTGACGATGCAGGTGCGCCAGCAACTCCAGATTCGTCGTTTTCACGACCTCATGCCCTTCCGGGTGCGAGAGGTCTTGCTGGTTTCGTCACCGTTCGACGCCTTCATCCTGGAAGAGGACGGTCAACTCTCCGAACAGGTGTTCTTCGAATACCGGGACGTGAGTCTCTCGGGCCCACCCCGAGTGACTCACGTTCCCACTGGGGAGTTGGCTCTGCAGCGCCTCCAGGAACATCGCTACGACCTCATTCTGGTCATGACCAGCCTGGCCGACATGGGGGCCAACGCCCTCGGTCGGGAGATCAAGAAGCTCCGTCCAGGGCGCCCGGTCGTGCTGCTCGCCCTGGACCGCAAGGAGCTCGATTCGGCCAGGTCCGCCATCGACCCTGAGTCCATCGACGGTGTCTTCCTGTGGTCTGGCGACTCCAAGATTCTCCTGGCTATCATCAAGTACTTCGAAGATCGGGAGAACGTCGATCATGACATCCTGCATGGCAACGTGCGGGTGATCCTCCTGGTCGAGGACTCTCCCACCTACTATTCCAGCCTCTTCGGAACGCTTTATAAGGAGCTCATGAGGCAGTCTCACTCACTCTATTCCGAGGGCGTCAACGAGCTCCACCGCCGCATGTACATGCGGTCCCGGCCCAAGATTCTTCACGCCAAGACCTACAACGAGGGCCAGGCCCTTTTTCATCGTTACCAAGACAACATCATTGCCCTGGTCAGCGATGTCGAAATACCGCGCGACGGCAAGCTCGACAAGGCCGGTGGCCTCGAGCTCGTCCGCGTCGTCCGATCGTTCGATCCCCAGCTTCCAGTCCTGCTCGAGTCCGCCGAAGAGGCCAATAAATCCAAAGCGGAGGCTGTGAATGCGACGTTCGTCCACAAGGGATCAGGCAGCCTTCTGGCCGATGTGAGCAATTTCTTCCGCCAGGAGCTCGGCTTCGGAGATTTCATTTTTCGGACCGAGGCCGAGGGCGAGGAGGTGGCACGAGCCCACGACGTGCGTGAGTTCGAGCGGCAGCTGGCAGTGGTTCCCGAGGAGTGTCTCGTCTATCACGCCTCCCACAATCATATCTCCATCTGGCTTATGGCTCGCAGCGAATTCGACCTGGCCGAGAGTCTCCGCCCTCGCCGCATCTCCGATTTCGAGAACGTCGAAGCGCTGCGCCAGTACCTCATCGCCAACTTGCGGGAAACGCGCCGTCGTTCCTATCGCGGTGTGATCGCCGATTTTTCCCGCAAAACCTTCGATCGGGATGCGATTTGCCGAATCGGCCAAGGCTCGATTGGTGGCAAGGCCCGAGGCCTGGCTTTCCTGAACCTGACCCTGTCGAAGAACTCCGAGGACGCTCTCGGTGGTATGAATGTGAGCGTTCCGAGGACCACTGTCATCACGACGGATAAATTCGACGAGTTCGTAGATCGTAACCATCTTCGGGACTTTGCCTACGAATGTGACGACGACCGGGAGCTGTGTGCTCGCTTTCTGAGCGCCAGGCTGTCGGACGAGCTGCACAGCGATCTGACATTCATCGCCCACCACCTCGATGGACCTCTGGCAATCCGCTCCTCGAGCCTGCTCGAGGATTCGATGCACCAACCGATGGCTGGGATCTACTCCACCCTGATGATCCCCAACCGGTCCCGTGACCCCGAGGAGCGACTGCGGGAGATCTGCAGTGCGGTGAAGCTGGTCTACGCCTCCACCTATTTCCGCAATGCCAAGAGCTATCTCAACAGCACCGGAAACCGCGTCGAGGAAGAGAAGATGGCGGTCATCATCCAGCGACTGGTGGGGCAGAAGTACGACAATCGGTTCTACCCCCATTTTGGCGGAGTCGCTCAGTCCCATAACTTCTACCCCATCGGCAACCAGCGTGCCGAGGAAGGAATCGTCCACGTCGCGCTGGGGCTCGGTCGCCTCGTCGTGGACGGCGGGCTGGCTTTGCGCTTCAGCCCCAGACGTCCCGGAATCCTGCCGCAGCACGCCACTCCCAAGTTGATCTTGGACAGTAGTCAACGAGATTTCTACGCCGTGGACCTGGACTCGACCTGCTGTGAGATCGATGTGACGCTGTCTACCAACGTGAAGTCCTTCCCCCTGCGGGTCGCCGAGCTCGACGGCACGCTGCTGCCCGTGGGGAGCGTCTTCAGCGCCGATGACCAGACCGTTCGAGACGACCTGAGCCTGCCTGGCCCCAGGTTGGTCACCTTCAACAACATCTTGAAGCACAATGCGATCCCCCTCGCTCCGGCACTTCTGAACCTCCTCGAGCTTGCCGAGCAGGGGCTGGGCTGCCCGGTCGAGATCGAGTTCGCCTGTGACATGGGAGATTGGGGCAGGCCGGCAGCTCGGGGACGGAGTCGAGCCAAGCCCATACTCTACTTGCTGCAGGTGCGGCCCTCTGCCACTCGCACCGCCGGCAAAGAGGTCCAGAAGTACAGCTTCACAACTGCCGAAACGCTCTGCAAGTCCTCGAGGAGCCTCGGTCATGGCGTCGAGGAAAGCGTCCGTGACGTGATCTATGTACGCCGGGACCGCTGGACTGCGGCCAGCAACAAGAAGATCGCTGCCGAAGTTGGTGAGCTCAACAAGAAAATGACTGAAGCCGGGCGATCGTACCTACTGGTCGGACCCGGACGCTGGGGCACAGCAGATTCCTGGCTCGGAATTCCCGTCCAATGGTCACAGATCTCGAACGTCCGGGCGATCGTCGAAGCCTCGCCGAGTGGTTACGACGTGGAACCCTCCCAGGGCACCCACTTCTTCCAGAACATCGTCTCACTGCGGATCGGCTATCTCACTCTGCCAGCCGGGGCCGAGGTTCCGGACGATGAAGCTGACTTCTTCGATTGGGAATGGCTGGACTCACAATTGGCTGCGACCGAAACCGATCACCTGCGTCACCTGCATTTCGAGCAGCCGCTGACGATCGTATTGGACGGCCGTGAAGGTCGCGGTCTCATCGCCAAACCCAAAAGCCAGCCCTGACAAAAACAGGGCCCGGCAGATGCCGGGCCTTCGAACCTGCTCTGGCGTAGCTCTACGCCGGGGCAGCGAGTAGCTTTTCGAACTGGGCTTTCGAATAGTCCTCGACCTCTGTGTGCAGCGAGCCGCCCCGGGCATCCATGGTTACCATCACCGGGAACTTCTCGACCTCGATGACCCAGAGAGCCTCGGGTACGCCGAACTCCTCGAGCATGAACACCCGCTCGACCTTCTTCACGGCCTCGGCCAGGACCTGCGCCGCCCCACCCACGGCATGTAGATAGAGGGCTCCGCTCTTCTCCAGACCAGCGAGTGTCTTCAGCCCCATCCCCCCCTTCCCGATCACTCCTCGCAAACCGTACCTCTCGATCACATCGGCCTGGTAGGGCTCCTCTCTGATGGAGGTCGTCGGTCCCGAGGCCACGAACTCGTAGGATCCGTCGTCGAGCTGACGCACTACCGGGCCACAATGGTAGATGACGGTTCCTTCGAGAAAAGGGGCTACTTCTTCCCGGTACTCCTCCAATAGCCACTTGTGAGCGGCATCGCGGCCAGTGATCATACGGCCTGTCAGTTCGACACCTGCGCCGACTTCCAGATTCCTGACTCTCGTCTCGTCCAAGGGCAACCTCAGTTCAGCCATGTCGCCGCTCCTTCCTCGTCGAGACTGACGGCAGCTCGCCGATCAGCCCAACACATGTAGCTGATGGTCACGAAGTAGGAAGCTGGCACTCGGTCCAGCACACCGACCTTGACTCCCAGAACAGTTGTTCTCCCGCCGAATCCCATTGGGCCGATCCCCAACTCGTTGGCCTCTTTCAGCAGTCGCTCCTCCAACTCGGCCAACTCGGCCATGGGATTGGTGTCCGACAGGGGCCGCAATAGCTGACACTTCGATTCCGAGAATCCAGAAACCCGGTCGCCCCCGATGCAGATGCCCAGAACGCCGGGCGCGCAACCTTTCCCCTGCGCCTGAACCACCGCGTCCAAGACAACGCAACGGACACCTTCCAGATCGCGTCCCGCCTGGAGACCGCTGTCGGGCAGCTTGTACTGGATGCCGACGTTTTCGCAGCCCCCGCCCTTCAAGATCAACCGAACCTCGACCTTGGGCTCATCCCATTCCTCGAAATGCAAGAACGGTATGGCTCGGCCCGCGCCATCGCCGGTGTTCTTCCCTGTCAGTGTATCCACCGCGTTGGGCCGCAGATAGCTCTTGGCGGTCGCCACCTGTACGGCCTCGTGCATGGCCTCTTCGAGCAGGCGGGTGCTGATCCCCTCGGGATAGCTGATCCAGGCCACAGGTGTTCCCGTGTCCTGACAGATCGGGGCGGATTTGGCCTTGGCCAGATCGACGTTGTCCAGAATCGTGACCAGAGCTTGCCGCGCCAGGCTGTCGCTCGCCTCTCTATCTCTGCCCTGCTGCAGAGCCTGCACGACATCGGGCGGCAACTCGGCAGAGGCCCGGCGTATCAGCTCCACAAAGGTGTCCACGTATCGCTCCTTCGTCAGCATTGGCCGCTCCTTCGGTGCGGGTTGGCATCAACTCGAGCCGTACCGGCACGAGCGCAACCCTGTCAATTCCCAGGTTTCAAGTTGCGGGGTCCAGCGCGAAACGGATGCCCCACTCTAACCACTCCCATGTTCTCAGGCTGCGCAGCGCCTTTGAACACCTAACTGGGTGGGCTGACGCCCCACCCCGCGAGACTGGCTGGGGCTCCGCAATTCAGTCCATCGCGCCGTGGTCTCGATACTCGAGGCGTTGAAACAGGTCGGTCTCCTCCACCTCGTGCCGATGCAGTTCGTCCAGGAGGGTCAAAGTGCGTTGCCGAAGGCGCGGATCTTCGGGCAGTTCCCCTTCTGAGTAGGTCAGGGCATCCGTCATGATCGACCTGAGGTCGCGAAGCATGTCCGGGTGCTGACCGACGACCGCCTCCAACCTGGCGAGGGCACGCGGATGTCGTTCGATGACGTCCTCCACCAGGCCCATGGATTCCTCGAACCGAAAGTGACGAAAGAGCTCGTCATGGAGTTTGACCAGGCGAACCGACAGATCGGCGGCCCAGGAATGGGCGCCAGGCTGACCGGCCTCTGGTCGCGGCTGGGTCAGGATCTGCCGCACTTCAGCGATCATCACCCGAAGCCGTTTGTGTTCCTCGAGGACCTGATCGATCCACTGTTGAGATACCACTGTCGTCATGCAACCCCTCCTTTTGCGGTTTTGCTCGCCCCCAAAGCGGCCTGACTGGCAGCAGCCTGTGGTGTCTCCAATCTGACGCTGTTGCTGCCACATTGAGGACAGCTGCGCTCCACCACCTCCTTGGGGTCATGGCCCATCGCAAAGCGATGCTGGCAGCGAAGACAGTAGAACGTCTTGATCTGCTTGGCCATGATCGAATTCCTCTTCTAGCTCTTCAGTTCTGGATCGGGAGAACCTGTTCTCTAGCTTTCTTCGGGGGAATGGGGGGACTCCCTCCCATCGACTCCTTGGCGAGAATCTGCATGCTCTCCTCGACCTCTTTGGCCGTTACCTGCCGCAACATGCTGTCCAGCTCCTGCATGACGCGAGCGAACTTCTGACCTTCCGCCGCCGAGATCCACTCCAATTGCAGCCGCTCGGGGCGGATACCGAGTTTCTCCATCTTCGACCAGATCTTCTCAATCCGGCGCTGAGTCCATGTCACCGCGTCGATGTAGTGGCAGTCTGTGAAGTGACAGCCCGACACCAACACCAGCGGGGCCCCCTTCCGAAAAGCGTGCCAGATGAAGGCCTGATCGACCCGTCCACTGCACATGGTCCGGATCAGGCGAACGGAGGCCGGATACTGGAGCCGCGAGGTTCCTGCATTGTCGCCGCCGGCGTAGGAGCACCAATTACAGGCGAAGCCGACAATCTTCTGCATGGGATCCTCGGCCAGAATGCCGTCGATCTGCGCCAGGACCTGTTGATCGGCGAAGTGACGCATGTCGATGGCATCGAAAGGACACTCTGCCGCGCAGGTGCCACAGCCGGCGCAGGCTGCTTCGACAAAATGCGGCAGGAGACCTTTCTTCTTGTCGGCCTGCTCGATGGCGTGAAACGGACAGACCCGGGCACAGATGGTGCAAAGTTGACAGCGGTCCGCATCGAGAGTCGCCGTAATCGCCTCGATTCGAACCTGCCCGGCACCCAACAGATTCCCGGCTCTGGCGGCGGCAGCGCCGGCCTGTGTAACGGAGTCCTTGACGTCCTTGGGTGACTCGACACAACCGGCGAAATAGACCCCGCGAGTCGGAGCATCGACAGGCTTGAGTTTTGGGTGAGCCTCCATGACGAAGCCATCAGAGGTATGCGAGAGGCTCAGGATCTCGTCAATGCTGCGCTTGCCGTCGCCGTTGGCTCGACGCGGTACCATCCCCACCGCCAGGACGAGCATGTCCAGCCGGTGCTCCTCCATCGTTCCGGTCAGCGTGTTCTCGACCTCGACGATGAGATCGCTGCTACCGGGTGCCTCCTTCACAGTGCCAGGCAATCCCCTGATGTAGCGCACGCCCGCTTCGCGGCTGCGCCGATACAGGTCCTCGAAGCCCTTGCCGAAGGCCCGGATATCCATGTAGTAGACCGTCGACCGACTCTCCGGATAGTGATCCGCCAACAGCAGCGTCTCCTTGATGGTGTTCATGCAGCAGATGTTCGAGCAGTAGGGCACGCCTCGTTGGACCGATCGAGAGCCGACACACTGGACGAATCCGACTCTCAGAGGCACTGCCCGGTCGGAAGGCCGCACCAGTTCTCCGTCGGTGGGGCCGCCGGCATTGATCAGTCTCTCGAATTCCATACTGGTGACGACGTTCGGAAATCGGGTGTAGCCGTACTCGTCGTTTTCCCGTGGGTCGTAGACCTCCATTCCGGTAGCAACGACCACTGTTCCCACCTCGAGATCCAGAAACTCGTCCGTGGCATCGAAATCGATGCACTTCTTGTCGCAGACCTCGAGGCACTTGCCACAGGCAATTGGATTGAAACCCAGGCAGGACTCGACGTCGAGGCTGAAAGCCGAAGGCACAGCCTGAGGAAAAGGCAGGTAGATGGCCTTGCGCGATGAGAGGCCCTCCTGATACTCGTCTGGCACGATCACAGGGCAGACCTTCTCGCATTCGCCACAGGAGGTACATTCGTCGGAATCGACGAAGCGTGCACGGCGCCGTACCAGGGCTCGGTAGTTGCCTACGAAGCCCGTGATGTCCTCGACCTCGGAATCGACCAGTAACTCGATGCGGGGATGCCGACCGGCATCCATCATTTTAGGGCCGAGAATTCATATAGAGCAGTCCATGGTCGGGAAGGTCTTGTCCAGCGCGGCCATGAGCCCGCCTATGGAAGGCTCCTTTTCCACCAAATACACCTGGTGGCCACCATCCGCCAGCTCGAGAGCCGTCTGAATGCCAGCCACTCCCCCGCCGATGACCAATGCCGCATCGCTTACCGGAAAGACCTTCTCGTCCTGGGGCTCCAACATCCGCGCTCGCCCGACAGCGCTCCGCACGAGGTCCTTCGCCTTCTCGGTGGCTGCCTCCCGATCATGAATATGAACCCAGCTGCAGTGTTCACGGATATTGGCCATCTCGACCAGATAGGGATTCAATCCGGCATCTTCCACACAGTGACGGAAGGTGGGTTCGTGAATCTTCGGGGTGCAGGATGCCACCACGACCCGATTCAGATCGTGCTCCGCGATCGCCTTCTTGATTTCGTTCTGCCCCGGATCGGCACAGGTGTAGCGATTGCGAACGACTGCCACGACGTCGGGCAACTCGCCGGCAAAACGGGAAACCTCCTCTGTGTCCACTGTGCCGGCGATGTTCAGCCCGCAATCGCACACGAAGACACCGATACGCAAGGCTTGCTCTGTCATGAACCTCTCCTGTCTCTAGGACTTCGACGGTAAGTCCTTCTCCGTTTTACTTTTTGTCGTCAGCAGACTCGCTGCGAGGACTGTGAGGTCTTCGATTTGAAGCTCGGCTGCGCCCTGCCGCTCATTGAGACGATCCTCGGCCTGAGCACAGCGAAAATGAATCAAACACTTGGGACAGGCGGTTACCATCTTTGTGGCGCCCGTCGCCGCGGCGCTCTCCAATCTCTGAGCTTGAAGTCGTCGAGAGTCTCGATTGCATTGGATGAAACCAGGGGTGCCGCAGCACTGCGCATCGGCGCCTGACTTCTCCATCTCCACGACTTCACTCCCCGGCAGCGAGGCCATGACCGTCCTGGGAGCGTCGAAGACTCCCAACTGCCTGCCCAGCCTGCACGGATCGTGGAATGTCATGGCTCCTGTCTCCCCGACATCCCGGAATCTCAGTTCGTCGCTCTCCACCCGCTCAGCGAGGAACTCCGAGATGTGCTGAACTCGAGGCTGATAGCTCTCCACATAGCGCGGGTAGTCGAGGCTCCAGGTGCGACAACACTCGGCGCACGTCGTCAGGAGGTGGCTAACGCCGCGCTCTTGAAAAGCCGTGGTGTTGGCCACAACCAGCTTCTCGAACGTCCCCTCCTCGCCACTCCACAAGAGGTCATGGCCACAACAGCGCTCGTCCGCCACGACTACCGGCTCAATGCCCAGGTGATTCAGGAGTCTGACGGCGGAGCGCGCGATCTCCACCATTTGGACCTCCAGCTCCGACCCGAAAACGACATCGAAAAGAGGCAGGCAACCAACGAACAGCCCGACCTCGCCCTCCTCGGCCACCACCAGGTCATCCTCCAACCAGGCCGTATTGCGGCCGTTGACCGACCCGTCTGCAGCCCAGCGGGCCGATTCCTGAAACACCGCTCCATGCGGGCACGACCATCGGCTCTTTTCGGGCAGCTCGGGGCGCAATCCAAGAATGAACTCTGTGTAGCGAACACCCTGCGGGCATCGCACCTCACAGGCGCCGCAAGTCAGGCAACGCTGCACTGCGGCCGCATGGCTGTCAATCTCCGCCTCCGGGTCCTGGATCGACATCATGCGAGCCGCCGAGAACCCTCCGAAGCGCGCCAGCGGGCACATCGTGCTGCATTTGCCGCACTCGAGGCAGAGTGCAGCCTGCGTGGATTGCTTGAGCTGGATGAGGTCTCTCATCGCGCCACTCCTCAAGAGGGTTGCTGCCCGGACAGGCCCGGACGCGCCCCGAAGACTTCCGCAATCATGCGTAAGACCGGCCGCTCGACGGGATCGCCGGCCCGGTCTCCAGACCAATCCGACCTCAAACGATGCGTGCCATCCCCGATGAGGGAAAGCAGCTGTTCCGCCCTGGCCACCTGTTCAGTGGCGAGCTGGGCACCCTCACCGAAACGACATCGTTCGGTCTGACAGCCGGCGACGAGCACACTGCTCGCCCCTCTGCGGTAGAGCTCGACCAGCATTCCGGCGTCCACCTGACCGACACATCGGAACCGAATCACCTCGACGTGAGCCGAGTGCTGATAGAGCGTGGGTTCCACCGATCCGGCTCGCCTTTGACAGGCCAGGACGACGATCGGCCCGGCATCATTGACTGACTCGGCCCGACCGTCGAAGGCATCGGAAAGCCTAGATCCCCACCAAGCGACCGACAGGGCGTTGGGCTCCGCTGCCGCGGTAGGACACACAGCACAGCAGAGGTTGCAGCCGCGACAGAGAGAGGGCTCGACCCGAGCTGTGCCGTCCGGCTCTGTACCGCTCATCGTGATTGCCTCGAATGGACAGACCTCGATACAGCGACCGCATCCCCGACATTGCTCCTCGACAATCTGAACCCTCACAGGGGCTACCTCCACGAGGTCACCTTCGCTAGCTGATACCTCGCGCAGCAGTCGCGGGCGGCTCTCTGGAAGCAACTGGGCCTGTGCCGTCGATCGAGAGCTCAAACCCATGGCAATGTTGCCTGGAGTCCGCAGCAGGACCGGGGTCCGGCTGGCCGTTCCATCGCCATCCGGAAAGCGCAGCATGACGTGGCGGCGGCGGCAGGACGGGGCGCAGACACGACACTCGCCGCAGGGTCCACAACGCAGACATCGTCGAGCCTCGTCCACGGCTTCGGCTTCACCAAAAGGCCTCTCCACTTCCGCGAACTCCGCTCCAGACTTCAGACTTCGAAGTCCTGGTCGGCCCCTCTCCGCCGTCACAGGCGGAGAATCCGGCAGGCCGTATTCGACCGGTGCGCGCATCTCCGGGGGTTGCGACGCTATCGAGGGTCTCCCCTCCTTCAGATAGTGATGAATCGCCTCGGCAGCCTTGTGGCCCGCGGCGATGGCATCGATGACCGTCGCCGGTCCCGACACGGCATCGCCGGCCGCGAAGACGCCCTGCAGGCCTGTCATTGCTGTTAGCGGATCGGTCCGCAACAACTCGTTCTCCGTCAGCTGTTCGAGGATTTCTGCGGGCATGAAGTCCAGGTCGGCCGCCTGACCGATCGCAGCCAAGACTCGATCGGCCTCCACCCTGAACTCGCTGCCTGGAATCTGGATGGGTCTGCGACGGCCCGAAGCGTCGGGCTCGCCCAGTCCGACCCTGACGCACTCCAGGGCCTGAAGAGCCCCGTCCCCCATGAGGAGGCGGCTAGGGGCTACCAGGAATCTGAATGCTATGCCCTCCGACTCCGCGGCCCGGATCTCCTCCTCATCAGCCAACAGCTCCTCGCGATAGCGTCGGTAGACAATGTCCACGGATTCGGCTCCCAGGCGCAGTGCCGAGCGAGCCGCCTCGACAGCCGTCGAGCCACCGCCTATCACCACGACTCGACCCTTCACTGGTGATCGGTCACCGTGGTTGACGCGACGCAAGAAAGCCAGGGCGTCCTCGACTCCCGCACAGGACTCCGCTCCCGCAACCCTCAAGGGACGCCCGCGCTGAGCACCCACCGCCAACAGAGTCGCGACAAAGCCCCGCTCGAGCATCTCTTCCAACTGCAGGTCGAGGCCGACGCGACAGCCGGTCTCGAAATCCAGGCCGACCCGGCTGAGGTAATCGATCTCGGAATTCAGCACATCGCGGGGCAGACGATACTCGGTGATCCCATAGCGCAGCATGCCTCCGGCCTCCGCCTCCGCTTCGAAGATCGTCACCGGGTACCCGGCCCGTCGCAGGTCGTAGGCAGCGGTCAATCCGGCAGGGCCAGAGCCGACGATCGCAACTTTGGAGTCCCTCTCGACCAGTGGCCAGGGAGCAGGTGCAGTTTCAGCGACCGCAAGATCGGAGACGAATCGCTTCAGGGCCCGAATGGCTATGGGCTCGTCGACCGTTCCCCTGCGGCAGACAGCTTCACAGGGGTGATGACAGATCCGGCCGCAAATTCCGGGTAGAGGACAATGCTGCCGAACAACCTGCAGGGCTTCTGTAAAACGGCTCTCGGCGATCAGCGAGACGTAGGCCTTGACGTTGATTCCAGCCGGACATGCCTGGGTGCAGGGAGCCGGCTCGACCGGCAGGATCGGCAACGGCTCGGACTGCACATCAGGGATCAATAGGCTGCAACCCGCCAGCTCGGGAGCACCACTTCCAGGATTGCAGACGGGCGCGCTCATGGACTCACCTCCTCCAGGCTCGGCTCAGAGACGCTCACGGGGGACTCGCTGACCGACTTCCGTGCGTACTCCAGGCCCTTCTCGAAGGCCTCGAGATTGAGATCTTCGGTGCCTGCTGGCACCGAACCCCTGACGGCATCGCGCATGGCTTCGTCTGCGACCAGGCCCGTAACGCCGGCGAAAAAACCGACCATGACGATGTTCTGGACTATTGTTCGACCCAGAGATTCGGCGATACGGGTAGAGGGCACACCGAAGGCTCTCTGTCCCTCCACCGTCCTGGGATGGACGAGATCCTGTTCGAAGACCAGGGTCCCATCTTCCTTGAGCTCTCGCCCGAACTTCTCGTAGCCCTCCCCGGACATTACGACAAAGATGTCGGGACGCTGGATGTAGGGGTACAAGACTTCGCGGTCGGAGACGACGAGTGTTGCGCTACAGGCCGAGCCCCTGGCCTCCGGGCCGAAGCTCTGAATCATGGTGGCCTGACGACCGGCATGGATGGCACAGGCGCGACCGATGATATGACCGGCAAGCACGACACCCTGCCCGCCGAAGCCGGTGATCCGGATTTCGGTCCTACCGCTCATGGAGCATTCCCCCTTCCGGTGGCATCGGGACATAGCGATCACCCAGCTGTTGGCTGTAGTGCTCGTGCATCAGGTCGAGAAAGGTCGGACGCTCCTCGTCGACAAACTTGCCGCAGATGATCGGGCTCTGGAACGAGACGTCGACCTCACGGGTGTCGGCGCCGTTCCGGATCTCGGCCGTGTCGTGGTAGAACCGCATCGCGTCGAGACCGCTCCCCAGCTTGTTCAGGCGGGCGTAAAGCGTCGGGCAGGGCGCTACCGCCTCGATGAATCGGAAGCCCTTCTTGCCAATTGCCTCCTCGATCGACCACGTCAGGCGCCGTATGTGCAGACAGGTCCAACGGGCCACATAGGAAGCACCACTGGAGGCTGCCAGGTGCGGGAGATTGAAAGGTGTTTCGAAGTTGCCGAAGGGCATCGTCGACGATTTGGCTCCCTGGGGCGTCGTCGGGGCGTTTTGCCCTCCGGTCATTCCATAGATGAAGTTGTTGATCAGAATGACCAGCAGGTCGAGATTGCGTCGCGCCGCGTGAATGAAGTGATTACCCCCGATGCCTACGAGGTCGCCATCGCCCGAGATCACCGTTACAAGCAGCTCGGGACGTCCCAATTTGAGCCCTGTGGCGAAAGGAATGGCTCTTCCATGAGTGGTGTGAAAACCGTCCAGCTTGAGATAGCCGGCCACGCGACCGGAGCAGCCGATACCCGACACTACCGAAACCTTGTCGAGATCCACTCCGCTACGCTCGAGCGCCGTGGCATAACACTTGACCACCGTGCCGATCCCACAGCTCGGGCACCAGACATGAGGAATGCGCTCCATCCTCAGCAGCGGAGCACTCGGGTGCTCCATCTCCTGGCTGACATTCGGCTTCGTTGCCACAGTCATACGGCCGCCTTTACGATGATTTCAGTGATCGCGTCGGGCGAGTGCACGGCGCCGCCGGCGTGGTGGACCGGCCAGGTCACAGCCTGTCCGGCCGCGGCGCGCTCCACTTCCAGCGCGATCTGTCCGTAGTTGATCTCAGGCACGACAAAGGCTCCAACGGAACCAGCCAGCTCTCGTATCCGCTTCTCCGGAAACGGCCAGATCACCACCAGGCGAAGGAAGCCCACTTTGAGGCCCTGTGAACGGGCTTCTTCGACAGCTAGCCTGGCGACTCGGGCGGTGATGCCGTAGGACACCACGACGACATCCGCGTCCTCCACCCCCTCTTCTTCGAAGCGGACGATGCTGTCGGCATTGTCGCGGATCTTTCCGACCAGGCGGCTGACATTCACCTCCTGGCATTCGACGCTCATCTCCGGATAGCCGTGCTCATCGTGGGTCAAGCCGGTGGTATGGAACCGGTAGCCGTCCCCCGCACGGGCGAACTCGGGCAGCTGACCTTCTTCAACTTGATAGGGATCGAAGCTCTCCGGTGACTTCTCGGTCAGTCGTCGAGGCTCGATCTCGATCGCCTCTGCCTCGGGAATCACCACCTTTTCGGTCATGTGACCGACGCACTCGTCCATGAGGAACATGACGGGGACCCTGTAGATCTCGGCCAGATTGAAGGCGTCGATGGTGAGGTCGAAGGCCTCTTGGGGCGATTGAGGGCTCAAGGCGATCACTTCGTAGTCTCCGTGGGAGCCCCAGCGAGCCTGCATCACATCCCCCTGCCCAACCATCGTCGGCAACCCGGTGGAAGGCCCACCCCGCTGCACGTTGACCACAACGCAGGGCGTCTCCATCATCGCGGCGAGGCCGATGTTCTCCATCATGAGGCTGAAGCCTGGACCACTCGTCACGGTCATGGTTTTGCTGCCGGTCCAGGCAGCACCCACCACCGCCGCCATGCTGGCCAGCTCGTCCTCCATCTGGATGAAGGTGCCCCCGAGCGTGGGGAATCGTCTGGAGATACGCTCGACGACTTCAGTGGATGGGGTGATGGGATATCCGGCGACGAACCGGCAGCCCGCCGCCATGGCCCCTTCGCCACAGGCGAAGTCACCATCGAGGTAGTGAGAGCCGGTGAGGACACCTGCCGGGTCGGCCTTCATCAGCGCGCCTCCTCGGCCTCGGCACCCAGCGATGCCGAGACTCTCAAGGGATTCCCGGTCGATTCAGCCAGCTCGAGACAGAAGATCGCGAACTCGGGACAGATCATCTCGCAGAGCCCACAGTTGACGCAGGCTCGGCTGTCGACAATCTCTGGTGGGTGATAGCCCTTACGATTGAACTCCCGGGACATCTCGAGCACCTGCCTGGGGCAATACTCGACGCAGAACCCGCAGCCCTTGCATCGGTCCGCGAGGATGTGCACATCCCCCCCGGGGGCCTCAACCTGCCCCGCATCCAGAGGATCTCGCCAATACCTCATGCCGCCCTCCCGTGGTTTCAGGGTGCCTATGAGCACCGTGGCGATGCAGTCACGACGAAGCGCCTGTCAACTGTTCTATCGCCCAGAGAATCAACCCTCCCCTTCGCACTGTGCGGCTCCCCCGAGCTGCCTGACCTGTTTGTACGGGCAGCCATTCTGGAGATGGGGGATCGGGCAGTGTTCGTCGTAATACGCCGAACAACGCAGACAGATCTGTGACATCGGTTCCTGGGCGTGAATGAGCCGCAGTGAAAACCGCTCCAACAGGTCTGCCATCTGCTTCAGCTCCTTTTTGTTGAAGCCTTCGAGAACCGGCGCGAGGCGGTCTTCCTTCAAGGCTTCGTAGCGACTGACCAGCTTGCGTCCCTGTCGACTGGGCTGCAAGAGCGTCGCGCGCCGATCGCCGGTCGAGGGTATCCGGCTGACCAGTCCCAGACGCTCCATCTTGTCGATATTCTTGGTCGCCGCAGGCGGGCTGATTCCCAAGAACTCCGCTACCTGCCCCATCTGATGCTCGCCATCCAGCGTGATCAGCTTCAGCAGATGAAGCTGCGACAGGGAGAGATCTTCATCGCTGATTTCATGCAGGAGCTGCAGCTCCAGGAACTCCCGGACGACCGAGGCGAAGATATGCGAGTAACGCAGGAGGCGGAAGACCTCGTCGCGTCCGTTGCCATCCGGAACTCGAGTACTCCTCTGCGAGGATGCCAATCCTGCCTGAGTCATTTAGTTAACCAGTCATTTAGTTAACCACGTAACTATTTAACCTCTTTAAGCAGTATACGCGAAGAATCGACAACTCGCAACAGAACTATTCACACCTCGCGAACCATCAAATGTCGGACAAAAAGCCTGCCCCGCAGGGTGGTTACAAGACGCGAAATCTGGAGCAAAATTAACCAACGCGTCGCTCGCTCAACGAAAGGGGCCTATCGCGACGTAACCTCGACAACCCGGGAGGAATCACGACATGAAGAAAGCGAAATTGTCTCTCGACGGCCAAGACTACGAGTTCCCCGTCCTTGTGGGATCGGAAGACGAGGTCGGAATCGACTTCACGACGCTCCGCAACACCACCGGTGCAATCAGCCTCGACCCGGGTTACGGCAACACGGGCTCCTGCACCAGCACGATCACCTTCATCGACGGTGAGAAGGGAATCCTCCAGTACCGGGGCTATCCCATCGAGGAGATAGCCGCGTCGGCCAGCTTCGCGGAAGTTTGCTATCTGCTGGTCTATGGGCACCTGCCGACCGTAGACGAGTTGCGCGACTTCAGCGACAAGTTGACCCACCACAGCATGATTCACGAGGCGATGAAGGATTTCTTCCAGGGCTTCCCACCTACGGCACATCCGATGATGGTGCTCTCCGCCATGGTGGCCTCTCTGTCTGCCTACTACACGAGGGGCGCAGTCGACGAAGATGTAGACCTCAACATCATTCGGCTTCTCGCCAAGGTCAAGACCATCGCAGCCTTCTCCTACAAGAGGTCAATCGGCCAGCCTTTCATCTATCCACGCAACGATCTCTCCTTCACCGAGGACTTTCTGCACATGATGTTCGCCGTCCCGTCGGAACCCTATGTGGTGCCCGACGTCATGGACCGGGCTCTCAACCTCCTGTTGATCCTGCATGCGGATCATGAGCAGAATTGCAGCACCTCGACGGTGCGGATGGTCGGCAGCAGTCTGTCGAATCTCTTCGCCTCGATTTCCTCTGGTATCTCTGCCCTTTGGGGACCCCTGCATGGAGGCGCCAATCAGAAGGTCATCGAGATGCTCGAGCAGATTCGGGCCGACGGCGGCGACTACCAGAAGTATGTCGACATGGCCAAGGACCCCGAGTCCGACTTTCGCCTGATGGGCTTTGGTCACCGGGTCTACAAGAACTTCGACCCGCGTGCGACGATTCTCAAGGAGGCTGCTGCCGACGTGCTGGCTGAGCTTGGGACGACCGATCCGCTGCTCGAGATTGCCAAGAACCTGGAGCGGATCGCCCTGGAGGATCCGTTCTTCGTCGAGCGCAAGCTCTACCCGAACGTGGACTTCTACAGCGGTATCCTCTACCGCGCCATGGGCATTCCCACGGAGATGTTCACCGTCATGTTCGCGTTGGGTCGCCTGCCAGGCTGGATCGCCCAGTGGAAGGAGGGTAGGGAGGATCCCAAGGCCAAGATCAGCCGGCCGCGGCAGATCTATCTCGGTGCAACGAAGCGCCCGTTCGTGCCCCTCGAGGAGCGCGTGACTGAAGAGACCGCGCCGGTCGAAGAGCCCGAGCTGATACCAGCCTGACGCTCCGCCGTGCTACAAACCAGGAGGGAGGCGAAACTCGCCTCCCTCTTTTCCTTCAGCTCGCGAAACCATTCAGAACCCGAGACACTCACCCGACGATTTACGGCTCGACCTGAAAGACGGTATCGATGAGGGTACCGTCGACCCACTTGATCACCGCCACTGGATTGTCGGTAACCCGTGCCTTCCTCGGCTTGCCGCCGCAAAACCGCTCCACCTCGGCCTTGATCTCCTCGATCGGACGCAACGGCAGGTCCGAGCCCTTCAGCGCATCCAGCAAGTCCTGCCGGGCGGGATTCACAGCGATACCACGCTCGGTGGCGACCACGTCGATGAGCTGACCTGGCCCGGTCACCGTCGTGACCTCATCGACAATCACCGGAATTCGATCCCGAAACGATGGAACTGCCAGGATGGTGCAGCCTGCCGCCAGACAGTTCTGCCAGCCCCCGATGCCATGCAGCAGCCGACCATCGGAGTGGGTGTTGACGTTGGCATTGAAGTTGACGTCGACCTCGGTCGCACCCAGGACCACGACATCCACCATCGAGGCGAAGTTACCCTTGCCATGAAAGTTGTAGGAGGTAAACGGTGACGTGGGCACATGGCGTGGGTCCGTGGCGATCGAGCGCACCGCATCGAGGTCGAAAGTCTGGCCGTCCAGGATGTATCCGGTGAGGCCCTCCTGCAGCATATCCACGAGATACTTGGTCGATCCTCCCCGCACGAAACTAGCGCTGACGCCGGACTCTCGCATCATCTTGCCAAGGTAGAGGACGAAGGCGAGCGCGATGCCTCCGGCGCCGGCCTGGAAAGAGAACCCAGGGCGCATGATCCCGCAGTCCCTCACGAAACGGGCCACGAGCTCCGCGATGCGCTGACGATCCGGGCTGCGTGTGATGACGGTGGTCCCTGAAACGATCTTCGATGGATCGCCGATGGAACCCACTTCGACGACGAAGTCGACGTTGTTGCCCTGGATCTGCCAGGGAATGCACGGGAAGTCCACCAGATTGTCCGTCACAACGATCACCCGGTCGGCATAGATCGAGTCGGCCAGACCAAAGCCCAGAGAGCCACAGGCCGAGGGACCGTGCGATCCATTGCAGTTTCCGAAGCTATCCGCGGACGGAGCCGCGATCAGCGCAATGTCGATCTCGACTTCCCCGTCCTGGATCGCCTGCCAGCGCCCACCGTGCGATCGCAACACCCCCATGCCTTGCATCCTGCCCTGCGAGCAGTAGTCTCCCAACGGGCCGTTCATGCTGCCCTCGATGTGGTGAACTACGCCCGATTCCATCAGGTCGATCACCGGTTTTTGACAGGGGAACGAGGCGCTGGGGAACCACATCAGGTCCTTGACACCCATTTTGGAAGCCGTCTGCAGCGCCTCCAAGGCCAACCGATCTCCGTTCCTCAAATGGTGGTGATTCGAGATGACCATTCCGTCGCGAAGACCGCATCTTTCGAGCGCTTCCTGCAGACTGCCCACCCTTTTGTCACCGCTCGGAGGATAGTCCCTACAGCTTCTCACCGGCGGTGCCTGTTTGGTACCAGTCGGCTCGACCCCCCCGACTCCCTGGTAAGCGGCCTGCTCCCGGCCGTTGACCACCGTCGGCACAGGTCTACCAATCGCGTTGGTCACGAGTTTCACTTTGTTGTTCATGATTCGGCCTCGGTCTCTTCCCCATCGGTCGTCAGGCCCAGTTGCTTGGCCTGCTCCACCAGACGTAGAGCCTGCTTCACCACGGGAGGGTCGATCATCTTCGACCCCAGGCTGACCACGCTCAAGCCCTTCGCCTCCGCCTCTTCGAAAGCAGCGACGATTCGCAGCGCCTTCTCGATCTCAGCCCCGGTAGGTTGATAGGCCTCGTGGATGACGGTGATCTGTCTCGGGTGCAGGCAGCCCATACCTTGAAAGCCGAGGGCTCGGGACCTCTGCCCCCAGCGACTCAAGCCTTCCATGTCATCCACGTTGCCATACACCGAGTCGATGGCTTGCAGCCCCGCAGCACGGGCCGCATTGACCACCCGGGTCCGAGCGTACAAGGACTCCTCCCCCTCGACGGATTTGGGGACTCCTAGATCGGCCGCGTAGTCCTCCAATCCCAGCGTCAGAGCGACGACTCTGGGACTTGCCCTGCCGATCTCGAAAGCGTTCTCGATTCCCAGCGCGGACTCCAGAATCGGCATCAACCAGAGGTCGCGCTCCATACCGGCTTCGGCCTGTAGCCTCGAGATTGCCTCATCGACCTCTCGTACCTGCTCTGGCGACTCCACCTTGGGGATGAGGATCAGATCGGGAGCCTGCGGGACAATCTCCTCGAGGTCCGCGAGGCCGAGAGGAAGCTGGTTGATTCGCACCATGCGCTCCGCACCGGCGAAATCGACAGCTCGCAAGGCATTGCGCACCACCAGGCGGGCCGCATCCTTCTGATCCGGTGACACCGAGTCCTCGAGGTCGAGGATGATTGCATCGGGCTGGTGAAGTCCGGCGTTGATGAAGAACTTCGGCTCGTTGCCCGGCAGGTAGAGTCGGGAGCGCCGCAAGCGGTCGGCCGCTGTCGAAGGTGCCTGCGTCAGGGTCGCTTCGGGTAGCCAGTGAGCCTTCGGCTCCCATCCAGCTCGGCGCACCGCCGTCTCCAGTCTCGCACCGACGACAAAGGGCAGAGCGCCCGCGTCCTCAATGGTTACCCTGGCACCTCGAGTCCCGAGCTCGGTCAGCACCTCTTCGATCTGCTGGCGAATCGCGTCGCCGAAATAGGTCTCGACCCGCGAGTTGATCGCCATCTCGAGCTGGCCTGCATCGAGAAGCTCGACGGATACCCACAGATCGGAGCGAACATCCTCGCCTTGCCGACCAGCCACGCCTAGTTGTTCTCTATTCACAGAGCTACTCATGTCGCGCTCCCTCGCCGCCCGTCGGGTCGCGAGGCGGCTCTGAAGTCAGGGCATCGGCTTTCGACCCGCCTGATCTCCCAAGATCGCCGTCCCGGCTCTACAGGGCCGCTATCACTGCGTCCGTCAGCTGAATGGTCGAAGCGGCGCCCTTCGAGATCACATCGGGGCCACCCGGCAGCATCATCATGTCGTAGGCCCGGTACTCTCCAGCTTCGATGACAGCTCCTACCGCATCGCGGATCTGCCCTGCCTTGTCCGTTTCACCGATGTGATCCAACAGCATCGCCGATGTCAGAATCATGGCGATCGGATTGACGATCGACGGCTCCAGCTCGAAGTACTTGGGCGCTGAGCCGTGGGTCGGCTCGAACACGGCCACCTCCTCACCGATGTTGCCGGAGGCCGCGAAGCCCAGACCGCCGACCAGACCGGCGAAGCCGTCGGAGACGATGTCACCAAAGAGATTGCCGGCAACGATCACGCCGTAGTTCTCCGGATTCTTGGTCAGCCACATCATCTGGGCGTCGATGTTCGTCGACCAGAGATCGATCTCAGGATAGTCGGTCTGGATCTTCTTGGCCTCCTCCTCCATCATCCCGGACGTCTCCCGCAACACGTTCGGCTTTTCACAGACCGTCACGGACTTGTAGCCATGTTTGCGGGCATACTCGAAACCGGCAGTCAGGATTCTGCGGCAGGCGCCCCGCGTGAAGATCCGCGAGCTGATTGCGAGATCCTCGGAAGGCGTCCCGGCGAAAGCCTTGAATTTCGGGTGCTGCGCAAAAGCCTGTAGCACCTGCTCAGGTGGATTGGTCCACTCGACACCCGCGTACATCCCCTCGGTGTTCTGGCGGAAGATCACCGCATCGACACTCGGCTCCACAAACCCACCGTCCGCGGCACGGCGAATGAAGTTGAGTGGATTGCCCGGGAACGAGCGGCACGGCCTGATGCAAATGTCGAGTCCGAACCGCTGTCGCATGGCGACGATGGGGCTGAAATAAACGAAGCCCTTGTCCTGCAGCTCGGGGCTCAACTCCGCGGCAGCTTGCGGTTTCGGCTTCGAGGTGATGGCTCCAAACAGACCCAGCTTGTGCCGCTCCAGCAGCTCCACGGTACGTTCCGGCAGCGCGTTGCCCTCAGTAGTCCAGAATTCCCATCCGACATCCGCATGCACATAGTCGGCATCGAACCCGACGGCATCCAGGACGCGCAGCGCCTCCGGGAGAACGATCTTTCCGATGCCGTCACCCGGCATTACAACTACGGTTTGCTTGGCCATGATCTGCCTCCGCTCACTTCCATTGAGTTGGCGATATTGTCTTCGGTTCAATCCAATGCGACCGGCTTCGCGACCTCGTTCAACCGATGCCCAGGAGCTGTCGCACCTGATTCTCGACCCCACCCGCCACTACCAGAGCCTGCGGCACGGCGCCCAACGGTGGGAAACGAAAGCTCTCTCCACCGAAACCGATCGAGCCAGAGGAGAAGTCGACCTCGACTTCCTGCCCTGGGATGATCGTCTTTGCCCCACTACCCATTTCTCTCGCCGTCAACTGGCGTACTCTTTCGACCAGCTCCGGGGACTGAATGCAGGTGAAGCCGTTGTTGAATGCATTGCGCAGGTAGGTTTGTGAATAGCTGGCTGCGATGATGAGGGCTATCCCCTTCGCCTGCAGGGAGGTGACGGCCTGTTCGCGGCTCGAACCGGTCCCGAAGTTCCAGCTGCCAACTAGGACGTCGCCGCTTTGCACGACGCCCGCAAACTCTGGATCGTAGTTCTCGAAGACGACCTTTGCCATCATCTCGGGCGTCATGTCGTCGCGGTAGGTATAGTCCTTGCCATAGATGCCATCGGTATTCAGGTTGTCCTGCGGCAGGAATACCAGTCGTCCACGAATCCGCTCCGGAAAGCCGGGCAGGATATCGACCTGCTCGTCCACCTCGACAGTCGAAGGAAAAGCTCGGAGATCGCTCGTCAGGCCGAGATCCGCGACCTCATCAGGCCCACAGATAAAGCCTGCAGCGGCGGAAGCCGCCACGACGGCCGGACTGGCCAGATAGCACTCCGCCTCCCGGGAGCCCATCCGGCCCTTGAAATTCCGGTTGGTAGCAGAGATCCCTACCTCTCCGGGTTCGAGCAGGCCGGCGCCCAGTCCAATACACGGACCACACCCTGGCGGCAGAGGCCTGGCGCCAGCCTCCAGAAGCGTCTTCCATGTACCGCTCTCCTCGCACTCCCGTTGCACCTCTGCGCTCGCCGCGGCGACATACAGCTCGACGCCCTCGGCAACGCGCCTGCCGCTCAACACGGCCGCCGCCTTCGCGATGTCCTCGGCCCGCGAGTTGACGCAGGACACCAGATAGGCTTTCTGGATCTCGATTCTCCTGCTCTCGATCTCGCCAAGCGCCGTGGCCACCTGAACCGTGTCGGGACCTGTAACGTGCGACGATACCGAGCTGAGATCGAGCTCGATGTGGGCGGCGTAGACCGCGTCCTCATCACCCAGGATCGGGTTCTTCTGCCAGGAGGCGAGATCTTCGTCGCTGATTCGCTCGACTCCGCGAGTCGCCAGAACCTCCCGGCGCCGCTGCAAGTAGCCCAGCGTCGTTTCGTCGACGGGGAACCAGCCCACCAGGGCCCCCCACTCGGTAGTCATATTGGAGATTGCCAGCCGCTCGTCGATGCTGAGCGTCGCCACGCCTGGGCCGACGAACTCGACAGCGGCGTTGAGCACCTCACCCTGATTGTAGAGACCGCAGAGGGCCAGGATCACATCCTTGCCCGACGCCCCCTTCGGCAACTCCCCAGTCAGAATGACCCGAACACTTCTGGGAATCTGCCACCAGAACGTGCCAGTTGCCCAGATCGCGGCCGCGTCGGTGCGAACCACAGGAGTGCCGACCGCTCCCATTCCACCGTACATGTTGGAATGGGAGTCGGAAGCCACCACGAAGGACCCCGGCACCACATACTGTTGCTCGACCATGACCTGGTGACCGATACCAGAGCCTGCCGGGTAGAAATCCACTCCCTGCTGAGTAGCGAACTCCTCGATCGCCCGGTACTTGCTCAGGTTGGCTTCGGAGGTGTTCTGGATATCGTGATCCAGAATGAACACCGGCTGCTTCGGATCGAGGATTCTGGGAGCTCCGATGACCTGGAACTTCTTGATCACCGGTGCGGTGTTGTCGTGTGTCATCACATGGTGGGGGCGGATCGAAAGAAAGTCCCCGGCACGCAGGGCCCTCCCCGAAGGTCCCTCCGCCATGTGGCTCTGGGCAATCTTCTCGACGACAGTCTGTGCCATATTCAGGACCTCCTCTGCTAGCGACTAGCCTTCGGCTCGGAGCATCTTCATCAGTTCGGTGATCGATTCCAGATCTTCGAGATTCCAGACTTTCTCCTTGACGCGCTGCCCCGTCTCGGGCGTCAGAACACCTTCTGCAAGGGCATCGAACTTCTCCTCGATCTCCTGATCGGTGAGCGGGTTTCTCGGATCACCCTTCGGGTAGTCGACCTGCTTGGTGAACTCCTCACCATCAGTGGTCACCACGGTCACGATCACGCGCTGCAGATCCGGAAACAACGCCTCGATCTCGGGATCGGCGACTACTTCCACCTTGTTCAGCTGGGCTCGGATCGTGGGATCCATGATCTTTTCTTCGGTGAACTGTAGCGGTGTCACCTGACGCTCGGCTACTGCTGCCGCGATAACATAGGGAAGGCTGTGGTCTGCCGTCTCCTTCGACCGCGGATCGTATTTCGACGGATCGGCCAGAATGTCGGCCGCCCTCGCCAGCGAGCGGATGTGGACCTTCTCCACTTTCTCGGGCGCCAGATCATTCTCTTTGATCAGGTCCAATGTGCAGGAGATCGGGGCGTGAGTGAGAGCCTCGGTTGGAAAGGCCTTCATTCCGCATTGTGTAATTCGAAAACCGTCTCCGAGCCCCTCTTCGAGCAGCTCCAGCTTCCAGTCCGGCCCCATGCAATGGACCAGGCCCTCCTTGCCGTCGATGACGTGCTCTGGCCCGGTATAGCCGCGCTCGGCAAGCAACGCGGCCAGCACGCCACTCTGGGTCGCCATGGGATCCACCGTGTTCTTCATCATGGTCAGCTTGCCGGCGGTCACCGCACCGAAGCTCCCCATGCGGGAACCCGAGATACCGATGGCGTGCTGCATCTTCTCCCAGTCCAGATCCAGCATCCTGGCGGCGACGATAGGAGCCACAAAGGCGGTCAGGGTCGCATGATGCCATCCCCTCTCCCGAATCCCAGGGAAAGCAGCTTCACAGAGTCGCATCTCGAACTCGTGCCCGAGCACGATTCCCACGATCAGGTCCCGTCCACCCTTCCCCGTTCTCTCGCCGCAGGCCATGGCAGCCGGAATGATGTCGGACGGGTGGGAAGGGTCCTGTTTCCAATAGATGTCGTTGTAGTCCATGACCCGGACCATCAGGGCATTGAGCAAGGAGGCCGAAACCGCATCCATCTGCCGGCCTGTTCCGATGACTGTGGCAGGACCTGACCCGCCGTTCTCCTCCAGGACTTCGAGAGCGATCTTCACATCGTGCTGCTGGTATCCCCCCAAAGCGCACCCCAGGGAATCGAGCAGATACCGTTTGGCTTCACGGATCGCCTCATCGGTCAAGTGGTCGTACTGCAACTCAGTGGACCAACGAGATATGCGGGCGGTAATCGTTTCAGTCACTTGCAGGTTCCTCCATCCTGGATTCGAGGGCATTGTGCCTTCGAAGTCGTTCCGGGCTCGACAAAGCCGCCCGCGCGCGGCGGTAGCTTCGAACAACCCTCGTCACTTGAGATTCTTGAAAGGCTCGTAACTCATGAAATCGGCATGGTGAACGATATAGGCCTCGGTGCTTCGCTTCACCAGGTCGCCTTCGGCCGCGTGAGTGGCAATGATGTGACAGACGGAGTCAGGCACTCCGCACTCCATGGCCAGATGGACACCGGTGAACGGGTGTCGAAGCTTCTTGCCCCGGTCGCTCTGGACCGCCTGACCGTCGACCACCTCGTACTCGAGGAGCTTGCCGACATCCGCCAGAATGGCCCCAGCAACCACCACGTCCATGTCGATGGGAAGCGCCCGGCCTAGAAACTCGTCCATCGCTTCAGCCGACCGACGGGCAATATGCACGACGCATCGCTTGTGCTCCATGAAGGTCGCGGGACAACCGGGAATCAAGAGAGTGAAGGGAATCTCTTCCAGGTCGCTCGGTGCCAAGGGGCTGTCCTCGAAGGCTCTGACCCACGTTTGTCGCACACTCTCGCGCAGCTCCTCGTCGCCGATCCAGTCCAACTCCGGCCACAGCTTCTCTACTGCTTCACGCATGTGAATGTCCTCGCTTCGATTGGATTCTCGGGCCTTGATCTCCTGCTCACAGGGGGAACAATATTGACCCTCCCGCCCGTTGTCCAGTCTTGTTTTCGAACCCTGAATCCTCTGCCTCGGGGGTCCGACCACAATGTGCATCAATCGCCTGTCCAGCATACCTCGCGTTGCGTATACTGAAGCCGAGGCGCCTTTGACTCCAGGCGTCGAGATTAGCGCCAAAACGGCGTTCGCGCTGAAACGGCAATAGAGGAGGGGGATCGAGCGTGACCAAGGTCAAAGAACTGGACGCCCTGGACCTATACCGTCATTGCGACTTCGGGAATCTCCGCTTCGACACCACAGACGATCTCGAACAGCTGCACGGTCTCTTGGGGCAGCCTCGCGCAGAAGCGGCGATCGAATTCGGCATCGGTATCGAGTTCGAGGGCTACAACATCTTCGCCCTCGGCCCACCCGGCACGGGAAAGCACACCGCCGTAATGCAGTACCTGGAAGGCAAGGCCGCATCCGCAGAAGTACCACCCGATATTTGCTATGTGAACGACTTCGGTGAGCCCCACAAACCCAAAGTTCTCGAGCTCCCGGCCGGTCGCGGGAGCGAGCTTCAGAAAGCGATGCGAGAGCTTCTCGAGGAGGTCCGTCCAGTCCTGGAGACAGCCCTCGAGAGCGAGGAGTATCAGACGCGCAAGCAGGTCCTCGAGCAACAGTTTGAAGAACGTCAGAGCAAGGAACTGTCAGCTCTGGGTGAAAGGGCCGGCGAGAAGGGCCTGGCCCTGGTCCGGACGCCGGTCGGTATCGTCTTCGCTCCGATGGGCGAGGAGGAAGTCCTGTCGCCCGAAGAGTTCCAGAAGCTCCCAGACAAAGAGCAGAAGCGACTCGAGAAGGAGATCGAGGGATTCAAGGAGGATCTTCAGAAGGTGCTGCGTAAGTTGCCGCGCTGGCAGCGCGAGGCCGGCGAAAAACTCCGCAAGCTCCATCTCGATGCCAGTCGCTTCGCCGTCAAACCGCTCTTCGACGAGCTGCGCGAGCAGTTCGAGGGGTTGACGAATGTCGAGGCGTTCCTGGACGCGGCCGAGGACGACTTCGCCGAGAACGCCAGCCGCATGGGAGCTCGTGGCGAGAAGGCGACTTCCATTGCGATGGATGCCATCTCTGGAGACGACGGTTCCGAGAAACCCAGCCTACGACGGTACCGGGTCAACCTCCTGGTGGACCACCGAAAGTCCACCGGTTCGCCGGTAATCTACGAGGACAATCCGACCTATCAAAATCTCGTTGGACGGGTCGAGCACATTCCGCAAATGGGCGCCATGGTGACGGACTTCAACTTGATCAAGGCCGGAGCCCTGCACCGCGCCAACGGTGGATACCTCTTGGTCGACGCCCTCAAGGTCCTGCAACAGCCCTTCGCCTACGAGGGTCTCAAAAGAGCTCTTCAATCGAGGAAGATCAAGATCGAATCCCTGGGCGAAGCGATGAGCCTGATGAGCACCTACTCACTCGAGCCGGAGCCGATCGACATCTCGGTCAAGGTCGTCCTCCTCGGAAGCCCGATGGTCTACTATCTCCTACCGACGTTGGATCCGGAATTCGGTGAGCTCTTCAAAGTCGCCGCCGACTTCGCCCGAGTCGTCGAATGGAGTGTCGAGAACCAGGAGCTCTATGCCCGGCTCATTGCCAAGTTGGTGCAAGAGGAGGCTCTCAAGCCCTTCGCTCGGACGGCGGTGGCACGGGTCATCGAGCACAGCGCCCGTTCGGTCGGCGACTCCCAGAGAATGTCTCTTCTCATGAGCCGCATGCTGGATCTCATGCGTGAGGCGGACTACTGGGCTGGAAACGGCGAGAGCGGCTCGGTCGGCGCCGAAGATGTCCAGCGCGCAATCGACAACTGGATCTTCCGCAGCGATCGTCTGCGCGAGAGAACCCAGGAGGAGATCGACAGAGGCACCATGTTGCTGGACACCGAGGGTGAGCAGGTTGGCCAGGTGAACGGTCTATCGGTCGTTCAGATGGGTGATTTCGCTTTCGGCCGGCCCAGTCGAATCACCGCTCGTGTTCGACTCGGCAAGGGGGATGTGGTGGACATCGAGCGCGAAGTCGAGCTCTCCGGGCCCTTCCACTCCAAGGGCGTGCTGATCCTCTCCGGATTCCTCGGAGGCCGGTACGCCCTGCGCAGTCCTCTCTCACTCTCCGCGAGTCTCGTCTTCGAGCAGTCCTACAGTGGTATCGACGGGGACAGCGCCTCTTCGGCCGAGCTCTACGCCCTGCTCTCGGCCATCGCCGAGGCCCCTATCCGCCAGTCTCTTGCCGTTACAGGCTCGGTCAACCAGCTCGGGCAGATTCAGGCCATCGGCGGCGTCAACGACAAGATCGAGGGCTTCTTCGACGTTTGTACGCGCCGCGGCCTGACCGGTGACCAGGGAGTGCTGATCCCGGCCTCCAACACCCAGCACCTGATGCTACGCCAAGATGTGGTCGAGGCAGTTGCAGCCGGCAAGTTCCACGTCTTTCCGGTGGAGACTGTGGATCAGGGCATCGAGTTGTTGACCGGCCTGAAAGCCGGCGAACTCGGAGATGACGACTCCTATCCGGAAGATAGCCTGAATCGCAGAGTAGCCGACCGCCTGGAGCGATTCTCGTCCGACGCCAGAGCCTTCTCCACTCCCCCGGTGGAGGCCCGACCCTAGGAGCCTATCCGAATAACCTGCGCAGTCGCGTTGCTGGAAAAGTGGGGCCGATTGCCAGACGCTGCGTCGACGGGTCCAGCTCTATGCGGGGTTGTTGAGGGTTCGGTAGGGGGTCCCAGGGGGTTCTGGCAGCGGCAGGGAGGAAAGCCCCCTGGGACCCCCTACCGAACCCTCAACCGTCGTCCTGGTCGTCAGCTGAAGAGTCAGAATCCGGCCGCCTGGCCGTCCTTACGGGACTCGGAGGCACCGTAAAGGACGTCCTGGTCGGCATCGAAGAGAATGGCCTGATACCCGCCGTAGGGTCCGATGTCCCATCCCACAGAGTGTCCGCGTCCCATCAGTTCGCGAATCGTCTCGTAGGGAAAGCCGCTCTCCAGAACGACAGCTCCGCCGTCGACCATCGTCTCGCCGGTCGGCTGGGAGGAACCCTGATGCAGAATTCTCGGAGCGTCGCCCGCCTCTTGCAGGTTCATTCCAAAATCGACCATGTTGATGATGATCTGGGCGTGAGCCTGAGGTTGCGTCGCACCGCCCATCACGCCGAAGCTCATATAGGGCTCCCCATCTTTTGTGACGAAGGCCGGGATGATCGTATGAAAGGGCCGCTTGTGGGGCTCATAGGTGTTGAACTGCCCCTCCTCGAGCGTAAACAGCTCCCCACGATCTTGAAGAATGAACCCCAGGCCGTCCGGCGACAGTCCGGTGCCCATGCCCCGGTAGTTCGACTGGATCAGGGAAACCATGTTGCGGTCCGCGTCGGCGACAGTCAGGTAGATCGTATCGCCCTCCTCGAGCGCCGGGTTGCCCGCTTCGTAGTCGTCTGCGGCTTGCTGCAAGTCGATGAGCTGCCTTCGTCGAGACGCATACTCCTTCGAGATCAGCTCTCTGACCGGGATGTCGTTGAAGTCGGGATCCGCGTACCAGCGGGCCCTGTCCTCGAACACGAGCTTCTTGGCCTCGACGAAGAGATGGACGTAGTCAGCGCTGCCGAATCCCATGCGCGACAGGTCGTAGTGTTCGAGAATATTGAGGATCTGTAGCGCGGCGATGCCCTGACCATTGGGGGGTAGTTCCCAGACTTCGTAGCCCCGATAGTCGGTAGAGACCGGCTCCACCCAGGTCGAGGTGTGCTCTGCCAGATCTCTGTAGGAAAGGAAGCCGCCCTCCCGCTTCATGAAGGCATCGATAGTGCGTGCGATGTCGCCTTTGTAGAAGACATCCCTACCTCCATCGGCGATCGTCTGGAGCGTCGCTGCCAGAGCCGGATTGCGGAAGATTTCTCCCTTCAATGGCGCTTCTCCTCCCGGCATGAAGACGTCTCGGAAACCGGCCCACACTTCGAGTGTCGGAACACTTCGCTGCCAGTAGTACGCAATCAACTCACTGACCGGAAATCCCTCCTCGGCATAGCGAATCGCCGGTGCCAGGACCTGCTTCATGGGCAGCTTGCCGAATCGCTCGTGCAACTCGAACCAGCCGTCGACCGCTCCGGGTACGGTAACCGGCAGGGGACCGTGGCTGGGTATCGACTCCAGACCCTGCTGCTGGAACCACTCCAAAGTGAGCGAAAAGGGGGAGCGCCCACTGGCATTCAGGCCATACAGCTGTCGGCTCTCGGCATCCCAGACGATGGCGAAAAGGTCACCGCCGATCCCGTTACCGGTGGGCTCCACGAGCCCCAGCATGGCATTGGCGGCAATGGCAGCATCGACTGCGTTGCCTCCCTGTTTCAAGATATCGAGGGCTACCTGCGTGGCCAGCGGCTGACTGGTAGCCGCCATGGCGTGGCGGGCGATGACTTCAGATCGGGTCGCGAAGGTCTTGCCCGTAATCCGGTCGGCGGCGCTCAGGCTCAAAGCCACCAAGGCGAGGCATCCCGTCAGTGTCAGGAGTCGCTTCATGAGATACATCCTCTGGTTTCGATTCGGGATTTGGAACTCGGATCCCTCAGCCGACCCTATCAGGGAGCCGAGGCTCGAGCTCTGAGATTTCGCTCTGCCAGGAATTGATCCAGCGCGGCCAGGGCTTCGCAACCGTAGACCACGGCAGGACCGCCACCCATCATGACGGCCACGCCCACCGCCTCGAGGATCTCCTCTCGACTGGCGCCGGACTCCAAGGCCTGCTTGACGTGATAGGCCACGCAGCCCCCGCAGTTGATACTGAGGGCCATTCCCAAGGCGATCAATTCCTTGGTCTTGCGGTCCAGGGCTCCATCGGCAGTCGCTTGCTTGTGAAGGCCCTTGAAGGCCTGCATAGTACCGGGCAGACTGCCAGAAAGCTCGGCTATGAGTGCCTGCAGCCTCTGGTAGTTCTCAGGATGGTTGTCTTCCATGCTCTTCTCTCCGCTGGCGTACAGAGACTCGACAAAGGAGCAGCCGACCGGGATCTATCCCGATCCAGACCATCGATGAGGCTCGAGCCTTCGTTGCCCGCCAGTCAGACTAGCCGGTAGTTCGATCCAGCACCGGCCGTGGGATCTTCCACCCCACGGGTTGGCCATCGCAGAAGACGTTGCCGTCGCTGTCTGCCTCGAACTCGACGTCGTCGTCGGACTCCCAATCCTCCGGAGACCGCAGGGCGTAGCCACCCTCGGTCCCGCAGACCAGGAACTCGCGCCCATCCGGAGACTTCCAGGCGATGGCCTGAGTCTCCCGATCGAACGCATCGCGGTAGCGCACGTTGGAATCACCCATCGACGCCTCCTTTCGTTACAGACCGACCGTGACACATGCGAGGCGGCCAGCCTCTGATCCAACCATAGGGGACACCCGCCATCGAGCAAACATACCAACAGGTAGAGCGGGTACTACCCGCCGGGGTAGCTTCAGAATCCGGATCACAGACCACCGAAGACAAAGACCAGCTGCGCCAGGCCCGCCAGCAGCCCGAGTACCCCACCCATCAGAATGAGCTTCCACTCGTCTTCCTGAAAACAGGGTCGCAACAAGTCCTGGAATTCGTCCGGCGGCAGGTCCGCCATCCTCTCCTGCAACAGCTCGCCGAGGACTTCAGCCCGATCCTCATTGAAGCCCCAGTGCTTGAAAGACTCGATCGAAACCTCGACCGCCTTGTCTCCCACGGCCTCACGGATGTCCTCCAGCCGGGAGGAGCCAACCGTGAGCTGGGCAGCCGGCAGGAAGCTCCCCAGAGCCTCGTCCGAGATGGGCTCGATGTGCTTCTTGATGAGCGCTTCGACCTTGTCGGACCCAGGGCCGGTCAGCATCGCCTCGATGATCTGATGCAGGGTTACCACCTCACGCGTGACGAGATGGGTCCACACACCCGCCACCTCTCGTTGCCTCTTCAGAAAGAGGCCCTGAACCGTCCACGGCCCGATCTTTTTCGGATGCAAAGGGCGGAATATCAGGTTGATGGCAATCCAGTTCGTGGCATAGCCGACCAACCCTCCGAAGAACGGCAGCACCCACCAGCCCTTGTAAAAGATCCAGAAGGCCAATTGAGCGAGTCCGAAGATGAATCCGAAGTAGAGACCGGATCGAACGATGAACTTGAACTCCTCTTCACCCGACTCGATGAACAGACGGTTGAGGAGCTCTTTGTCCCCTTCGAGCAGGGTAACCAGCATGTGTTTGAAATCCACCAGATCCTCGATCTGCTCACCTATCTCCTGCATCAGATCGTGCACCAGGGCGGGCATTTCATCGCGCACTCTGGAGTAGATACGGCTCTTGACGATCGATGGCAGGGAGCGCCACAGCGAACCATGCCCGCCGTAGAACATGACTTCGTCAGTGTAGCCATCGAGACGGGGCTCGATCACCTCGGCAATGTGATCGGCCATCGCCTCGGGATCCATATGGCGGAAGATCTCGCCCAGCGTTCCGAGACGAAACATGGTGGATTCCGCAAAGATCCCGGCCATCTTGCCTGCCTTCGACGGAATGATCCCCTGCCACCCGAGGTACGGACGGATGCCGCGGAACTCCAACGGCAGAAAGGTCAGCTTGATGGCCACCCAGTTGGTGGCCCAGCCGACGATTCCCGCCACGAACGGGATCGAGACGTGTTTCCAGAAATCGAGATCGCGCAAGAGTTCCATGGAATCGACCTCGAACAGGTGTCGCCTGAGTCAGTCTCTCTCAGCGAGGTCCAGCATCGCCGAGAACTCCTCGTGGAATCCGGCTACGATGGTCTCGGGGTCGGCGACCAGCCCCTCGTCGGTGACGATGCCGACTCGCACGTTTCCGGCGTAACTGCTGATGGCGATACCCATCCCCAGTCTGCCCGATTGCGGCACCCAGAGGACGAAGTCCCGCATCGGCTTGCCCGTGAAGTACAGCGTTTCTCGTGGACCTGGGACATTGGTAAGGACAGCCGTTCCCTTGGTGCCGAAGATCTTCACCACCAGCTTCTGAATGTTCTTCGGCGAGGCGCCTAGGGCGCCCAGCACCTGGAGGACCACCACAGGCTCGAAGGAGTGCTTCAGTCGACCCATGCGGCGGCGGAGCTCCGCCAGCCGCTCTCTGGGATCTTCGATGCCTACCGGCAGCGAGAGGAAGACAAGGCCGAACTGGTTGCCGAGCTGTGCCATTCTCTCCAACGGCCTCAAACTCACCGGGACGATAGCTCGAAAGCTCAGCTTCTTCCTGACCTTCCCCTTGCTGGCGAGATAGCGCCTCAGCCCACCGGCGACAGCATTGGTCAAAACGTCGTTCAGCGTGCCACCGATTGCCTCTCGCACCCTGCCGACTTCTTCTAGGGGTACCGGGGCGGACCAGGCCGCTCTCTTCGCCACACCCAGGGTTCCCTTGAACAACGTGCGTGGATCTGGAGGCCGAACCGCCATTCGCCCAAAGGTGGGAACGAATACTCCACTCTTGACCCACTTGCTCAACGATGCGAGCTTCTCGGCCGGGCCCGTCAACAGCCGAGCCGCACCTGGCATCAGCTCTTGAATATGGCCGCTGGCCTCCTTCTTGCCTGGGGGATTCTCGCCAAACAGGGCCCTGAGCGGGTTGACGGATTCCGGCGCCTCCTGGGCTTCTACCTCTCCGGGCGGCATCAACTCCATCATCGAGAGGAGTACCAGCATGAGGACCATTCCATCCCCCATGCAGTGGTGGATCCGCCAGAGCAGCGCGGAGCCTCCCCGGTGGTTCTGAATCAGATGGCACATCCACAAGGGTCTAGAGCGGTCGAGAGGAGAGCTCATCCAACTGCTTACCAGATCCTGCAGGTCGGCATCGTCTCCTGGAGACGGCAAGAACTCCTCGACCACATGGGCGTTGATATCGAAGCCCGGATCGAGCTGCCATGAAAACCGTTGCTTTCCGGACGGTACTACTCGCTGGCGGAAGCGTGGAATCGAGACGAATCGTTCTTCCAACGCACGTCTTACCGTCTCCAGGTCGAGAGGATCATCGAAGAAGAGTACACCGTTGATCATCATCAGGTTGGCAGGTTCGTCCATCCGCAACCATGCGTGGTCCACTCCACTCATCTTCTCTGTCGTCACTTGGACTGGACTCATGACTCGACCTCCATCCGGATTGGAGAGCTGGCTGGAAACTAGTTTAGCGAAAAGCCAGCCATGTCCGGGAGTCTTCTCTATCTCTCTCGCAGCGCAGGAATCCCAGACCTGCCGTGTTTCATGTACAGGCGCCAGACCAAGAGCCAGGTTCGAAAACCAATGAATGGAACCCGAAACATCGAAAAGGAGACCCAGATATGCGCTACAGAACACTGACAATCACTCTCATCGGTCTGATGATCCTACCCGTGGCGCTATGCGCTCAGACGCCTGGAGCCGAAGGCTTTCATAGCCCCGAACAGGAGCGCTTCCCCGGTGGCGAACGTCGCCTCGAAATTGCGGCCGACTACCTCGAGCTGACCGATGGACAGCTGGTCGAGTGGGAAGGAATTCTCGACAGCCACCGGGAGACGACGCGAAAAGAGAGACAGGATCTCGCCGAGCTCAGGCAGCAATTCCGGGACCTGGCGGAGACCGAGAATCCGGACCTCGCCGAGCTGGGAAGTCTCGCCTTGACCATGCATCGACACTCCGAGACCATGCATCGTGGTCGGTCGGACCTGGACAACCAGCTGGCATCGACTCTCACACCCGACCAGGCCGAGAAGTTCGAAGCTCTCAAAACCGCACGAGAGACCGTTCGCCCTCGAGGCAACCGGGGACGCCCACATCGTCGAGCGAAGCCCGACTCGGGTGGCGGAGGCAACTGAGAATCGCCCAGGCGGGCTCTCCCTCCCCCGCCGGCAAAGTGGCGGCCAGAGCGGGTCCTCCATCGAGCATGGAGGGCCCGCCCCTGTCTCGATATCATCCCATCGTCTTCTGCGGGCTTTGCACAGCTCGACCTCAACCGTTACTATTTCAACTGCAGACACTTCCCTCGGTATGTCTGCCTACGGGACCCCAGAGTTTCCATGCCTGGTTCCGATACCTCACCGTCCCAGCCGGGGACGGTCGTTGCTGCCACCGATCTCTCCGAGACCGCGAATGCGGCAGTGCGCTGGGCCGTTCAGGTCGCCAGCGAGAAGGGCTATGCCCTCCATCTGGTCCATGCCTTGAATCTGGCCGGCTGGACGATGGACTACCAAGAGCTCGAGGCCAAGGTGCCGGTGCAGCTGGAGGACGCTGCCAGACAGCACCTCGATCGGATCACTCGGGAGACGCAACCTCTGGGAGTCGACGCCACTTGGGAGGTCCAGATCGGTCAACCCTCCGAGATCATCGTTGCAGCAGCTCGACGGCTAGGTGCCCAGCTGGTGGTTCTCGGCTCCAGCGGCCATCGTCCCTTCGATCCCGCTTTTCTCGGGAGCACTGCCGAGCGAGTCGTGCAGAGGGCGACCTGCCCCGTGCTGACGGTTCATCCGGGAGACCCCCCACCAACGGGGAGCATTCGCCGAATCCTGCTCGCCACGGACTTCTCGAAAGAGGCGACCTGGGCGCTCAGGGCGTCGCTCGAGCTTCTCACCAGTGCCGACTCCGAACCTCCAAAGGTCACGCTGCTGCATGTCTACCACGTACCCTACGAGTTCAGCATGGACAGCATCTACGGCCCGGCGGCTCCTGACGCCTCGGTTTGGGAAGCCGTCGCCAGAGAGGTCGGCAGTCGCCTCGACAGGCAGACCAAGGCTCTCGAGGCCGAGCTGGGAATCGACATCGTGCCGGTGAGCCGAGGTGGGTACCCTCCACAGGCCATCGTCCAGCAGGCCACCGAATTGCAAGTCGATTGGATCGTCTTGGGAACCCACGGCCGAACCGGGCTGGCCCACGTTCTCTTGGGAAGCACTGCCGAGAGAGTCATACAGAAGGCCCCATGTCCAGTACTCACGGTTCGAACATCGATGGACGAATCGCCAGGTCTCGACTTCAGGAGGAGGTAATCATGCCGCTGCAGAAGCTGCGAGAGTTTCTCGACCAGAACAGTGTCAAATACGTCAGTATCAGCCACTCACCTGCTTACACCGCCCAGGAAATCGCTGCGTCCGCCCATATCCCAGGGCAAGAGCTGGCCAAGACCGTAATGGTCAAGCTCGACGGCAACATGGCCATGGCCGTGCTGCCGGCCTCTTTCAAGGTGGATCTCGACCACCTGCGTGCTGCCGCCGGCGCTCGTGAGGTCGAATTGGCGACGGAGGAGGAGTTCAAAGGACTCTTTCCCGGCTGTGAGCCTGGAGCCATGCCCCCTTTTGGCAACCTTTGGAGCATGCCGGTCTTCGCCTGTGAAAGCCTGGCTGCGGATGAAGAGATCGCCTTCAACGCCGGCTCCCATACGGAGCTGGTGCGGCTCGCCTTCGCCGATTTCGCGAAACTGGTCGAGCCGAAGGTGACTCGCTTCTCCGCGACTGATTAGAAGAGCACTTGACGAGTTCCAAGGCACTGGCGCCGACGCAGTACTTCGTGGCGCCACCGTAAGGGCCTCGCCCACCAGGTCCGGGGCCCGGCTAGAATAGCCGTCCCATGACCAGAACTCCCGATCCCCTCGCAGAGGTTTCGCGGTTGTTGTCCCGTGCTCATGGTGAAGAGAGTCACGACGCGACTGCGGCTACCCTGGCCACTGCAAATGCCGCTGGTCGGCCTTCCGCCCGGATCGTCCTCATCAAGGACATCGACGCTGTCGGGGTCACCTTCTTCACGAACCTGGAAAGCCGGAAGGCACGAGAGCTGAAGGCCAACCCCCACGCCGCTCTGTGCATCTACTGGCCAACCCTCCATAAACAGATCCGCATCGAGGGCGAGGTCGAGAACGTCACCGAACGGGAGGCCGACGCTTACTTCACTTCGAGGCCGCGAGGCAGTCAGATCGGCGCCTGGGCTTCCCGGCAGAGTGAACCGCTGACCTCACGCCGAGAGCTGGTCTCGGGATTCCTCAAGACTCAGGCCCGGTTTGCCGGGCAGCCCGTGCTCCGACCTCCCTTCTGGGGAGGTTATCGGCTCGTCGCCAATCGCATCGAAATCTGGCACAACCAGCTCTACCGACTTCACGACCGATTCCTGTACGAGCGCCGAGCAGAGGGCGGTTGGACTCAGCAGCGCCTCTACCCCTGATCGATCCTGGCTGCTGATTCACCTCCCTCTTGTCGGAGGGGACAATCAAATCGCCGTCCGCAATTGCAGCCGGCTATCGCCGGCCCGCAGCATGAGAGTGAGTGCAATACAGCTCCAGCAGACGGGCGGCCCTGTCCGCAGTGCGAAAGACCGGTACCCCGCCATCGGACAGCACTCTCTCCATAGTGTCGTAGGCGGGACCTGCATCGACGACTGCCACCCAGGGTTTGCTTGTCTGGCGCCAGAGCTCTACCAACCTGGACGCGATGGAGGTCTGGCTCTCCACGTTCTCGTCGTGGTCACTCGACTCGGGAAGGGTATTCAGGGCTCCAGTCAGCGGCACGCACCCGACGACCCCGACGTCGACCCCCGGATCCCGCAACACGAGCCTTACCGCCTCTTCGAACTGGGCGTCCTGCACTATCGGCGTCAAATCGAGAGGATTTCGTACGTCCACGACCCCATCGATGCGACTCATCCGGAAGACTTCCGACATGTCCTGGCAGGTCTGTGGAGAGAACCGAGCCGGCTCTAGGCCCTCGAGGCCATCCCAAAAAGCAACACATTCGTAGCCGGCATTGGAGACCGCGCCGATCCGCCGGGCTCCCACGGATCTGCCTTCGAATCGCGAGTTCAGCAGCAGCAGGTCCTCGAAGTCCTGCAGAGTGTCTACGACCTGGGCTCCAGCCTTGCGCGCCAGGGCCCTGGTAACGCGGTAGCTGCCGGCCATGGCCGCGGTGTGACTGGCCGCAGCTGCGACCCCTGAGCGACTGCGACCGGCCCGATACAGCACAATCCGCCTGCCGCTGCCCGTGATCCGACGTGCGGCCGCGAGGAACTTCCTGCCATCGAGGTCTCGGAAGCCCTCGACGTACACGCCAAACAAGTCGACTCGATCGTCATTCAGCAGATAGGACAGATAGTCACCGAGGGTCAGATCTATCTGATTGCCAATGGAGATCGCGTAGCGCACGCGAAGCTGCTGAAGCTTGCTCGTCTTGGAGGCGAGGAAGGCTCCGCTCTGGGCCAGAAGCGCCACGTTGCCCTCGTCCCGCCCGAGTGACGGCAGCTTGTAGTCCGGCAAGAAGAACGTGTCATACCGCCCCGGTTGGGACCGCACTCCGAGGCAGTTTCCTCCGTTGACAAGGGGCCCGCGCCATTCAGACACCCGGCTGACGGCGAGACTTCGTCGAATCGCGTCGCTGATGTGCTCAGAGCCGGTCTTCTCCTCGAGCCCACCAGGAATCAGGATCAGCGTCTCGGCTTTGCGATACTCGATCGTCTCCTGCACGACTGCGGGCACCTGCTCGGCTCCCACGCTGACGATCAGAAGATCCACAGATTTCGGCAGCGAGGCGATGTCCCCGAAACACTTGCATCCGTCGATGGACTCCCGTCCCGGTTTGACCACCACCACATTCTCAGGATCGAACCCCTCCCTGAGCAGATTCCCGAGGATGAGACGCCCCGGGTTGAGCCGCTCGCCCACTCCGATGAGGGCAATCGAACTGGGCCGCAACAGTCGATCGAGCTTGTCGAGGGGACGGTCCGGCATCGGCTGTGGCCGATCTACCGAGAGCCTTGCGAGGACATCCAGTGCCACCAGGCGGCCGCTCCGAGCGACAAGAGGATTGATCTCGATCTCGTCCAGAATCCCGGACGTGAGCAGCGGGGCCGCAGCGGCGAATCGACTCACCACCTCCCCGACGTGCTCCATGGCAATGCGGACCGGCCTTCCCCGCTGAACCCGCGTCATCAGCTCTGTCACCAGCAGTCCCGAGATCTCCTGGGCGATCTCCGCACGATCGCGAAGCTCGGGAGCGAAGATCGCGAGAGCCGCTTCTTCGCGCAGGGCCGCCGTCAACTTCTCGGCATGAATACCGCCGATGCCGAAGGTCACGACAGCTCCGAACTCTCGATCCCAACGCAAACTCAACAGAGCTTCGCTGCCTGGCTCGGCTTCGTAGGCAACGAACTCCTGAATCAGGATTCCCCGCAGATCGAGACCGCTCATGGAGCGTGTCATCGCGTCAGCAGCCGCCGCGACCTGCTGGCGGTTCTTCGGTACGACTTGCACACCTCCGACCTCACTCTTGTGGAGCAACTCGACGGCGATTCCTTTCAAGACCACCTTGTCCCCGGGTAGCTTGGCTAGAAGCTCCTCACCGATCTCGTCCGGAGCGGAGACCACTTCGAAGCAAGGGCAGGGAATACCCAGAATGCGCAGCAACTCGAAGCCTTCCGGCTCGAGTAGCTGATGCCGGCGCTCTTCGACGGCCCGCTCCGCCACTGCTCTTAGGACTTCGAGGTTCATGATCTGGTAGTGAATGACATCGACCGAACCGAGCCACCTCTTGCAGCAGATTACCAGAGCACAGCCTGGCCTCGACGGACCTTCTCTGCCAGGACGCAGACTTCAGGATCGACTGGCGTCGCACCTTCTGGTAGGCTCACGGCGCGACATCAAACCGGTTCGACCGGCACCTATCTCCCGTACCCAATTCCGAGGAACACAGCCAGCGCGAGCAGCATTTGTTTACCAGAAGGCTCCTCTTGCGACCCGAGATCTGTTTTCCAGGTCGACAGAGGAATGAAGGCTCGGGCCCACAAGGGTCAGAGGGTAGTTCGCCAGCGTGATTCAGCATCCGAACAGTACTGCAGGTCGGCACAATTGAAGAGGAGCAACGTGATGATCTATGGAAAAGTGAAATGGTTCAACGACGCCAAGGGTTTCGGCTTCATCACACCCGAAGACGGGCAGAATGACTGCTTCGTGCACCATACTGCTATCAGCTCCGAGGGTTTTCGGACGCTCGTCGAAGGCGAGAGGGTTCAGTTCGAGATCGTCGCAGGAGACAAGGGACCGGCGGCTCGAAACGTGATCCGGCTCGGTGACTGAGTCCCGGAGCCAAGAGAACCTCAGATCAGGGCCACCTCGTGATTCGGGGTGGCCCTTGACCTTTCTGCCGAGCCTGCCGTCAGGGATCAGAATACCCATATGACCCCGGCACCGATCGCTTACTTCGTCTCTTCGCATGGTTTCGGGCACGCTGCCCGTTCCGCTGCTGTCATGGAGTCCATCCATGACCGGAGTCGAGAGACCCAACTATCTATCTTCACAGGTGTCCCCAGATGGTTCTTCGAGGATTCGATGACCGCTCCGTTCGACTACGTGGAGTGCCATACCGACGTCGGTCTTGTGCAGGCCACCCCAATGGACGAGGATCTTCCGGCTACCCTCGGTGAGCTATCGAATTTCCTGCCACTGCGAGAGGAGAGAGTCGAGCGAGCTGCAGAAGACGTTCGAAGCTTCGGATGTCGCCTCGTCGTGAGCGACATCTCACCGCTCGGTATCGCGGTGGCCGCCAAGCTCGGCCTTCCCTGTGCCCTGATCGAGAACTTCACCTGGGACTGGATCTATCGCGCCTACCTCGAAGACGAGCCGCGACTTGCCTTCTTCATCGACGAGCTGCACCGGCTCTATTCGTCGGTACCCTTAAGGATTCAGGCCCAACCCTATTGCGAACCGGTGACGGGGGCGGCCCAGGTCTCTCCCATCAGCCGATCAGTCCGCCAGTCGGCCCAAGAGATTCGCACAAGGTTGCAGCTGCCTGACGACTCATCCTTCGTACTGATGACCATGGGAGGGTTCCAAGTCAGTTACCGATTCCTCGAGCGCCTCTATCGATATCCAGAGGTCACGTTCGTCATTCCCGGAGCGGCTGACCGTATCCACAGGGAGCGTAATCTGATCCGCCTGCCCCACCGAACCACCTTTCAGCACGCCGATCTCGTGGCCGCAGCCGACATGGTGGTGGGCAAGCTCGGATACAGCACCTTGGCGGAAGTCATCCAGGCAGAGACTCCCTACCTCTTCATTCAACGACCCCGCTTCCCCGAATCTCCGGCCCTGGCCAGCTACGCCAGGCGGCGGCTGGTCTGTGCGGAAATCACCGAACCCGAGCTCGAGGCAGCCGAGTGGCCAGGCCTATTGCCTGAGCTGAAACGCAATCGTCGAGCACCCACCGGAGAGCAGCAAGGCTCCCAACAGGCGGCCGGCTTGCTGCTGGATCTGCTCGACAGCCGATAAGGAAACTGCTATCCCCCCCCACCCATGCCGCTGCCGACAAGCTCCACTGTGCTTTCGCCAGCGTAGGCATTGCTCTTCACTTCCAATGTAGCCCGCCGCGGTCCGGCAGAGGAGGGCACGAAGCGCACGCCTACCGTGCAGTCGCTGCCGGCGAGAATTGTCGGGACAGCCTGACAGGTCGCCGGCACGATCTGGAAATCGTCACGCCCCGGACCGTTCAGATCGAAGCCACTGAACTCCAGACCTCCGGTTCCCTCATTCCTGATCGTCACCGTGAAGATCATCGACCGCTGGCCTACCGGTTGCGGTCCGAAATCGAGCTCTCGGGGGCCAACCCTGATCTGTGGAGTCGGAGGAGGCAGTCCTGTCCCTGCCAGCGGCACTCGACGCGGTCCCGTCAAACCGTCGTGCTCGAGCTCGAGCGTACCCGTCAAACGACCCTCAGTGCCCGGGATGAAGCGGAGGCTCAGGGTACAGGTCGCCCCGGGCGGCACCTCAGCTTCCGGCAGACAGGAGCCTCCCAGCAGCCGAAAGTCGCTCGCCACCTCGGTCACCACCCTGGCGCCGCGGATCCCCAAACTGGCTGTGCCCGGATTCGAAGCCGTCAAGTGGACGTCCTTGGAGGTGGTTCGGCGGACGTTGCCGAACTCCACCATCTCCAGATTCAGGGTCAGCCGCGAGGCGGCGCCGGATCCCCTGAGCAGGGCTCGTTCGACGTTGCGTAGCTCCGCAGCTCCAAACACCACCTCTGCCTGATGCCCGCCCTCACGACGGGGCCGGAATTCGATCTCCAGCGCACATCGATCTCCCTGCCGCAAGATCTTCTGCGAACAGCCGTCACCCTGTTTACTGAAAGCCGCCGCATCCTGGCCCTCGATAACAACAACCTCGAGCTCCGCCGATGCCGTACCTTCGTTGGTGACGACTATCTTCTGACGACTGGTCTCCTCACCGACAAGTACGGAGCCAAACTCCGATTCCTCGCTCTCCAAGGCCAGCCGAGGTGCTACACCCCTACCCGTAAGCTCCACCTGCAGGGTACCCGCCTCCTGGCCGATCGCCAGAGTCGAGGCAGACAGGCCCTCCTCGACGACCTGGAAGCTCACCTCGATCTTGCAGGCCTCTCCGGGTGCAATGGCCCGACCGCTGCAGGTCTGACGAACGATCGAGAACGCCCTTGAATCCTCGAGCAGCCTGATCGACAACCCCGAGACCGCAGTATCATGCCGATTCGTCACCTCGACCGAGAGTGTCTCGGCAGCGCTGCCCACCAGCCGATCGCCGAAGTCCAGGGACTCGCGACTCAAGGCCAGCGCCGGGCCGATCCACTCTCCTTTGCCTTCGAGGCGAATTACAGGTGCGGCGCCGAGTGAATCGCTCTTGAAAGACACCTCGGCCGAGCGTCGCCCTGCAGCTCGCGGCGAGAAGACCACACGAAAGCTGCATTCTTCTCCCGGCTGGAGCGTCACCGAAGTGCAGCCGTCCCGTTGCCGCCGAAAATCGCCTCTCGAGGCGCCCTGCAGGTCGACGGCTCCGATGGCCAAGGGAGCGGTGCCTCCGTTGGAAACCGTGACCGTCGAGGCGGAGCTCGTCGAACCGACATCGCCGCTGCCAAAAGTGATCTCTTCGGCGCTCACCTGCAGCATGGGCGCGATTCCGATTCCTCTCACGGCCACACTGACGGGTGCCTGTCGGAAGTCCCCTTGAACCTCGACTACGGCTTCCCTGGAGCCCACAGCGGTCGGCGTCAGCCTGAGCTCGACCTTGCAGCTTGCCAACGCCGCCAGTTGACGCGCGCTGCAGTCCTCTGACACCACCTCGAACTCCCCAGCCGATGGCCCTCGGACGAGCAGTCCCGATACCGGCATCGGGCGCTCACCTTCGTTGGTGATGGAGAGAACCTGTATTTCGCTGGAAGATCCGACTCTCTGCTGTCCCATACTCATGGGCTCGGGGTGGAAAACTGCTTTCGGTGGCGCAGGCCAGAAGAGAAGATAGGCGATCGCTCCGAGGAGAAGCAGGAGGATCATGGCCACCACGATCTTGCGCCGGAGCGCCCTGCGATCCTGGACGGTTCTGCGGCGACGAGGCGGCGGTTCGGCTTCCCGCGCCGCGACATGTTCTTCCTCGGTGAGACCCAGACCGGGGGGTGGACGCTCGTCGCCGCGAAGGGGAAGATCCCACATCTCCCGAGGTTGGCGCCCTCCAGAGCTCTCGCCAGGTGGTCTGTCGTCGGTCATGGAAGTGTGAACCCTGTCCTGCCTACGATTCTACCGACTCGTTCCCTGCGATTCGTTCGCGCCACAGCACCACTACCTAGTGAACCAGGTGCCAGTCTGTTTGACGGCCAGCCAGGTACTGCACCTTCTGTCCGTCGAACAATGCGCTTTGCTCGAGTTTGATCTGTACCCACTGCCCGCCCCACGCAGAGAGCTGAACCATGTTGTTGCCCTCGATCGCGTAGGCCGTATCAGCGTGCAACTTCCAATCGCCCCTGACGGGAGTATCTCCCTGGTTGTCCCACATACCGATCGTCGGACCCGGCGCATGGCCAAAGAAGCCGATCGGATGGCTGTAGACGCTGACCGCGATTCCGGCCTGCTCGGCTGCGGTTCGGGCCGCTGCCAGGGTCTCGTTACCCGTTCGACCCTCCTGAAACTCGTCTGTCAGCAGATCCTGCCAGCGATTGCCAGCCTCCAGGGCTCGTCGCAACTCGTCCGGCGCTTCCTCCTCGCCCTGGCGCAGTACGTACGCCATCTCCTGGGTGTCGGTGCACAGTCGTAGATAGCAGACACCCACATCCGTGTGCAGAATGTCGCCGCGCTGAATCACCACATCGGTGTCGCCGCAGAAGGGCGAGCCTTCCTCGCATTCCGTTCCCAGGCGCTGAATGTCAACATCGGGCATGAACCAGGCTGGCAGGTCCAGATCGGCGAAACGCTGTCGGATATACCAGGCAACATCCTCCGTGGTCGTCACCCCGGGGGTGATGACGCGGTTCGAAAAGGCCTCCGAAATGACGCCGCGGGCAAGGGCAACGATATGGGGATAGCTCTCCTGCTCGACAGAAGACCGGGTTTCGAGCCAGCGGATCGCCAGAGCCTCGGCACTGACCAGTCTCTCGGCAAGGTCTCTACCCAGGGACTCCTCCAGTCGGTCCCGAAGTGATGCTGTCAGCCCATCGGCCACCGGCCAGTGCCGACTCACGTTGATACCGATTCGCTGAGGATTGCGTTCTGCGATGACCTCGGCCAGCCGCACCCACTGCTCGTCGAGATCACCGCCCTCCCAGACCGCGTCGTAGAGCTCCCCGAGCGGGTAACGACTGACGGTCAAGCGCTCGATCCCCTCCTCGTCACCACGATCATGAAACACCAGCATGGTCGTGCGCCGCGCCGCGAAGACCGGCTCCGGCACGAGAGTGAGGTAGACGGGATCTTCGGCGTACTCCCGGTTGATCACCAGCCACATGTCCAGCCCGACCTCTCTCATGAGACGAGGTAGGAGATCCACAAGGCGCTCCTCGAGAGCCCGATTGACCGGCTCGGGCCGTTGCCGCTGGCTCAGCACCGCACCGGGTCCATCGACCCTTCTGCCCTGCTCCACGACTTCGCCCGCGCGGGCCATGTTGGGTACGACCATGCCCATCGCCATGGCACTCATGGCACACCCGACTACCACTCTCCGGCAATCCCTTATCTTCATGGAATCTCTCCTCCCTCCAATGCCTGGCCCAGCCGTTCTTTCCAAACCCTACTCGACCTCGACCACCATATCGATCTCGACGGCAATGCCGACTGGCAGTGAAGCCATACCGACTGCAGCCCGAGCGTGCCGACCACGCTCACCGAAAATTTCCACCATCAGATCCGAGCAACCGTTGATGACCTTTGGCATATCCGTGAACGATGGATCGACATTGACCATGCCAAAGACCTTGACGATTCGTTGCACCCTGCCGAGGTCTCCGATCTCACGCTTCAGAGAGGACAGTAGCGCGATGCCTGTGAGCCTCGCGGCCTCATAACCCTCTTCGATTGTCAGGTCCCTTCCGAGCTTGCCCGTGACCAGCGTCCCATCACTGCGGTAGGGCCCGTGACCGGACAGGAAGACCAGATTACCCGAGCGGACCGCCTTGACGTAGTTCGCCACCGGCGCGGTCGGTTCCGGCAATACGATGCCCAGTTCGTCCAGCCTGCCCTCCGGATCACTCGCGCCGGCCTCGGCCGCGTGGGATTGCGTCTCCTGCGCTGCGCCTAGCGTCGCGATGTCCAGGAAAAGACCTCCAAAGAGTAACGCCAGAGACAACACGAACATCTTTTCAAGGCGAGTCTTCCGACTGCTCAGCGCCGATTTCCTTGACGACACGATTGCACCTCTCCTCCCTGGATTGATGGGACCTCTCGCTCTGGCCGAGCAGCTGCCCGGCCCCGAGGTCGCGAGCGTAGCACGCTACGCTTGAGTGCTAGACTAGCTGGAAGCACTGAGGGCGACTCCACATCGGACTAAGGCATGTACGAGCAGTTCTACGGGTTCTACGAGTCGCCTTTCAGCATCACTCCAGATCCCCGCTTCCTCTTTCTGAGCCCGAAGCACCGCGAGGCTCTAGACCATCTGCTGTTCGGTATTCAGCAGCGTAAGGGCTTCATCCAGATCACCGGCGAGGTGGGTACTGGCAAAACAACCATTTGCAGAGCTCTGCTCGAGGAGCTCGGACCAAGCTATCAAACGGCGCTGATTCTGAACCCGTGTATGACCGGACCACAAATGCTGCGGACGATTCTCACCGAGCTGAAACAGAAGTTGCCTCGCAACGACCGAGTGGCCTGGCTCGAGGCCTTGAATCGCTTCCTCCTGGACCAGGTGCACGAGGGCAATGATGTCGTGCTGGTGATCGATGAGGCCCAGGATTTGAGCCCCGATCTCATGGAGCAGGTACGCCTCCTTTCGAACCTGGAGACCGACCAGCAAAAACTCTTGCAGATCGTGCTCATCGGCCAGCCCGAGCTGCGCGAGATGCTGGACGCCCGGCAATTGCGTCAACTGCGCCAGCGCATCACGATTCGCTATCACCTCAAACCACTCTCCCTCGATGAAACGACCGAGTACATCAGGCATCGGCTCGAGGTGGCGGGCAGCAACGGCAAGCCGACCTTTACGACGTGGGCTTTGCGTAGAATCCACAGCTATTCGAAAGGCGTGCCCCGTCTGGTCAATGCAATCTGTGACAAGACCCTGCTCTGCGGTTATGTCCTTGGCGTGGACAACTTGACGGGCAGGCATGTGGGCCGAGCCATCCGAGAATTGGAGGGCCGGATCTAGTGAGCCTCATCAACGAGGCCCTGCAACGCGCCCGTCAGGAATCGCGCCGCCGGGAAGCGCTGGCCAAGGGCCTGCCCCTGGCCCCACCCACCCGCCCGGTTTCGCATCGATCCTGGATGGTAGCGGCAGTCATGGCGATGGCCCTGGCCTTGATCGTCAGTCTGGTCACCATCGCCCGTCTGGCCTCCAACCAGCCCACGACTTCGGCGGGCGTTGCCGCGAGCTCGGCCGAGATCGACATGCACAGCGAAGCAGGACAGCCAGAGACCTCCACCCTGAGTGACACTCCGATCGAACCGACAGCCGCTACGGACCCAGCGCCCGAATCCCGAGCAGATGCGACCAACCTCCCGACCCCGACAGCTGAGGCTTCACAGCCGCCCCTGAGCCCGGAGGATCGGATGCCGCAGGCGACAGAGGGCTCCAGCTCCTTCTCAGACACATCGGCTTCACGACAATCACCGGCAGTAGGCGAAGAGCGTACCGTCACTTCTTCGCCATCTTCGACCGAACTTGCGGATCCTCCTGTCGCGGGGGTGAGCTTGTCGCCGAGCGCGAGACACCGTGGCTCTGCAGATTCGCCGGGCGACGCCACACCTCCGCCACGAGTATTCATCGAAAGAGCGACCCTGGCGAGCGGCAACACTCTCGAACTGGGTGGCATAGCCTGGTCCGAGACGGGGCCCTACGCCCTTCTCGACGAGCGCGTAGTTGGCCTCGGCGAGAGCATCATGGGGTACATGGTGACCCGAATATCGCCACAGGAAGTCGAGCTCGAAGGCAGTGACGGGGCAATCCTCATTCGTCTCAAATAGCACCAATACATCGGTCCCCCGATCGCACTCTCGAGACTCTCGGCCTACCGCTTCGGTTCCTCCGGCAGGAGAGCCTTGAACTCGAGGTAGTCACGCATCAGCTGCCAAAGCCTGTCCTTGCGGTCCACCAGCCGATGATCGCCGTCCGCAAACAGATGTAGCTCGAGATCCTCGAACTCGCAACCGGCAACGAACTCCATGACCTGCCGCCAATCGACCCGTTCGTCGAGTCTTCCTTGCACGATCAGAAAAGGGCGCCGGCAGAGTTGCTGCAATCGTGAGACGGGGTACCTGCCCAGATCCGTCACAAAGCTCCAACCCAGGTCCCAGGATCCGATCTCATTCTCCACGCGAATCGTCCCTTCCTCGCGCCAGCTCTTCATCCCCTCCTCCCCTGCCCAGTCCTTCAGGTTCGATTCCAGGCTGAGGGCCGGCGCGATGCAAAGCCCGGCCAACACCCGCTCGGGATGCAGGGCCGCATGCCACAATGAGGTGAAGCCGCCCATCGAGGAGCCCAGCAGGATCTGTTGTGGATAACCGCGACTCGCCAGCAGCTGAGCGACGCACTCGACGTCGGCCAAGTTGCGGCTCAGGGTGAGATCTATCATCGACCCACCCGACCTCCCATGGCCCTGGAAGTCGAAGGAGCAGAACCCCAGTCCTCGACCGATGGCGCTCTGCCGAAAGAAGGAGGCCTTCTCGCCCCATTGATCCGAGCCGAACCCATGCAGGTACAGCACCATTGGCGCTTTGCCCGCCCCAGAAGAGGGCTCGAAGACCCTGACCACCAGGCCTGCCTCGCCCGGCATTCCTCCAGGGGCCGTCAATTGCAGAATCTCTTCGGTCATCTCAGCCCTTTCACCAATTCGACTGGGCCGTCCTCAGCTCGCCAGCCGTCCCCCCACTTCCCCAATCACCACGCAGCGTAATCCGCCGCCAAGACCTGTGAGCCCTCCAGAACAGGGACTATACTGCTCGAAACAGAGGAGCGACATTCTCGGGAGGAAGAGGTCATGAGAGTCCGAATACCTGCCATTAGAGCACTAGCCGCAGCAGCACTGTTCATCATGACGAGTTGCTCACGGTCATCCGATCCCTCCCTCCCCGCCCTCGCCGGAGACGGACCGATCTCCATCTTCGACTCTGAAGACTCACAGATCCAGACGGTGCTCAAGGCACCGATGGAGCCTTGGACGGGCGATCTCGACGGCATGGCGGATCGGCGCTATGTCCGAGCGCTGGTGACCCCCAACCGCACCCAGTACTTCCTCGACGGGGCCGAACAGAGGGGAACGACTTACGAGCTGCTAAAGGAGTTCGAGAAGGAGCTCAACAAGAACCTGGGCAACAAGACCGTCCAGGTCCACGTCTTGATCATGCCCACAACGAGAGACCGCCTCCTATCCGACCTACTGGAGGGGCGAGGCGACATCGCCGCGACCAACCTCACCATCACTCCTGAGCGCCAGGAGGTGGTGGATTTCGCAGACCCGCTCATTGCGATCGACGAGGTCATCGTCACGGGCCCAGGGGTATCCAGGCTGAGCGCTTTGGAGGACCTCGCCGGCAAGAAGGTCTTCATCCGGCGATCGAGCAGCTATTGGCAGAGCCTCGAATCCCTCAACGAGCAGCTCGCAGAACAGGGCCTGAAGAAAGTCCGCCTCGAGGCGGCCGACGAGCTCCTCGAAACCGAGGACATCCTGGAAATGGTCAACGCGGGCCTGATCGACATCACCGTAGCCGACTCCTATCTGGCCGATTTCTGGTCTCGGATCTTCGAGAAACTCGTCGTCTACCCCGACCTCAAAGTGCGCCAGGGTGGGCAGCTCGCATGGGCCTTTCGCCAGGACAGCCCGAAGCTCGCGACGGCCCTGAACCGATTCATGAAGCAACGTAAGAAGGGGACTTTGCTGGGGAACATTCTCTTCAAAAGATACTACGAAGACACCGGCTGGGTCGAAAACCCCGCCAACCGTGAAGATATGGATCGCTTCGAGGAAGCCATTGGATTCTTCCAACAATACGGTGACCAGTACGGATTCGACTACCTGCTGGTCGCCGCCCAGGCCTATCAGGAATCTCGTATCGACCAGAGCGTTCGCAGCAGGGCTGGCGCCATCGGAGTCATGCAACTGCTCAAAAGCACGGCGGGCGACCCCAACGTGGGCATTGCAGACATCGAGGTGCTGGAGCACAACATCCACGCCGGGGTCAAGTACCTCCGCTTCCTGTCCGACCGATACTTCGATGAAGAGGGTATCGACAGGCTCAACCGGGGACTCTTCGCCGTCGCCGCCTACAATGCTGGCCCGAGCCGCATTTCGTCCCTCCGTCAAAAGGCTGCCAAGAAGGGCCTGGATCCCAATAAATGGTTCAGCAACGTCGAAGTCGTGGCTGCCAGGGAGATCGGCCGCGAGACCGTGCAGTACGTCAGCAACATCTACAAGTACTACCTGGCCTACTCCCTGGTTGTCGACCAGGAGCGACGCAAGGCGAAGGTCAAGGAATAGGAGCAAACAGACATGGACTTCCGCAGTCTGGGGTCGGCCGGTGTCAAGGTATCCCCCCTTTGCCTGGGCACCATGATGTTCGGAGCTTGGGGGAATCCCGACCACCAGGAGTGCATACGCATCATTCATCAGGCTCTGGACCGGGGCATCAACTTCATCGACACGGCCAATATGTATTCGGATGGCGAATCCGAGGAGATCGTCGGCAAAGCCCTCGAGGGTCGCCGCGAGGAAGCCGTCTTGGCAACCAAGGTCAGATTCTCCATGGGAGACGGCCCCAACCAGATGGGCTTGTCCCGCAAAGCGATCCAGGAACAGGTGGAGCACAGCCTGCGTCGCCTGCGGACCGATGTCATCGATCTCTATCAGATTCATCGGCTCGATCCCTCCACCCCCTGGGAAGAGACCCTGAGCACACTCGATGACCTGGTGCGTCAGGGCAAGGTGCGCTACATCGGCTGTTCCACCAACCACTACGATGAGCCAGAGCAACGGAGACTCGACGCCTGGGAGATCGTCGACACCCTGTGGCTCTGTCAGCAACGGGGTTGGGAGCGATTCGTTTCGCTGCAGCCGCCCTACAGCATCCTGCGGCGAATCATGGAAAACGAGCACTTTCCGATGACGCGGCGCTTCGGCCTGGCCAACATCGTCTGGAGTCCCCTGGAGGGAGGTTGGCTCACCGGCAAGTACCGCCACGCGCTCGGCAATCCAGAAGACAGCCCACGGGCCAAGAACTGGGTCGGCGACCTCGGAAACCCGACGTTCGAGCGGCGGCTGAAGGTCGTCGAAGAGCTCGTCTCGATGGTCGAAGGGCGGAGCTTTTCGCTCGCCGAGCTATCGCTTGCCTGGGTCTTGAAGAACCCCGAAGTCACGGCGGCGATCATCGGACCACGCACCGAGGAGCAGCTGTCGAGCAGCCTCGCAGCCCTGGAGGTCGAGATCTCCGACGAAGAACTGGAAAGAATCGACCAGCTGGTGCCACCAGGCAGCTCGGTCTTGTAGGGACTCGGGCACCTTCGGACGCGCCCGCCAGAGTCGATCGGAGCCAATGATGAGTCCCCTCCAAGAGCCACTACCGATAAGTGACTTCCGCACCACGAGAAGGGTCGAGTTCGCCGACGCCGACATGGGTGGAATCGTCCACTTCGCGCGCTATCTGGTGTTCATGGAGACCGCCGAGCACGAGTTCCTGCGCAGCCTGGGCTCCGAAGCCTTCGCCACGCGCGAGGGGGTGACCATCGGGTGGCCACGCGTCGAGGTCTCCTGCCAGTACCTGAGTCCAGCTCACTTCGGGGACGTTCTGGACATTCACCTGCGGATCGCGAGGAAGGGGACCAGCTCACTGACCTACGCCATGACGATCTCCACCGACGATCGACTGGTCGCTCGGGGGCGAATGTCTGCCGTTTGTTGCATCATGGGTAAGGGAGAAGGGCTCGAGTCGATCCCCATTCCAGAAGCGCTCGCCCAGCGATTGGCCGCTTCCTCGACGGAGAGAAAGCCGTAGATCGCGGCCGAGATCTGGAATCGATCACCTAGGGGAGGGCAAGGCCGCATGACGATCAGCGAGCCCATGACCATGTTCACCGACTATCTGGTGACCCTTCTGGCTGCCAGTCTCGGAATCCACCTGATTATCGAGGGTCGGGCTCGCAGCTGCCGGGCCGAGGCGCTCTGGGGCTGGGCTTTCATGGCCACGGCTCTCGGAGCGCTGGCGGGAGGGACATCGCACGGCTTCGTTCAGCAGCTCGGAGACGAGGGTTGGCAGGTCCTCTGGAAAGTCACCGTCTATGCCATCGGTGCTGCCAGCTTCCTACTGCTCGCAGGTGCCCTGGTCGCTTCTTTCTCCGGCCCATGGAGACGGCTGCTGCTGCTCGTAGCCTTCTTCAAGCTCCTCGGCTATCTCTGGTGGATGGCCTCTCACGACGACTTTCGCTTCGTCATCAACGACTACGGATCCACCATGGTCCTGGTACTGCTGCTGCAGATCTGGCAATGGTGGGCTCGGCGAGACCCGAGTGCCCCCTGGGTGGTGGGCGGGATCCTCGTCTCCTTCGGGGCTTCGCTCATCCAGCAGAGCGGTTTTGCCCTGCATCAACACTTCAACCACAACGACATCTTCCATGTGATTCAACTACTCGCTCTTTGGCTGCTCTATCGCGGCGGCAGGCTGCTGGACGACGGCGGCTAGAGCGGTCAGCTTTGGCCCCTTGCTACAGGCTCCCGGGATGGGTCCCAGGGGGCTTGAGGTCTTGGGGTCTTGGGGTCTTGAGGTCCTGAGGTCTTGGGGTCTTGGGGTCTTGGGGTCTTGGGGTCTTGGGGAGGGCTACCAGCGGTAGTGGGCTGGATGACCCGGTTCGACTGCGACGAAGTGACCGACGCAGGTGGCGGTGACGCGCCCACCACCGGAGAGAGAGGCCTCGACCCTGACCCGCGGCCCGTTCGAGGAGACCGCTCGAGCCGAAAGATGCACCGGCCCACCTGTCGGAGTCGGACGCTTCATCGTCACATGGAAGTCCGCGGTCACCATGGGCGGCGCCGCCTCCAGGCCGTCGCGGTTGATCATGTGCCAGATCGCGGTCCAATTGCTGTGGCAATCCATCAAAGTGCCGATGATGCCGCCGTTGAGCACGTTCGCGAAAGCCTCGTGGTAGGTCTCCGGAGTCCACTCCGCAATCACCTCTGCGTCGATGGATTCACCCGTGGGAAAGCTGCGGATGCGAAGGCCTTTCTCGTTGGCCGGTCCGCACCCGAAACACGCGTTGCGAGGGGCGAATCGTTCCTGCAGGCTGAGCTCCGTCTCCATGCTCTGAGGCCCTTCCTAGTTGGCTACGATGTTGACCAGTCGCCCGGGAACCACGATCACCTTGCGGACAGTCTTGCCGTCGGTGAACCGGAGGGCCCCCTCGCTTGCCAAGGCCATCTCGCGGGCTGTCTCGTCGGTGATGTCGACCGGCACCACCAGCCGGTCTCTGACCTTGCCATTGACCTGAACCACCAGGGTAACCTCGTCCTCCGCTGCGGCGGCTGCATCGACCTGGGGCCAAGATGAGGTGTGGACCGAGTAGTCCTTTCCCAGACGCTCCCAGAGCTCCTCTGCGATATGGGGCGCTATCGGAGCCAGCATTCGCAGATAGATGTCACATGCCTCGTCCCAGGCGTCGCCTCCGGCCGCCCCATCGGCGCGAGCCTGATGCATCTCGTTCGAAAGCTCCATAAGAGCGGCGACAATGGTATTGAACTCGTAGGTCTCGAAGTCCTCGCCTACTTGCCGTAGCGTCTGATGCACCTTGCGACGCAGACGGCGCTCCACACCAGGCTCTGCAGTGGACTCTTCTGTCGGCTCCAGCATCAAAGTCCAGACCTTCTTGAGCCATCGCCAGGTACCTTCGATACCGCGGCTGTTCCAGGGACCTCCCTGCTCCCAACGGGCGAAGAACATCATGTAGCTCCGCACCGTATCGGCACCGTAGCGTTCAACGAGATCGTCGGGAGACACTACGTTCCCACGGCTCTTGGACATCTTCTCCGAGTCCTCACCCAGGACGATGCCCTGATTGCGG
>Ga0316187_10000015_pt1 | contig 108725 bp, 89 predicted proteins | sample CroRivburrow1_MG_FD_204927 | JGI IMG/M metagenome (GOLD analysis project Ga0316187, IMG submission 204927) | Coastal sediment microbial communities from Maine, United States - Cross River worm burrow 1 | ecosystem: Environmental > Aquatic > Marine > Coastal > Sediment | place: USA: Maine...
CTTCTTCAGTGTATAGGTAATATGTTTTTGTTCATAACTAAATATAAAACAAATCCTTAACAAGAGAACGGGACGTGTAAAAAGTACACGGCTGATTTTGCCGTTAGAGAACCGATGAATTCTTTTAAAATTGGCAGTCACTCTGTTTTTCAGCACTCTTACGCGAGAGCCTATGTCTAAAATTCTAATTGTTGAAGATGATCGAAATACGCTTTCCGGTTTGACTGAGATACTCAAAGAGGAAGGTTACCAAGTGTGCGCCGTGGACAATGCGAGCCAGGCGTTCAAACTTTTGCAAAAGCAAAAATTTGAAATCATGCTGACAGACTTGAAAATGCCGGTTATGAGTGGCATGGAACTGTTTGAAAGATCTATTCCACACGCGCCGGAAATGAAAACTGTTGTTATGACGGCCTACAGCTCGGTGAAAGATGCCGTCGAGGCGATGAAAAAGGGTGTTTATGAATATCTCACCAAACCGCTCGATCTCGATGAACTATTTGTTATTTTAGAAAAAGCCATTGGCGAGCAAAGCTTGCAACGCGAAAATGCTCAACTTCGCCAACTGGTTCAATCGAGCTATGGCTTTGGGAATATGGTTGGCCGCAGCGAGGCAATTCTACATGTTTTCAGGACGATTGAGAAAGTTGCCAAAACCCAATCGACTGTTCTTATTCGTGGAGAAAGTGGAACCGGCAAAGAGTTGGCGGCGCGAGCCATTCACTATAACAGTCCCCGCGCCAGGCAGCCGCTTATTGAAATAAGTTGCGCGTCTTTCCCGGAAACGTTGCTTGAAAGTGAACTGTTCGGATATAAAAAAGGAGCCTTTACAGGAGCTGATAGCGATAAAAAGGGTCGATTTGAACTAGCAAATAGCGGCACTATTTTTCTGGATGAAATCGGAGACGTTTCTGAAAATGTGCAGATAAAATTGTTGCGTGTATTGCAGGAACGCCATATCACCCGTCTAGGCGATGCAAAAAATATTGATGTCGATGTCAGAATAATTACCGCAACAAATAGGGACTTGGAAAAAGCGCTTGATGAGGGTAAATTTCGCGAAGACTTATATTATAGGTTAAATGTAATTCCCATTGTCATGCCACCGTTACGAGACCGCAGAGAAGACATTCCACTACTGCTCGAACATTTCATCAAAGCCACGTGTTTGGAAAATAAGGTGTCGGTTCCGGGTATTGCAGATGAAACGGTCGATTTATGTATCAATCACCCTTGGCCGGGAAATATTCGTCAACTTCAGAATGCAGTTGAAAATGCGATTGTGCTCGGTGATGGCTCAACGATATTGCCGGAACATTTGCCTTTTCATTCACCGAGAAGAAGGCCTGACAGAACTGCCGACAATTTTTTGCATTTTGCCGAAGATGATACTTTTAAAGGTAAAATTGAAGTTGCGGAGCGAATCATCCTGAAAGATGCTATTGAAAAACTGGGCGGCAATAAATCGGAGGCGGCAAAATTTTTGGATATTAGTTTGCGAACAATGCGGTATAAGATTCGAAAATATAACCTCTGATAAATTTATAATCTTTTGATGTTATCCCCACATCTTCCCCCGCGCTTGCGCAATTCCGTTTAAATTCTACAATAAATTAAATTTTCAGGCAGCGTGAGATCAGCGGAAAAATGTTGGCCTGTCGACAGTGTACGCGAGATTTACGAGGAACTTGCATGATGTATTCTCCTTTTGGTTTAACCGTATGGTTCAAAATACGAAAAGGAGTTTACTGAGCATAGGTGTCGTCCGCAGGATGCTTGCAAAAAAAACCCCGACAGCGCTAAGCCGGGGTTTTTATCCTGTTTTGTCGCCTGTTATGAAAACAGTAAGTCTAACCTTTAGCTAGCGTTGCAGCCTTATCTGTTTTCTCCCAACTGAAACCTTCTTCCGAACGGCCAAAATGACCGTAAGCGGCCGTTTTTTTGTAAATCGGTTTCCGTAAGTCGAGTTTGGCGATAATGCCTTTGGGCGTCAAATCAAAGTTTTTGGTCACCAGGTTTTCGATTTGTTCATCGGAAATTTTACCGGTGTCAAAAGTTTCGACGCGTACAGAGACAGGTTCAGCCACGCCAATGGCATAGGCAAGTTGAACCTCGCATTTTTCCGCCAGTCTGGCGGCGACAATATTTTTCGCAACATAACGCGCTGCGTAAGTTGCAGAGCGGTCAACTTTGGTGGGATCTTTGCCTGAAAAGGCGCCGCCGCCATGTCGACCGTAACCGCCGTACGTGTCTACAATGATTTTTCGACCGGTTAAACCAGTGTCTCCGTGCGGACCGCCAACTACAAATCGACCGGTTGGATTGATGTGATAAATAATGGTGTCGGCGTCGAAATACTTAGCGGGCAGAACCGGGTTGATAACCTTTGCAATAATTTCTTTGCGGATGGTTGCCTGATCGATGTCAGGATCGTGTTGGGTGGAAATAACCACGGTTTCAACTTTAATCGGTTTGCCGTTTTCATAACGAACGCTGACCTGCGACTTCCCGTCGGGGCGAACCCATGGCAAGCTTCCGTTTTTTCTGACTTCAGCTAGTTTTTGGGTTAATTTGTGCGCTAACGTAATCGGCAGCGGCATCAGCTCCTCGGTTTCATTGGTGGCAAAACCGAACATCATGCCTTGATCGCCCGCTCCTTCTTTATCAACACCCATGGCAATGTCGGGTGATTGAGTTTGAATTGTATTGAGAATTGCGCAAGTCTGAAAATCAAATCCAAAATTGGCGTCGGTATAGCCAATTTCCTTAATGATTTCCCTCACCAGTTGGGGAATTTCAATATAGGTATTGGTGGTAATTTCCCCTCCCACCAATACTAGGCCTGTGGTTACGTACGTTTCACAGGCAACGCGCCCGTGTGGGTCGTTAGCCAGGATGGCGTCCAGAATGCCGTCTGATATTTGATCAGCTACTTTGTCCGGATGGCCTTCTGTCACCGACTCTGAGGTAAAAAGCGTCGAAGGCATGGTCACTCCTTTCGTTTATGATATGATTGATTTAATGACTGTTGAATTATCTGTGCGCTGAAATGCTGATACTATTGCAATACTGCTTTAGATCAAGAATCAATCCTTTTGACCCGCCTTGCCTGCGTCATACGATTTGTCCGGCCTGTCGGCTATTTGGATGCTTTTTGATCAGACACTAATTAAAACGCAGGAAATTAAAATCCAAGATCTTTAAATTTTTGATGCATGATTCTGACCAGATAGCCTTCCACTTCGGAAGCTTTATCAAACTCAAGAGCTTTTTGGGCGATTTTTACAGCTTCGCGATGTTCTGTGGAGCGTAATATTTTTTTAATTTCCGGCAGCACATGCGGGCTAACACTGAATTCATCTAAATCCAAGCCAAGCAAGAGCAGAGCGGAGAGCGGATCGCTGGCCATATCTCCACACATGCCAACCCAAACGCCGGCGCGGTGTCCATCCTGTATTGTGCTTTGAATGAGTCGCAAAATGGCGGGATGTAAATGCTGGTATAAGTAGGAAATGCGTTCATTGCCTCGATCAACCGCCAGAGAATACTGCACAAGGTCATTGGTGCCAATGCTGAGAAAGTCAACCTCTTTGGCGATTTGATAGGCAAGAATGGCGGCCGACGGAACTTCAATCATCACGCCGGTTTCAATTTCTTCGTCAAAGGCGTGTCCTTCCTGGCGCAACAATTCTTTTGCTTGCTCAAGGGCGCTTTTGCACTCATGAACTTCACCCAACCCGGATATCATTGGAAAGAGAATTCGTACATTTCCAAACTTACTGGCTCTTAATATTGCTTTGAGTTGTTCCGAAAAAATATCTTTGCGTTCAAGTGAAATCCGGATGGCTCGCCAACCCAAAAAGGGGTTTTCTTCCGCCGGTATCTCCAACGATCGAGGCTGTTTGTCGCCCCCAATGTCCATTGTGCGAATGATAACCGTTTCGGGCGCCATTTTTTCAACGATATTTTTATACTCCTTAAACTGCTCTTCTTCTGAAGGGAGTTGCTCTCCTGCAAGGTAAAGGTAATCGGTTCTATAAAGACCTACGCCACGCGCGCCGTGTGATTTTACGGATTCGATTTCATCGGCGAATTCAAGGTTGGCCGATAGTTCAATCTCTTTTCCGTCCAGGGTTACGCAGGGAAGATCGCGCACTTCGGTCAGTTTTTCTTCGAGCTCATTCTGTTTTTGCTGAAGTTTCCGGTAATGATTGATGACATCGTCGTCAGGCTCAATAATAACCACACCTTCTGTGCCGTCAATGATGATGCGTTCATCGCCGGAAACCAGCCGGGTCAGCTTTCTTAAGCCAACGACCGCTGGAACTTCAAGGGAACGAGCTATAAGCGCAACGTGCGATGTTCTACCACCCGTATCGATTGCAAAACCAACCGCTTTGTGTTTGTCGAGCTTTACCGCTTCAGAAGGGGTCAGTTCAGCGGCAATAATGACGGCGTTTCCTTTAAGCCTGTTGAGGAAGTCTGTCCGGTCGCCCTGTATGTGTCTAATGACCCTTTGTTGAACATCTTTTAGATCTGCAACTCTGCTTTGAAAGAACTCCTGCCTGGATTGACCAAGTGATTCCTGATATTTTTGCATTGCATGAAAATAGGCCCAATCTGCGGTTCTCAATTCGTTTCGTATGCAAGCTTCAACTTCTGAGATTACGGTGTTGTCATCGAGTAGGAGTTGGTGAACATCAAAAATTCGGGCGTTGCTTTCGCCAATTCGTCGAGCTGCCTTGTTTTGCAGTCTGCGCAATTCGGTTTTTGCTTTTGACAAAGCAGCGTTTAATTTTTGAATTTCATCATCAATGTGATCTTTGTCGATGAGTGAGGAGTCAACCTCAACTTTCTCAGATGTTCGGGTAAAGGCTTTTGAAATGGAAATGCCTGGCGAAACGCCAATACCTGTGAGATAGTGCGCGCATTTACGCTTTATTTCCGAGACGTTCAATTGAAAAGATTAATCCTCGTTGAACTTATTTTTGACAAGTTCGAGCAGGGCTGACATGGCCTCGCTTTCATCCTTGCCGCGAACTGTCAGGGCTAGCTGCGCCCCCATTTCAGCCGCCAGCATCATGACACCCATGATGCTTTTGCCGTTGACTTCCTGTTCATCGCGAGCCAGAAAAACATCTGAATTAAATTGGGCGGCAATTTGTACAAATTGCGCCGCCGGTCTGGCATGCAACCCCAGTTTGTTTTTTATTGTAATTGTTTCTTTTTGCATCTGTTTAGATCCGTTTAAACAAGTAATAATCCATAAAGTAAAAGTGCGCTGAGCGCCACAGTAATCAATCGTTGCATGGAAATATGTTTGGCCAAAGCGATATATCCTGCCATTAAACCAATGAAAAATATAAGCTTAGACTGTAAGTTGTCCATCATGTTGTTTTGTAAGAGTATCGCGCATGCGCCCCCGAACAAGACAGATGAGGCTATTGAAATCCGTTTAATAATTGTATCAAAGCGTTTTGGCGACAGTATTTTTGTTATCTCAAAACCCAGTCTGTAACCTTTTGAAATTCCTGCAAAACGATGATAGAAATGTGGAATGTTGAAAGTCGTTAAAAAGGCGACTACGCCCCAAAATTCAAAACTCAGCGCGGTGATTACGCCGAGAAATGCGGTGGCGGGCTTCAGCGAGTTCCAGAACAGATTATCGCCAATTCCACCAAGAATTTCACTCATACGTTTTTTTAATCGATCAGGCTGAACCGCGTCGCCTGAAATTGTGGCGTCTTGTTCAATCTTGCAAATAGAGCCAATTATCCAACCTGCCATATATGGATGCGTATTAAAAAAATCAAGGTTTTTACGTAAAAACTTTTTCCACTGTTCCGGTTCTGGAAATAGTTTCTCAGCCAAAGGCGCCAGACAGTAGGCAAACCCTATGCTCAACATTTTTTCATAAGTCCAAATCGCCTGAATAAAGAAAGTGCGGTGGAATACTTGCAAATGCTTCATCAACGAAAGTTTGTCGGAGTTACTCTTCATACTGTTAAAATAGAACGATTGCTGTGGTTGTCAGCGCAAAAGTTGCCAAAGCAATCGTTATCCTTTTTCCGGTGGCAATAATTTTTAAAAACACCCCAAAGCCAATTCCGAGCAATAGCGGTTTGGCCAATGCAAAAAAACGGTCGGCGTTGCTTATATTTAATTTTGCAATCAGCTGCACCAGAAGATTGCCGATTGGGAATGCAATCAGTACGAACATAAAACCAAATAGTAGTGACATTGATAAGCCGAACAGAGTTAATAAAGTCAAACGCTGGCTTATTTTCCTCGTGTCAGTCAAAGGAAATCGCTGAATGAATCGAAAATTAATTTTTCGCAACTGGTTGCGCATTGGCGCTCCGACCCGGCTCAGCAGCGCTCCGTACAAAACGCTTATAATCCAAAGTTGGTTATTAAAGTTATGATAGGCGTTATGATTGCTCACAATGAGCATGGCCGCAACCAGACAACCGAGTTGACTTTCAGAAATTTTTGCGCCGCCAGCCGGCACTTCACTGAGAAATGGCAGTTGCAGAAGGGCGCCCGTCATTAAACCTAATCCGGGATTGCCCAGAATAATCCCTGCCAACGCGCACGCGACAAGTGGCTGCGAAATCATAACCTGCCAGGCCGCTTCACTGTCTGCGCAGACAATTCCCCCCAGAATGCAACATAAAAAGATTTGTGTTTCCATAGAAGATTAGGGCAGTTAGAAGTAGACGATAGCTAAACGTAGCAGAATTCCATCTCCGTGGTATGGCAGTTAGGTCTTATAAGTAGAAAAAACGTTGCCGGAATTTTGGGCAAGAAAAATTGAAAATATCCTTGCGTATTTTTCCTTCTGCCGAGCGGGACGCTAATAAAATCGCTGGTTTCAAAACCTGTTTTTTTTTATGCAAAGTAACGTATTCTAAATGAACCGAAAATGAAACAGAGAAATCATATTGTTTTTTTATAAATAGAGAGTTAGACTGTTACATTTTCGTAGCTTTTGACGATTAAAGTATAGTTATCTTGACCTTGATAATCAAGTAAAAATTTGTTTGCTGAAATGATAAAAAGTTATTTTGTGAAGAGTCTTTTAACGGCGGCTTTGTTTACTTTGCCCATTGCATTGCGAGGAATATTTTTTGTAAATATCAGTTTTCGGGGCGTTTTGTAGGGCGCCAGTTTTGTTTTAAGCCATGAATTTAATTCGAAGGCGGAAATCTCCCCTTTTAATTTTACCGCTGCGCAAATTACCTCACCCAAATCTGCATCTTCAGCGCCTGTTACGGCGCATTCCATCACCAAATGATGCTCCAGAAGCGTCGCTTCAATTTCAAGGGCGGATACTTTATAGCCGCCCGTTTTTATAATATCGACTGAGCTTCTTCCAATTATTCGGTAATTGTTTTCTTCTCTGACAACAATATCACCTGTTTTAAACCATCCATCCCAAAATGCATTTTTTGTCGCCTCGGGACATTGCCAATATTCTTTGAAGACATTTGGGCTTTTAATTTGGAGTTCGCCCTGCCGCCCCTCTGGGAGAATTTTATTGTTTTCATCAATGATGCGCGCCTGCACGCCAGGCAGCGGCGCGCCCACCCAACCCGGCTTGCGTTCGCCATGCAAAGGGTTGGACAAAGCCATGCCGATTTCGGTCATGCCATAACGTTCTAATAAAGTCTGAGCGCTGATTTCAAACCACTTGTTTAAGGTGGTTGCAGGCAATGCGGCTGACCCTGAAACCATTAGCCTGAATTTCGAACAGGCTTTTGACATTTTTTTTTGTGTCGCAGCATTTGACTTTTCCCAAAAATCAATCAAACGATGGTAGATGGTTGGAACTGCCATAAATAGAGTTAATGGATTGTTTATAAAAGATTGCCATACGTCTTCGGCGTCAAATTTTGGCAGGAAACGACATGTGGCTCCACACCACAAAGCGCAACACAGCACGTTGACAATGCCATGCGTGTGATGCAATGGCAGAACACAAAGAATTTGGTCATCTTTACGCCATTCCCAAGCTTCAACCAAACTTTTGATTTGAAAAGAAATATTGGCGTGGGTTAATTCGACCCCTTTGGGTTTACCGGTTGTGCCGCTGGTGTAAAGAATCAGGGCTGATTCTGTGTTGCAATCTTCAGCGCGGACAAAAGGTTCACTTTCAGGCAATTCTGCCAGGTTAATCGGTTGAATGGTTTGTCTGTTGAGAATCGGAGCAAGCAGTTCGCTGCGCTGCGCTGAGTAAATGCAATAAGCGGCGTCGGAGTTTTGTAATACATATTTTATCTCAGGCGCTGGATGGCTTAATCCTATAGGAACAGCGACGCCATCCGCCAACCAGATAGCCCATAGCGCCGCAACATAGTCAAAACCGGGTTGTACCATGTAAGCGACTCGCGCGCCATTTAACCTGCCATTTGTTTTTTCTATGGCCGAAGCTATTTTTCCCGCTCGCCTGAACAAGTCCTCATAAGTATAGGCGCCGGCCTGGTCAATGATTGCCGTTTGGGTGGAGAAGGTAGCGCTTCTTTTGATTAATTCTATGGTCACTGGTTCAACCCTCCTTTTGAGCATTCGCCTGATAAACTAGTAATGCCTTCCATCTTTCCGCCTCATTTTTTTAACGCTGGCAACGTCTTGATTTGCCGAAAAGTACAACTGTTTCGGCGCGTTTGTCTGTTACATTCGAAATAAATGGGAATATTTCACGAAAAATTGATGAGAATTACTCCTCAGGTCATCTAAACGATTTAACTGGCGGACGCCATTTTGATTTTCCAGGGCAATGTTTCGATAATTGCGATTGGCGCCGACATATAAGGCTGTCCACGGATTGACAAGATAGGTGATCAGAAAGTCGGCGTTGAGGTTTTTGTTGCGCTGAATATTGGTCAGTTGTTCGTTGGCAGAATTTGCATTGTAATCAAAAATCACTCTCAAGGATAGTTTACGGTTTAGCTGCCAGCTCCAGCGTGACTGAAAGAGGTGATCAGTAAAAATATGGGCTCCGGATTTTTCATCGCACAAACGGGTTAAAAAGTATTCGTTTTCGACTTTTAGCGCCTGGGTTGGTTTTATTGGAATTTCGATATTCCAGCTAACAAACTTACTGATTCCAGGCGCGCCATTTTCAATCGGATTAAAATTGACTGCTGTGCCGAAAGTATAACCTGTTTCAATGCCAATCGCGTCAAAGTAATTGCTTTGAAATTGTATGCTGCTGCGATTTTGCCGGAAACGTTTATTCTGAGAAAGTCCGGAGTAATCTGTTGCAAAAAGGAGTTCTGAAGAGCGAGTGTGGGAAAATTCGAGTTTATTTTGACCATGAAACTCAAATTCCAGGCTTGGGGTAATTGTCTCATCCAGACGCAGCGCATTGGTCGCCCAAATTTTTTGCAGGAAAATTTCCGGCCCCCATGCGATGAGAAATTTACCTTCAGGTCGAAATTTAAAATTAGTGTCATGATGTAAGTCGATGATGTTATTGCGTGGAATAAAGCCGATTTCTGTCTTGAAATTTGGTGATATCGAGCGAAAGTGGTTGTGGATGAATAGTTGGCGGCCATTGCGGTTGAGCGTTATGTTTATTCCGGTTCCACTGTTATTTTTTGTATTTGAGTCCGAGAAACTATGCGCGGCCTGCGCGTTAAAAAACCAGTTTGGCGTAAGCTTGGCGCGGGTGTCAAAACTGACTACGCGATTGTATGTGTCGCCCCACTTCATGTTGGTGAAAAGCAGACCTGCATTCGATTGTTTGCCAATATCCATCTGGATTCTGGCAACGCTGAAGTAAGCCTGTTTCTTGTAACGTTTGTCGTCGCTGGCAACACTTTTCCCTTTTGCATTGTCATCAATGATTAAGGCGCCGAGAGCGAGCGGACCCGATTTGCCTGTAAGTCTCAAACCCAGGTTGGGTTCGCCAATTCGACGCGTGAAAACAAGGTTGAGCCCATTATTAAGATAATTGGCATTTTCGAGAAAGAAAGGGCGCTTTTCCGGAAAAAATATTTCGAATCTTTGATTGGCTGTCACTTGCGGGCGATCGCTTTCAACCTGATTGAAATCCGGGTTGAAAGTTAAATCAAGGGTGAATTTATCTTTGATAACCACTTTCGCATCAAGGCCGATCGTTGCGTCAAAATTGTCATTGATGAAACGCGGATTGGCTTTGTTGCTGTCATCAAGCAGACGAAATGCGCGTGAAGTTATGTATGGGATGACCTGAAAGTTTCTGCCGGGTGAGATGTCGCGTAGTCCGGTTATAATGCCGGCCTGATTTAAGCGTCCATTAATGGCGCTTGAAACACGCGGCCAGAACACCTGCTCTGAGTTTCGTCGAATTTCGCGGAGGAAAATAACCCCCCAGGTTTGTTCCTGCGCAGAATTAAAACGCAGACTTTTAAAAGGAATTTGCATCCTGACCAGATACCCTTTGTCCGTAATTTTTCCTTCTGACGACCAGATGGTGTCGAAGGAATCATCAAAACCCTGGCCTTCTGTCCAGATTGCATCCCACTGAATGCCAAAGGGGTTGCATACAAATGCGTAAGCTCTGCGTTCATCGTTGAACGTGTCTATCATGATTTCTACCTGATCGTCATGGAATAAATTTTCCCGCACGCTTTTGGTGGCGCGAATTTGGTCTGCTTCATTATCAAATGCGATGAACATTAAATGAAGATTGTTTTGGTCGTATCCGGCGTAAACCTCGGTTTTTTGACTTGCGGGTTTTCCATCGCTGGGCTGCTGTTGAATGAACCCGGAAATTTTGCTCATTTGTAATGCAATAGCGGAGCTTGGGCGCATGTTTTCGAAATCTTCAAAACCGGGGGGATTTGCCATGCGATTGATTGTAATTTCTGGTTTGGGCGGCAGCGAGCCGACTGCAAACAAGGAAGAAAGTATGCAGAATTGTGCAAAGACTGCGCAGGTATTGTAGTATAACATAAAATGACCTTTATTGTAAAAAATCTAAGCTATGATGAGATGATTTAGGCGGGAGTAGCGTGGTTTATTGAGTACGGCAGTTTTTTGTTGAAGTTTCGCCATGATATAATTCGTTTTAGTTCTAAAAAGTTGAAATAGTGCATGCGACAATCTATTTTGCCACTAAAATAACGGCGCTTGGTAAACAAGCAATTGATTTTTTAGTCAAGGGGAATCAAAATAAGGGAGAGGAGGTGAGATGGTTTTTCGGACTTGCTTTTTTGTTTATGTTATTTTAGGTGATCCGGTTTTCAAAGAGTAGTATCTTTAGTTTAAAATATTCTAATCTATAACTGTTTTAGGAGGTTCAAATAATGCGTTCATTAACTGTAATGCTGGTTTTTTCTGCATTGACGCTGTCTTTTATGAGTTGTGGCGGATCCAAGCCGCTGACCAATACGAACATAGATCCAATGCCTGAGTGGTTTACCAATGTTCCACAAGATCCTAATTTTCTTTTCGCTCCAAGCACTGACACTTCACCTGATTTAAACCTGGCAATTCAAAAAGCAATGGTCAAGGGAAGAGCAGAAATTGGCCGTCAATATGAAGTGAAAGTTGAAGGTTTGACCAAGAGTTTTATGGAAGAGGTCGGCAATCCGGATGAGCCTGAAATGAACCAAATGTTCTCTCAAACCATCCAGACAGTTGTTTCAACCCAATTGCGCGGCAGTCGCGCAAAGAAAACGACCTATGTGAAAGATGGCAATAATTATCGCGCCTATGTGCTGGTTGAATATCCGATTGGAGCCGCTAATCAAGCTTTCATGGAAGCGCTTAAAGCAAATGAAAGTATGTATACGCGTTTCCGCGCCTCTAAAGCTTTCGAAGAAATGGATGATGAGGTTAAGAAATATGAAGAGTGGAAAGAAAAACAACGGGAAGGCGCTAAAACAAATTACTAATAGAAGTCACCTTGTCCAGTTGATGAAATGCCTTTCAATTTGAAGGGCATTTCATCACATACCGATAGCCATTGAGCCTCTTATGTTCAATCTGACAAAAAATATCGTCGTTGCTTTACTTTTGTTGCTTTGGGGCGTTGCGCATGCTCAGGAATATCCGTTGTGGTTCTATAATCAATCAGCCCTAAGCTGTTCGAATACGGTTGTTGGCTATGCCGCGCCGTCCTTTCTTGCTGATTCCGCCGCATCGTATGCGCGACAAAATGGCTATGAAAACTTTGCGCGTTTTGCCTCTACTGACATTTCGGGAAATGAAACATATTGGAACTCAGAGATCGGCATGATTTGGCTGCAATCGACCGTGGCCGAGTCGTTTGACTCAACTCGTGTCGCGACTGCCGCAAGAACCTTTACGCCTGTGGATACATTTGTGGTAGAAAAAATGATCGGCGTTTTACTCGCCCCGGGTCAGTGTCAACTGAGTCAATCATTCCGGGCGCTGCAATATCCGCATGAAATATCCAAACCCCTTTGGACGGTTCAGGCGCCGTCAGATGCGGCCAACTACTACGCTGTTGGTCGTTCGCCAACTTATTATTATGAGGCCAGCTCCTGGCAGGAAGCTGAGCAAAAAGCGCGGCTGGCTCTGGCTCGGCAAGTTTACACTAAAATAGAAACCTTGCAAAAAATTAGCTATGCGAGTCAGGAGATCACGCGTGAAGAAGTCGCGGTGCGCTTGCATGACGTTGAAGTTGTTTCGCGGTGGCGAGATTTAAAGGATCGCTTTTTTTATGTCTTGCTCAGAATGCGGAAAGTGAATGGCATGATTACAGAGAGTTTGGCTGAACCGAAACGCGCAGTTTCGCAGCAGGACTCGATTTTGAGCGCAGGACAATATGAAGGAACCGGAAGATGAGAATGTTCAGCATATTCAGTATTGGCTTTGTCGGCATGATGATTTTACAACCATTGCCACGACAGGAATTGTTTGCCCAGGATGATTATCAGGAGTGGTTGAAACAGCAACAGTCTGAGTTAAAGCAGTTTATTGAAGAGGATGACAAAGCCTTTGTAAATTTTCTGGAAAATGAATGGCGCCAGATCAATGTTGAGTCAGGACTTGTGCCTGATAAAGCGCCGAAACCCGTTAAATTGCCGCGCGTCGAAGCGCTGGCTCCAAAGGCGACACCGACATCAATGGGCAAACCCATTGACAATATTCAGCTTCCGCCAGATGTTCCATTGCGCCGCCCGGATTTAACTGGTTTGCCTAAAATAGATCTGAGAAAAGGAAACAATGTGGCGTTTGATTATTTCGGAATACCTGTTTCCATGGCTATTGACGAAGGATTCTGGAAGCCTTTTCGGTATAAAATGAATAACAAAGGGATTAGTAAAAGGTGGAAAGAGTTCAGCAAACTTGACTACAAAAAAATGATCAGTAAGGTGAAATATATAAAGGACGAGTTGAGGCTAAACGATTGGGGCTATGGCTTGCTTTTACAAGAAATCGCTGAATATGTTTACCCGAACTCTCAACTAGATCAGAATCTGTTTTTGTGGTTTGTTTTTACAAAATCAGGGTATGCCACAAAAGTTGGCTACAATGATGACGGCGTTTACCTGTTGACGCCTTCGAGCAATACGTTGTTCAGCGTTCGTTTTTTTGAAATGGATGACGCAACATATTACCTGATGAATTTTAGCGGCAAAATTCCGGATGTCAGATCAATCTATACATATCAAGGTGATTATCATGGCGCCAACGTTTTGTTTGACCTGCGTATCAAATCGTTGCCATTGCTGGCCGAAAAGAGCGAAACGCGAGAATTGCGGTTTAATTATTCTGGCGAGCAATATCTTGTTACTGCTCAATACAATGAAAACCTGGTTGCCTTTTTTATGAATTATCCCCAAACAGATCTTGAAGTATATTTCGAGACGCCAATGTCTCCGCTAGCCAGTCGCTCGCTAACAGTGGGGCTAAAGCCAATTATAGATGGAAAGTCAGAAATTGAAGCAGTGAATATTTTGCTCAGGTTTGTCCAACTCTCTCTTGAATATAAAAATGACGCCGGACAGTTTGGCAGGGAGAAATATCTTTTTGCGGATGAAACGTTATTTTATCCTTTTTCCGATTGCGAAGATCGGTCGATTCTTTTTGCTTATTTAGTGCGAAATCTGCTTGGTCTGGAAGTTGTCGGGTTGAGCTACCCCGGTCATATTGCAACGGCGGTGCATTTTTCCAGCGACGTTGCAGGGGAAGTTGTGGTGTATAACAACAAAAAGTTTGTGATTTGCGACCCGACTTATATCAATGCAAGTATCGGCATGGAAATGCCGATTGTGCAAGATAGTGAGCCTGAAGTTATCAAATTAGCTTCCATGAAGTGAGCTCAGAAGAGCTTTCGCCAGCGATAATTTGAGGGTCAGACTGAAACGTTTTCAGTTATAAAGGAAACTGGTTTTCGGGAAAAAACACTTGCGGAAAAACGCTTCAAAACTAATCGATCTCCCGATTATAAAACACTTTGTAAAAATACATTTTTCGCGCTTCATCAAAACCACGTTCGATAAATTGTGTGGCCTCCGCTACATCCTTTGAATGCAATTTTACTTCTATATGGGTGTCTAACTTAATAATACTCTTGAGTTTTCGTTTTGCTTTTTTCACCTCCTCCGGGTGAACTTCAAACGGCTCATTATAAAACGCTTTGGTCGCGTCGTCGCGGTTTTTGATATAATCGACGAACTGTTCGCGGCATCGAAACGGCTCCAGTATTTCGTTGGAGAAGGAGCTGTAGTCGAATACATCTTCCTTGCCGAAATAATCCATCGCCGCGCCGTTGAACTCAAACTGTTCCTCTTTTTGCATCATACTGGGCGCGACTTCAGTGGAGAAGTCAACGTACAAATCCATATATTTTTTTGTGTCTTCCCGCGATGGATTGATATCAATTGCGCCAAGAAAGTGATCGTGCCAGTAGCCGTCATCTTCTTTTTTGCGATTCATGGTTAATAAGCGATAACCAATTTCACCAGCGCTGCCAATGACCATGCAACCTTTGTCAATTTTGACTGGATCGTAACCCCCCTTAAATTGCAAGTCAAAGCCCGAAGCCAGTTCGAACATTGTAACGAATGGCTGTTTGCTTTCAAATTTGAATATGCCGATTGCGTCGGTTATAACGCCATCAAAAATCACCTCGGAAAAGTGAGCGATGACCAGCTCGCCGCTGCTAATATAGGGGCTTATGCCGCAGTCATAAAGATGTGTCGCAATTTCGTTGCATTGGGCGATGAAGCTATCTTTTTCGGCAAATATTTCCTGGCAGGCAGCGTAGACCGGATTTTGGCCAAGCTCGGCCTCGTGATAAAACTTTTTCAAATCGTGCTGTTTAAACGCGCCGGGAAAGTAGTTTAGAAGGCTTTCTGAAAGTTCATCGCCAAAGTCGAACAATGACTTTGCGGGTGTATAGGTTTTCCCCTCGCTTTTATTGCCGATGGAATGCAGAGTTATTTGCTTCAAAAAGGTTGACGAAAAGTCAAGCATACATCCTCCTGAGAACCGGGTCAAAGTGATTTGCCAAGCGGACAAGATAGAATATGCCATGCTTAATGTCAAAATGTTTCGCTGCGTTCTTTTTCAAATTGTTTCACTGTGTCGCTATGAGATTGCTGTTGAAAATCCGTACAAGTTGTATAGTCTATATTTTTAACTGTTTATGGATATTTCTCCTTTTGGATGAGTTTGTTTTTGAGACAATAAAGGGTCTGCTTACCCTGGAGAAAGTTTTGTTAAATTTAAAGTTATAGTAAATGGTTGGTTTTGGCTTGATTGTTGATGTTTCCAAGGCTTTGTTATACCCTCCAGGGTTGTCGTGGCTCAATGACAACCCTTTTTTTCTCTTCTCCTGACTTGCGTTTGTTGAAAAGTCTCTCGTTCGTATAAGGGAAATATAACCAATACACGAAATGAATTCGCGATAATAATGACTCTATTAAAATTGTCTCTGCTGATAATGAAGGACGTATTTTGATAAAAGACTTGCACGCTACAATATCACGTTGTGAGTATCCAACGATACTCTGTCTTCAGGCCGGCAATGTGAATACGGGAGCATTTGACAGTTTTGAAGAAATTATTGATTTTACTCATTCCCCCAAAATATGGGTTTATGTGGATGGTGTATCAGCACGGCCTGGAAGGCGCGTGCCACACGACTTTCGTTTTTTGTTTAGCAGGGACGCGCGGCGAATTTTGTGATTTCGTTTTAGGACATCATCCATTCTTTTTTTTACATTATTTTTCAAAGCAAACTCTATTCCTACACCAATAGGTAGACCTACGGTGATTCCTAATCCAATTTTATCAAGCAAAACCCCACAAAACCCCAATGGTTAATCCGGTTATAAATCCTATAATAATCCCAATTGAATAGGCTATTAGTTCATTTTTTTTTCATTTCTTATAGTCCCGTTTGAATTCTACACAACGGTTGTATAAGAATAGTAGCCGATTGCAGAACTTGAATTTTTCAAGTTACCACTAAATTTTATTTGGGCTACAATATTTGTATTTACTACTATTTAGGCTATTATTTTTATACTTTGTTAGGCACTGGCAGTGTTCATTCTCCATATTTTAAGAACAAAATATCAGATTTACAATTATAAGTCTGTTGGTCTTGATACCAATAAAATTCCGTTTCAAGACTTGTCATATCCATTAATAAATTGTCCAAGTGTTCGTTTATTTTTTCTCTTAAAAAGACAATGTTTCGTTTTAACTTCCAACTATTTGTCATATCAGTTTCATCAGTTAGAACCAAGAAAAATCTATTAGAAGCATCAAACCTTGCTTCTCCTTGGTTTTCATAAAACCACTTTTTCAGTTCGGTAGGATTTTCCTCTGCCTCTGCAATTATATTTCTTTTATGCTCTTTTAAAGTTTCTATAAACTCTCTTGCTCCTTCTCGTTGGTCTTCTGAAATAATATTCTGAAGATGTAATTTAAGTTCTTTAGGTTTTAAATCGGTTGGGATAAAAATATCAAGTTGATGACAAATTCTTTTTAGCATTGTTAATTCATTTCCGTAACCATTACCTCTTAATTTATCAGCAAGCAATTGTTCTGGAAAATAAGTTACTTTTAAGTCGAATGGTATGTTGTTGATAAAAAAGTCAATCTTTTTCACTAATCCTACAGTAGGCAATACAGATTGATGGTCTTTGAATAAATCCTCTATAAGAATTGAAGTCCAATGGTTATACCAAGAGTTTAGAGTATAACTCGTACTTCTGCCACCTGATGGTTCTTTACACAGTATTTGTTTGCTAATTAAATTCTGAATATCCCGAAGCGCTGTATCTGCCGAGCATTTAGCAATTTTGGCCCACTTCGATGTCGTTAGTTTACCATCGAATCCATCCAGCAATTTATTGAGCAATAGAATTTGTCTGTTATTTAGAATTTGTGTCGCCTGCTTATTCCAAAATTGATGTTTATCAAGCACTTTAGCAAGTATTTCGTCTGAAGCATTAAGTGCATTCATCAAACAATTTAGAAAGCATTGCAACCATGGTGTTATATCAAGCAAGCCTTTTTGCGATTTTTCCAGGATATTGTAATATTCTTTACGCTCCAATCTTATTTGTGCCGACATACTATAAAACCTCTGAGATAACCCATCGGCCTTGGCGAGCAACATGTCTGTAATGGCACGGGCAATCCTGCCATTGCCATCTGCAAACGGATGTATTGTTACAAACCACAAATGCGCTAATCCTGCTTTTAATACCAGGTCAAGCTTGTCTTCGCGATTAAACCAGTCTATAAATATGTTCATTTCTTTTGCCACTTGCGTGGCATCAGGAGCTTGATAATGTATTTTTTCTTTTCCCATTGCTCCAGATACAACCTGCATCGGGCCTGCGGAGTCATCTCGCCACTTATCGACAATAATTTGATACAACCCGCTTTTTTCTGTTGGAAATAAAGCGCAATGCCAGTCAAAAAGTCTTTCTGTCGTTAAAGGGTTCTCAAAATGTTGCGTTGCATCAAGCGTCATATCAACAACGCCATCAACATCTTTATCTGAAAAAACAAAACCGGGAATATCCATGCCCAAACGTCTTGCTAACGACGAGCGCACTTGTTCCGGATTCAATATTTCACCTTCAATTTCAGTTGATTTCAGCACATCCAAAGTTAATGTTGCCAAAGCAGCTTCGCTTCTTAATTCAAATCCAAGCGATTCCATTTTACCTGAAATTCGCCCTTGCAAATTTCTCACTTTTCCGAGAAGAACCAACAAAGTCTCATTATTCCATGTGAAATTTGGCCAGGTATCCTGTTGATATAGATACATTTTCATTTTCCGCATTATTTGCGATAAATATACAGCTTATTTACCGAAGAATAAAACAATGTCCGCATTTATTGCGGTAAAAAACACCATCTTTCTCCGCAAAGCCACCTATTAGCCTTGCAGGTAACTCTACTATACACATAAAAGTAAGTGTTTTATACAAAGCTGAACTGCGCTATAGTGATCAGATTTCCAAATAAAGCTGCATTAAAAACAGGGGCGGCGCCGAAATAGCCGCCCCTGTTTTAGAGACAATTACGACGGGTCAACCAGTCCCAGCCGTTCCAGATATTGCGGCTGCGCCTTTAGGGTGATGCGGATCACACCGCGGAAGTCACTCATCCAATCGTCCAAATCAGCCATAGCCTGGTCGCGGTCGTGGGTGGCGCGCTGAGCCTCGCTGGTTTCTTTCAGTTGCGACTGGTGTTTTTGCTGCATGGTTTCAACCAGCGCCTTGCCGGCGGTCAATCTCTCCGGCGTAATATTAACCCGCGCCAGCTTGCCCTGAATTTCCTGAGAACCGAGCGCCGCGTCGTAGAAGTTGAGCATCTGCATATAGGATTTGTCGTACGAATATTCCCGTTCGCCGCCGAGATCGAGTTGGCTTAACAGATTGCGCTCCCGTTTCAGGACGATGCGGGCCAGCCCCACCAGCTCTATATATTCGTCAAAAGCTTGCCGGCGGGCTGCTTTCTGCTCATCGGTGGCGCCCAATTTCTCGCCGTACTCTTTATCCTGCTGTTGGTTCAGGTCAAGCGTGGCGTCGTAGAGCGCCTTACCCGCCAGCACGGTGGGTTCATCATAGCCGTAGTTGGCCAGCAACGGCTTAACAAGCTCGTCGGTTTGAGCCACATCCAGGTAAAGTTTGTACTTTGCCAGGCGTTCATTAATAGAAAGCATGCTGATGTCCATAAGTACCTCCATGTAGGTTTGATTAAAAAAGGCAACGTTTACAGGAACCGCCCTGCAACTTCCCTTTTTTTTGTATTTGTTGACGTTTTCCTGTTTTCGGGCGCCGGTTTACCATTTTCGGGTGCCGGTTTACCATTTTTGGCAGACGGTTTACCGTTTTTGGCAGACGGGCGCTCATTTCCGGGTGACCCTGAACCATTTTCCGGTGACGTTAATTGATTTTCGGGTGGCCTTAAGCCATTTTTGGGCGCCGTTGGGTCAATTTCTGGCGCTTTCCGCTCTTTTGGGGGCGACTCTAAGTTGTTTTGCGGTGACGCTATTTCACTTTTTGGCGAACCGGAATATCTTTATCCTAAGTTGAACGATTCTTCTGCCAAATGGTTAATAACAATATGAGCGCAAAAGAGTCTGAAAAACAAGTAAAAATCAGCAAACGATCCATAACCAACACCCAAATGAGCGGTCGAGCATTTTTTCTATAATTCCCATTTCACAGTGTTGATGGTGATTCAAGAGCTTGTCGGATTAACAACGTCGGCACCCGTTCTTTTGCATCTCGTTTCCACGGTCGCCGTGGGAACGTGGTTCTGGGCGCTCTGCGTCAAGTCTCTTACGCCGCCGCGACCGCTTGCCGTTTGCTGCATTTTGGGCGACTGCTCTATTCCGCTCACCACTCGGGTTACTCGACGCGGAGCGTCTGAAGCGGCATTCGCCACGCGGAGCGTGGGAACGAGAAGATATAACTGTGGGCGCAAGTAAAATCTTGTATGTGCAATTTGGTAAATGCTATGATCAGAGTTTGGGACGGAGATAAAAAGTATGTGGCGCATATTCAAGAGCGCCAGTGCGGACTTATTGTTCAGGTTTCCAGTTACGCGCTGAATGGACTACGCAGGAAATACGTACAGCCTCGCCCTTTATCTCATACATTATTCGGTAGGAACCGAAAATAATTTCTCGGCATTCATCTCTGTCAATTTCTTCAATCACCCGACCGCTACGAGGATAATTTTCCAACCGATCAACGGTTTGAACCAGACGTTCGATGAACAGAGCCGCCCGGTCGTTTGAGTCTTTTGCAGTATCGTCGAAAATGTCTTTAACGTCGTTTAATGCAAGGTCAGACCAAATAACCTCAGCCACTCTGCACCCAGCTCCGCATGGTTTTTTTAGCCTCTTTGTGTGGAGTACCTTTCCCTGATTCTATTTCCTGAATGCCAAGTTCAAACTTAGCGCTGATGTACAGGGCATGAATAATGTCATCCATACTGGCTTCATCTGGAAGCTGATCGATTACATTTTTTGCCACTTCTTTTATAGTCATTTCTCTCGCACTCCTCTGTTTTATCATTAATTAGATATCGACCAGAGCCTCTGCCAGGCTTCAGAACTTTTTTAAAAAACTGTAGTCCTGTCTCCCGGTCGTCGCCGTCTTGCCGAAGTAAACCTGATTAGCGCTGTGAGCAGGAGGTCAACCAGCGTATCGCTTTATTGTAAAAAATGCAATTCAAAGATAACCCCGCCCGGTGAAAAAAACAAGGTTTCTGAAAACACCATGTCAAGATTGTGGCGGCAACAAGGCCACGGGCTTTTGCGTGTTGACCGGGTACAGCGAAACAATATTTCTCGCGCAAGTTCCGGTCTAAACGGAATTTGGGACGGAGGGGAAGCGAAAACAATAGCCGGGGATACGAGTCCTGCTTGTCGCGTCCGAAAGTTCTCTTGGAAAACAAAAAGCTCGCTCTTCCAAGCCGAATTCTGTAAACCAAAAAATGTATCAGCGACAGATTCCTCATGTCCCGATAAACAACAATCGGGAATTCGGAATGACAGGGCTTTTGGGTGCTGAATTGGGCGCCATTTCATAAACTAATATTGCATCGCGCTCCCTCGGATTACTCGACGCGGAGCATCTGGAGCGACATTCGCCACGCGGACGTGGGAACGAGAATATTTAGCGGTCAGTTTTTTTGATGGAAACAATAATTCGTTTGAAGACTGGCGTCTTTGATTGCGCATCGGTTTGCGCCGGCACAATTTCATTGGCCTCGGGATAGTACATGGCGACATTTCCAAGTCGAATTGGAGCCGACGCAGCTTCAACCTGCATTTGACCAATCGCGCTGCCAACCACAACAGGGTCGCCCTCTGATATGCCGACTTTCTCCATATCCTCGCAATTCATTAAAACAACCAACCGATGGCTAACCCCGCGATAAAGATCTTCATCTTCATAGATGATGCTGTTGAATTGGCCTTCAGAGCGTATGGTCATCAGGTTGAACTTGTTTTTTTCCGGTCGCGCATCGGGGGGCTGAACGATTGCAAGATTGGCTTTGCCGTTTGTTGTGGCGAACTCAGGTTTGTGCTTAATGCGACCCGAGACGGTAAACTCATAGCCTTGATCGAGTTTATTCATTGATTGCATTCCCGGCGCGACACGGGAAATATAGTCCCGCACTTTATGGTGATCTCGCAAATCCCGCCATGGAACTTGCTCGTTGCCGAGCAGGCTTTCCGCCACATGGCCAATAATTTCGCTTTCCGAACGCAAGTTCGAAGCGGGGCCTTTTCGACCGCCCGATGAGAGCCGAACATAATTGAACATGCTTTCCTGCGCAGTTGGTTGTTTTTCTTCATCACGCGCGCAAACCGGAAGAATGAGCGTGTCTTTACCTCTCCCGTGAAGATGACCAAGGTTCATCGTTGTGCTCAGAAAGGTAATGAAGTCGATTTTCTGCAATGATTCTGAAGCCCATTTCAAATCAGGGTTAGATGCATACAAATTCCCGCCAAGCATCATTGCAAAGTCAATTCGCCCCTTATTGGCGGCTTGCATACAGGCCATGGTGTCCATGCCCTTTTCTTCCGGCGCGCTAACGCCTGACTCCTGCAAAATAGCCTGGGCCATTTCAGGCTTCAATTCAGGGACAACGCCGACCGAGCCGATGCCTTGCACATTGCTGTGTCCGCGAATGGGCAGCAAACCCGCTCCTGGCTTTCCGATCATCCCGTTCAACAAAGCCAGATTCGCTATGGCGCGAACACTTTCAACCCCTTGTTTTTGATGGGTGATTCCCATTGCCCATGCAAAAATTGTTCGCTTTGAAGCACTGAGAATATCACAAAACTCAAGAAGCTCCTCAATTGAAATTCCGGCCTGATCAACCAAAACCTGGAGATCACTTTTTTCTATATCCCGCTTGAACTCATCCAGCCCGTTGCAATGATTTTGCATAAAAGCAGCGTCGGCCCGGCCTTCTCGCCAAAGCAGACAGGCGGCGGCCTTCAGCAACGCCATATCGCCGCCGCAATGCGGTTGCAAGTATGAGCTGGCGATTTCAGAGCCAAACAAAAGTGAGGTTGGCACACTTGGCACATTGAAACGTTGCAGTCCAAGCTCTTGCAATGGATTAATGACGACAACCTTGCCGCCACGCTGTCGCACCTCGGCCAAAAGAGGCATCAAACGTGGATGATTGCTGGCCGGGTTGGCGCCGATCAAAACCACGAGATCGCACTTTTTTACATCAGTCAGCGACACGGTGCTGGCGCCGGTTCCAAGACTTTGCCCCATGCCCACACCCGACGCCTGATGACAATAATAGGAGCAATTGTTAATATTGTTCGAACCCCATTGCCTGACCATTAATTGCAACATAAATGCGGCTTCCATTGAGGAACGGCCTGAGGCATAAAAAAAACTGCGACCGGGCGCGGCTGCGCGCCATTTGGAAATTAGCCTGGCCATGGCGTCTGTCCAGTCCAAAACCTGAAAATGCGATGAACCTTCCGCCAAATAAAGCGGATGAGTCATCCGGCCAAGCGCTTCTAATTCTCGCCCGGAAAACTTCGACAACGCCGCCACTGAATGCTCCCGCCAAAACTCAACAGGAATGCCAGGCAACATATCCTGCGCCTGCGCCTGCATCGATTTCTTGCAAACCTGAAAGAACGCGCCCTCCTCGTTGGTCATGCCGCCCCTGGCTCCTCCCATGCCAACCGCGCAGGTTTTACATGTGTTCGGCGCGCCCAAGGCCTGATATAGTTTATAGAGACCGCCCACTTGAGTCGCCAATTTACGCGAATAGTTTATGGCGGCCCAGCCGCCGCCATTTTTTACCCTTGGTTTGGCCATAACATACTTTCCCGGATCAGTTTATGATAAAGTTTTGGTCATGCACCTTGATTAACAAGGTAATGCGACAGGTCGTTTACACCGTGATTGTAAAGGACTTTTTCAGCAATCAAAGTTTGCCCGGTCAATGCGGCGTCTTCAGATTTGATGACATATAAAACCGCCTCGGCGACCAGCTCTGGCCGATACCAGGAAATAGTGGAACTTGCGGCAAGCATTTTAGCAAAAACACGGGTGGCCTGCGTGTCGATTATATTCTCCGGCCACAAACTATTGACCGAAATATTATCGGATTTTAATTCCTCCGCCAGGCCGCAGGTTAGGTTGGACATGCCGAATTTGCTCATCAGGTAGCAGGTTCTCCCCGACCACTGTTCCGCCGCTAACGAGCCGAGTTGTGTTGGCGGCGACATGTTGATAATTGCGCCGGATTGATTTTTTTTCATGTGGGGAATTGCTTCGTGACAAAGGATAAAAGGCGCGCGATAATTCAGTTGCATCATCAAGTCGAAACGTTTAACCGGCATTTCCTCAACCGGCATAAACATAATCGCCCCGGCATTGTTGATCACGATATCAATGCGACCAAACGCCTGCATGGTTTGCTGAACAAGATGAACAATTTGCTCTTCGAAACGAACATTGGTTTGCACGGCCAGCGCGTCAGAACCCAACGCCTTAATTTCGGCCACCGTATCGTGAATGGTTCCGGGTGTTCTCTCATGGCTGACAACCGTTTTGGCGGCAACCACAACCTTCACACCTTCAGCGGCAAGCTTTAATGCGCAGGCTTTGCCCACGCCGCGACTGGCGCCAGTGATAATGGCAACTTTGTTTTTCAAATCAATCACTGCGGTCTCCTAAAATGAATGCAAAAAATAACGAAAACGGCGTTGAGTTTCAAGCAATGAATCTGTTATTGCTACAGTTCAACTTTGGTCATTCCACGGACAGAATTGGTCAGATAAATAGCGTCGGCTTCTGCCAAATCCTGAATATGCAAAACTTTTTCTGATGCATTTTGTTTTGTCTTCAGCCAGGCCGCCCGAACAGTTCCGTTTAGAAGTCCACACTGGATTGGCGGCGTGTAGAGTTGCTTATTTTTTTCCACAAATAGGTTGGATATGGCGCCCTCTGTCACTTCTCCATTTTCGTTCAGGAAAAGAATGTCGAAAAACCCCTCTTCTCTACTTTTGGCAAACTCCTCGTCGTAAAGCCTGCGGTTTGTGGTTTTGTGGAAAAGAAAACGGTCGCCGCTGTTTACCCTGACTTTCGATATGGCGACCAAAGGGTTCGGTGGAGCCGGATCGTTTAGCTCAGAACATGCCACATCGAATTCACCATTTTTATGATTCAACAGTCTCACCTTATACTTCCAGGTTGAACGGAGTGTTTTTGCCAGGGCGATCAGCTTTCTGTTAATTTCATCGATATTTACGCGGAAGTTAAAATATTTTGCCGAATCCAATAAACGAGACAGATGATCCTCTAAACGTTGATAACTGTTTTGCCATAAGAGGGTCTCAATCAATGAAAAGGGCGCGCCTTCTTCCGTCAAAAAATTGGCCTTGAGTTTGCATTCTTCATATTCGCTATCGGCGCCTGAATCATACACGACGCCGCTGCCGACGCCCATTTCTCCATACTCGCCAACTAAGGTCAATGTGCGAATAGGAACATTAAAACAGGCGGCGCCTTCCGGTGAAGTGAAACCGATAGCGCCCGTATAAATTCCGCGCTGCTCCTCTTCAAGCCGATGAATTATTTTCATAGAACTTAACTTGGGCGCGCCCGTAACCGAACCGCACGGGAAAATTGCTTTAAAGATGTCCGAGTAGGCAATGCCCGGCTTTAATTCCCCCGCAACTGTTGATGTCATTTGAAAAAGAGAATCATATTTTTCGATGTTAAAAAGTGATTGCGCAACCACGCTGCCAGTTTTGCAGATGCGTCCGAGATCGTTGCGCATCAAATCGACGATCATGATGTTTTCGCTACGGTTCTTTACATCATTTGCAAGCTCGTTGGCAAGGGCGGCGTCTTCCGCAGTGGTTCGCCCCCGGCGACATGTGCCTTTCATTGGTTTTGTGATAATTTCTTGACCGGTTTTCCGAAAAAACAGCTCCGGCGAAAGCGAGAGTATATGTTGATTCCGGCATTTGATAAACGCATTATAGGCAACGGTTTGCTTCCGCTTCAATTGATTATAGAAATCAATTGGAGAACCATTGAAGTCAAATTTATACTTGTCGGTGAAATTAATCTGATAGGTGTTTCCCGCTTCTATTTCCCTTTTAATGAAAGCGATTTTGTTCTGGTAATCTTCGCTTGAAATCTGCAGCTGCGGTTCAGTTAGCTCAAAAGGTTGATCTGTTTGTTTTTTGAGAAAAAAATCTTTATTGGGACCGGTGACACCTGCGGTTTTATGATCAAATATAGTCGCTTCTCTAAATGCGCCTAACCAGATAAGCGGCGTTCCTAATTTGTTTTCCCCCCATAAGGAGTGGTCGGACAAAGCGTTGCATTCGTAACTCAGGAAACCAGCCAGATAAAAATCCTGAGCCAATTCATCCATTTGCGCCAGAACTGCCTGCAATTCATCGATTTTCAGAGCGCATAGAACTTTTTCAGGTTCCGTAAAGAGATAACTGTAACGATTTTCTTCGAAATTTTGATTTGATTCGAGAAGAACAAATGAGTCGTATTTAAGAAGGGATTGCATATTTTTCTCACACCTGCAAAAGCTCTATTTGACAAATTTTCTACTGCGTTATAAGACGCTCTGTCGCTATCAAATAGCTAAGATTGAAATGGCAGAAAAAACCTGATTTTTGTTCCGAGCCCTTTTTGGCTCTCCGCCTCAATCCAACCGCCATGTTTTTCCACCAACCGCTTGATAATAGCCAATCCCAGTCCGCTGCCCGCTGTCTTGGTTGTGTAAAAAGGCTCAAAAATTTTGCCCCCATCCATATCAAAACCGCAGCCGTTATCTTCAATTTCAATCCGGGCATAGCGCCTGCCGCGCTTACTTAGACTTTTTAGCCTTACAATGATCTTCCCGTTGCTTTCAATGGCTTGAATTGCATTCAGCGTCAGGTTCAGCATAATTTGATTAATCGCATCGCTGTCATGCGGAAGGTCTGGAATTTTTTCAAACTCGGTTTTCATCTCAATGGCAACATCATGCATTTCATTGTGCAGCGACGTTACTGATTTCTCGATAGATTTTTGCAGACTGGTCGTTTGAATTTCAATTTCACGATCACGGGCAAAGTTTAAAAAATCAGTTACCAGTCGATTGAGGCGTCGAACTTCGCTGGGTATAAAATCCAGCAGTTCATCGGTCTCTTCTTCTCCTCCAAACCGACTTTTGAGCACATCGGCCGTTCCTTTGATAATGCCCAGCGGATTGCGAATTTCATGAGCCACGGTCGCCGCCATTTGCCCCATTGCAGCCAAACGCTCATTTTGACGCATTGATTCATGGGCGCGAATCAGGCGGCTCATCGCCCAAAAGAGAAGCATCGACAAACAAATCGCCAGAAAACCGCTGGTTAATCCACCAATAATGAGGCCGCGCTGAAAATTAATTAACAGACCAAAAAAATCTGCGCTTGCCTGCACAACCACCATTCCAACAACATCTTGAAGCGTTCCATTTACCGGAGCAAACGCGCTTTTAAACGAGTTGCCTGCAACGATATGCGTTGGGCCAACAGTTGATTTGCCAAACCATGCGTCCTGCACCCAAACGCTATCTTCCTGTAAAAATGACAACCTGTCGCCGACTTGATAAAACATTCGACTGCCTGCCAACACCTCATAAGAGGCATTCACCAGATAAACCCCTTGCACCTGATTTTCTTCATGCACCCGCACCAGAATATCAGCGATCTCATTTCCGACCAGTGACAGTCGACCAGATTCAATTTGATAGGCAAATTCACCGGAGTCAATAACTTCAGCGGTCAGGCTGGCAATGGCAAGCAAACGACGGCCAAGCTCATCTTCCAAATAACTTTCAATGTCCTGAAGAAACTTCCAACCTCCTAATACGGCTCCAAACAATACCAGCACTGTTGCCGCAACAAGAGCGGAGACCAACGACTTCCTTCGTCTGAGTTGCGTATCGTCAAGATGTGAAAAGGATTCCATTGAAGGCTATTTTTCCCCGAACAGTTTCAGCCATTCGGCCAGTTCATCATCCGAAAGCTCATGATCAAACTTCTTTTTATAATGAAGGTGTTCCTGGTCAGGTTTGACCAGAAGGGCATTGAATTGCGCGCCGCTCAATATTTTCGCGCCGCGACCTTTTGCAAAGCGTATAATGTCATTATCTTCCGTCACCAAGCTCAAATCGCCGTGACGGGCCTCCTTTTCAACAAGCCTTTTAATCAGCGGATCGGCTTTAAATGGCGAACGGGAAAAAAATATTTGAACATTTGAAACAGGATGCGCGGCGTCAATGCCAACTGGCGGAACCCCGCCGTCAAAAACAACGATTATTTTTACCTGACGGGAGTTACAATATACGTGCAGTTTTTTCAGTAATGCTTCCCGCGCAGCTGCAAGATTTTCTTCAAGATGCGCGGCCAAATCGGGGATGGCGTGAATAAAGTTGTACCCGTCGATGATGATCTTGTTCATTGACAACAATAGGAAGTTCGCCCTAACAAAATCAAGCAATTTCAGATGTCTGATTATCCGAAATCACGGCTTTCTCAATACGACTCCACTGGAAAAAACCGATACTTAGACAGCAGCCTCGCGCAGGGCGCGCCAAACCCCGAATGCAAAGTGCAAAAGTTGGTCAGGATAACGCGCTTTTGAGCAGCCGAAGGCTTATATTAAATGAAGGAACAAATGTAGCGTGAATGAAAAAATCGGGAACAGCAGACAACTCCATCTCCCGGCGCATTCCGTTCCCATTTTTATCAAAAGACGTTATGGGAAAATCACACTACCCCAACATCCGGCTCTTGTCTAGTTGACAAATTATAAAGCGCGTCCGCTGACAATTTCAGATCACCCAAAGCAGGCTCATTTGTTCCGCTTACCTTTAAATCTTCCAGCGCTGATTCAATGATGCAAAAATATAAATTAACCTGATCCTTGAAGACAGAGGATGAATCGTCAACGATAACAACCTTGCCTGTAAAATCCTCATCATTCCCAAAACCCTGACAAATACCCAATTTGTAGCCCCTTTATCCCACTCTATCAATTTTCTGTAACAAGCATCTGAATTTCTTCATCATCTTCTTATTAATTTCTGAAACGGTCGTACAATTTCAAAACTGCCGGAATATAACCTCTTGTTTCTTTTGCAAGATACTTATCATCCCTGCCGCTTGCCAGCCACCTCGTGGCGCGACGCTCACCGCCGTTATAAGCCGCTAGTCCACCATCGACATGATACCTTGCAATTAGCATTGAAAGATACCTACAGCCCAGACGAACGTTCGTAATTGGCTCGCAGAGAATATCTTCAGCTGTTGTCCATTGCACGCCCTCCATCTCGCTCAAAAACATTCCTGTATATGGCATAATTTGCATAAGCCCCAAAGCGCCTACCGGAGAAACAACGTTTGGCCGCCAGGTTCGCGCGCTTTCATGGGTTATGGTTGCGCAAATCAAATCTACATCTAGATTGTCATATTTCAGGCTCATTCGATAAATCTCATGAGCAATAGCTGTTTTTTCTTTATCGCTTAATTTCCGATTGTACGCATCAATTATCGTTATGATTTTAGAAACTACTTTTTGTCGCATCTGATCTTGACTAATTGTTTCAGTCCAACTTGCAGCAGACTGTTCAAGTTGACGTAGTTGTTCTTCGTGTGTGCCAACTTGTTCAAAGTTGGTTGAAATATTGATCATTGATACAAATATCAAGGCCATTAGCAGTACCAGAGTCATTCGTTTTATTGCATGCGTTAATATTATGACTTTCAAAGCGCAAAACCTCCTTTGATAAATTCCACTTCTCAAACTCAGACTTTCCTCTAGCAGGTTCGGTTTTTATCGCTTCACTTCCGACTTGCCAAAAAAAGGAAGCGCTTGCAGAAGAAAACAGCCAATGTAATCGCGCCTAACATTTCTTTAGCGAGTCTCAGATAGCTTGAGGCTCCTTTGCAACTGTTAGTCATACCCTTTCGCCGGTTTGCCATAATAAAGCGCCTCGGCCAAGCAAATATTGCAAGGTATGAAAGCGGTAAAAACCAAATCCTGCCTGTATTGTGTATCGGATCTTTTCCATCACAATTTTAGCAAGATTATTTTTTTTATCGACGGTTGTGAGTAAAAAGCCGCGACAACTCAATCCCTGGTTGTTGCCTGTCCTGACCAGTTTCTAAAAAAAAACAAAAGCTATTAAACCACAGCTTTTACATTAGTCTGGGCGTCAGTAGACAGTTGGCTGCCGCAGGCGCATTATGTTGAGCGGGATAAATTCAAAATTTGTGTAATTCGTGGGACAAATGGCGCTCAGAATGGGTTCGCTGGCAAAAAGCACATCAAAAATCCCTTTTTTAATGTCGTCTGGCAAAGGGTAAAGACCAGTGTATAGATTTTGAAGAAAGTGACCGTATATTTCTATTAATTTTATTGATGTTAGCTTACAAAAGTAATTCACGAAATAACAAATCTATACACCAGCGACCAGATTTACAGCAGCGGTGGTTTTGCCAACGCCACCTTTGAAGGCGGCACAATTGAAATCATTTCCACTGCCATGCAATATAAAAAGCCGAACAGATTACGCGAAATGGCGCAGCAAAGTACGCCAATCTCTATCAATTGTTCTGCTAACGGAATTATTGCCACTGCCAACACTCAGTTTTCCGTTATTCCAATTCAGGATATTTTTCAAGGCCACCTCACCCGTTAACCGACCGCATACAGCATGAACCACTTTACCATCTTCAAGGTAAATCGCGCCGTTTTTCTCATCTCCGGAAACAAAAAGAGACATATTTTTTCTTCGTGAGCAATTACGGCTAACGATTGCGCGAATATCCGAATTGGTAACCCGATACTCTTGATCCTCACTAAGGTTTAGCGTATCAAAAACAAGTTGTTTCAACTGCTCTAACTCAAAAGGCTTTTCAACAAGAGAAATGCCGTTTAGAGCGCCAATTTTATTGACAACATCGGGGCTGCTATAGGCGGTCATAACAATGATCTTGATGTCGGGGAGCAAGGCCAATGCATCTCTTGTAAGCTGAAATCCATCCCTTTTCGGCATTCGAACATCTGAAATCAATAGATCAAACGGCTCCTGCTGCAACAATTCATAGGCGTCATCGCCATTATTTACGCATTCAACATTAAAATTAAAATTTGATTTTACAAGACACCTGGAGACGGCCCAGCTAATATCTTCTTCATCTTCTGCAATTAAAACTTTTTTCTCATTAACCATGATGCAATAGTCCTGTTTTATAAACAACACTGTAAAAGCAAACAGTATACCATTTTGCCGTATTGGTCAGAAGGTTAATATTTTACGGAGATTTTCGCGCGACAATGACTGGGAGATGACTTAAATGTAGAATTTGATGGTTAAAACCGTATAACGTAACAAAGAGTGGGTAATTACTTACCGCACTATTGACATTTTTTCGGCTTCATTTCAACCAATTTGGTAAATTATCGGTCACCCAAATCAGACAAGTCCATAATTTTTCATTTTTTCACGCAAGGTAGATCGCGAAATGTTCAGCATTCTGGCTGTCTTTGACTTGTTTCCTTCATACTTCCGGAGCACATTCAGGATATGTCGCTTTTCCATTTCTTCCAGAGAGTCAGCTTCATAATTTATGGTTGAGAATTCAGATGATGTGGAAATTCTCGAAACGCCTTCTTGTACCTCAAGCGGTAAATGTTCGTCTAACAACTGCTGACCCTGGCATAGAATTATACCGCGTTCAATGACATTTTTCAGCTCTCTGACATTGCCAGGCCAGCGATATTTCAGCATCTTTTCAGCGGCATTCTTTGAAATGGATGTGACCTCTTTGCCGAACTCCTTATTATTCCTTTCGATAAAAAGCATGGCAAGTGGAATGATGTCTTCAGCCCGCTCACGCAGCGGCGATATGTTTAAAACCATCACTTTAAGCCGATAGTATAGATCTTCCCGAAATGCCTGTTGATCGACACAGTCTTCCAGGTTTCTATTTGTCGCGGCAATTATGCGCACATCCAGTTGAATGTCGGATGTGCCGCCAATCCTGCGAAAAGATTGGGTTTCAAGAACACGGAGAAATTTTGGTTGAATTGACATTTGCATGCTTGAAATTTCATCAAGAAAAATGGTGCCGTTATTTGCCATTTCAAAAATGCCTTTTTTTAACGACTTAGCGTCTGTAAAAGACCCTTTTTCATGACCGAACAACTCACTTTCGAGCAAATTTTCAGGAATTGCGCTACAATTAATTTTCACCAAAGCTTTATCTGTGCGAGAGCTCCAATTGTGCACTGCATTGCCTACCAATTCCTTGCCTGTCCCACTTTCCCCTTGAATTAAAACCGATGTTTTGGGGGTAGCGGCGACAATCTTAATGAGTTTTTTTAACTCGATCATCTGCTTGGAATTGCCAAAGAGTTCATTGTCAGGCAGTATGTCCTTTTGCTGAGTCTTGAGGCGTGTAACCTCTTTTTTCAAGTGGTGTGTTTCTAGTGCTTTGGCTACGACCAATTTCAACTGGTCGAGTTCAAACGGCTTCATTAAATAATCATAAGCACCTTTTTTCATAGCATCCACCGCTGGCCTGGCGTCGGTTGTGGCGGTTATCATGATCACATGTATATCAGGATCTTTTTCCTTTAGCTGACCCAAAATCTCGATGCCATTCATATCAGGCAACTTGATATCCAATAAAACAAGGTCAATGATTCCTTTTTGCGAAATTGACAAACCATCTTTCCCCCTGAACGCAGTTTGCACTTTATTTCCGGCTTTCCTCAGGATATCGGCCAGCGTCTTGCAGAGGTCTTCATTATCCTCGATTATTAATATGTTCGCTGTGGACATCTATTTTTATTCCTCGGTAGGTAAAAGAAGCTTGAAAGTTGTTCCCTGCCCAATTTCACTCTTAATTTGAATATCACCAGCATGTTCAGTAATAATGCGATAGACAATGGACAGACCTAATCCCGCGCCCTGCGGTTTTGTGGTGAAAAATGGATTAAAAACAGCATTAACGGCCTCCGTGCTAATACCACAACCGGTGTCAGACAGCTTTATTTCCGCATAAGGTGTATAGCGGCTATTGACAGGCAGACCCCTACCGCGCCTGTCAACCCGGCTGATGATGGTAACTTGCGGCGCCGCTTCCAATTTTAGGTTTCCGCCATCAGGCATAGCGTCTAATGCATTTAAGAAAAGATTTACAAAAACCTGCTGAATTTGATAAAAATCAACATACACTTTTTTTAGTTCACTATGGTAAATTTCTTCATAGGTCACCCCTTGCGCCCGCATCCGGTTTTCCATCAACGCAATTACTTCCTGTACAATTTCTTGAACGGTATGCATATTACGGCGCGGCTGACGCGGTTTTGCGTAAGAAAAAATGGTTTTTAACAGTTCGTCCATCCGGTTGACCTGCCGGACAATTCTTGCCACGTACTCACGTTTAGGATCCTCCGGCTGAATGTCTTCTTCAAGGGATTGAGCAATGGTTTTAATTCCGGCCAGAGGATTTCGAATTTCATGTGCGATACCGGATGCAAGAACGCCCATGGAAGCCAGTCGATCCATTCTTTGCACTTCGACCTGCATTTGCTTGATCTGTGTGATGTCTTTGAATGAGATAATGGTTCCAACTCGTTTATTTTGAGTGTCATATCTTGGCGTAACTGAAAACCCGAGAAAAATGGGTTTGTCACCGTTATTACTCGAAAATTCCATCTCGCGGTTTAATAAACCTTGTTCTGGATCATCAATATTTATTAAAAGTCGTTGGCACACATCTTTTGAAAAAACGCCGTCAAGTGGTTTTTTGAGCACGTCAATCGGAGACAAATGCAAGATTTCTGCGGCGCCGTTATTAAATGAAGTAATACGATGTTCAAGATCGATGGTTATCAGACCTGAACCCATACTTTCAATAATACTTTCCATGAAATTTTTCAATTCTACTATTTCATGTTCGAGCAATTTCTTTTCGGTGATGTCGCGGGCAATGGCGACACAACCGATTACCTTTGCCTTTTCAAAAATCGGATTAATATTTACGGATAGATGAATGCATTTGCCATTTGCATGCGTAATTCGAACTTCAAAAAATGTGGCTTTACCGCTCATGGTTTTTTGGAATTTTTCATGAGCGTAATCGATATCTGTTCGCCATATTAGTTGGAAAAAACTTTTACCGATCCAACTTTTCTTGTCAAGCCCACAAATCGTTGCCAGTCTTCGATTAATGAAAACAAACTTCGAATTTCTATCGAGCGTAAAAATAAGATCGCTGGCGTTTTCTATAAGATCCTGATATTTATACTCAGTTCGCTTTACTTGCTCGGTTAACTCTTTATTTTTTTTGCGGAGGTCGCTGAGCATAAAAACATTGTCAATCACATTTAGCAATTCATGATTGCCAAATGGTTTATTCAAAAAAGCGTTGAGTCCTAACTCAAATAATTTTTTTCGTTCGACATCTTGTTCAGAAGCCGCCGTCAACATGATTACCGGTGTCTCACGCACCGGCAGATAGCGTGAACCTGAGACCAAATTTTCAAAAAATTGCGAACCGTTAATTCCAGGCATAAAATAATCAAGAATTACCAAATCGGGCTGTTGATCTAAAACAAGGTTTAAACCTTCCTCGCCAGTCTTGGCGCCCATAAAATCGTATCCTTCTTTGCGTAACACAATTCCGCCGATTTCAAGCATATCGGGGTCGTCGTCTACAAAAAGAATCGTCCTTGGCTCATTCATTTTTTGATATCAACTATTAAAAGCGTGTAACCGGTTGCGGCTTTAAAGGTATGGTTAATAAAAATTTACTGCCTTTCCCGGGTTGGGATTCGACCCAAAAATGACCCTGATGCAGAGCAACCAATCTTCTTGAAAGACTTAGAGCTAAACCCATTCCACCGTAAAAACGGTTAACGCGTCTATCTGTATTTTGAACGTCATGTAAAATTAGTTCCTGCAATTCATCTGATATTCCGATTCCGGTATCTTTAACGAAAAATTTAACGTGTTTCCCTTCCAAGCTGGCGCCTAGTTGAATGCTGCCTTCGTGCGTGAACTTAATTGCATTGTTGGCCAGATTGAGTATGACTTGATAAATACGTTTGAAATCCATGCGAATATCTGGCAGTTGACCTGAGATCAGGGTCTCAACTTTTAGCCCCTTTGCAACCGCAATGGGCGATATGGCGCGCGCCGCTGAATATATAATTTCTTCCGGTGAACGCACTTCGAACTCAAGCTTTAATTGATAAGTTTTTAACCTGGAAAGATCCAGTATTTCCTGAACCATTTTCAGAAGATCTGCGGCGCAGGCTTTAATGTTTTGCAATGCAGCCATTTGGTTTCCATTCAGATCGCCGTAAACTTTGTCTTCCAGAAGTTCGGAATACCCAATGATACCATTCAGGGGCGTTCGGAATTCATGGCTAATATTGGAAACAAACTCAGACTGTATTCTGGAGCTTTCCTCAAGTTTCATGTACTTTTTTTGAATTTCAAGATTAAGCTTCTGAACATCCGAAAAAGTCGGCTGGCCTGAATTATACCTGTCTTTTACATCTTTAACTGTTAGTTGAATGCCAACTTTCTTCTGGTTTTGCTTCAATGCCTGCACCAAAATATCAACGGTTATATTTTCACCCGATTTTGTTATCAGGTTGGCTTTCAGATCAAGCAGACATTCTTGTTTTTCGGTAGTAAGCGCTTTCCGGACAATTTCATGATAGTTTTCGACATCTAAAATGGTTGTTATATTTTGATTGGCCAGATCCTTTCGCGAGTAACCCAATAGAACCTCAGCCCGCTTGTTGATAAAAACAAGCACGCCGTTTTCGTCATGAAAGCATATCGCCTCATCAGCATTCTCCACCTGTTGATAAAGGTCGCCTTCCTCATGTTTGAGATCCGTAAGGAAAGTATCTTCGAGTTCAGGATCATTGCCTGCGGGTCTTTCAAGCATAGTATTTTCTCTCGGTCATACTTCGCGTAGTAGTTTCATGCCACAGTTTTGTATTGCGGTTAGTTCTGTTTCGGCCTGGCAGTCAACTTCATTGCGCAATCTCTCTAACAGGCTTTCAGAAATTCCGATAATCGAATCTGCCAGATCTCGAATTTTTTCAGCTTTGATGGCAAGGGAGCCGGGCAGCTTATTCTCACTTGCTATCTGGTCATGTATTTTTTTGCGAACCTCAAGGCCTTCAATCATAATTTTCAACTCACTGTATCCAAAAGGTTTTCTCAGATAAAAATCCAGCCCGTGTGAAAACAACAATTTGAATTCTTCTCCTCCAATATTCCAAGCCGTAAGTAAGAAGAAAAAACAGCTATCTGAAATTTTGAAATTATGTTCAGAGAGAGCGACCATAAATTGAGCGGCATTCATGTCAGGTAGAAGAAAATCTAAAATTACAGTGTCAGGTTGTATCTTCTGCATCAACTTAAGGCCTTCAGCGCCATTGCTGGCCATGTTAAGATCATATTTTTCCGGGACAAAAACCTGTTTGCTAATACTGATCGTGTCTGGGTGATCTTCAATTAATAAAAGCTTTAAGCGATCGCTCAAATCAGCACACTCCATTATCTCCTATTGCATCTTCAACGCTTTCTTCTTCAACTACACTTAACCTTTTGGGCAGTCTTATGGTAAAAGTGGAGCCTTCATCTAAAACACTGCTTACCTCAATATTTCCACCATGCACCTCAACAATCTCTTTTACCAAGGGAAGCCCAAGCCCGGAGCCCATGATTTCCCGAACAGCCTCATTGTCGGTGACCCTGTAAAATTTGTCAAAAACATGTTCCAGAGACTGCTGGGAGATGCCATATCCGGTGTCTTGAACTTGAATCAGAATCTTCTCTTCCTGCTCAACAAGACGAAGATGAACCTGAGCTTGTTCAGGGCTATATTTCACAGCATTCGAGAACAAGTTCAAGATGACCTGTTCCATCATATCCCGATCAAGATCGATCAAAGGCATTTGGAAAGGCTTATCGAAAGAGACTTCTATCTTTTTCTTATCAGCAAGCTGCGAATTGAAGTCGAGCACCTTTTCAATCAACATAATCAGATCAACTGGAACCTTGCGTATTTGACTTTTTCCGGCTTCTATCTTTGAAATGTCCAGGAACTTGTTGATCAGTTCATTTAACCGATTCGATTCCTTCATAATAATAGAGGCATATTCCTCGGACTGTTTGCGTGTCACCGTGGAATCAAGCAGGAGTTCACTAAACCCGGATATGCATGTTAAAGGTGAACGCAGCTCATGGGCAACCATGGAAACCAATTCGGTTTTCATCCGATCGATTTCTTTTTCATGTGTAATATCTCTTAAAACAGTTACAACTGCGCTTATCGATTTTTTCTCACGGTCAATGACACGCGCTGCATTGGCTTGCAAAACACGTTTCCGACCCGGCTCATATTCAGATAGTGGAATTTCCATATTTTCGATTTTGTCATCCTTGTTTGAGACGATATTATTGATAAAACCAATCAATGGTTCGTTGGCGACCACACTTTCAATTTGTTTGCCTTCAAAATCTTTATCCTGTAACGCAAACCAATTTTCTGCCACATAATTTGTCAGTAAAACTCGGGAATTGCCATCCGTCACAATGACGCCATCGGCAATATTTTTAAGAATGGCTTCTGTTTTGTCCCTTTCATTTATGATTTTGTTTAAATTCATTTCGTCGAGGCGTCTGAGCTCTGTAACCATATAATTGAAAATTTTTGCAAGCTTGCCTATTTCATCCTTGCTCTTGACTTCTACTTTTTCAGAAAAGTTACCACGCGCAATTTCAGTTGCTGTTGCAATAAAACTTGTTACAGGTTTGGTATAGTGTCGGCTAAAAAGGAAGGCGTTTAATCCAACTGAAACGATAACCACAAGCGACAACCCGTAAAAAAGAAAAGGCAGATTGCTGTTATAGCCCACCATATTGCCATTTCTAATTGAAAAATAGACCCATGTAATTCCTATTGGAATAAAGGAGGCTAGAAGTGTGGATGCGAAAAGCTTTTTAAAAAGGGTATTTTTTGATAAAAACGATATTTTCATTTTCCCCTGGTTCATGTTAATCTGACAGACTGGTAAAAATCAGGACTACTGATCGTAAAACTTTGCAAGGAGCTGTGGGAAAAAACTCAAACCACTCAAAAAAATGATTTTTTCTCACTTAATCAGGTTTGACCCTGATTTTCCTGCTTTCAAGCAAACCGCCAGAGCTAAGATTCTGAAAAAACCATATTTCGGCCAGCCTGTTTGGCCATATAAAGATGTTTGTCTGCAACGCTAACCAAATCATCAAACTCCTTGGCGTCACCCGGAAACGTTGAAACACCCGTGCTGATTGTTACCTTTCCGAGCGGCTGCTTTTCTTCGCAATCAAACTTTTCCTCTTCAACAAGCCTTCTGATTTTCTCAGCAACTTTTTTTGCATCACCTTTATTCGTCTCTATCAGAACAAGGGAGAACTCTTCACCCCCATACCTTGCGGCAAGGTCTATGTTTCGAACATTGTTCTGAAGCAATTGGCCCATTTTACGCAGAGTTAAGTCCCCTGCAGGATGACCGTTAGTGTCATTGTAATGCTTGAAATGATCGATGTCTATCATAATAAGTGAGACGTTTAAACCATGTCGTATTGCCCGGCTTAACTCTTGTTGGAGTTTTTCTTTGAAATGACGGTAATTATAAAGTCCGGTTAAACCATCGGTAATTGCCAATTGTCTCAATTCTTCTTTGGCTACTTCCAGCTCTTTTATTTTTTGCTGCAACTCATCATGTAGATATTTAATTCTCAAGAGTGAACGAACTCTTGCAAGCAGCTCAAGTTTATTGAAGGGCTTGCTAAGAAAGTCGTCAGCGCCTGAATCAATGCCTTTAATTTTATCTTCGAGATCATTTAAAGCAGTTACCATAATTACAGGTATATATTTGGTTTCCGCATCTGTCTTCAAGACTTTACAAACCTCAAATCCATTCATCTTTGGCATCATTACATCTAGCAAAATCAAATCCGGTTTAACTTTGGCAACCAAATCCAAAGCCTCCATGCCGTCACGTGCAGCAGCTACCTTATAGCCTTCGGTTGTTAAATATGTGTTCAGTAATTGTACATTTACCGGCACATCGTCAACCACAAGAATAGTGCTTGTTCCTGTTGTCCTTTCCATTCTGACTTGCTTTACTAATAGAGTGTAATATAAATTGTTATTTAATAAGTGTTTATATAAAACAAAAAAACTAAAAAGTGATCGATAATCGTCCACTATGAAGGTGAGAAAATACGATTAAAATTTCACCTATGTCAACAACTAAATAAGCTGCGCGAGTTAAAGTATTTTAACATGTCATGTCAAATCCAACGGGATGAGGAACCTTTTTCCTGCCCGACAAACAAAGTCCACTCACCTACATTACCAGAATAGAATACAGGCTTATTTTGAAATAGTTTTCCGCTTCTCGGCCTTTCATTTAGAGCCAGACGAAAGACTTGTATATTCGAACGGGCGTCTGCTCATTGTGTCCGGACAAGGTTGTCCTCAAATAACTGACACTTTTTTGATTTTATTTGCAATGTTGAATCGTTTTTCCATTTTGAGTATTCCGGTTAATAAAGACTCGACCGGCTTACATGGAAATCATCTACCGAGGTTAAAATTAGCAAACGCTGAAGGTTCCAAATTTCAATAAACTCAAATGGTCAGGCTAGTTTAATTGCCTCATCCTTTGAAATTGATAATGCTTTTGGTTATGGATTTTTAGAAAAAGTATATCAACGGGCAATGCAAATTGATATACTCAAGTTTCGCAGAATATATTTGAGTTTGCCATAGATAATAGTTTGTGTTTACCGCCTTTATATCGATGATTTCAAATACATTCAAAATAGAAACTTATTAAGTGATCAAAACTTGTTGTGCGATAACTTTTGCCACGGATTGAACACGGATGAAAGAGTGAAATAAAAAAGAGATAACACTTCAATGGAAGGCCTTCTAAAGGAGCAAGGCAATAGTTGTTTTTTTCTATCCGTGTGAATCTGTGTCAATCCGTGGCTATGTGAAAACTTTATGCGCAAAACGCTGGTTTATCGATTGCCGAAAAACAAATTGGTTTTTATTGGTAAACTTAGTTTTGCTTCTTAATTGCTCTCAGTATGGTTACATCATCGGAAGAGTCGACTCAAAATGTCACTTTCATTAAACTTTCGTTTTTAATTTGTCTATTCGACAGGAATATGTTGATTTTGTACTCCTCTCTACATATATTTGCCGTCGTTTTAAGGATATATAGGAATTTCCCCTAAATGAATGAACTTGTAGCGGTATTAATTATGTTTGCCGGTTCGGGACTCGTGGTTGGTTTACTCCTGTTCTTATCCGGTTGGCTGGGTCCCAAAAAAGACAATCCGGTCAAAGGCGAAGCTTTTGAATGCGGCAACATACCAATTACTGGCGCTGCAAATCGATTTTCAGTTAAATTTTATACCATAGCCATCCTTTTCGTCCTGTTTGATATCGAAATAATTTTTCTATTTCCCTGGTCGGTAGTTTTTCAAAGCCTTGGCTGGGCAGGCTTGATCTCCATGTCTTTTTTCATGATGATACTGGTTCTTGGTTTGGCTTATGCTTGGAAGAGAGGGGCATTGCAATGGGATTAAGAGATGTTTTTGGCGGCGACAATCTCGTCACAACAAAATTAGATGAAGCGATTGGCTGGGCAAGAAAATATTCACTATTTCCTTATCCATTTGTAACAGCATGTTGTGGCATGGAGTATATGTCGGTTTCTTCGGCTCACTATGACCTCGACCGTTTTGGGGCGGCGTTCCCGCGCTTCTCTCCGCGTCAGGCGGACATGCTTATGTGCGTTGGCACAGTCAGCCAAAAAATAGCGCCCATGCTGCGCAGAATTTACGACCAGATGTGTGAGCCCAAATATGTCGTTGCATTTGGCGTTTGCACTTGCACTGGCGGCTTTTATAATGACTATTCGACGGTGCAAGGCATTGATACGATTCTTCCCGTGGATATATACATTCCGGGCTGCCCGCCCCGTCCGGAGACAATAATTCAGGGTTTAATGATGTTGCAAGACAAAATTCAAAAACAGAAACACGAATATTAATATGGCAAAAAAGGCATTTCAAATCCTCCGACAGAATTTCGGCGTTTCTATATTTGAGGCTTATAGCTATCTCGGAGATGACATTTGTGTCGTTGACAAGCGCGACATTCACCGTATTCTAAACTTTCTCCGCGACGAACCCACCCTAAACTTTGACTTTCTTGTAGACCTTACTTGCGTTGATTACGACAAACGTGACCCGCGTTTTGAGGTGGTTTATCTTTTGCATTCTATGCAAAGTAAAGCGCGGATTCGAATAAAAACGCCGGTTTCCGAAATGGACACTCAGACTCAAACTGTGTCTGATTTGTGGGGAATTGCCGACTGGTATGAGCGTGAAGTTTGGGATATGTTCGGTATTCGCTTCAAAGGTCATCCTGATCTGCGTCGTCTTTTGATGTATGACGAATTCAAAGGGCACCCGCTGAGAAAAGACTATCCGGTTGATAAACGTCAACCGCTGATCACGGCGACCGAAACCAACAACAGTCAGATAACGCCAAGTGTTGATTTGACTCAAAAAGCGATGGATGAGTATGTCTCTGAGCAAAATGGTTTGAAAGTCAAGCACATGTTCCTGAACATGGGGCCTTCGCACCCGGCAATGCATGGCGTGGTAAAGATCATTCTGGAACTGGACGGCGAGTCTGTGGTCGGTTCAGACATTGGCATCGGATACCTTCACCGCTCATTTGAAAAGCACGGCGAGAACATTTACTATAATGGTGTTTTCCCTTACACTGATCGCTTGAATTATGTATCTCCCTTGATCAATAACGTTGGCTATGCGCTGGCAGTTGAAAAACTGCTGGGTATCGAAGCGACCGAACGCTGCAAATATATCCGCATCATTATGAGCGAAATTTCACGCATTGCCGACCATGTCACTTGTGTCGGCGCAATGGCGATGGAGCTCGGCGCAATGACTCCGTTTCTTTATCTGATGCAGGCTCGCGAAGGCATGTATCAACTGCTTGAGGAGGTAACCGGAGCGCGAATAACCATTTCTTACATCAGAGTCGGCGGCGTCAAAGCTGATCTTCCAGCTGGCTTTGAGTCAAGAGTTCACAAAGAATTAAAATCCGTTCGCAAAGAACTAAAATCCGTTCACAAACTTTTGACTCGGAATCGGATTTTTGTCGACCGTGTGCAAGGTGTTGGGGTTGTCTCAAAAGAAGATTCTGTTTCTTATGGCTTTACAGGGCCTCTTTTACGAGCTGCGGGCATCGAATATGATATTCGCAAAACGTTTCCATACAGCAATTATGACTTAATTGATTTTGATATTCCCGTCGGTAAAAACGGCGATGTTTTTGACCGTTACCTCATTCGCATGGAAGAAATTGAACAAAGTTGTCGCATCATTGAACAGGCAATCGAAAAGTTGCCCGGCGGAAACCTGATGGTTGACTTCGAGGGCAATGAAATTCCGGCCGAAAAGATGGCTGACCTCGGCAAGTTCGGACAAACCGCTGGCTTGCTGAACCAGGTAGCGCTGACAGATCCAACTCTTTCCGGAAGCAACGGGTCTTCTTATAGCCAGATTAGAAATGAAGATAAACGCGTTTCGATGCCCCCGAAAGAAAAAACTTACGGCAGCATTGAAGGTTTGATAAACCACTTTATGCTTATAATGGAAGGTTATGGCATTCGACCACCAAAAGGCGAAAGCTATTTCCCGGTTGAAGGAGCAAACGGCGAGCTTGGATTTTATATTGTCAGCAACGGAACTGATCGCGCCCATCGAGTGCGTTGTCGTCCGCCGTGCTTCTCATTTGTAGCTGCTTTCAGTAAAATGATTGAGGGCGCGCAAATAGCTGATATTATTCCGGCTTTTGGTTCGATAAATATGATTGCAGGAGAGCTTGACAGGTGAACAAAGTCGCATTTTCAAAAGAAGCCCTTGATGAGTTTGAGGATATTCTGACCCGATACCCGGAACGGCGCGCGGCCATGTTGCCGACCCTGCATCTGGCAGAAAAAGAATTTGGCTGGATTTCTCCGGAAGTGGAAGTTTACATTGGCGAACTGTTAGAAACGCCGCCCGTAAAAGTTCGTGAAGTCCTGACTTTTTACACGATGTACGCGAGCAAGCCTCGCGGCAAACATCATTTTCAGGTTTGCAGAGGCATCTCGTGTGACTTGCTCGGCTGCGCCAAAATCAAAGCGCACCTTGAAAAGAAACTCGGTCTAAAAAGTGGTGAAACATCCAAAGACATGAAATATACAATCACAGAAGTCGAATGCCTCGGAGCATGTGAAACCGCTCCGATGATGCAACTAAATGATGACTACTACGGACTGCTGACGTCGGCGGCAGTTGATAAGCTTTGTAAGGATGTATCGTAAATGACTGAAAAGATTATCTCAAAATTTTTCGATATCAAAGACAGTCATACCATTGATGTTTATGAAAAGCACGGCGGCTATACCGCTATTAAAAGCGCGCTTAAAACCAAGTCGCCGCAAGAGATCATCGACGAAGTTATGAAATCCAATTTGCGCGGATTAGGCGGGGCGGGTTTTCCGGCAGGACGAAAATGGTCTTTCATACCCAAAAACAGTCCAAAACCGAAATATGTTGTGGTTAATGCAGATGAAAGTGAACCGGGAACATTTAAAGATCGCTACATTATCGACCATTATACACACGGCCTGTTTGAAGGCATAATGCTGGCCGCCTACGCTATAGACGCCCACACATGTTATATTTATATTCGCGGCGAATATGTCCGTCAGGCCGAACGCTTGAACGAACAAATTAAGGCTGCCTATGAGCGTGGTTATCTGGGCAAGAATATATTTGGCTCCAAATTTGACCTTAATGTATATGTGCATCGAGGCGCGGGCGCTTATATCTGCGGCGAGGAAACCGGTCTGCTCGAATCGCTGGAAGGCAAGAAAGGCTGGCCGAGACTAAAACCGCCGTTTCCGGCAATCGAAGGAGCTTTTCGATGCCCGACCGTAGTAAATAATGTAGAAACCATTGCTTACGTTCCAACCATAATGGAAAAAGGTGCTGAATGGTTTGCAAATCTGGGAAGCGAACGAAACGGCGGCTTAAAACTCTACTGCGTTAGCGGCCAAGTCAAAAACCCCGGTGTCTATGAATTACCAATGGGCACGCCATTGCGTGAAATTATAATGAAACATGCCGGTGGATTGCGCGAAGGGCGCACGCTCAAAGCAGTTATCCCCGGCGGTTCATCGGCTCCAATTTTAAAACCCGATGAAATTGATGTTAACGCCGACTACGACTCGCTGGCAAAAATCGGAACAATGATGGGTTCGGCTGGCATCATTGTAATGGATGACACAACCGATATGGTGCGCGCATTATACGTCGTTACGCGCTTTTATTCGCATGAATCATGCGGACAATGCACGCCATGTCGTGAAGGAACCGGATGGGCCGAAAGAATTTTGAAGCGAATGGTGGACGGAGACGCCCGCCCAGAAGATGTGGATAACCTGGTTCGAATTGCCAATAATATTCAAGGAAATACAATATGCGCATTAGGCGATGCGGCCGCCTTGCCGCTACGCAGTTATGTGCAAAAATTTCGAGCTGAATTCGAGGCTTGCGTTCCTGCAAAACACAGAAACGATAAGCCTGAAGAAGAATCTTTGATGCTTGTTGATTGAGGAAATGCATGATTAAACTTACCATAGACGGCGTTGAAATAGAGGTTGAGCAAGGCGCAACAGTGATTCAGGCGGCTGATCTGGCCGGAATTGATATTCCACGTTACTGTTACCACCCAGGTCTTCCCATTGTTGGCGTTTGCCGAATTTGTTTGGTTGAAATAGAAAGAATGCCCAAACTGCAGGTCGCCTGTTACACGGCTGTTTCCGATGGCATGGTTGTGCATACCAACTCCCCGCAGGTGCTTGAAGCGCGCCAGGCAGTGATGGAATTTCTACTTGTCAATCATCCGCTTGATTGCCCTGTATGCGATCAGGCGGGCGAATGCTGGCTACAGAATTTCTATATGCAGCACGCTTTGCATGATAGCCAAATGATTGAAAATAAGGTCAAAAAATCAAAAGCAAGACCAATTGGCCCCAATGTTATGCTCGATTCCGAGCGTTGCATTTTATGCACACGCTGCGTGCGTTTTTGTGATGAGATCAGCCAAACCAATGAACTTGGTATTTTTAACCGCGGCGACCATGCCGAACTCTTACCCTATCCGGGTCGGGAACTGGACAACAACTATTCAGGAAATGCAATTGATATATGCCCGGTTGGCGCGTTAACCGATCGCGATTTTCGTTTTAGAACCCGCGTTTGGTACCTGGCGGAAACGCCCTCTGTTTGCCCCGGATGCAGCATGGGCTGCAACATCAATGTTCATCATAATGACAATCGAACCTATAAAGCAGACGGCGCGCGAATTTCACGAGTTAAACCGCGCTATAATGCAGATGTTAATCAATGGTGGATGTGCGACGCTGGCCGATATGGTTTTACCCATGTCGATGACGAAACACGCATACTCTCACCATTGCGCAAAAGCAATGATGCATTTTCAAATATTCTCTGGGACCAGGCAATCGACGATATTGTCGCAAAAATGCAAGGAATAATTGACAAACATGGGACTGAGGCGATTGGCGTTATTCTCTCGCCGCAAATGACCAATGAAGATCTCTTTGCCGCCAAACAACTATTCGTTGAACAGCTTGGACTTAAAAACATCGATTATGAAGTCGCTCCGAGCCAACCCGGAAACAAAGACGACTTTCTAATTAAAGCTGACAAGAATCCCAATTCCCGGGGGGCGCAAGATCTTCATATTGACCCGCAAAGCACAAACGGTATGTCAGTTGCTGAAATGCTAAAGGCCGCCGCCAATGGCAAGCTCAAGGCTCTTTTCGTTTTCTGTCATGACTTGGGAAATGGTTTTTCTGCCGATGATGTCAAAGGCGCTTTCTCAAAGCTGGATTTTTCAGTTTTTCAAGGCTCCAATCACAATAACACATCAAAACTTGCTGACTATATACTGCCCTCCGTAACATTTGTTGAGCAGGATGGCACCTTTACAAATTATTCCGGACGAATTCAGAAAATCAATCAAGCGGTTGAGCCACTGGGCGACTCAAAACCGAATTGGACAATCTTGAAAATGTTTGCAAAACGGTTCGGCAAATCCATGCCATACTTTGAAACGGGCGATGTTTTTAACGCGCTGTCAGCAAGCGTGCCCGCCTTTCGTTCCTTTGATTTTAACAACAGCCAAAATCAAAACGAACAGATAACAACCGAGGTGGCATAATGACTGAAACCATCGGAATCATTCTTGCCAAATTCGGGTTCATGCTTTTCTTTGTGCTGAACTTTGGTGGATTGTTAACTTGGGTAGAACGCAAGCAAAGCGCTGTTATGCAAGATCGTATTGGAGCCAACCGCGCCGCAATTTTTGGCATAAGAGCTATCGGTTTGTTTCATGCAATAGCTGACGCCGTAAAAATGTTCACCAAGGAAAGCTTTACACCCAAAAACGCTGAAAAATTTCTCTTCACAATCGCGCCTGGAATTTCAGTATTTTTTGCTTTAATCGGGTTTGCCGTTATTCCTTTTGGCGACAAACTGGTCGTGGGCGAGACTGTCATTAACTTACAAGTCGCGCCCCTTAATGTTGGAATTCTTTATCTTTTTGCCGTAGCAGGCATGGCAGTTTATGGCGTCGTATTAGGCGCATGGGCCTCTCGAAATAATTATGCGCTGCTAGGCGGTTTGCGCGCTTCAGCGCAAATGATTTCCTACGAAGTAGCCCTTGGCGTCACAATCTTCGGCTCTTTGATGATATATCAAACCGTCGATTTACAACAAATCGTACACTGGCAAGGGAATTACTTTTGGGGCTGGATTCCTGCCTGGGGAATTTTCTTGCAACCACTCGGTTTCCTGCTTTTTTTAACCGTTGGCATCGCTGAAACCAAGCGTATTCCCTTTGACGCCCCCGAAGGCGAATCAGAAATTATCGGCTATTCCATCGAATATAGCGGCATGGGTTTCGGCATGTACCTGCTAACCGATTTTGTTGAAACTGTGATGATCGCAGCCATTACCGTGACATTATTTTTCGGCGGTTGGCAAGTTCCCTTCCTTATGGCGGACGGTTTTCACTTTCCATGGGGAACAGTTGTTGAGCTGTCTAATTTGGTTGTGGCATTGCTGCAAGTCGGCGCCTTCACATTAAAAGTAATGTTCTTTCTCTGGCTACAAATGGCAATCAGATGGAGCTTGCCGCGTTTCAGATATGATCAAATTATGCGCTTGTGCTGGAAATATATTTTACCAATTGCATTGGCGAACATAATAATAACCGGAATTGTAATTCTTGCGTTGAAATAAATATGAATATCCATGATAAATACAAGCCGCTAACGTTCTGGGAAAAACTCTACTTTCCAACTATTTTTGCCGGACTGTCGCTTACAAGTCGAAAATTTTTTCGGAATTTAGCCCTGCATATCCTTGGTTTGTTTGGGTCTAAATTTAAGCAAGACGGCGCGGTGACGATTCAGTATCCCGAATACCTGCGTCCCTTTTTTCCACGGCTGCGCACCATGCACCGATTAACCAAACGCGAAGATGGCTCGCCGCGCTGTGTGGCCTGCATGATGTGCGAAACAGTTTGTCCAGCCAAATGCATCTATATCATAGCTGACGAAAAAATCGACAACCCGCAAATTGAGAAAATGCCACAGGTTTTTGATATTGATCTCGGACTATGTATTTTTTGCGGCTATTGTGTAGAAGCCTGCCCTGAAGACGCCATCCGAATGGACACCGGAATTTTAGAATTTTCCAACTATACCCGAAATGGCATGATTGCTAATATGAACTCAATGCTCGCTCTACAGCCGTTGGATGAGCGATATGTAAAATACGATAAAAACGGCGAACGCATTTCCGAGAAATATCTCAAGCAAAGCTAATTTTTTTATCAATGGAATTGAAGTCCTGCTTCCAATGAAAGCCCGATGTTTATTTAGTGACAAGCATCCTGGTTTTTATTTATCGTCAATCGGGATTCAGGTCTTTTGCAATACCAAAGGAAAAGACAAGATAACATGGTGAGGAGGAATGCAAAATTTAAGCAACTTCCAGACAGCCAGTTTTTTTATTCCTCACCCTATTTCTACCCGTTTACACCATCCCTCTTTTCGTGTTTAAACTCATATCGAAAACAGAACCGCAAAAAAAACGCCCAATCAATCGACCAAATTCAATCCAATTGACCTCTTTAAAATTTCAGAAAAGGTAGGCATTCTCAAGAAAAGTCGGATATCAAATCACCTAAACCAATCTGAAGTTTTGACCAGAAATTCAACTTGTGTTAAAACGTTAATTTTGGTATATTTTGCCTCGCTTTTCAAAACAGAATATACCGTTTCATCTTGCAGGAGGCTCCTGACATGCCCAAATGGGATCAACCGTTCACAGGTAAAGAAAAGAAGTTTATTGAAGAAGGTGTTTATGGCGAAAACTTCGTCGTTACATCTGTCGAAAGGGTATTGAGTTGGGCTCGAAGCAACTCACTTTGGCCAATGACCTTTGGCCTTGCCTGCTGCGCCATCGAAATGATGGCAACCGCCGCCGCGCGTTATGATCTGGATAGATTTGGGGCTGGCGTAATGAGACCCAGCCCGCGGCAAACCGATCTGATGATCGTCGCCGGCACCGTCACCATGAAAATGGCCGACCGTATCAAGCGTCTTTATGATCAAATGCCTGAACCCAAATATGTATTATCTATGGGAAGTTGCGCAACAAGCGGCGGTCCTTATTGGAAGCATGGCTACAGCGTTCTGAAAGGTGTTGACCTCATTGTGCCGGTCGACGTTTATGTTACAGGATGTCCACCGCGCCCGGAAGCTTTAATTGACGGCGTATTGAAAATTCAAGAAAAAATTCAGAAAGAAAGTTTGTTCAAGCGGATTGGTCAGGAGAGGGCTAACGTATGACGGCGGAAGAAATACATGCGCAAGTTGCAGCGCAATTTAAAGAAGATATTGTTGAGTTTAATGGTGAAGCGCTTGATCCATATATAAAGATCAATCCCTCCCCAATATTTGAAATTTCACAATTTTTAAAAACAACCCCGAATCTAAACTTCGATGCGTTAATGTGCCTTAGCGGACTTGATTATGGCGCAGATAAAGAAGACGACAGCCTTGGACTGGTTTATAACCTCCATTCGATAAAGCACAATCACAAAATCACCATACGCGTTGATCTCAACCGCAAAAATGCTAAACTTCCTTCCGTCGAAAAAATTTGGCGAACCGCTGACTGGCATGAACGCGAAGCTTACGACCTATTTGGCGTAATATTCGAAAACCATCCGGATCTGCGAAGAATTCTCTGTCCTGATGATTGGCAAGGATATCCTTTGCGCAAAGACTACGTGACGCAAAAATACTATCATGGCGTAAGAGTGGACTATCAGGAGGATTGGGGACAATACAAAACGCTGGAGGACAATCCCGAAAGAGGAAATTACGTCTTTCAATTCGAGGAAAAAGCTCCGGGTCTGACATCGCAAGACAAAAAAACTGCTGCAGAAAAAGGGGAATCGTAAAAATGGGAACCTACTTTTTCAATTTATACCAAGGCATTAAAACCATGATTGTCGGCATGGGGCAAACAGGCAAAGCCATATTTCGGCCCGCGGTGACCTTACAATATCCGAATGAAAGGTGGGAGTTACCGGTAAACGCGCGCGGCATTCTTTTTGTCAACATCGATGATTGCATCGGTTGCTTAAAATGCGCCCGGATTTGCCCGGTCGAATGTATTTACATCGATGCGGTAAAAGCAAGCGCTGACGAAGACTTAGGCAAGGCCTCTTCCGGAAATCCAATTCGTCAACATGTCATTCGTTTTGATATTGATATGTTTAAATGCTGTTACTGTGATTTTTGCACGACGGTTTGTCCAACCGAATGCATCTATATGACCGATGAATATGAAAACGGCGTTTATAGTCGTGATAACGGAATTTATCATTTTTCAAAATATTCAATTGGTGAAGCTGTATCCTTGCAACACAGGGAGGCTGAAGAAGCTGCCTTAAAAGCAAAAGCCAAGGAAGCCGCAATGGCGGCAAAAAAGAAAGCCGCCGCTGAAAAAGTCAAAGCAGAATAGCGGCGCATTAAACGGAATACATGAAAAAATATTGCAAAACTGCCTTCATTTCTTTATTTCTCTACCTGGCAAAATTTAGACAAAAAACAAACATTGTCGCCTTTCAGGTATAGTTTTTCGGCGCGATCCCGGACGGCTTTGAAAAGTAAGATTGTTTTTTAACGCAAAATCAATGTCCGGAAATTTCAGACAACTAAACTCACATTAGGAAATACCCTATGTTCGGAAATCTTTTTAACAAAAAACGTTATGTGTTCGAAGATGAGGGCGTGATGGTTCTGGACATGGATCATGCCGCTGGCCGTTATTATAATGAAGCCATGCAGAAACTTGAAGTAGAATCCTATCAAGGGGATGAAATGGTGGTCAATATGGGGCCGCAACATCCAAGCACGCACGGAGTGCTTCGACTTGAACTTGTTTTGGATGGCGAAATCGTTAAAAAAACGACGCCTCACCTCGGTTACCTGCATCGAAACTTTGAGAAACATGCCGAAAATACCACCTACAATGAAGTTGTCCCCTATTGCGACCGGATGGATTATTTAGCTTCCATGAATCAAGGCATGGCCTATTCTTTGGCCGTTGAAAAACTGATCGGCTTAAACGTATTGCCGGAGAAAGTCGAATATATGCGGGTGATTTGCTGTGAACTAAACAGAATTGCAAGCCACCTGGTGGCGGTCGGAACCTTTGGTTTGGATGTCGGCGCGTTTACACCGTTTTTATGGGCCTTCCGCGACCGGGAGAGAATTCTGGATCTGTTTGAATGGCTGACTGGCGCCCGGATGCTTTATAATTATATCTGGACTGGTGGATTGGCTCGCGAAATACCGGAAGGCTGGATGTCAAAATTGTCGCAATTCCTGAATGAATTCGAACCCAGTATGATTGAATTTAACAAGGTTTTGACCAGTAACCATATATTCATTAAACGAACAGCGGATGTAGGCATACTCGATCCGGAAGTCGCTATCAATTATGGCTGCACCGGTCCGGTTCTGCGCGGCTCAGGCGTGAACTGGGATTTACGACGAAATGACCCATACTCCTACTATGACAAATTTGAGTTTCGCATACCTGTTGGTAAAGGCGAATATGGGCCATTAGGCTCCGTTTTAGATCGCTTTCTGGTCAGAATTGCTGAAATCGACGAGTCGATTAATATTCTGCGCCAAGCCATAGAAGGAATCGAACCATATATGACGCAAAACATACAGGAAGCGATACCGAAAAGGGTGCGCCCCCCAAAAGACGCTGAAGCATACGTGCGCAGTGAAACACCACGCGGAGAGCTGGGTTACCTGATTCGCAGCGATGGCTCAGACACGCCATGGCGAGTCAAAGGGCGCTCCCCTTGTTTCAGCAATATCAGCGTAATTGACGATATTTCCAGGGGAGCCATGATCGCTGATTTAGTGGTCATTATTGGCAGCCTGGATATCGTTTTGGGTTGCATTGACAGGTAGATCAATTTCAGAGTCTGATTCTAACCGGCGTTAATTCATTAAAACAGGTGAATTAACGCCTTTATTTTTTAAACAACAAAACGGAAGTGTTATGGAAATAACGACGATTGTTTTGATACTATTAATTCTCTCCGCAGTTGGCTTTCACCTGTTTAGCGTCTACCAAATCTATCGATATGTTCGTTTAGGCAAGCCGGAATATGACTCCACTGGCGGGATATTGCGACGCGTCGGTTCGGCGCTGAAATACTTTTTCGGACAAATGTCTGTGGTGCGTGAACCGTCAGGTTGGGGGCATTTTTTTATTTTTTGGGGATTTCTTGTGCTTGGCATGGCGACCCTGGAAATGTTCACGCGTGGCTTCAACCCATCCTTTCATTGGGGAAATGTTCTAGGGCATAGAGCTGAATCAATTTTGTCGACATCTTTCGACTTTTTCGGGTTCGCTGTAATAACTGCCATCTTGATAGCTCTGTTTCGCCGTTATGTAATTCAGCCGGATCGCCTACGCAAAGATTTCGCAGCAAGATTCGACGCCGGATTAATATTGGGCATGATACTCACCTTGATGATATCTATGTTTTTCACTCACGGATATATTATCAAGAACGGCAGAACATTGGCTGGCCTAACGCCGGTTTCTAACTTTTTCTCCAATTTTGTCGCAGGAGAAGCGGGTGGAGAAATGCCAATGGGGTATCACATTGCCTGGTGGATCCACAATGTCATCATTTTGGCCTTCATAGCCTATATCCCGCATTCTAAACATGTTCATCTGATCGGCGCATTGCCCAATATTTTCTTTCGACGATTTCCGTCAAATGATCGGCGTCGCGGAACTCTCAAAAAAATTGATTTTGAAGCTGTCGACTTTGAAAGCGAAGACGCAACGCTCGGTGTCAGCCGCATTCAAGATTTCACATGGCCACAACTACTTGATTTTTATGCATGCACAGAATGTGGAAGATGCCAGGATAATTGTCCGGCATACCATTCAGGCAAAGAGTTGAACCCAGCCCTACTGATTCATAACCTAAAAGATCACTTGAATGAAGTTGCTCCTGATATAATTCAGGGGACGAAACCCCAAAAAGCGCTGATCGGAGATGTAATATCCGAAGATGTAATCTGGGGATGCACTACATGTGGCGCCTGCGTTGAACACTGCCCGGTATTTATCGAACATATTGACACGCTTCAGGATATGCGACGTCACCTCGTGATGGATCAGGGCAAAGTTACTGAAGAAATCGCCAAGACACTTGATAATATGGAAAATATAGGCAACCCATGGGGATTGCCAAGTCAAAATCGAATTAAATGGTGCGAAGGTCTGGATGTGCCGATCATGAAGGACAAGAAGGAGGCTGAATATCTCTACTGGGTTGGTTGCGCTGCCGCTCTTGACACAAAAAATCAGAGTGTTGCAAAAGCATTGGTTAAAATATTAAACAAAGCTGAAGTTGATTTTGCAATTTTAGGAACCGAAGAAAGTTGCACTGGCGACTCGGCGCGAAGGCTGGGGCAAGAATACTTATTTCAGAGCATGGCCGAAAATAATATCGAAACACTGAAGAAGTATAACTTCAAAAAAATCATAACCACATGTCCTCACTGTTTTAATACTTTGGGGAATGAGTACAAAGATTTTGGCGTTGAATTTGAAGTTATACATCACACCGAATTGATTTCAGAATTGATCGCTGACGGAAAAGTAACCCCGACAAAAAACATTGACAAAAAAGTGACTTATCATGACGCTTGCTACCTCGGTCGACATAACGGGATTTATGACGAACCCAGGAATTTAGTTGAACACGCAACCAAAAACAAAGTCGTTGAAATGACGCGATGTCGTGAGAAAGGGTTGTGCTGTGGCGCTGGCGGCGGCATGATGTGGGCCGATGAAAACCCGGACAACCGTGTCAACCTTGAACGATTTAAGGATGTGACAGAGTCCGGGGCGGAGATTGCTGCAACCGCCTGCCCCTTCTGCAACATAATGCTTGACGATGCGCGAAAAATGACAGGACAGGAAGAAAGTGTCGAAGTGATGGATGTTGCCGAACTGATTGCAGATGTGATTTAAGGTCAATAAAGGCGCATCAGTTGACAGATCTGCTGAGAGGATGGTTCGACTTAAAAGCAAGAGCGTTGTGGGTGTCATTTTTGACTTTTCACTCAAACCCGATTTACAAAGTAATGAACCAATAATAATAATAATAAAGAAGCGTTTTCATTTGAGTTATTTAAACCCTATATTCCAGACTTGAATTTGAAACGTTATTGTAGCGAGGACATAGAATATGGCAATAGTTGACATGCTTATGCCACAGATGGGAGAAAGTATAACCGAAGGATCGGTTATCAAGTGGCTCAAAAAAGAGGGAGAGTCTGTAGAAAAGGAGGAAATTATCCTTGAAATTAGCACCGACAAGGTGGACTCGGAAATCCCATCTCCTTACGCTGGCACAGTTACAAATATTATTGTAGCCGAAGGCGACACCGTTCCTGTAGGTTCAGTTATCGCAAAAATTGAAACAAGCGCTGCGGCTTCTATCGAAGCGGAACAACCAAAAGACGAACCGGTTCAACAGCAGGATACAGCTCCTCTTTCGGTAGAAACAACCCCTGCATCGTCCGGTCAAAGCCTGTATGAGATGCGAATGCCACAAATGGGAGAAGGCATAACAGAAGGCTCCATAATTAAGTGGCACAAAAATGTCGGCGATACAGTAGCCAAGGACGAAATCATCCTTGAAATCAGCACTGACAAGGTTGACACTGAAATACCGTCTCCGCAATCAGGTCGACTGGTAGAATTATTGGCTGACGAAAGTGAAACCGTTGCAGTCGGCGTGGTCATAGCCCGGCTTGAAATGGCCGGAGTTGGCGTAGATGTGAAATCCGACTCCGCCCCTCTTACAAAGGACAAGGGCGCTTCTTTGCAACCAACCCCACCAGCCGCTGTCACGGCGTCTGATAGTCGCGCACCCGTCACTGATGAACGAAGATTTTATTCGCCTCTGGTTCGACGCATTGCCCGAGTGGAAGGTATAAGCACCGCTGAACTGGCGACGATCAATGGCTCAGGAGCAAGAGGACGTGTCACCAAAATCGATATCCTTCATTATATTGACACCGGGCGCGTAAATATTGCTGTCGAAAAAACTGCAATCGCAAGTCAACCCGCTCAGGTTGCTCAAGCAAAACCTCAAATAGCGTCGCAGCCACAATCGACTGTTGCAGCCACACATTCGGATGATCGCGTTGAAGTAATTCCAATGGACTCGATGCGAAAGAGCATTGCCCGTCACATGGTTGAGAGTATTCAGACCTCAGCGCATGTATTTATGGCCACTGAATCAGACATGACCAACATTGTAACCTATCGGACTAAAAACAAAGATGCCTTTCTGCAAAAAACCGGCGCAAAGCTAACTTACATGCCATTTATTACCATTGCGGCGGCCAAGGCTTTGCAAGATTTTCCTTTAGTAAACAGCTCAGTTGAGGGCGACAATATTATCCGAAAAAAGCACATCAATATTGGTATTGCAGTCGCTCTGGAAAATAACGGCTTGATCGTTCCCGTGATAAAAGATGCAGATGGCCTGAATGTTGTTGGAATGGCTCGCTCAATCAAGGATATCGCCGGACGCGCCCGAACCAAAAAATTAAAACCGGATGAAGTCAAAGACGGCACTTTTTCCATCACAAATATGGGAATTTTTGGCAGTCTGATTGGCTTCCCGATAATAAGTCAGCCGCAAGTGGCGATATTAGGGTTAGGCGCAATTCAAAAGCGCCCAGTGGTTATAGATGATATGATTGCGGTTCGCAGTATGATATATCTGTCGCTTTCCTTTGATCATCGCATTGTTGATGGCGCATTAGCCGGCCAATTTCTTGAACGCGCCGCTTTCTATCTGACAAATTTCGACTTAAAAAATCTTTATTAAGCATGATAAATTCAACCTCTCCGCTAATTTCGTTCCCGACAAAGAGCAAAAGACGACCAGACTGGTTAAAGGTCAAACTGCCATCCGGCTCCGGTTATACGGAAGTCAAAAATATTGCGCGCTCAAACAAACTGCACACTGTTTGTGAAGAGGCAAGATGTCCAAACCTGGCTGAATGCTGGGCTAGAAAAACAGCAACCTTTATGATTTTGGGCGATGTTTGCACGCGAAGCTGCGGCTTTTGCGCAGTCAAAACCGGAAGACCGGTGTGGCTGGATAGAGATGAACCGGAAAGAGTGGCGGAAGCTGTAAAAAAAATGGATTTGCGCCATGCGGTAATTACATCTGTGAACCGGGATGAACTACCGGATGGCGGCGCTGGAATCTTTGCTGAAACCGTCTTGCAAATCCGCGAGAAAAAACCCGATTGTAAAATCGAAGTTTTAATACCCGACTTCAAAGGGAATGAAGCTGCTTTAAAAAAAATCATCGATGCAAAACCCGATGTATTAAACCATAACATTGAAACAGCTCCGCGCCTGTATCGTTTCGTTCGACCACAAGGCGTTTATCAGTGGAGTTTGGATGTTTTGCGCATCAGTAAAAATTTGGGAATGACCACAAAAACAGGCATGATGCTTGGCCTGGGAGAAACAATGGATGAAACGCTCAACGTAATGCGGGATTTACGCGCGGAAAATGTTGACATAATGACTTTAGGCCAATATCTACAGCCTACCCAAAAACATTTGCCGGTTGAGCGTTATGTGCATCCTGAAGAGTTTGAGATGTATAAAAAGGAAGGGCTGGAAATGGGCTTTAAACATGTTGAATCAGGCCCGTTGGTCAGAAGCTCATATCATGCGGATGAACAAGTTTGACCATCGTGATAAACGGTTATAACCTACCGATAAGACTGAAAATAAGCACACGAAAAATCTTGACTTTTTTGGCAATTCCTTTTATCTTCCACCCGCAGAACTCAAATTGAGAGTGAATATTCTGGATCTATTCTTTAGTTCATTAGAAATTGCCATAAATAAAATAGTAAAGCGCTGCCATTCTATTTTTTGGGGCTGCGCTTTTTTTTGATCTTTGCAGGGCGCTTAGCTCAGTTGGTTAGAGTACTTGCTTGACATGCAAGGGGTCGCTGGTTCAAATCCAGTAGCGCCCACTTTTTTTACACTTTAGGTAAGAGTAGAAGTTTGTGAGTTCATTAATTTCCATTAAGTTTCCCGACGGACAGATAAAGGAATATGAGGCTGGCGTTAGTCCAAAGGATATCATCGTCAATATAGGCAGCCGCTCCCTCGCTGAAAAAGCAATCATTGCCAAGGTAGATGGTCGAGCGGTTGATCTTGCTTATTCCATCCAAAAGGACGCCGAATTACAACTCATCTGTTATGATGAACCGGAAGGACTTCAAACCTATTGGCATAGCACATCACATATTATGGCGCACGCCGTAAAAGATTTATATCCTGAAGCTCAATTTGGCGTCGGCCCTGCCATTGAAACCGGCTTTTACTATGATATTGACATTGACTCGCGCATCACTCCTGACGATCTGACTAAAATCGAAAAACGTATGCAGGAAATCATCTCTGCTGACACCCCGTTTTTAAGATCCGAGCATAACAAAGGCGATGCAATCGATCTATTCCGAGACCGTGACAAATATAAGGTCGAGCTGATAGAGGATCTGCAAGATGATAAGCCAAGCTCTTACACAGAAGGTGACTTTATTGATCTGTGCCGCGGCCCTCACATTCCAACGACTGGTAGGATTAAATATTTCAAGTTGCTAAACATCGCGGGTGCTTATTGGCGCGGTGATGAAAAAAACAAGCAACTCCAAAGAATATATGGCGTTTCATTCCCCAAAAAGAAGCAACTTGATGAACATCTCGTTGCGTTGGAAGAGGCCAAAAAGAGAGATCATCGTAAAATCGGCAAACAGCTTGAACTGTTTTTACTAAGTCCAAAGGTTGGCGGCGGGCTGCCATTATGGCTGCCAAAAGGTACGATACTCAGAGACTTACTGGAGACCTTCCTTAAGGATGAACAACGCAAAAGAGGATATTTGCCGGTGATCACCCCGCATATTGGCAATATCGAACTTTATAAGACCAGCGGACACTATCCCTTTTATAAAGAAAGTCAATTTGACCCGATCAAAGCAGACAATCAAACGTATTTGTTAAAACCAATGAATTGTCCGCATCACTTTCAAATTTATGCTTCACGCCCACACAGTTATCGCGACTTGCCAATTCGTCTTGCTGAGTTTGGCACGGTTTATCGCTACGAGCAGTCTGGTGAGTTAAACGGGCTGACAAGAGTTCGCAGTTTTACGGTCGACGACTCACACATGTTTGTTCGTCCTGATCAGCTAGCTGATGAGCTATACGATGTTATCGATCTAATTAAATTTGTATTTAAAACTTTAGGGTTTGAGGACTTTAAAACGCAATTATCATTTCGCGACCCTTATAGCAAAGGTAAATATGGCGGTGATGACAAACACTGGGAGCAAGCTCAGAGCGACATTAAAGCCGCAGCTGATGCACAGAGTTTGGACTACACTATTGTCGAAGGCGAAGCAGCTTTTTATGGGCCAAAACTTGACTTCATAATCCAGGATGCACTGAAACGAAACTGGCAACTTGGCACTGTACAGGTTGATTATGTTATGCCCGAACGGTTTAATCTGGAGTATGTTGGCGAAGATAATCAGCGCCACCGTCCAATTGTAATTCACCGGGCTCCGTTTGGCTCGCTAGAACGTTTTATCGGAATATTGATAGAACATTTCTCCGGGGCGTTTCCGCTCTGGCTATCTCCGGTGCAGGTTTGTATTTTACCGATTTCAGATGATTTTCTGCCCTATGCTAATCGTGTAAAAGAAATTCTTGCCGCTGCGGGCGTGCGCGTAGAACTTGACCGCAGAAATGAAAAAATCGGCTACAAGATCCGGGAAGCTGAAAATCAGAAAACACCCTACATGCTAATTGTTGGTAAGCGTGAAATGGAGGGCGAGCTTGTCTCCGTTCGTAAAAGACGCGAGGGGGATTCCGGCCAAATTTCAGTTGAAGACTTTTTAAAACAGTTAAAAACTGAAATAGAAACAAAATTATTACACTAATCGAAGGGATTTTGTCATTAGCAAAAAAAAATCTGCAAGTGCGAATATTAATGAAGACGTCAAAGGGCCAAAGGTCAGGGTAATTGGGGCTACCGGTGAACAGGTTGGTTTAATTGATGTTGAAGAAGCGCTTTCAATGGCACGCGATCAGGGACTTGATCTGGTTGAAGTGGCGCCTGATGCATCGCCTCCAGTATGCAAGGTGATGGATTATGGCAAATTTAAATACAAACAAAGCAAAAAAGAAAAAGTAACAAAGAAAAAGCAACATGTTATTAGTATAAAAGAAATTAGGCTTCGCCCCAAAATTGAAGACCATGATTTTAATTTTAAAGTCGATCACGCCCGAAAGTTTTTAGAAAAAGGCAACAAAGTAAAGGCTACAGTGTTGTTTCGCGGACGAGAATTAGCGCACAAAGAATTCGCGTTTAAACTTTTGCAACGTGTCTCAGAAGAATTGGAAGATCTTGCGAAAATTGAGAAAAAAGCTGAAATGGAAGGTCGAATGATGACCATGGTTTTGGTTCGGAAATAATCGGAGAAAAAAATGCCAAAAATGAAATCAAACAGAGGAGCCTCGAAAAGATTTAAAGTGACAGGCTCTGGAAAAATCAAGCGATATAAGGCTGGAAAAAGTCATATTTTAACCAAAAAAAATAGAAAACGTAAACGTGATTTAAGGGCATCGACTTTGGTATCACCGGCAGATGCTCCTAGAATACATCAAATGATTGGCTAAGGAGGGTATTTATGCCTAGAGCAACATACAGTGTTCCTTCACACCGCAGAAGGAAAAAAGTACTGAAACAAGCAAAAGGTTACCGGGGCGGCAAAAGTAAATTAATTCGCACAGCAATTGAGGCCGTTGATCGCGCGCTTAAATTTGCATATCGCGACAGACGACAGAAAAAACGTGATTTCCGAAAATTATGGATCACCAGAATTAATGCCGCTGCACGAGAAAACGGCATGAGCTACTCAACGCTAATGCACGGACTAAAAGAAAAAAGTGTGGATGTTAACAGAAAAGTGCTTGCTGATATAGCCGTTTTTGATCCAGAGGCGTTCAAAGCCTTTGTCGAGTTGGCGCGAACCTGATATTTTTTATGCGGAGAGATGTATTTTGGAGTTCGAGCAAATAGATTTATTAGCAACCAGGATTAACAAAGCTGTTGAACTAATAGAACAACTAAAAACTGAAAATAACACTCTGCAACAGAAATGTGATCTATTGCAGAGTGAATTTGATGACAAAAACAGTTTGATTCAACAATTAAAAGAAGAGAATCAAAACCTTCGGCTTGTGCAAAATGAAAGTTCTTTGGGAAAAGAACGCGAAGAGAAAATTAGAAATAAAGTGGAATTGATGCTCACAAAATTAGATGAGCTTCAAAATTTGTAACACTTAGGCAAGGATTGGTTTGGAAGCATTGTCTGAACCTCCATTTTACAGGTATGGCTTATGGGTGAAGAGGGCGGTGTTTTGAAAATAAATATCTATGGCACTGAATATCCAATCAGAAGCGGGGCGGAAACCAACGCTGATTACATTCTCAAGGTTGCTGAATATCTTGACGGCAAGATGCGTGAAGTAGATGAGAATATTCAATCTAAATCAGCCCTCAAGGTAGCAATTTTGGCTGCCTTGAATATAACCGACGAATTATTTCAGGAACGCGTAAAGGACAAAGGAGAGGCGCCGATGGATTTGGGAAATCGCATTCGTGAACTGACCGCCACTCTTGACGAAGCCTTAAATAAATAGTCCATTTATCCGCCAATGCTTTAGCATTTCGATTCCTACCCTATCCTTTTGACTATCCACATTGCCTGAAGATTTCTCTTTAATTGCTTGTTCAATTGATGTAGATGAACAAGATTATATAATTGGAGATTCCAATGATTGGAATATTTATCGTGGCAGTAGTTGCGAGTTCCATTAGCTTTTGGGGTGGTTGGTTTTTGCGGCAGAAAGTTGGACAAAAAAAGCTGCGAAACGCCTCAGAGCTTGCTGACCAATATTTAGAGGGTGCAAAAGAGGAGAGTGAAAACTTTAAGCGTGAAAAATTACTGGAAGCAAAAGAAGAAATTTTTCAGGCAAAGCAGCAACTCGAAAACGAAAATAAAATACAAAATACCAAAATAAAAGAAGTTGAAGACACGCTTGCTTCCAAAGAGAACGATCTGATTAAAAAAATCGATCTCTTAACTCAAAAAGAACAATCAATCTCCAACAAAGAAGAAGAATTAAACAAAAATGAAGAGAAACTTCAACGCCAGCAAATTTCACTTAACGATTTAATCCAGGAAGAAAACACACGGCTGGAGCAAATTTCTGGTTTGAGTTCTGAAGAAGCTAAAAAAATTCAAATGCAAAACCTTTTACAGCAAGCCAGAGATGAAACGGCGGAGGAAATAAATGAAATTATCGATGACGCCAAAAAAATGGCTCACAAAGAATCGCGTGAAGTTATTATTCAGGCCTTGCAAAGAAGTTCGGTTGCGCACATTGTTGATACAACTGTTTCCCTGGTAAAGCTTCCTGATGATGAAATGAAAGGGCGCATTATTGGCCGTGAGGGAAGAAATATTCGAGCATTTGAAAGTTCGACCGGCGTTGAACTGTTAATTGACGATACGCCAAACACGGTTGTTCTTTCAGGGTTTGACCCAATTCGCCGGGAAGTTGCCCGACAGTCACTTGAAAAATTGATTTATGACGGCAGAATTCACCCGGGTCGAATTGAGGAAGTCGTTATAAAGACACACGAGGAAATTGGCGAACGCATTTTTGAAATAGGTGAACAAGTTATTCAGGATCTTGGACTGCATAGCATGCACAATGAACTGATTCGTATGATTGGCAAACAATATTTTCGAATCAGTTATGGACAGAATCTTCTTCAACATTCAAAAGAAGTTGCTGTTCTGGCCGGTGAAATGGCCTCAATGCTTGGGCTGGAGCCACGCATTGCCCGCCGGGCTGGCATCCTGCATGATATTGGCAAGACGGCTGAAGAGTATGGTGACTCCCCATACTATGAAATTGGCGCAGAGCTTGCCAAAAAATATGGTGAAGATGAGCGCATTCAGAACAGCATACTTTCTCAATCGCCGCATTTTGACGAAAAAAACTATACATCTCCAATTGCAGTGCTCGTGAAAATTGCTGACGGGGTTTCCGTTTCGAGACCGGGCGCTCAAAAGGAAATACTAGACAAGTATATGAAAAGAATGCATCAGCTCGAAGAAATCGCCTTGAGTTTTAATGGCGTTGTTGAGGCTTATGCAATTCAGGCTGGGCGCGAGTTGAAGGTGATCGTTGAATATACCATCATTGATGATAAAAAAGCCCAGATTACCGCTAGTAACATTGCAGACAAAATTCGAAAAGAAATGGAATTCCCCGGTCAGGTGAAAATTATTGTCATTCGGGAATACCGCTCGGTTGATTATGCCAAATAACACCTTGAATAAAAATACAGTTAACATTTTATTTATTGCTGACATTGTTGGCAAGCCGGGACTAGAGATAGTTACCAAACTCTTGCCCGGCTTGATAGACAAACATAAGGTGGATTTTTGTATTGCCAATGGCGAGAACGCCTGCGAAGGCAAGGGGCTAACCCAAAAGCTGGCCAGAACTTATTTTTCGCTTGGAATTGACGCAATTACCAGCGGAAACCATATTTGGGACAACCGTGACATTTATGACCTCTTGAAAGAGCCTGGCTCGAAAATTTTGCGTCCAGCAAATTATCCTGAAGGAAATTTGGGTTCTGGTTCGGTCATAATTGAAAAGAACGGAGTCAAATTGGGCGTTTTGAACCTGCAGGGGCGCACATTTATGTTTCCAATTGACTGCCCTTTTCAAAAGAGTTTGGTTGAGGTAAGGAAACTTCAGAGACAAACGCCGCTGATTTTTGTCGATTTTCATGCGGAGGCTTCCGCAGAAAAAATGGCGATGGGTTGGTCGCTCGATGGAAAAGTGACCGCTGTTGTTGGCACACATACGCATGTGCCAACCGCTGACGAGAGGCTTCTGCACCAAGGAACAGCTTACCTGACTGACGCCGGCATGACCGGCCCTTTTGATTCTGTAATTGGCCTAGAGAAAGACTTGGCCATAAAACGTTTTATGCGACAAACCTTTGTCAGGTACCGCCCCGCAAAGGAAAACATTAAACTTTGTTCTGTTTTGGTAACCGCTGAAAAAGACACCGGAAAAGCTGTAGATATTTCACGAATTATGTTGCCCTGAACAACTGATTGTTTGTACCGTTAAGTAAATCTTCGTATATTTGTAATCATGCGCCAGTAGCTCAACTGGATAGAGCGTTGGCCTCCGGAGCCAAAGGCTGGGGGTTCGAATCCCTTCTGGCGTACCAAATACGTTTTTTGAAAACCAGAAAAAGGAACTCTTTTCGCGAAGAGTTCCTTTTTAATTTCGATGTAAAATAACGCAAACAAGCTGTAAAACTTGTTCCCCTTGGAACTTCAACTACGCCAAGATCTTTCTTGAGCGAACGCCAGCGCAACCCTGAAACCTTATTCCAAATGAACACTAAATATTTTTGCGCCTCCATTTTCAATTTAATGTTGAGGCATTTCTCTAAAAAATCACCGGAATATTGATTGAATCAAAGAAAGGAATGAACATGAACGCAAGAATTGTTTCAGTGTTTTTGGCATATACTTCACTTTTTCTGGCCGACTTATCCGTGGCGCAACCGACTTCCACGACCACACAGGTTATTTTATTGGGCACGGGAACTCCGAACCCCGATCCAGAACATTCAGGCTGTTCCGTGGCAATCGTGGTAAACGATACGCCATACATAATAGATTTCGGTCCTGGACTAATCAGACAAGCTGCAAGATTATCTCCAGCTTACGGTGGGAAAGTATCCGGTTTACAGGTCAAGAAAATCAAACGCGCATTTCTAACCCACTTACACTCTGATCACACCGTTGGCTACCCGGATTTAATATTGACGCCCTGGGTCATGGGGCGCGATGAACCGCTAAAGGTATATGGCCCGGAAGGAACTATCGCCATGACAGAAAACTTGTTAAAAGCCTATCAGGAAGATATAAAGTATCGTTTATATGGCTTGGAGCCAGCCAACAATATGGGCTGGCGTGTGCAGGCAAACGATGTAGTTGAAGGTGAGATTTATCAAGATGAGAATATTAAAGTAGAAGCTTTTCGGGTTGCTCATGGCAGCTGGCCCAATGCGTTTGGGTTTCGATTTACTACCCCAGATAAAATCATTGTAATTTCAGGTGACACAAGTCCGTCCGAAAATATAATCAAATATAGCAAAGGCGTGGACATCTTAATTCACGAAGTTTATTACAAAAAGGGATTTGATAAACGCAATGATTTCTGGCGAGCCTATCATTCAAAAAATCATACGTCGACCTATGAGCTTGCAGAAATTGCCAAAGAATCACAGCCAGGATTAGTCATCTTATATCACATTCTATATTTTGGCGGTTCCGATGCAGACTTATTGAACGAGGTCAAAGAAAAATATGATGGCAGCGTGGCAATGGGCAAAGATTTACAGGTCTATTAGGTCCTCGAACAAATTGGCCTTTAAGGTTTCCTGAAGAATTTATTTCTATCGTTCGCAAGAAAGTTCATTATGATTTTGGCTGTGTCTACATCTATGCTCCTCCTTTTACAAAAACACTGTTCAAATTGCTTATCACTGCTCATTGTCCTGTGCAAACAAGGAGATGCAAACCTATTTCCATATCAAAAAAGCAGATAATTCAATCCATTGACCCAAAACCACCAATTATCTTGAAAATGGGTTTCTGTGAGGCTATATTTAAAATTCTTAACAATAATATTAAATTCGTGTCTGAACGAAAGAAGCCCATTGGCTGCGCAATCGTCGTTTCCAGCTATTGCTGTCAAACGGAGCTTTGCTCTTAACGGGAAACTCTACGGCATTGCGCTTTTCAGTCAGTCATACTCTATAAATAAAACTCTTGGCAAAAAATGACATACCTTTTTTATGATCTTGAAACGACTGGACTGAACCCTTCTTTTGATCAGATATTACAATTCGCTGCGATCCGCACCGACGCAGACCTGAAAGAGATTTCTCGGCATGAAATCCTGTTGAAGCTACGCGACGATGTCATTCCGTCGCCGTATGGTATGATCGCGCACAATATTTCGCCTGAAAAAGCTACAGAGGCTTATTGCGAATATGACGCAATTCGTGAAATTCACGCATTGCTCAACGAACCAGAAACCATAAGCCTTGGCTACAATACGCTAAAATTTGACGATGAATTTCTACGCTTTTCATTCTATCGAAATTTACTGCCCCCCTACACACATCAATATGCCAACAACTGCGGCCGCATGGACATTATGCCAATGCTGGCGCTTTATTGGCTCTTTCGCCCGGAAATTATCGAATGGCCAAAAATCGACGGAAAGATCTCCCTGAAACTGGAACTGCTGAAAGAAAAAAACAAACTGGCCTCCGGCGTTTCGCACGATGCCATGGTTGACGTTGAAGCCACGGTTGCGCTTGCCAAACGCTTGCAAAGCGATGAAGAGATGTGGCGCCATGCAAGCGACTGCTTTCACAAAATCACGGATCGAAAACGGTGGAACGATTTGCGCCCGTTCAGCGAAAAAATTTTAAAAAATTTTAAATTTGGCTTATTAAGCAAGGTCAGCTACGGGTCGGAAAGGGATTTTCTGGCGCCGGTTTTATTAATAGGCTTCTCTGATGTCTATAAAAATCAAATGCTTCTGTTGCGGCTGGACCGCCCGGAACTACGAGAAACAACCATTGACAACATTCCAGAAACAACCTGGATCGAGCGAAAAAAAATGGGCGAACCGGCTATTCTGTTGCCGCCCTCAAAAAAAATGCTTGAACGAATGGGCGCCGAACGGCTGGAAATCATGCAAAACAACAAGGAGTGGCTTGAAGCAAACGGCCAGTTGCTGAATGAGATTGTAAGCTATTACATCAACTTCAGTTATCCCCGAATACCCGAAGTTGATGTAGACACGCTGCTTTACCAAACCAGTTTCTATTCTGACCAAGAAAGAAAAATATGCGACGCCTTTCATCGGCAAGACCTTGTCGGAAAAACGGAGTTGATAGAAACAATGATTCGCCCTGATATGAGGGAGCTGGCGGCTCGAATACTTTTTAGAAATTTTGGTGATGAACTGAATGATTTACCCGAATATTTACGGACTGAACAAGAGCAATATAGGTATTCAATCAACCCTGTCTTTTCTGAAGAAGCGGCCTTGGACTTCAAAGGCAATAAAAAGTTAACGCCGCAAATGGCTCTGGAACAAATTGTTAAACTGAAAAAGGAGCGGGAACTGACCCAAAAGCAAAAAACTGTTATCCGAAATCTGGAAAAGCGGCTTAAAAATTTCAAATAGAAACATAAGATAAATCTCTAAGGCATTTGATCGAAATAAACTTGCCATCTTCCACTCCATCTGAACTCATAATTCAAGGTTTTTATGGTGATATTATTTTGACCTGAACCCTAAATACTGATACGCTTGAAAAGAGTGGTTGATACGAAAAGAAGAAACGGAATAACAGGATAAGCAAGGATCGAGAATAAAGAAACGCTGTTTTGACAAATTACTCGAAACCCATAACAGCAACAAAATCAATTCCCCGTGCTCCTGTAATCGCGCCTCACTTCAAACAAAAGAGCCTGAAACTATTGAAAATTTCAGCCTGCAATGCCTCTACCCTAACAGACAGTCGCAGGCTTGTGACAAAAGGAAAACCTTGAAAAGCCATCGCCGCCGCTTTCACTTTTTCCTTTATTTAACATTGTGTTGCATCTATATTTAAAAATGGTGTTTCCCATAAGTACACTTCGCCCTCATCAAGGAGTTTAACATGAAAAAAATATGTTATTGTTTATTGGCGCTCTCTTTCAATATCTCTTTTGGCAATGTCTTCTCTCAAAACATCACAGAGATTACCGGTTATGTTGCTTCGGATACCATTCCTATTGCAGGCGCCCGGGTTCGCATCAAGGGGCTCGGCGGGAAAAAAGATTATACCCTGACCGATCATAACGGTTTTTTCTCCATCTCAACCACGCAAGACAGCGGAGCCACTCTTAAAATGATCGCCGCAAAAAAGGGATGGTACAATGGCGAAGCATTTATTGCTGTCGGCGACACTGGCGTTGCCATAAAACTCGACCAACTTCCGACTAGCGACAATAGCGAATATGTATTCGCCAGCCCGACCAATTGTCGAACCTGTCACTCACGTCTATATAAAGAATGGAGCGGTTCAGCCCATGCAGGCGCTACAACAAACCCACTTTTACTACAAATTTACGAAGGAACGGATGTCAACGGTCTTCCCGGCATTGCTCCCGGTTTCAAACTTGATTTTCCAGATTTAAACGGCGATTGCGCCGATTGTCACGCGCCGCAGGCCGCCATTAAGCAGCCTGGCGCCACAGACCTGCTTCAGGTTGTGGCGGCAAATGTGAATGCAAACGGTGTCGCTTGCGACTTTTGTCACAAAATCGACAGCGTCATGGTGAATTATAACACTGGCGTTAATGGATCTATCTTTGTAAAAAGGCCAAATCTCGACAACCAGAAAGATATCAATATCGGCTCTCTCGACGATGTTCGAACATCATTAATGGGCGCCTCCTTTAACCCGCAATATGGACAAAGCTCCTATTGTTCAGCATGTCATCAGTATAAAAATATAAATGGCGTAATTGTAGACGACACTTATGATTCATGGCTTGCAAGCAATTATGCGGCGCAAGGCATTCAGTGTCAGGACTGCCACATGCAGCCCAATAGCGACTCTACATTTGTCTCAGGTTTTGCCGAACGGGAATTGGTTGTTCGAGATTCCTCCAGAATATACAATCATTTATTTCAAGGCATCACACCGCGCTATCTTGACAAAGCCGCTGAAGTTGACATTCAAGCAGAAATCATTGATGACAAACTCAACGTAAAAGTAATGCTCACCAACAAACGCGCTGGACATAAATTGCCTACAGGCGTGAGTTTTCGCAATACAATTCTCCTGGTCACAGCCACAATGGGCTCGGACACGCTTGCTCAAGTCGCTGGCGACACAATTCCATTTTGGGGAGGACAAGGCTCGCATGCCACCGGTAATTACAGCGGACTGCCGGGCAAAGGTTACGCATTGATCACCCGCAATGGCGCGACTGGTGAATCACCGGTTGGAAACTGGTTGACAACAGAAATTGTGTCTGACAACCGCATACCCGCTCATGTAACCGACACCACCGACTACACATTTCAGCTGCAAGCTCAAGATCAGGTTGCCATCAAAACCCGGCTCGTTCGCCGTAGAATTTTTCAGCATTGGGCAAATGTCAAAGGCTGGGATGTTGAAGAATATGCTTTAGTTGATACGAGTATTTCCCTCACCGTAACATCCATTGCAAATGATCCTCCGGAAACTCCAGGCAACTTTATTCTTGAACAGAACTACCCAAACCCATTTAATCCTGTCACCGCCATTCGTTACAAATTAAAAAACGCCGGAATGACAAAATTGACCATCTACAACGCGCGCGGCAATGAAATCGCGCAACTTCAAAACGGCAAATTATCAGCTGGTTGGCATACAATAAAATGGAACGCCAGAGATGTAAATGGCGTTCAGGTTGCCTCAGGCGTTTATTTTTATAGACTGGAAACTTCAGGAGCAACCAGCATGACACGTAAAATGATATTGTTGCGATAAGACTTCAAAGTATCATATTTTACTCAGTCCAAACAAACTATCACACAAAACAATAGGAACCTTTTTCGCAATGGGTTAACCAACAAAGATTAGCAAGAAATGAACTGGCAAACGGGATTACTATGCTTTACACCTATTCGAGCATTGTTCAACCAAGTCAAATAATGCTCCACCTGTTTGGGCAAAATAATTCATGAGGCAATCCGCCCGAAAAACCGCTTAATTTTAAGTTGTAATTGAGCGGTTGTAATTGTTTATTGTTGACCGCCTGCGTCAGTGGAATGCGGGTAGAATCATCAAAAATGAGTCTCTTAAAATAGAAAAAATGGCGCTTTTATCTCTTCAAAATGTGAGCATCGCGTTTGGCGGCCCGCCAATCCTGGATGCATTGAGTTTGCAAATCGAAAAGGGTCAACGCATCTGCCTGCTCGGTCGAAATGGAACAGGGAAATCGACCCTCATGAAAATTATCAGTGGAGAACTTGCGCCCGATGACGGCCTGGTGCTAAAAGATTCCGGCGCCCGCGTTGCATACTTTTCTCAAGAAATTGCCCAAAACCTTGACGGCTCGGTCTTTGAAATCATCGCAACAGGACTTGGTCATCGCGGCGAGTTGATGGCAAATTATCATCGCGAGGAAATTAGCGCAACGCCTAATCAGGCTCTCCTTGAGAAATATCAGAATGAGCTTACCGCGCACAAAGGCTGGTCTGTTCTGCATGAGATTGAAAAAATTGCCAGTCGGATGGATCTTGATCAGGATGCGAAATATACAGCGCTTTCGGGCGGCCAAAAAAGGCGCGTTATTTTAGCCAAATCGCTTGTTTCAAACCCCGAATTGCTTTTGCTGGATGAACCGACGAACCATCTCGATATTGCTTCGATTTCATGGCTCGAAGATTTTTTGGTTGGTCTTGGCAAGACAACGCTTTTTGTCACCCACGACAGAATGCTCCTGCGCCGATTGGCAACCCGCATTATTGAGTTGGACAGGGGCGCGCTTGTTGATTGGTCCTGCGATTACGATACCTTTTTGGAACGCAAACAGGCAAATCTTGACGCCGAAGAAACGGCGTGGAAACATTTTGACAAGAAAATGGCGCAAGAAGAAATTTGGATTCGCAAAGGGATAAAAGCACGTCGAACCCGCAACGAAGGGCGTGTTCGGGTGCTTTTAAAAATGCGTCAGGAGCGAAAAGAACGCCGCCTGCGCGATGGCAGCGCCACAATGCGTATCACCAGCTCCGATCCTTCAGGGCACATTGTACTTGAAGCGAAAGATGTCTCTTTTGGGTACGATGAAAAATTACTTATCAATGAACTGAGCACGGTTTTGACACGCGGGGATAGAATCGGTATCGTTGGGCCGAATGGCTCAGGAAAGACGACTTTGGTAAACCTGCTGTTGGGAAAACTTAAGCCGCAAACGGGAACGATATCTTTGGGGACGAATCTCTCAATCACCTATTTTGACCAATTGCGTGAGAAATTAGACGAAGAAAAAAACGTTTGGGAAAATGTTTTGCCGAATGGCGACACCGTAACGGTCAACGGTCAAAGCAAACATATCATTGGTTACTTGCAGGATTTTTTATTTACGCCGGAACGCGCTAAAACGCCGGTTCGCAACTTGTCCGGGGGAGAAAGAAGTCGGTTGCTGCTTGCCAGGCTTTTTACCCGCGCCACGAATTTTCTCGTGATGGATGAGCCAACAAATGATCTCGATGTCGAGACGCTGGAGCTGCTCGAAGAGCTACTCGTCAATTTTAAGGGTACGGTGTTGCTGATTTGCCATGATCGTGAATTCCTCAATAATGTGGTGACGAGCGCCCTCGTTTTCACGGACGATGGCCGCTTGATCGAATCTGTGGGGGGATGGGATGATTGGTTGAAAAGCGCCGATACCCGCGGCGGTAAAAAAATTGGCAAAAAGAAGGATTTTCTCGAAACCAAAAAAGCCAATCGAAGGAAAAAGTTGACTTTTAAGGAAATCCGAGAACTTGCTGAATGCCCTGCGAAGATTGAGACGCTCGAAAAGGAACAGGCAGATTTGAACGAAAGAATGGCCGATCCAGAAGTGTATTGTGACAACAAAAAGATCGCGAAAATCCAGGCGCGCCTGGATGAATTGGAAGTGAGCCTCGCTGAAGCCTATGCGCGGTGGGAATATTTGGAGCAGAAGGAAAAGCAATTTGCAGAAAGTAATTAGGCCGTCGATGTTTACAGGCTATTAAACGGAGGAAAAGTAGACGCGCCGATTTATCAAGTTGATGTTTTGGCAAGCTCCTTTAAATAATTCTGTGTAAACGTGTTAAATGCGATTTTCATAAAGAATAGCAAATTGGTTCATCGCCATTTCCAGTTTTGGATTGGTATGAGCCTTTTTTTTTGAATATTTGTCAGAGCCGGATACATGATTTTTTGAACCGTCGTATACAAGAATAGAAGTGGTCTGGTTTCCCCAGAGCAAAGCCGGAGGATACGGTGATGATAAGAGAGCAGGCATTTGTTTTGTGGCGGGTTACGAATCCCACCTTGTATATTAAGATTGATGAACTTATTCAATGAGATCATTACCTTGACAGACAGCCAGTCGAGCTCGTCGCAACCTAGAGCAAAACCCGATTCGAAGCCTGCCGCCATTCCGCTGGCATTCGATAACCGGGAAGAATTGAAGCGCTCGGTTTTAACATGAGCAATGCTCAGTTCATCTTTTTGTGAAATTAAAAGCATTCTCCTGTTAGATGTCAGAGTTTGTGGGTTCTGTTGAGCCTCAAAACATTCACCATTAAAATATTTGAACTTTCGTGAATTACTAATTCGTATTACCTTGATGTAAGGTTGTTTTTTGCTTTATGAAACCATCTGACAAATTAGGCATGAGTTCTTTATGTGATAAACGAATTTCCACAAAAAATGGTGTGGCGCAATCATTGCAATCGGGGCGAAGAACCTCGTCAGTCTATACCTTTAAGTATTATCCCGGAGTTGTAAAATGCGATGTAAAAGTGTCATGTTGCAGTTCGCGCTTATTATCTGTCTTCCCTTTGCGCTTGTCGGGGATAGTAACATAGTTATCATTAAAATTGATGGCGACTATGGCATCATAAATAGAGGCGCGAATCAAGGAATTAAAGAAGGGCAGGCTTTTCATGTTAGACGGCGGTTCAATAATGAGTTGATCGCAGTTGGCAAAGTAAAAGTCTTGCGGGTCACCGCAAATCGCGCGGCAATTGAACAAACTTCTCGCCAGGAAAAGAAAACTGCCCAAAAAGGCGATATGCTATTTACATCAAGTGAAATTTCTCGCTTAAACCTGTCGAACTTGAAATTAAAATTGACATCGCCAGAGAAAAAAAGAGTCTCAGGAAATAAATACCCTAGACAAGAAACTGCAAAGCCTCCGAGGCGAACTCGGAAAGTAAGGTCAAAACCAAGACAAAAATCAAACGCAAAACCAAAATCAATGCCTCAAGCGGCCGTTTCATCTAAAAAAAAATATACCAAGTCTGCAGGAAACACTAAAAATTTCAGACTGAGATCGCCTCGCTTTATTAAAAAACCTTGGATAAATGCAAATTTTGGTCTAATTATGCCAACCGGCACACTTTCGAAGGTCACCTCTTCCGCTCCTTATTTCAATATGGGTTACATGATTTCGGTTGACCAGAATATTCGTGTCGGTGTAGAATTTGGCAGCTCTTTTGCCGGCCGTGGAGCGTCTAATCTGGAAAACGTAAGGAGCAACTCTGGTTCAGCTTCCATTTTTTCTGCGACCATGCTTTTTCAGCGTTTTTTCGGGAACCGTTTTTTCTTTGAAGGTGGCGCTGGATTGTACAGACCGAAATTATCCATGACGGCGACTGATGGCAGCAAATTGAGTTATGGCGGCAATCTGTTGTTTGGAGTCTTTGGCGGCGCAGGCTTCTATATGCCAACCAGCCCTTTTGCCGGATTCGTGATGAAAGGACGCATTCAAAACTATTTTGATAAGACCAATCGAAATTTTTTCGGTTTAACAGGTGGCTTTCGTTTTAAAATCAGATAGGTTTAAACGCCGGCACCCTTATAAAAAAGGGGCTACCCCAAAGGATAGCCCCCACCATGGGCGGAAGTCATCAATTACTTGATGTCTAGTTCTTTAGGCAGAACTTCATTAAGGTCGACGCCTGTTGGAGAGTAATGGTTGTAAGCCACAACAAGTTCTTCCAGGTTGTTCCGATACGACCTTATTTCCTCCTCGCGAGCCCCCTCTTCCGCCGCTTTTCTTCCTTCTACAATGACGCTTCCAATTTTTTCAAAATAATATTTTTCCATCGATATTTTTATTAAGTGTTGAACAGACTGATCGATGTCTTTTCGGACTATATTGGAAAAGGGATTGCTTTCTCCTCCAAAACTTGATTGCTCATTATCCTTTTTCAACGACTTGACCGAGTTGAATTGATTTAGGTGATGAATCAGTTTGTAATCGACGCCGGCATAATCAAGCGTTGCATCACGATATTCAGAGTTCTTGTTTTTATTTGCGATATTTTCCATAATGTATCGTTCAACAAGCTCCTTTTCTCCGTCATTGATTTTTCTATGCGAGCTATATCGCACAGATTTGGACTGTTGACTTAGTTGAACCTGCACCATTAAGTCTGACTTGGAAAAATAAAATAGTTCTTTCATATAAACCTACTCCGCTCATGGTTCGATACAAGTGATTTATTTGTGACAGTCCATTAACAAACGATATGCCAGCACATTTTGGAATATTATGAAGAATTAAGCAGTTATTTAATTTTTTTAAAATCAATTAGTTATGCACTTATTCAAAGACAGTAACGATGTAACAACATTGTTGTATTTGTTGTTCAGTAGCGGCTCAGTTTTTGGATGGTGATACACAAAACATCATTTCTTTTCACCGATTCTTGCTTCTAATTGTTGTTTTCTGTTAATTGCTGCTTAATTTAATGATAGGTGTCGCTATCAATGGAAATAAACATGATCGATCACGAACTTGTCGGAAGCTTAAAGGGGGCTAGTGTGGAGAGCTTTCAGCAGATTTGTTCAACTTACTATGAGCGGATGTTTTTATTTTTTTGGCGTCGGACACAAAACAGGGAGGAGAGCAAGAGGCTTATTAACAAATTGTTTTCTTCAATCTGGGTAAATAGAGCTTCTCTTGAATTTGGCGCCAGCCTCGAAACATTCATGTATCGACATGCAAATGAAATGGCCTTTCAGCACTTATCTACAAACCCCGACATTCAATTGCCTCCGCCTGATGACAGCAACGATTTTAGTTACCATCTCAATTTTCATTTGAACAGTTTGCCTGAAAATCACAAAGTGACTTTCATTCTAGCTCGGTATGAGCGACTGCCTTTCAACGAAATTGCCGAGGTTATGAGGATACCACAAGAAACGGTTGAGTCGTATTTGGCAAGCTCGGTAAAGTATCTAATGGATAAAACGAAGGCTCTCTTCGGAGATGAAAGCATCCATGAGCGGTAATCAATTTCATAAAATTATCTTTCGTTACTTTAAAAGGGAAAGCGATGAAAATGAAATGCGGCGACTTGACGATTGGCTCGATGAGTCTATCGACAACCAGTACTTGTTTCAATTATATAAAACAATCTGGAAACGAGCCGAGCCGCCGCCGCTGGAGGATATTCCCGAATTTGATGATTTATGGAGTTCCTTATATGATCGGCTGACTCTGCAGAAAGAAGTCGGACGCGGTCGTTTTGTTTTAGAAAAAATTGGAAACTTAAAACGGTTCCACACCAAACAAAATTTGCGCTACGCCTTTTGGGTGGTTATTGCGACTGTCGCAATTTTCTTCGGCGCCTATTTCGGGTTGAATGAAGAATCGAAAATGCAAGTCAGAGAGTCGTTTGATAATCTGCAAATTTTTAAATTACCAGATGACTCTCAGGTTGTTCTTGCACAAGGAAGCGCGTTAACTTACCCCAAATCGTTTCACATATATAACAGAGTTGTATTTTTAAGCGGGCGCGCTTTTTTCAAGCTGGCAAGAGAAGAGAGACCTTTTGTTGTTTTAACGGACAGTGGACGCATTTTGGCGAACGGCAGCCAATTTGATGTGAAGGCCACTGGCGCAGAAACCAGCGTGACAGCCGTAGACGGGCAAGTTATTTTGCAAGCGAGAAAGAAGGATATCTGGCCTGAAGTGATAGTCAGAGGCGGACATGCGGCGGCATCTCATGGAAACAAAATGCTTGGAAAAGCAAAAAAAGTTGATCTTGCAAAAACGTTGGCATGGGTGACGCAAAAGGGCGTTCAGAATTTTGAGGAAGTTACCCTTAGAAAAATCGTTGTAATATTAAAGCGTGACCATAATTTAAAAATTCGCATTGATAGCCCTGAGTTAGCGCCTATGAAAATTTCAGGGAAATTAGATTCAAGAAATCCGCAAGCTACACTTAGAGATATTTGCGTAACCTATCCGATTAATTGCAGCCGGGAAGAGGAAACTTTCGTTCTCAGGTTGCAGCGCGCCGGGAAACTGTAATGCGTTGAAATCAAGGGATCGTCGCTTTCCGTTTTTGGTCAGACCACAGCTTATAGCCTTAAGCAGGCCTGAGCCGCCAAGTCAATAAGCCTGCTGCGGATATCGGTCTCTTTCGTCCAGCCCCGGCTCGACCATTTCTCACCTGCCAAATCATCGCCGGCATATAAAATTTGCGCCAACTTTACATTTCTGAACTGCGCCACGGCAAACATGGCTGCCGCTTCCATTTCCACGGTTGAACAACCTTCTGATTTGCGCAAGGCGATTTTGCCAGGTGTTTCCCGATAAAGCGCGTCGGTAGTCCAGGTTTTGGTCATCTCATAGTCGCAATTTTCAGCGTCGAGCGCCGCGCGGATAGCTGAAACCGCTTTGATGGAGGCCGCCACTTCACGAGATGGAGGCAGATAGTGATAGGATGTGCCTTCGTCGCGCACTGCAGCGGTGGGAATCAATAATTTCCCAACAGATAGTTCGCTGCGAAGCGCGCCAGCGCCGCCGCAGGCGATAAACTTATTGGCGCCCAAGGCAATGACCTCTTCCAACATTGCGGCGGCAAGGGGCGCGCCAACACCGGGATGAAAAATAGCAATATCACGGTGTTGCGCCTGCATCAAAAAAACAGGAAATGCGCCGGTTTCGGTTTTCAGTTTTTTGATGACAGTAAGCTGTTTTTTTTGCAGCCTTTTGTTGAGTTCATTGTTAAAAAAGGTGATTACGCAATGTTCCGGTATTTTAATCGGTTTAATTTGTTCGCGCGGTTCAATTTGGGCGGGAAGATGAGGGTCGAATTCCAAAATCGGATATTCTTTGCGCAGTTCAGCCATTTTTTCTATTCAGAGCCATACTGAATAATGGAGAAAATATCAAATGCTTGCAATTTTTCACGACCCGAAAGAAAGGTTAATTCAATCAGGAAAGCCAGCCCGACAATTTTTCCGCCTATGGCTTGCACCAGTTTTGTGGTTGCGGCGGCAGTTCCGCCAGTTGCCAAAAGATCATCGACAATGAGTACGTTTTCCCCCTGCTCAATGGCGTCTTTGTGAATTTGCAGGCTGTCAAGGCCATATTCGAGTTCATATTCTTCACTCATTGTTTCCGCCGGGAGTTTCCCTGGTTTGCGAACAGGGATAAATCCAACGCCTAATTTGTAGGCCAGAGCGCTGCCGAAAATGAAGCCGCGAGATTCCATTCCGACTATTTTTTCGATTTTTGTATCTTTGTAGTGAGCAGCCATGATGTCGATGGATTGCTGAAAAGCCGAGCCATTTTTTAAAAGCGTGGTGATATCCTTGAAGGCGATCCCTTTTTTGGGGAAGTCGATTACCGTGCGAATCGTTGCGTCGAGTTTATGCATTTTTGCCTCAATTATGAATTCAATATGTTATATCGAAACCTTTGTATGCGCTCGATATGTTTTTTTCTTCTGTGACAACTTCAAGCACTCGTGAGAAAGATGACCCTTTTCGAGCCTTTTCCAAAAGAGTGTCGATGTCTTCCGGTTTGCCTTGCGCGACAAATTCGACATTACCGGAGGGCAGGTTGCGGACATATCCGTTCAGGTTGAGCGACAGCGCGATATTTTGTATAAACCAGCGAAAGCCAACGCCCTGCACTTTTCCTTTTACAAGGACTCGCAGGCAGATTTCTTTTTTCTCATCGTTACTCAATGCTTTTATAAACTTTGGCGATAGCGTCGGCGGCGTTATCGGCAACAATGATCTTGGGATCAAAGCTCCATGTTTTGAGCCCGACCACGGGTTTTTTGAAAATCAGGGCAAAGGATATTTCCGACAGCGTGCCATAGGAGCCTGAAATGGCGATAAGGGCGTCGGCGAAACGCGCAATCAAGACATTTCTTGCGTCGGACATTCCGGTTGGCAGGGCGATGTCAACGTATTGGTTGGCCTGATCAGCGCTTGCGCCGGGTAGAATGCCAATTGTCATTCCACCGGCGCTTTTCGCGCCGCGGCAAGCTGCTTTCATAACACCGGAAAGTCCGCCGCAGATCAGAATTGCATTTTTTATTGCAATCTGGCGTCCTACTTCTTCAGCGAGAGCGTCGATTTCAGGAGTTGAGTTTCCGCCGCCAATCACTGCGATTTTTTTTGGCCGAACCATTACGGGCTAAGTCTGTGCATGAGGCGCGGAAATGGTATGGTTTCACGCACATGCGGCAAGCCGCAGATCCATGCAACAGCTCGCTCGATGCCCATGCCAAAGCCGGAGTGCGGCACGCTGCCGTATTTTCTCAGGTCGAGATACCAGTTAAAGGCTTCCACCGGCAGATCGTGTTGGCGTATTTTTTCTTCAAGGATGGCCAAGTTGTCTTCACGTTGGCCGCCGCCGATAATTTCTCCGTAGCCTTCCGGGGCAAGTACATCGACGCAGAGCGCTTTGCTGGCGTCCTGCGGGTCGTTTTTCATGTAGAAGGCTTTAATTGCCGCAGGGTAGCGATGCACCATCACGGGTTTTTCGAATTTCTCGGAGATGACTGTTTCGTCGCCGCCGCCGAAGTCGCCGCCATATTGAAAGTCAACCTGATTATTTTTGAGAATGTCAACGGCTTCATCATAGCTGATTCTCGGAAATGGCGTTTCGATTTTTTCAAGGGCTTCGACGTTGCGTTCCAGCGCTTGCAATTCGTCGCGCTTGGTGTCGAGAACGCGTTTAACGATATAGGTCAGGAAGTTTTCGGCCAGATCCATATCGCCTTCTAAATCCATGTAGGCGACTTCCGGCTCTATCATCCAGAATTCAGTGAGGTGTCGTCGGGTTTTTGATTTTTCGGCGCGGAATGTCGGGCCAAAGCAATAGACTTTGCCAAAAGCCATGGCGCCCGCTTCCATATAGAGTTGGCCGCTTTGGGTGAGGTATGCTTTTGAGCCAAAGTATTGAGTTTCAAACAGGGTTGTGGTTCCTTCACAGGCGTTTGGTGTGAATACGGGGGCGTCAACAAGTGTGAAGCCGCGACCGTCAAAGAAGTCGCGGCTGGCGCGAATGATTTCATGCCGGATTCTGAGAATTGCGTGTTGACGCGAGGAGCGCAGCCAGATGTGACGATGATCCATCAGAAATGTTGTACCGTGTTCTTTGGGCGTAATCGGGTATTCTTCGGCAAGGTGCAATATTTCAAATGCAGAGACCTGAAGTTCAAAGCCGCCGGCTGAGCGTTTGTCTTCGCTGACTGTTCCGGTTACGATAATGGCGGATTCTTGTGTTACTTCCTGGCAGGCCTGGAAGGTTTCTTCGCTTACGTTGCCTTTAAATATGACTGATTGCATGGCTCCGGTTCCGTCACGCACGAGTAAAAACCAGAGTTTTCCACTGGAGCGTTTGTTGTAGAGCCAACCTTGCAAGGTCACTTCCTGACCGTTGTGCTTGTGCACTTCCGAGATGTAGACTTTTTCTGCCATGAATGGTAAATCCTTTTTTGTATAGTTTGTTTGTGTTTAAATAGTTAGCGGAACACGACCCCGCAGGCTAGCCGCAGTTGCGGCGACTCTTGATGATGCGCGCAGCGCTACCTGTTGAGGAGGCGTGTGAAGCCCGCGCAGTACACCGCAGTTGAGATCTTCCTTATTATTTTATCGTTTCGTGTCGAAACAAGGAGTACGGAGCGACCCTGCTTAGGGTGAGTCCAATTCTTATTCCCAAATTTCTACTTTTGCTTCTCTTGTCATGAGGTCAAAGACTGCTTGTTTGGCGTTTTTATTGTCAAAAAGAACTTGGTATGCCTGATGAATTATCGGCACTTCAACTTCATGTTTTTCAGATAGTTGCAGTGCTGCTTTGGTTGTGCGCACGCCTTCGGCAACCATGGTCATTTTGGAAAGAGCCTGATCAAGAGTAAGTCCTTGGCCGATTAGTTCGCCCAATCGTCGGTTGCGGCTATATTTGCTCATGCATGTGACGATGAGGTCGCCCATGCCGGTGAGTCCGGCAAAGGTTGATTGTTCTGCGCCAAGTTTGACGCCAAGGCGTGTAATTTCGGCTAATCCTCGGGTTATGAGGGCGGCTTTGGTATTGTCTCCGGCGCCAACGCCATCGATTATTCCTGCGGCCACGGCCACAACATTTTTGAGGGCGCCGCCAAGTTCCACGCCGCAGACATCGTGGTGTTTGTAGACGCGAAAGTTATCAGTCATGAATGCTTCCTGTACCCAGGTGGCTGTTTTTTCGCTTGTGGAGGCGCTGACTACGAGGGTTGGAATGCCGTTGCTGACTTCTTCGGCGTGGCTGGGGCCGGCGAGTATGGTAATTTGGTCTGGTTGAAAGAAGTGCGAAAGGATTTGGCTGACCCGCATTAGGGTTTGACCCTCAATGCCTTTTGCGGCGCTGATGAGAATTGTGGAGTCGGACAGTTTTGGGAATTTTTCGACGATTGCTCTGACACCATGCGATGGAACGGCAATGAGGATGGCGTGTTTGTCAGAGACAGCTTCCTGGAGATTGTCGGTGAAAGTGATATTGGAGCCGATGACAGCGCCGGGAAGATATTTTTCGTTGACGCGGTCGCGTTTGAGTGTTGCAATGAACTCTGCATTGCGATCCCACATGGCGACGTTGTGTTTGTTTGTGTTGAGTACTGTCGCGAGGGCTGTGCCCCAACTGCCACAACCAAGAACTGCAAAATCGGCCAAATCTAACTCCTCTGCTTTTTATTTGACTGAGCCGATAACCCAGCTTGAAACATCATGCGTCTGACAGACTTGCTGAACTTGATCAACGTGTTTTTGGTCGACTACAATAATGATTCCGATGCCGAGGTTAAAGACTTCTCTCATTTCTTCCTCGGCGATGTTGCCGAGTTGCGCGATGATGTCAAAGATGGGCGGCCATTGCCAGGCTTTCCAGTCGATTTTCAGTGACATTGTTTCGGGTGTGAGACGCTTAGTGTTTCCTACAATACCGCCGCCGGTGATATGAGAGATGCCGTGAATGTATGGCTGCGCTCTTAAATCTCGTATGATTGACAGGTAGCATTTGTGTACGCGGAGCAGTTCTTGTCCGAGCAGGCTGTCTGTTTCGGCCATGTATCTGTCAGGCGAATAATTGTTGTCTTCGAAAAAGATTTTACGAACGAGCGAGTATCCGTTTGTGTGGACGCCGTTTGATTGAAGGCCGACCAGGATATCTCCTTTGGCGATTTTCTGACCGTCGATGATTTCTTTTTTGTTGACGACGCCGGTGATGGCGCCGGCGAGATCAAAGCTGCTTTTTTGATAAACGCCGGGCATTTCAGCGGTTTCTCCTCCGACCAAGGCTATTTCAGAGGTTTTGCAGGCGAGCGCTATCCCTTTGATAATGTCGTGGACGAGATCTGGTTGCAGGCGATCCGTTGCAATGTAGTCTGCGAAAAATAGTGGGTCGGCGCCGCAAACAGCGATGTCGTTTACGCAGTGATTCACCAAGTCTTGGCCGATTGTATGGTAGAGACCCATCATTTCAGCAAGTTTTACTTTTGTGCCGACACCGTCAATGCTAGATACGAGCACGGGTTCGGTGTATTTGTTGAGGTCAAGTTGATAGAAACTGGAAAAGAGGCCAATTCCGTGTAAAACCTGGCTGCTATGTGTTGATCGCGCCAGATCTTTGATGCGTTTGGTTACTTGTTCGCCAGCGTCAATATTTACGCCGGCTTCTGTATAGGATTTATTTGACATGCTCTTCTTTTAGTTGGCTCTGATAAATAGTCCTGACTTTTGTAAAAAAAGAGAGTGATTGCGATGTTAAATAATCCGGATATGTCCATGGATTGCCAATAAACTTTGCCGCTCGATATTGCAGTTGAATATCTCCAAACACGCCTTTGCCGATGTAAATTCTGTGCGAAAAATTTTTCGATGAGGCCACAACAAGTTTGGAAAGTTCCAGGTATGCAGGATCGATGTTTACGGTTCGGTTCCCTCCTGTTAGCGAGTTTCCCTCAATTTCTGTTGCTTTAATTTTCATTTGAGCTAAATATTCAGGTTCGTTAATTACCTTAAAGGAGTAAAATTCTTTACTCAAACCACTCCCCATTTCTTTTTCATAATAGTTTGTGTGGTTAAAGGGAAAAACGCCCGACTGTGAATCTACAATGCCGAAATCAGTTTTAAATTCGTTTAAGACTGTAGTCGCCATTTTTTCCTGATTACTGGTAATCGCCAGCAAAAATTTGACCGGCTCAGGTGTTTTAAGTTTATAATCCTTCGAGGCGTCCAAGAATTGATAACTCAATAAAAATTATAAGACTGACCAAAAAATGTACAAAAATAGACAAATATATGCTATCGCTTTTTTTGACGAGATAGCCTAGCGCTATTCCGTATACGCTTCCAAGTAGAAAGCCGGGAAGGCCATTTGTTACCGGCAGGACAAATGACATTGCGCCATAAAAAACACCCTGACTCACGATTCCCGCCCAATCTCCACCGATTTCTGTGGCTCGTTGTAAGAGAAAGCTGCGAAATATTATTTCTTCCATGATGGCCACGTAGCAGGCGAACCCGACGCCGATAATGATCAAGGTGTCAATAGGCCACATGAGGGGGACAGGATTGTCAGCGTGGTTATATTGCAGGTAAACCAGTATGCCAAACAGGCATGCGAACAGAACGGCCATTATTTGGGCAAGTCGCAGGTAGTCTTTCAACTTGCCAGGGCCAAAGTATAAATTGCCCCACTCCGGCCCTTCGTAGAAGACAAGAACCATCATCGCGGTCAATATTAGAATTAGCGATTCGGGGTAATGTATGCCAAGCTCTTCGATTAACGTATTCGTTAGCAGAAAGGCGCCAAGCATGAAGAGGTATTTTCCGAGAGCCTTGTATTTCGTCGAGAGTCTTGTTGCAAGGGCGGCAACGATCAAAACGGCCAACATCCAAATTCTGCCGCTGGAAAGGATAAAGTAACCGCACCCACAGACAATGCCTGCTAAGCCTGTTATTATTTTTTTGTTCATTTTTCTTTGCGGGTTTTAGAACAGCAGGTTCATGTTGGAGGGTTATAGTGCCGGGGGAGGGACTCGAACCCTCACAGACCGAAGCCTACTGGATTTTGAGTCCAGCGCGTCTACCAATTTCACCACCCCGGCAAAATTGCAAGATTGAAATATAAAAATTAAGGCTTAAAAAGCAATTGTTTATTTATGAGGCGAGCGCGGCGGATTGCCTCATAAATAATGTTACCGAGGCCAGTTGGCCCTTAAGTTTGGCGTTTTGCTCATTTCAAAGCTATCGAGGCTTTTTAGAGCTGGGAATTGTGCTTTAGTAATTCGGCGCCTGATGCGTTTCGTTGTCCGCTCCTGAACTTCAAGGGTCGTGAGCATTCTCAGGCTCAGAAAAGCCAAATAACTGCCGCCGACACTTTGTATATCCTCATTATTCTATTTCACTTCACACTTGTTTTAATATTCAATTGTCATTATTCTTCAAAATGAAGAATAATGACAAATTAAATTTGCAATATCCGGTGGAACTGATAGAGAAATGCATTGATCTGTTGAATAATTTTGCAGAAAACAGTGAAATGCTCACGGAACTTTCGGCGGAGCAAAGAATTGCTCTGCTGACTGCGGCTGGAAAATTGTCCCGGCCAGATCGTGATGAGCTGATGAAGCGTCGACGCAATGTCAAAAAAATACGTCGGCGTCAGGACTCCGAGGGCGACCGACAGGCGCGCGCTTCTACGGGAATACGCGCGGCTCGAACGGAGTCGATTTTTAAGGCTCCGAAGCAGATAGTTGGCGAGACTCATCAGCCACAAGCAAAAGTTTTAAGTTCTCCACGCAATTGCTATGTGTGCAAGACACCATTTACAACGCTTCATTTTTTTTACGACTCAATGTGCAAGGAATGCGGCGACTTTAATTATGCAAAGCGGTTTCAGACTGCGCCTCTTGATGGACAGGTTGCCTTGATTACCGGTTCGAGGCTAAAGATTGGTTATCGCGCGGCATTGATGATGATGCGCGCGGGCGCGACTGTTATTGCAACAACCCGATTCCCGGTTGACTCAGCTCATCGTTATGCTGCGGAGGATGATTTTGCCGAATGGGGAGATCGTCTGCATATTTACGGGCTGGATTTACGCCATACACCAAGCGTTGAAATCTTCGCGCGTTTTATTGAGCAAACATATCAGCGGCTGGATTTGCTGATCAATAACGCCGCACAAACCGTCAGAAGGCCTTCCGGATTTTATGGACATTTGATGGAGAGAGAAAATGCGGTTTTTGCAACGTTGCCCGAACAGGTTCAATCATTGCTTCGAAAACATGAATCTTGTAAAGAACAATTAGTTCTGTTAAGCGGTGAAAAGTCTAAAAATGATAAAAATCTTCCGGTTATATGGAACACCTCCGGGCCTGGCGTCGGAATAAGAGCCTCCGCGCAACTTTCGCAGATTCCATACCGGTTTGACAGTTCACTCGATCCGGATAGCGCCTTCCCGCAAGGTGAGCTGGACGCTGATTTACAGCAGATAGATTTACGTAAAATCAATAGCTGGCGTCTCCGGATTGGCGAGATCGACACGCCGGAAATGCTTGAAGTGCAGTTGGTTAACGCGGTTGCGCCATTTGTGCTATGCAATCGCTTGTCCACAATGATGCGTCGAGATTATACCGGAACGAAACATATTGTAAATGTGACGGCCATGGAAGGTAAATTCCACCGTTTTAGAAAAGCGGATCGACATCCTCACACCAATATGGCAAAAGCGGCGCTCAATATGTTGACTCATACCTCAGCCAGCGATTTGGCCAGGGATGGAATTTACATGAATGCGGTTGACACGGGTTGGGTTACAGATGAGGATCCTGCTGATTTAGCCAGTTTCAAGCAAGAAACACATGACTTTCAGCCACAACTCGATATCGTTGATGGTGCCGCGCGAATCTGCGATCCATTTTTTGATGGTATTTTAACCGGCCAACATTGGTGCGGGAAATTTTTGAAGGACTATAAGCCGATAGATTGGTAGCGAATTAGATTTCCACAACTTGATGGTCAAAATGCGAAATATCAGTGGCTTCATAGAGTTTGTCGATCAAGCCAAATCCATACTTAAATAGATACGGCGTTATATTTAGCTGACGCTCCTGAAAGTTGCCGTTCGGGTAAAGGTTGTCGGCTCCTTTTTGCAGTTGCAAGCGCATGACTTCATTGTTTTTTTTGAATGCCTGCAAGATTTTCTTTTCCATTCCATCAATTTGATTCCTGAGCCTGCCGCGTGTGTTTGTGATAAAATCGACCAACGTCGGCTCAATTTCCACCACCATTTTTTCCAAACTTTGAAGTTCCTTGTCAAGGGAAAGCGCTGTGTCGGCTATTTTGGTTTGCAGGTGATCGGGCATTTGTTTTCGGGCGATTTCATTGATTAGCAAATCAATATTTTGCCAAAAATCAGGCGCTGCAAGTTTATAATTGTTAAGCGTTTTTTTAATTTTTCCTTCGAGCAGCGTCAGGCTTTTACGCGGATAAATGATTGGCATCGGCAGATTAAATTTTTCGTAAATCCCTTTCATCTGGGCATAGTAAGCGATTTCCGCAGGGCCGGCGATATAGGCGACTGTGGGAAGAAGCGCATCCTGATAAAGCGGTCTCAATAAAACGTTGGGGCTAAAATAGTGCGGTTTGGCGGCGGCGACTTCGAGTAGCTGCGTTGCTGTCATCGGCGCAGCTTTTCCTTTAATTAAAATTTCTTTCTCCCTGAACTGAATGGAATGTCGTTCATCCTCTGCATAAAAAAGATTGGAAAAATTCTCTTTTACGGAAACCTGGGTGTGATAGCCCCTGTCTTGTAAAATCTGTGATGTTTGCGCTGCTGCGTGAGATGAGGACGAAGAGCCGCTAATTTCCTGAAGGAAAATATCTGTTGCCAATGCCTTGATGCGCGGCTCGCTTGCATCGATAATAATTAGGCCAAATGACTTGAAAAGCGTCATCATCCATTTGCCGAAAGCATGTGAAAAGCTCGTTCCGGGTTGATAGGCTGTGGTCAGCGCCGCCAGAACGTCGTCTTTAAAATCAGAGGGATGAGTGTTTTCAGAAAGGGCTGACAAGGCTTTTTCAATGGCCTCAGTAAGGATGATTTTTGATACAGGGAGTTTGTTTTCTATGATCGGACTTTCATAAGAAATTTTGTATGGCTGGTTGGCTTTGTCGTTGATTGCGACATGAGCGACTTCGGCGAAATCATGATCATCAGAAGCCAGCCAGAAAACCGGGACAAACGAGGCGCCGTGATTCCTGTTTAAAGATGCGGCAAGCTTGAGGGCGGTCAGGGTTTTATAAATGGTAAACAGCGGCCCGCCGAACAAGCCGGTTTGTTGTCCGGTAACCACAGCGCAGGCTTGATTGTTTGCAAGCAAATCAATTTTTTCCAGCGTTTGGGCGCCGCAGTCGAAGAACTGATTTTGTTCGCGAAGAATTGGCGCTAATTCAGTAAGCGGCAACTGGTGTTTTGCCACAGACTTTGCGGTTTCGGCGAAGGTTTGCGGAGCGCGATAATCACCGTTAAAAAAATCTGCGACTTTACTGAAATTTTCAAAATAGTCGATAATGAGCCGGCTTGCGCCCGGAATCTGTTGAAAAGGGATATTCATTATATTGCCTTTTTCCCGAGCAAAATTAGGCGCGGACTTTCTTCGGTAAACTCCTGACCATCAAAATCACCATAACTGGCGCTTAAGTTCAAATTGGCCTGATGCAGGAGATTAATAATTTCATCAAAAGAATAAAGGCGAACAGATTCAAAATATTCCCGCTTTTTTGCGCCTTCATGAAGGGTTATTTTTTTTTCAATGCGTTTTGTGCGTTCGACATAACTGCGTTCCTGGGTGATAGTAATGCCGTTTACCTGTTTTTCATCATAAGGGATGAGCTGGTTTAGCAGGTAGGTTTTGTTCATATAGTCTTGCATGAATTTTCCGCCTGTTTTGAGCGCGCCGTGGATATTTTGAAAAGTCCTGAGGTTTTCTTTATCGCTTTCAAAATAGCCGAAGGTGGTGAAGAAGCTGACAACTGCGTCAAAGGCTTGAGCAAATGGCAAATGGCGCATGTCTCCCTGGACAAATCGAGCGCAGAATTGCCGTTTGCTGTTTTGCTTGGCTTCTGTGAGCAAGACGTTCGACAAATCAAAACCAGCAACGAAATGACCGCGTGAAGTGAGTTGCAACGCATGACGACCATTGCCGCAACCTAAATCCAGAATACGGTCGCCAATACTCAGGGGGAGGACGTTTTCGACAAAATTAGCCTGGAATCGAGCTTCTTCTTCGTTCCGGTGAGGGTAGACTTTTAGGTAATCTTGACCAAACCATTCCTTGTACCAGCCATCATTGTTTTCATTTTCTGTCATGGGCGACAATTTAACAAAAAGGCCGGGAAGTCCAATTTATTATTTCAGGGTTGATTGCTGCTCATTAACCGCGCGCGTAGGTTTTGCGCTTTTGCCGCCGTTGCAATTAAGCAACGATTTGGCGCGGAAGATCTTCTCAGGGAATGAAGTTTAATTATTCCGGCAGGCCGTTTTGGATAAGATATGCGATTCGCAGCAGATGGAGCTGTTCGTAATTTATTTTTTTCTCAAATGCATCAAAGACGGGGCGCAGAGCTTTGGTTCCCAGATTTTCAAATTCGTTGAAAACTGTTTGTTGAATATCTGCGCCCAAGGCAGCTTCCTCAATCAAAGAGGGGACTCGTTCAATGGAGATGGGGTTGCCTTCAACGAGAAAAGTCATAAGATATGTGAAGATGGTGTTTGGCGAAATACCAAAGTTGGTTTTTAATTCGGCAATTGATTTGCCCGCCTGAAAAGCTTCGCCTACTTCAATATAACGCCGTCTGCCGGTTTTGCGCCTTGCTCTTGGCGGCGGTTTTGCGTCGCGTTCGATTTCCTGGATCCCTTTGCGGGCGCAATAGCCTCGAATGTCGCTAAGAAAACGGTTCCCGAAACGCTCAAGTTTGGCTTGCCCAACCCCTTGAATTGCCAGCATTGAGTCTTCAGATTGCGGGAAAAATGTGGCCATCTCTATCAACGAACGATCGGGAAACACCACATAGGGCGGCACGCGTTCCTTGTCGGCTAACTGCTTGCGCCGCTTTTTTAGATATTGCAATAACTCAACATCATAGCGGAGGTTTTCTTCGACAAATTGCAACGTTGGCGTTTCTTCTTCCAGCAGACCAAGCACTTTTTCCCCATTCCATAAAACCTCTTTTGCCCGACCGCTAATCTTTAAGCTTCCGTAGTTGTCATCTTTTTGCACCAGGCCTTGTTGAATAAATTGCCTGGACAAGTGCAACCATTGCTTCTTGCTATAATTTTTGCCGATTCCGTAAGTGGATAAATTTTGATGCTCAAATTTGAGGATTTTTTGCGACTCCGAACCCCGCAGCACATCGATAATATAATTTGTGCCAAACAGCTCGTTTGTTCGTTTTACACAAGAGAGAAACATTTGCGCGGGCGTTGTGATGTCGGTCAGATCGCGGTCTCCGGCCAAACAGTTGTCGCACATGCCGCAGTTTGAGATTTCATACGTTTCACCAAAATAGTCGAGCAATAATTTGCGCCTGCACAGATATGATTCTGCATAGTCTGTCATGGCGTTGAGGTGGTTATAAGCGATCTGTCGCTCCGCTTCTTCTTTCTGATTGATGAAGTATTGTATTTTTGCTTTGTCACCGTAGCTGAACAAAAGCAGGCATTCTGCGCGCAAGCCATCGCGTCCGGCGCGTCCCATTTCCTGATAATAACCCTCGATATTTTTGGGCAGATCATAGTGAACGACAAACCGTACATTGGGTTTGTTTATGCCCATGCCAAAAGCTATGGTCGCCACAATAATTTGAACATCATCGCGAATGAACAGCTCCTGGTTGCGCTGCCGCTCTTCCGAAGTTAAGCCTGCGTGATAAGGTTTTACCGAGTAACCCATGGTTGCAAGATCCTCAGCAAGTTCATCAACCTGTCTCCGGGACAGACAATAAATAATGCCTGATTTTTCCGGATATTCCCGCAGGAACCTGATTACCTGTCCCGTGGCGTCAGCCTTTGCCTGAACGCGGAGGAAAAGGTTAGTTCGATTGAAGCTGGCAATAAATTTGTCAGATTCTTCGAATTGCAGGCTGTTGGCGATGTCGTCTTGCACGCGAGGTGTGGCAGTGGCGGTTAACGCGACAGTCACGATTTGGGGGAAGCGGCTGCGCGCTGCGACAATTTGCCTGTATTCAGGCCGAAAGTCATGTCCCCATTCTGAAATGCAATGCGCTTCGTCAATCGTCAGGCAATCGATTGCAATGGAGGCCAGTAATTCCTCTGTTCTTGGCATTAGCAAGGTTTCCGGAGCCAGATATAATAAGCGCGCCTTGCCTGTTCTGACCAGTTTTGTGTTATGTCGATATTCTTCTTGCGAAAGCGAGCTGTTGAGAAAAACCGCTGTAACGCCCGCTGCGCGTAGTTGTTCCACTTGATCCTTCATCAAAGAGATCAGCGGTGAGACGACGATTGTAAGACCTTTAAAGATCAAGGCGGGAATCTGATAGCATATAGATTTTCCGCCGCCGGTTGGCATGATGACAAGTGAATCTTTGCGCGCAAGAATGTTCTCGATAACTTCAGCCTGCAAAGGTCGGAATTCCGAATATCCAAATACGTCTTTTAGTATTTTTGCTGCCTGGCTCATGGTATATAAATTAAAGTTTATGGTTTAGATGCGGATAAATTTTCAATCCTTGCCGAGAAAATGCACAATGGTAATATAGAAGACCTTGAATTTATAATAAAGTGGAATTTCAAGGCTATGAATATTTTGCGCTGAAGCAACTGAATTATTAAGTTGAAGATTTTCTGATTGTTTTTTGGCGAGATGCGCTTCGTCAAGCTGTTCTGCGCTTTGCAGTCCGTTTTTTGGTGTTTTATTTTCCCTCATCAGGGCGATGATTTAACAGGGATTATCTAAATGCGCAGAGCCTTTATTTCACCCAAACGGGGTTTGTAAAACAACGGAATTCTTGTTCCGCTTGTATTGATGTTGTTTCGGCGCGGAAGTAACCTTGTGAGCCAGTCGCTTTGAAAGCAAAGGTCTTCCTGAAAGCATGGCCGTTATCTATCAAAACCGACTCGACGATGCTTTCTTTTTGGCTTTTCAGGTCGCCATAGAACAAAACCGTTTTGTGTAGTTGGCCAAAATCATCTGTGCTTTTGCAATCAAGATGAACTTTGAATTGATCGCCGGAAATCGTTTCGCCGATTTGGGCGACGGCGCCTGTTTGGTTTTCAATTTTCAAGGTCATAAAAGGACCGTCGGTTACGATCATAGCTCCGCGCTTGACAGCCCGCATCAAATTGTCAACTGTCAACGGCTCATTGAGCAAGACAGCGGTTTTTACTTTGCCGAACAAGTGGTCGTGATGCTCGCGCATTGTCCAAAACGGGAAGCTAATTTGTCGATATCGATTAAAGTTGCCGTGCGCGTCATTGCCGCCGATAATCAAGGTTCGTCTTCCTGCAAGGAGCAATCTTTTCCAAACATGAACTGTATCATCAAGGCCACTTTTACAGCCGTTCCAAATTTGCAGGCCGTGCAATCCGTCGTGCAAAAAATCTTCATACTTCCAACTGCCGCGCCTGACCAGTAATTTTTCCAAAAAGGAAGGTTGCGTAGTCGGATGCGCGGCAAACGAAACTGAGTTTGAGTTGCAGTTTTGCAACGTGTTGGCTATGGAGCGTGTTGGTTTGTTGCGAAGCCATTTTTCAGCGCCATCTCCTTCTCCTGGCAGAAATTCAGGATTGTTGAGCGCCAGAAAATGTACATTTTTGTTCTCTTTGTTGCCGACTGAAACTTCTTCGCCTGGAACAATTATGAAGTCATTTGTTTCGGAATTCAGGTTTTCGATCTCATCCCATAATGATGTCCATTTACTCAATTCCGGGTCTTTTTGCAGATAATTGTCGTGTAGATCATCAAGGTCATAAGAGTGATCAGTGGCGCAAAAAAAGTTCAAGCCAATGGCGCGAGCCACTTTTCGCGTTGCAGCCAGCGGCGCCCCGAATTCCACCTGATCGTTTGTGTAGTTTGAATGGTAATGTAGATCTCCGTAAAGCCAGCCAGTCGTTTTTGGTAATTTCTCTTTGGCCAAGTGTACAACGAAAGGTTTGCCGCTGCTGTGTTTGTAGTTGTCGTTGCGAAATACGACTTTTTTACCGTCTAAAACACAAAAAATATCGGCGGAAACTTCAAGTCGTCCCGGCTTGAAATCTTGCGTTGCAACGTATATGGTTTGAAACCATAACGGCTTCGTTATCAGCCCAGAGTTGATTTCGAAAATGGATGTTTTTATTTGATCATTTTGTCTAATTTTGACTTCTACTCGCGTCGCCTCGATTGGAAATGGATCGGAGTCTTTTATTAACAATACAACCGGAAGTTCGGTTTCCGGTTCCAGACGATGCGGCATATCCACAATAACTTCCGGCGCCTTCTGCCACAACCTGCTGTATACACCTTTGATTTTGTAGTGGATTTCTGCGTAGCTCAGAAACAAAGTTCCCGCGCCGACAAACAAAAGGGAATCAATCCCATCAATGGAGAGCATTTAAAGTTCGGTAATTCGCCGAAGTTTGAAATTGAACTTCCAGCGATAAGTGGTGTCTTTCCAACGCACTTTTGTGGGGAATAGCAGAACAGGTGAAAAGATCAATGTGTAGAAAAAATAGAAAATTTCCCAAAGCGGAAAGTATTTTAATAAGTCATGTCGGTTGACCAGTCCGGTTGTTTTGTGCAGCAGAACGAAATCCGCCAGGGATAATATAGTTGCGGCTGAAAGCCCTACTGTCAGATGCTCTCCTGACAATAAATTGATAAAAACCAGCAGATGCGCAAGCCAGGCAATAGCCATAAGCGCTTTCCCATACCAACCGACTTCCTTGCCGCCGGCCGACCATCTCTTCCTTTGATGATAGAATGCCAACAGGTTTGGCGTCGGGTAGCTGTAGATCAGCATGTCACGGTCAATCGGATAGCGCACATTCCATTTGGTGTGCTTTATAAGTGTTTTCATCAGCGCGAAATCTTCAATGATAGTGAAGCCGATTTTGCGGTATCCTCCCACCTCATCATAAGCTTTTTTGCGAAAAGAGAAGTTGTTGCCAAGCACACTCAGTGGTTTGCCATAACCAATGGCGCCTGTTCCAATTGATAAAAGGTACGCCCAGTCCAGTGATTGAATCTTGCCAAACCAGCCTGTTTTATCGCCTTTTTGGTCAAGAAGTGTAAAGCCACCGACCAGACCGACATCTTCTGTATAATAAGCGGCGTGCGCTTTGGCCCATGTCGCTGGCGCCTGGCAGTCTCCGTCGGTAATCAGCATCAGCTCTCCAGTTGCTGATTCAATGCCTTGCGCAATGGCATTTGCCTTACCTGATAAACCGGGAATAGCGTCGGTAATTTGCACTGCAAGAATGTTGGCATGTTCTTTTTGCGCGCGTTCAATAATGGCGCCAGTGTCATCGCTTGAGCGATCATTGATTAAGACGATCTGTAGTTTTTGTTTAGGATAATCAAGCTTGAGTAGTGAATTTAAACAAGCATTTAGGTTGTGAGCCTCATTGCGCAAAGCGACGAGTATGGAGATGCCGGGCAGGTTCGCTGTTTTTGAGTATTTTAGTCTGCGAACACCGCGAAAAATGACAATCGTTTGAAAAAGATATAAAATAATCGTGATTGATAGAAACGAGAAGAATACGACTTGCACAAAGCGTCCGTTCTTTTTATATAGTCACAGAAGTGACTCACTATAAAGATATTGTGCCTAAGTAGCAATATCTTTTTGCGGACTTCTCATTGCTGACTGCGTGAGATTTATTCAGTCGGCGGCTTGATTTCCGGTCATTCTTACGTGGTGGAATTTTTAACAACGCAGCGATAACATGCTACAAAAAACGGTTACAGCGATACTGCTTGCGGCGGGCTCTTCTTCGCGCATGAAAAATGGCAGGAAGCTGTTGCTTGAAATAAACGGAAAAACATTGCTTCAGCACAGCGCTGAAAATCTAGTCGATTGCGCAGCCGATAAGGTTGTGGTTATCGCAGGCTCATTTTTTGATGAATACAAGAAGCGATTGACTGGTTGTCATTTGGAAGTAATCAGGAATCAGAATTGGCGAGAAGGGATGGCTGGCTCCATTCGCGTCGGCGTTGAATTTGCCGCCGAAAACAGCCATGCTGTGTTGCTCTGTTTGGCTGACCAAATGTTTGTTTCAGCAAATTTGCTCGACTCATTCATCGAACAATTTCGGCAACGGGACAAAATCATCGCCGGGATCCGGGAAGGTAAATATCGCAATCCCGCTCTTTTTCCTGAAAAATATTTTGATGACTTGTTGAGGCTGCAAGGGGATAAGGGTGCGCAACTTTTGTTAAGAAAATTCTCGCGTGAGATGATTGCCTTGCCTCTTACCGAAAAAGAAGTTTTTGATGTTGACACGGTGGAAGATTATAATCGACTGCTTAAACTTCAAAAAAAATAAATCCGATACGCGCCCTTCCAAAGACATTCTTGTTATTCAGAGCTAAATTTTTATTTTGGTGAATATTGAACATCAAGTTCAATTTAATTTCCAAAATGTAAAGACGCCAAATACGGATAGAAAATAGTAGTCGATGAAGCTTGAATCCCGTGTATTTTTCCTTGTAAATCTTTTCAATGAACCAAGCTTATGGATAGCGTCAGAAACTATCAGGAGCGCAGTCGTTTTGAGGAGATTAGTAAATGACGCTGAAATTTCCGCCAGTTGAAACTGCCGACCCTGAAAGCGGCCTGCTTGCCTATGGCGGAAACCTTGAAGTCACATCGCTTGAATCGGCATATCGAAGCGGAATTTTTCCATGGCCAACCCATGAGCGCGCCCCTATACTTTGGTTTGCCCCCCTGGAAAGAACCATTCTCGATTTTGACCGCTTGCACATTCCGCGCAGGTTGAAACGAGATCTGAGAAAGGTGAAATTTCGTTTCAAAGTAAATCAGAATTTTGCCGCTGTTATAAGGGCTTGCGCAAAAAGTAAAAACCGAAAAAATCAGCACGGCACCTGGATAACAACGGACATGATTTCAGCCTATATACGTTTTCATGAAGCCGGTTTTGCCTATAGTTTTGAAACATACACTGAAAATAATGTGCTGGTCGGCGGCATGTATGGCGTTTTGATTGAAAAGTACTTTGCCGGCGAAAGTATGTTTTTTACACAGTCTAATGCGTCTAAATTTGCCCTGCTTAACGCAATGGCGTATTTGAGGAATCTGCGGTTGACCTGGATAGATTTACAAATGATGACGCCTTTAGTGAGCATGTTGGGCGCGGTGCAAGTCAATAGAGTTGACTTTATGCATCGTTTGCAGGAAGCGCTCCGGAGTTAGTTTTATTTGTTTTTTGAGGTGAAGTCTTGTGTTTGAGTGTATCATACACAACTATAACTTCTTAATCTATTCTATGGAGGAAATAAAAATGGAAAAAATTGGAATTTTGTTGACGTTTCTTTGCACGGTTTCATTCTCTTGTTATCATGCAACCATTGAAACAGGTTTGGAACCTTCAGGTAAGGTCGTAGAACATGCATGGGCGCTTGGTTTTGTTTTTGGTTTGGTGCCGCCACCAACGGTTAATGCGGCGGCAGATTGCAAAAATGGTGTCGCTAAGGTGGAGACACAACTTAGCTTTTTGAATCAGCTTGTCTCTAGCCTGAGCGGTGGGATTATCACACCGATGCACATCACGGTGACCTGCGCTCAAGCCTCTTCTTTTGTTCCTCAAGATGTGCAGGAAGATCTCTTAATTGCGCATGGCTCTAGCGAAAAAGAAGTTGTCGCTTCATTTGAGCAGGCCGCACAATTGGCTGTTCAAAAAGAAGAGCCTGTTTATGTTCGATTTGAATAAAAAATGATTGTATTCGATTTCTCAAATCCCGCTGTGTTCATACTGCGGGATTTTTTTTGTTTGGTCATGTAATATTTAGCCTGAAAGTGTTCCCACAAAAAACTTCAAAATTCATTTTCACAGCTAGCGCGATATTGAAGTCAATGAAGGCATTTATTTTGAGGTTGTGTTGTCGCCTCCTTTCTTATTTAACCGCTTTGTTCTTCGAATTAAATAGACTCTATATGGCAACTATATAGCTGTTGCTTCCTTTGCGAGAATTTATATATTGTGTTTTCTTTAGAACTAATTGCTACAACCCACAACAAAATGTATTGGAGGATTTTATGCCATACGAATGGAAATTCAATCCGCGCCCTTATTCAGATGATGAGGCGAAGGAGTTGCTTAAAGAGGTTATTTCTACCGAAACCTCTGATTGGCATTATAACACGCATCATAAAGGCTATGTGACCTTTCTTAACAAATTAGAGTCTGGCCTAACCGGAGCTGACGCTGGAGCCGCCAATGGAAACTGGAGCGATTTTGGTGAAATGAAGCGTCGATTTACCTGGAATCACGCCGGCGCTTTGCTGCACGATGTCTATTGGGAAGTTATGGGCGGAGATGGAAATGCCGCCGCCGATCTTGATGTCAGAAGCGCTATTGAAAGAGATTTCGGCTCTTTTGATAACTGGAAAGCTGATTTCAAGGCGACAGCCTTTGCTGCCAAATTGAGCGGATGGGGATTGTTGGTTTACGATAGTCTTTATTCACAACGTCTGATCAATGTTCTGGTTGATGAACATCAATATGGCGCGATATGGGGTGGAATCCCGCTGATTTCCTGCGATGTTTTTGAACATGCTTATTATCACAAAGACGGTCCCGGACGCGCAAAATATATCGACAACTTCCTAAGCAATTTGCACTGGGGACGAATCAACGCAAGATATAATAAATTTGTAAAATAACACGTCTCCTGTCGGGGGAATATATCTTTTTGAATTCCCGAATAAGTAAAAAAACCGGATAACTTTTTTGGTTTTAAAGCTTTTGCCGAAGCATGAATTTGGCAAAAGCTTTTTTTATTGGCGGGGGTTATAAATTGACTGAAAGACCAACTCGAAGGCGACGACCGCTGTCTGCATTGATCGCATCGTAAAGGCCGTAAGCCGAGCCTCCTTTTGTCGATGTTATTTCATTGGCCTTGTTGTCTTGATCCAAGAGGTTCCGAATTTCGATAAATGGCGTCGCAGACCCGCCGAGGATACGGGTTTTCTTAAAACGGATGCGCAGATCGACCAGGTTGCGCCAAGACATACGTTGATCGTTAAGGGAACTACTCTTCTCTGTTGTGATTGGCAACGGACTTTGCAGCATGTAGAGCAGATTCAAATGCAGCTTGCCAACTTCATAGTCTGCATTCAAAATGAATGAGTGACGTTGATCCCAACTCAAGGGGTAAAATTTACCTGACTCGATCAGGGATGAATCTGTTATTGAGTTGATGTATGATTCTTCACCGGAAGAACTTGTGCCCATGGCCTTCATATACGTATAACTCACGCGTGTTGAAAACGTCCGATTTATTTTTTTCTGAAAAGTAAACTCGTATCCAAAAACTGTGGCCTTCCCTGTGCTAACATATTGTGAGAATGGAGAGTCCGGGCTGCCAGTGTTCCCCTCAAGAAATGTTTGCGTGTCAATTAGATTCGAATAACGTTTATGAAAGCCGCTGAATACCAAAAGCAGATCGTCGCCCAATAGTTTTTTGTAGCTAAACTCGCTGGAGGTGGTTTTGGTGGGCTCTAAAAACGGGTTGCCGCTGGGCAGTAAATTGAAATTTTGAGCATAAAACGAATTTGTATAATAGTAGAAAAGCGGCGGCATGTTGTAAAACCAGCCGTAATTCAGGTGTAGACGTTCATTCTCTGATAGCGGTAATGACAAGCCAATTCTTGGTGAAGCAGGCTGTAAACGTTTGGAGTTCACAGTACGGTTTTGTTGGCCAACTGCGCTGTCTGAGATAGACTCGACAAATTCTACATTAGGTGAAAATCGATCAAAGCGCACACCTAAGTCTGCGGTGATTTCTCCCAGAGATAATTTGTTCTGGAAGTAAAAGGCAAGCGATGTCGGCGTGTTGGCAAAATTGTCTTCGACCTTATTGAAGACAATTGAGTTGAGCTGTGGCGTTCCAAACTTTGGTGAAAGTGGCTCGACCCGTGTGGTTCTGGCGTTGATGCTGTTGCCTTGAAGTTCAAGACCTGTTTTGATTAAGTGATAATTTGCTATGCGCGCGACAAGGTCAAGCTTTGCAATGTTCGTATGTTCTTCTGTGGTTTCATCCCAAGGTTGGCTTCCTGATAAAATTTGGCTATTGGCGTCTGTTGGATCTCTGAACTCAAGTTCAGGCGGAAAGCTTTCTGTTTTTCCAAGCACCAAATGCTTTACCGAATATCTGGCAAGTCTTAAAGTTGTAAAAACTTTTGGGTTGAAGGTATGTGTAAGCGATGCGCTGAATCTGTGGCTATAGTGTTTGTTTTCGGCTACTCCTGAGGGATTTAAAACCCATTGCGGTTCCAACTGACGCCATCTCCAATTGGAAACCAGGGTTTGCAAAGAAAGAATTGTGTTGTTAGCAATGTCAAAAGATAATTTTCCGTTGATGTTGTAATTTGAAAAGATCGGTGCTTTAAAAGAGCTGGCAAATCGATCCTTGTCGGAGGTGTCGCTAATGTTCCAATCAGCCGAGATAAAATAATTTGACCGGATAAGGGGGCCGCCGAGACCGATGGTTAGCGGGCCGCTTAAATCAAATTCAGCGCGGTGTGTATTGTCGCTTTCACTCAGACCAGTTTCAATGAAATCTGAATAAACTTTGAAATTGCTACGCACCGAATTGCGACCGTCTTTTGAGATGACATTAATTACGCCAGACGTTGCGTTACCATATTCAGCGGAAAACCCTCCTGTCTGAACCATCATTTCTGCGATAGAGTTGTTGGGAAAGTAACTGCTGATTTGTCTTGAAAGAACGCTTTGCACGGGCAGACCGTCAAGTGTATGTAAAGCATCGGTTTGCCGCCCGCCCCGAATGTGATTGCCGACCACGCCGGGAAGTGTTTCTACGGCGTCAAGATATCGGTCGATCGGCAACCTGCTGTTGATATCTTCACCTGAAATGAAGTAGGTTGATGAAGTGACATCTTTCTGAATCAGTCGTTTTTGATCGGTAATTACAATTTCCTCAAGCGGCACCACTTGTGTTCGCAATCCAAGGTCGAGCGTGGTTGCTAGGTCGGCGTTAATAACAACATCACGGATCGTGAGCTTTGCATAACCAATCATCCTCACGCTAACATCATAAGTTCCGGCCGGCAGGTTGTAAATAATATAATGGCCTTCCTTATCGGTCATTGCGCCTATGGTTGTGCCTTCAACAATAATTTGAGCGCCGGGCAAAATCACCAGCGCCTGTTTATCGCTAACCTTACCCGACAAGGTGCCGGTTATGCCTGCCTGGCAAATAGACGCTCCAATGAGAGTCGTCGCTAAAAAAATGTATGTGAGAAGTCGTGTATACAAAACAGTCATGGGTTTATAGTTTTTTAATGAACGATAGATAGCAAATAGTATACCAGCTCATTTCCTTGTTATGCGACCATCTTGCTTTTTTGTAACAATACTTTTTGCTCAAAACGAACATTTAAAATGTTGCCGCTATAAGTAATTGTTTTATATTTAGCTGGGTCAATAGATTAAAGGCGTTAAATCCTGTTATAAATTCTCGATGAAATTGATTTTATTTGTTTTGCTGAAATACTATGCAAAAAAAGTCAATGCGAATGGTAAATTATTGCACATCAATGGCAAAAAATGACACTTATGGACAATTATCATACAGTAGGTTTCCTGAGAGAACTTGAAAAAGTTCGTTGGAATTTTGATCTCGGCAATATTGCCAATCTTTTAGAATTGCTCGGCAATCCTCATGAGAAATTAAAGTGTATACATGTTGCCGGCACAAACGGGAAGGGCTCCGTCACTGCTATGATGGAATCGATCCTGCGCGAATCTGGATATAAAACAGGAATGTTTACCTCTCCGCATATTGTTTCAATCGAAGAACGTTTCAGAATAGACGGATGTTCCATCTCGCCTGACAGGTTTGAAAAAATTCTATTGGGAATAAAGCCATTTATTGTTGCGTGTAAATGCACATATTTTGAGTCTATGACGGCAATAGCCTTTACATTATTTGCTGAGGAAACAGTCGATTTTGCAATCATTGAGTGTGGGCTTGGCGGGCGACTTGACGCAACCAATGTCATCAAACCATTGATAAGCGTTATTACCGAAATTCACCTTGAACATGAAAAATATCTGGGTAAAACGTTTCGTGCCATTGCGCAAGAGAAAGCGGGCATTATTAAATCGGGAGCCCCTTGCATTGCATTGTCAGCTAAAGGAAATGTGCAGCAGGTTTTTCAAGAAACGTGTAATCAAAAAAAGGTGCAACTGCATACCGTCAACGCGGATGACTTGTTTTCGAACATTAATATTGGGTCAAATAATAATAAATTCACTTTGCATATTGAGAATAATTGTTCTTTAAATGTAGTTGCCAATCTTGCCGGAGCGAAACAAGTCAACAACGCAGCTCTCGCTATAAAATCTCTTTTGGTTTTGGAAGAAACGCGCCTGGCGCAAATAAAAAAGGAGGCGTATAAAAGTGGCCTTTCATCCGTAAGCTGGCCGGGACGATTGCAACAAATACGGAGTTCGCCAACTGTGATTGTTGATGTTGCGCATAACCCGGCGGCAGTTCAAGCTGTACTGAGTCATGTGTCTTCAACTTATCAGTTTAAGCGAATGCACATTATAATTGGCTTGTTAAACGACAAGAACTTTCGTGAAATCTCTAAAGTAATTTCCCGATACGCCGATCACGTTGCAATCGTAACCCTTGAGTCTGACAGGGCTTTGCCTGGGGAAGTTCTGGCCAGTCATTTGAAATTAAATTTTTCGCATCTTACAGTCAGGAGTTATACAGATATTAAGTGTAGTGTTGATGAAACTATTGCCAATTCTGATAGAGCTGATGTTATATGTATTATAGGTTCGCATCTATTGGCAGGGCGCATTTTAGCTGCGGCTCGTAAAGTAGCAAGTAAATGACTTGACAATGGATAATTTATTTTTTAGCTTTAGTTCGGTAATTTGATCCGACCTTTTAACCCCAGCTTTTGTTTTTGTTCCCGTCACAATAATTGAGTTTTATAGAATCCATTTGGTGATGGCTCGCTCAAGCGTTTTAATAATATGTTCCTATTAGTGAATTTTCTTTTAAATACTCCAAGCTGAAGGTAAGCCTCTTTTAAGAGACCAAAGTCAAACGAATTTGTTTTCGAGCATTCAATTGAATTGATTGAATAATCTGGCTCATAAATTAATTTTCAAAGCTCACAGTCTCATCTAATCACAAAAAAATCAGTCACAGAATATAGTAAAAGATTAATTGGCGCGTTAGAGCGGCTTGCTCTAACTATTTGAAGTTGCGAAACGCGTCAGAAGAAGTCTTAATAAATTTAAGGACGACGTTTTATGGAAATTGTTGAACTAAAGTCAATGAAGATTTCCGAGCTCAATAAGATGGCTCAGGAACTCAAAGTGACAGGTACGACCGGACTCAAAAAACAGGAATTGATTTTTCGCATTTTAGAGGAGCAAACAAAGCAGGAGGGGTTGATATTCGCCGAAGGCGTTCTTGAGGTTCTCCCCGATGGCTATGGTTTTTTACGGTCTCCTGATTACAACTACTTGCCCGGCCCGGATGATATTTATGTTTCTCCTTCTCAAATCAAGCGATTTGGGTTGCGCACCGGAGATACGATTTCGGGACAAATACGACCGCCAAAAGAGAGTGAGCGTTTTTTTGCGCTGCTCAAAGTCGAAGCTGTCAATCATGAAAATCCAGACGAAGCGAAAAAGAAAATCCTCTTTGATAACCTGACTCCGCTTTATCCTGAGGAGAAGGTCAATCTCGAACATCAAGTTCGGGACTATTCCTCCAGAATCATGAATTTGTTGACACCTATTGGCAAAGGGCAAAGAGGTTTGATCGTTGCCCAACCGAAAACAGGAAAAACAATTCTGCTACAAAAAATTGCAAATGCAGTTACCGATAATCATCCGGAAGTTAAGATGATAGTGCTTTTGATCGACGAGCGCCCGGAAGAGGTGACGGATATGGAACGCTCAGTGAATGCTGAAGTAATTAGCTCAACATTTGATGAGCCGCCTGACAGGCATGTTCAGGTTTCAGATATGGTGCTCGAAAAAGCCAAACGTTTGGTTGAGTATGGCAAGGATGTTGTTATACTTCTCGACAGCATCACCCGACTTGCCAGAGCTCATAACGCGGTTGTTCCACATAGTGGTAAAATTCTTTCGGGCGGTCTTGATGCAACTGCATTGGAAAGACCGAAGCGCTTTTTTGGAGCCGCCAGAAATATTGAAGAAGGCGGCAGCTTAACCATTATTGCAACCGCCCTGATCGACACTGGCAGCCGGATGGACGAAGTTATTTTTGAGGAGTTTAAGGGAACCGGTAATATGGAATTACAGCTCGACCGTCGACTTTCCGACCGTCGTATCTATCCCTCCATTGACGTTAACCGCTCAGGCACCCGTAAAGAAGAACTCCTGCTTAAAGATTTTGAACTTAACCGTGTTTGGATTCTTAGGAAATTTTTGGCAGATCTTACACCTGTTGAGGCAATGGAGTTTCTGCTGCAACGAATGCGCGGAACCAAAAGCAATAAAGAGTTTCTTGACTCGATGAACACATAATACAAATCGCTTGCATTTCCATCGGGTATACTATATATTAAAAGTTACTTTTTTTGTCTATTTTATCAATCGTAAAGCTTGGGAGATTCTTAGTGAAAGAAGGTATTCATCCAGACTATAATTTCGTGGTCTTCAAGGATAGTTCTTCGGATTTTGCATTTCTGACTCGTTCAACAAAGCGGTCACAAGAGACCATAAAGTGGGAAGATGGTAAAGAGTATCCGCTGATTCAATTGGAAATCACCAGTGCATCGCATCCGTTTTATACAGGGAAACAACAGTTGATCGACTCTGCTGGTCGTGTTGAAAAGTTTATGAAAAAGTATGGCATGCAGGAAGCCAAAGGCAATAAAGACAAGGCCAAGGGGAAACCCGCAGAAACCGAAAAAACTACGGAATAACAATAATCCCACGAAATTTATTAAAACGGAATAAACTCGATTGATGAGTTTGTTCCGTTTTTTGATTCTACCAGAGGTTGAACATGAAGCAGCAATTCCAGGTTGGCGGTCAAGCCGTAATTGAAGGCGTGATGATGCGGTCTAAAGATGCTTATTCAGTGGCCGTGCGTCGCGCAGATGGGAGCATACTGGTCAGAGTTAGGCCTTTTTCGTCATTTATTCGCAAGTATAAATTTTTCGGACTTCCCATTGTCAGAGGAGCATTTGTGCTGCTTGAGTCGCTTATTTTGGGTGTTCAGGCTTTGACTTTTTCAGGGGATATTGCCAACGACGATGAAAAAGCGCGACAAAAAGGGGAAAGGCCACCAACAGACCAGGTAGCGGATAAAAGCGCGCTGCAGAATTTGTGGTTGGGGCTGACCGTTGCGTTTTCTTTTGCCCTTGGTTTGTTTATCTTCTTTTATATTCCACTAATAATTACTGAATTCCTCGGAGCCGACACCGGTTTCTGGTTTAATTTGATTGACGGTGTTTTGAGGCTATCTATGTTTTTGGGCTACCTCGTATTGATAACGTATATGAAAGATATTCGCCGCGTATTTGAATACCACGGAGCCGAACATAAAAGTATTTTTGCATTGGAAAAGGAAAAAGAATTAACCCCGGTTGAGGCGGATTTAATGTCGCGTTTCCATCCTCGTTGCGGCACCAGCTTTCTTTTAATAGTAATGATGGTTAGCATTTTTGTTTTTATGTTTTTGGGGAAGCCAGACTCAATTTCCGAAAAGCTCATACGACTTGCATTCATTCCGGTAATCGGTGGCATTTCCTATGAATTCATCAAATTGTCAGGTAGTTACGCAGAAAACGCATTACTGCAGCCCTTAATTCTTCCCGGCCTGTGGCTGCAAAAATTAACCACAAGAGAGCCGGATAAGAGTCAACTTGAGGTTGCCATTGTTGCGCTGAAAGCTGCTCTCGGTATGGAATTAGAGAGCCATGAAAATATAGTCATTGAGCTACCTAAAGTCGTTCGTGTCAAGTAACTTGGATATTTTAAACAATGTTTGAACAATTGGAAAAGACGCAGGAGCGTTACGACCAACTTTGCAATATGTTGATGGAACCAGAAATAACCCAGGATCCAAAACGTTTTATGGGTGTTGCAAAGGAGAGAAGCGGGCTTGAAAAAACCATCGCAAAATACCAGGAATATCGTGAAACGCTAAAAACTATCAAAGAAGATGAAAGTGTGCTTGCGGATGAAACTGATCCTGAATTGATAGAACTTGCCGAACAAGAGCTTGAAGAAATGACCGGCAGACGTGAGAAAATAGAAGAGGAATTAAAAATACTGCTTCTGCCCACAGATCCAAATGATGTAAAGAATGCAATTATTGAAGTTCGCGCCGGGGCTGGCGGCGACGAAGCTGGAATTTTTGCAGGTGATCTTTTCAGGATGTATACGCGGTTCGCTGAAACCATGAAGTGGCAGATAGACATACTCAGTTCAAGTCCGCAAGGTGTGGGCGGCTTCAAGGAAATCATTTTCATGCTGAATGGCGACGAAGTTTACGGGCTTATGAAATACGAAAGCGGCGTTCATCGGGTACAGCGCGTGCCCAAGACCGAGGCCAGTGGACGAATACATACTTCGGCTGCTTCAGTGGCAGTTTTACCTGAGGCCGCAGATGTTGAGGTTCAGGTAGATCAGAATGAACTTAAAATTGATGTATTTCGTTCTTCCGGGCCTGGCGGACAAAGTGTTAATACAACTGATTCTGCCGTGCGGATTACGCATTTGCCAACTGGCATGGTCGTCACTTGTCAAGACGAAAAGTCGCAGCATAAAAATAGAGCCAAGGCCTTAAAAGTGCTGTATGCGAGGCTTCTTGAACAAAAACAACGTGAAGAACAGGAAAAACTTGCAGAAAGCCGTCGATCGATGGTTAGCACCGGCGACCGCAGCGCAAAAATCCGCACTTATAATTTTCCGCAAGGCCGACTGACCGATCACCGTATCGGGTTAACACTATATCGACTTGAAGAGGTTCTCAGCGGCGATTTAATTGAAGTAATTGAAAAATTGCGCACAGCCGACCAAACCGAAATACTTAAAAAAGTGGGATGACGCATGCGTTTTCCCTCTTTTAATCAACCAGTTAAAGAAGCCCTGCAACAATCCACGCAACGTCTCTCGCAGCGACAGATTACAAATTCACAAATCAATGCAGAAATGCTTCTGGCCAAAGTTATGGGCATGAACCGCGTCGAGTTATACCTTAACGCTGAGCAATGCTTAACCCTTGAGCAGGAAAATGAGTTTGAGAAGCTGCTTGAACGTCGCGGCAGTCACGAACCATTGCAATATTTGCTTGGCGAGACCGAATTTATGTCGCTGCCATTCAAAGTTTCGCCCGCCGGACTAATTCCACGTCCTGAAACCGAACTGCTAGTTGAGTTGATTCTTGAGAAGTGCGCCGCTTCTACACATTACAACATTCTTGATATTGGAACCGGAACAGGTTGTATCGCCATAAGCCTTGCGCACTATTTATCCAACGTCAATATTGTTGCTTGCGATGTCGACTCCGCCGCACTTCAACTTGCTCGGGCAAACGCCAAGCTAAATGGCGTCTCGACAAAAATAAATTTTATAGAATTAGATGTTTTTTGCGCTGACTTTTCTGAATTAACCGGCGGTTTGTTTGATGTTATTGTCTCAAATCCGCCTTATATTTCGCTGGATGAATTTAAACAGCTTGCTCCAGAGGTTGGACGCTTTGAACCGCGAGGCGCTTTGTGTGACAATGGCGACGGACTTTCCTTTTATCGCTGTTTTTCTCATTTAAGTCAAAAAATGTTGTCGACAGAGGGAAGTCTTTTTGTTGAAATTGGAGCCACACAGGGGAAATCAGTGCGCGCTCTTTTTGAGGAAAGCTTTTTAGAAACAAAAATTTATAAAGATTTAAACCAGCATGACAGAGTGGTAATTGGCTCACGCCTGAAAAATCAAACAGAATGGAGAAGTGCAAGATGATAAAGGCTACAATTTTCAGAGAATATGACATTCGTGGCATTGCAGATGATGACCTGACCAGCGACAATGTCGAACTTTTGGGAAAAGGCATTGGCACGCTGCTCAAGCGGAGCGGCGCAAAAACTTTGGTGATCGGTCGGGATGTGCGGCTTTCGTCAAAACGGATTCGCGATGCCTTGGTTGCAGGTTTGACTTCTATCGGTGTTGATGTTATTGATGTCGGGGTTACCTTGACACCGATTCAGTATTATGCGATCATCAAATATGAAGCCGGTGGCGGCGTAATGATCACTGGCAGCCACAATCCAATTGACTATAATGGATTGAAAATTTCCGGAAAAGGCGTTGTGCCTGTATTTGGTCAGCAAATTCAGGCAATTCGGGAGATTATTGAAAAATCTGATTTTGAATCTGGCGGCGGTTCAGTTACGGAAAAAGATATAATGTCAAATTATCGGGAAATGATAAAATCCAAACTCAAATTTGGGAAAAAATTGAAGATGGTTATCGATTGCGGCAACGGAACCGGCGGTTTGATAGCTCCGGACTTATGGGAAGAGATGGGGCACGAAGTTGTCAGGCTCTATTGCGAACCCGATGGTCGGTTCCCTAATCATCTACCCGATCCAACCGTGCCGAAATATGTGGTTGATTTACAAAAGAAAGTGCTAGAAGTCGGCGCTGATATTGGCATTGGCTATGATGGCGATACGGATCGCGTTGGAGCGATTGACGAGAAAGGAAGGATGATTTACGCTGACCGTATGCTGGCTATTTTAAGCGAAGAAGTATTGCAGCGGCATCCGGGCGGTCAGATCGTTTTCGATGTAAAATGCTCGCAAGCATTGCCCGAAATGATTGAAAAATACGGCGGCAAACCGCTGATGTGGAAAACAGGCCATTCGCTGCTCAAGAAAAAAATGAAAGAAACCAATGCGCCTCTGGCCGGCGAAATGTCGGGACATATTTTTTATTCTGACGACTATTTTGGTTTTGATGACGCTGTCTATGTATCGGGACGTTTGCTGCAAATTCTTTCGAATTCTGATAAAACAATTTCACAAATTGCCGACGAAATACCTTTTTTTGAATCAACGCCCGAAATTCGAATTGAAGCTTCCGATGAGGAAAAGTTTAACGTTGTCGATGATTTGGTCGCCCATTTTAAAAATGAATATGAGACCATTGACATCGATGGCGCCCGGGTGCTTTTTGGCGATGGTTGGGGGCTTGTGAGAGCGTCAAACACGCAGCCGGTATTGGTGCTTAGATTTGAGGCGCGCAATAAAGCCCGCTTGCAGGAAATCATCAATATATTTACAGCAAAGTTGAAAGAGTATCCGGTTGTCAAATTTGAGGAAGCGGATTTTGCGGTAAATTAGACAATTTTATTTGAAGGGACGGGCGGGAATCGCGCGTCCCTTCATCTTATTGAAATCGAACAGGAATATGAAGCCGCCGCAGCGATAGCCGGGCGCCGCATTGAACTGCTCAAAGTGCTCCCCTCAAAAACGGACATCGAGCAAATTTAACCCCGCTGCTCAGCTATTTTTTTGCATTTCAGAATTACTTTTTTACTACATTCAAACAGATATATTAAAAAAGGAGGACTGCCATGAACGCTTTAGAAAGATTATCCAAAATATCTCTAACCCTTGGCCTGATAACAGTGGCGGGATTGTTTTTCGCCGCCCTTGCCCTGAATGACATCTTTCATAATATTGAGCCTGACTTGAATATGGAATGGCGTATTGTCAGAATGAGCTTTCTTTTTACGTTGATGTTTGTGGCCATGGCTTCGGCAACCATATTCAAATTTAAAAAGACGCTGTCGGTCAATGACAAACAATAACGGCAACCTGGGACAGAGCAATGTTAAGAAACCAAACAGTTCGGCTTCTGGAAAGCGCATGAATTTTATGCTGAGCTATCCTGCGGGTCTTTTGACCTCTTTTTGAAAGGTATGAAATGAACCCCAAGCAAATCGTCCGACTGAACAATATTACAGGCGCGATTTCAATAACTTTATGGGTTTACTGTGGTTTTACATTTTTAACTCAAGTTTCACACTTAGGGTTCAGGTCAAAATAATATTACCAGGAAAATCTTGAATTATGAGTTCAGATGGAGTGGAAGGTGGCAAGTTTATTTCGATCAAATGCCTTAGCTAAAGTATTGTTTTTCTTACAAAGCCATACAAGATAAATATTGCCGTAAATTTATAAATAATAAAATGATAAAGATGTGTTCCATTTCGACCTGTTTTGCAATTGGATTAAAATCATCCATTCGCTTCAAACTTTTTGTCCGTGTATGAAAAAGACAAAAACACTTTTCTATCTGATTCTCAGGAACTGACTCTCAAGTTGAAAGCGCAGCTTTTTAAGAAAAAAGAGAAAAATCCATGTCCATCAGTGTTAATCCGTAGCTAATAGTGATACTTTTACGGAATTCTTAGCTTACTACTTTCCCGTTTGAATGCTTTTGGAGTTATTTGCATAAATAAAATAGAAACAGATTGTTTTTTACTTTTTTAAAACGTTTTCTTCTTAAGATCTATAGGCATAAAAATGTTGTGCGAAACTTGGGTTCTTAACAATTAAGGTTTTCGAATTGAAATATTCCGTGAGAACCTGACTGAAACATTCTATCTTAGCGTTTCGGTAATTTTGGCGTTAGTGGCGCTTTGAATAGCGCCTGACCGGAAATCAAGTTTTCGGGTCGAATATTCAGCCGCCTCTTTTGCCTTCGAAGTTCAAGCTAAATAGCTGGCGCCAAGGATTTTGCCTTTGCCGCTGACATCCACTATTTAACAATGTGAAAATATGTTTTCAAAAACTTTGAGTGCCGCCGTCATTGGCATTGACGCTTATCTTGTTGAAGTCGAAGCGCACCTCGAAGGGCAGCTTCCGGCGTTCACCGTAGTCGGCCTGCCGGAAGGCGCTGTTCGCGAATCGAAAGAACGCGTCAATGCGGCCATTAAAAATTCCGACTTTCGTTTCCCACAAAAACGTATCACAATTAACCTTGCGCCGGCGGATATTAAGAAAGAGGGTTCGGCGTTCGATCTGCCTATCGCCATTGGCATTCTGGCGGCAATGGGACAAGTGTCTCCGGAAAATCTTGCTCATTGTCTGATTCTTGGCGAACTGTCTTTAGACGGAAGTTTGCGTCCGATTCGCGGCGCTTTGCCCATAGCCGTCGCTGCAAAAAAAGCCGGCAAAAAGGCAATTATTCTGCCGGTGGAAAACGCCAAAGAAGCTGCTATTTCTTACGATCTGCAAGTTATTCCGGTAACGTCTTTGTCTGAGGCTGTTCATTTGTTGAATGATTTTAGCAAAGCTAAACCCTTTCATATTGATGTTGAACAGACTTTTTCCGATAGCCGTCAATATAATATCGATTTCTCAGATGTGAAGGGTCAGGGGCACGTCAAGCGCGCCCTCGAAGTTGCCGCAGCCGGCGGACACAACATCATTATGGTTGGCCCGCCCGGTTCAGGAAAAACAATGCTGGCAAAACGCTTCCCCTCAATTCTGCCTGATCTGTCACTTGACGAAGCGCTGGAAACCACCAAAATTCATTCTGTGGCCGGACTGCTTCCTGCCGACACCGGCCTGATTGGCACAAGACCGTATCGAAGTCCGCATCACACCATCAGCGACGCAGGTCTTATTGGCGGCGGGCATATACCAAAACCCGGTGAAGTTAGCCTTGCTCATCATGGCGTTTTGTTTTTGGATGAATTGCCTGAATTTAAAAAAAATGTACTGGAAGTGATGCGGCAACCGCTGGAAGACGGCAAGGTGACCATTTCCCGCGCAGCTTTATCGCTGACCTATCCGGCGGAGTTTATGTTGGTGGCCGCAATGAATCCATGTCCCTGCGGTTTTCTCACCGACCCAAACAAAGAATGTTCCTGTCCGCCGCCGTTAGTGCAGCGTTACATGGCAAAAGTCTCCGGCCCGCTGCTCGACAGAATTGATATTCATGTTGAAGTTCCGGCTGTGAAGTTCAAAGAGCTGGCCGGGGATCAGATCGGCGAGTTTTCAGTCTCGATCAGAGAGCGCGTAAAAGGCGCCAGAGCCATTCAGCATCAGCGCTTTCTGGGCAGACCGGAACTGTTCTGCAATGCGCGAATGGAGTCGAATGAAATTCGTAAATACTGTCATGTCGATGAAAAAGGACAGCAGCTCCTGAAAATAGCCATTACAAAGTTAGGTCTCTCGGCTCGCGCCTATGACCGCATTTTGAAAGTCTCGCGCACCATCGCCGACATTGAGGGCAGCGAAGAAATAACGCCGCAATTTGTCAGTGAGGCAATTCAGTACCGGAGTTTGGATCGGAATCTGGCTTGATGAGCCTCAGTTTTTTTGCCTCGGATGGCGCTCAAGTGGAACGATTGAAAACTGCGTAATTTTTTAGTTTGATCGCTGATTGAATCAGAATTTGGCAGGCATGTAAATCTGATCCTTCGTTGTGCAGCTCCCTCTGCTCAAATGACTCCAGTTTATCGAATAAAGAAATGAACAAAGCCACAGTCGCATCCAGATCAAGTTCATAAATTGCACGGAGTTCTTTTTCAGTAGGTCTTTGCATAGACTGAATCTATGCAAACGAAGTGCAAAAATCTAGTTTTTTTTAACTCCGTCTAATAGGCTGAATAGTTACCAAAAAAGTTTTTTCTTTTTAGAAGAATCGCTCAACTTAGGGATTAGGTCAAAACAACTTTGCCAATAGTGTAAAGATTTATTATCTTTAGTTTATGAAACGAGACCTTGTATTAGAAGCATCTATTGTAAAGAAATATGCAATTGTTTTCCCCTTTTT
>Ga0316187_10000017_pt1 | contig 105528 bp, 88 predicted proteins | sample CroRivburrow1_MG_FD_204927 | JGI IMG/M metagenome (GOLD analysis project Ga0316187, IMG submission 204927) | Coastal sediment microbial communities from Maine, United States - Cross River worm burrow 1 | ecosystem: Environmental > Aquatic > Marine > Coastal > Sediment | place: USA: Maine...
TTACCTCGACCACGCCAGAAACGAGCTCAACGTCCACGTTTATCTCCTGCCCGACCCCACTTCCGCCGAGCTCCGCAGGATCGAGCAACGGCTGTCGTCCCTGGCCGAGGTCTCCAGGGTCGAGTACGTCGACCAACAGGAAGCCCTGAGGCGATACCGCGAATGGTACGGGGGAAGCCTCGCGGCCCTCGCCGGAGAGCTGGAGGCCAACCCGCTTCCCGCCTCGTTCGAGGTCTACCTCGCGCCGGGCTCGGAGTCCGGTGGCGCGGCAGCAGTCGTCACCCGGGCCGTGACGGGGTTCGACGGGGTCGATGAAGTGTGGTTTGACGCCGAGTGGCTCGATCGGCTGGACGCGCTGCTGCGCCTGGCAAAGGTCGGCGGCGGCGTCTTGTCCATGCTGGTGTTCACGGCGGTCGTCTTGGTGATGGCCAGCGTGCTGCGGCTTGCCGTCTACGCCCGGCGCGACGAGATCGAGATCATGCAGCTGGTTGGCGCGACGCCGTCCTTCGTGCGCGGCCCCTTCATCGTGGCAGGTCTGGCTCAGGGTCTGCTGGCGTCGGTGGCCGCCGTTGTGCTGGTCGAGGCCGCGCGCCGGGGGATCTTCCTGTACGCCGGATCGAACCCCCTGGCTGTTCTCGGCATCGTCGCCGGCGGGCCATTGAGCGTCTCCGATAGCGCCCTGATCGTCGTGACCGGCCTCGTCATCAGCCTCGTCGGCGCATGGTTCGCAGTCCGTAGAACCACTTAAACCCAACGTCCCAGCCACGAGTAACGCGCGACGAGATCCAAGATGCGGGGGACTGTCCCTCGTGGACAGTCCCCCGCATCTTGGATCTCGCTGCGCCTCGGTTGTGGGCTGCGGCTACCAGTCGTAGACGATGTAGAACTCGGATTGCAGCCCAGAGTCTCCGCCTTCAATGGGGACCAGTTCGCAAGCCGAGCCCGGGCAGGTCACGGGGTCGGGGATGTACTGCGTGTAGGGTAGCCGGTTCGCCCACGCGAAGTTGAACTGCAGCCCGCCCAGGAAGAAGAAGCTCAGGCCCATGCCGTACGATGCGCGTCCGTCCTGGAATCGGTCGTTTTCCGAATCCCAGAACGAGAACGGGATCGAATCTCCGGTCTGGGGATCGATGCGGAAGGTCCGCAGGTCGGGGTCGTACCAATCGTCGCTTATGAACCACGCCGCGCCGACGTCGAGGAAAAAGAAACCTCGGATGCCGCGCAGCCCGATGATCGGCGTCGTGAACTGGTCCACCAGAGGAAAGCGCAGCTCGAGGTTGCTCCAGGCGATCCGGGTGCCGAAGAACTCCCGGAAGTCGTACCCGCGAAGCTGATTCAGCCCTCCCAGGGAGTAGGCATTCGCGACGTTCTCGTCGCCGTCGCCGTAGATGCCCGCTAACCGCCACGCCAGTGTCGATCGCCGGGTGAGCTGCTTGTAGCTACGGAAATCCATGTTGTACTGCAGGACATCGCCTTCAATGTCGCCACTGATGCTCGGAGCGTAAAGCACGCCGATATTGAACCGCTTGCCCTGGAAGGGGCCCCAGGCCTGGTACCTCGTCGTGTCGCCCACAAAAGCCAGGTCCAGCGTCACGAAGGACTGTTTTACAGTCTCGACAAACAACCCCCCGAATGTCGGTGACCCGGGGTTGTTGTCTTGAATGAGGTAATCCTGTGAGCGATCGACGAGTCCGGCAGCGCCCTGCACACGGTAATGTCGGTTGAAAGGATACTCGACGAAGAAGCTACCTCCCGTCGACCGCTGGGTCTGGTCGCGATTACCCGAGTTGACGACGACCGTATCGACGAAGTAGTCCCGGTAGTCGAAGATGGAAGCACCCCAATTGGTGCGGCGCTTGTAGTTCAAGTACGTCCCCCGGAGGTTGGAGAACGTCGAGATCGTCTGGACGAAGATCTGAACCCTCTGGTTCCCCAGCAGGTCGCTGAACTGCAGGTAGGAATTGGTCAGGAAGGTGCCGTCGTTGGTCAGCCCGACCGTGACGTTCGGCGTCTCCAGGTCCCAGCGCTGCTGGTACTCGGTCTTCTTGCTCTCGTCCACCGTCAACTGCAGGGGAGGCTCGAACGGCTCGACCGGAGCGCCCCCTATCTCTGCGGCCTCGATGGTGGCCTCCGGCTCCTTGAGGGGCATGCGATAGAGCGAGAACGCACCCTGATAGTAGGCGGTGAAGAGGAGCTGCTGCTCGTCACCGCGCTCGCCGAGCTCCACCGGAGAGAAACACCCGCCGGTGACGTCGGTGTACTGTTCGATGGTTCCGCTCTCCAGGTCGAGCGCGTAGATGTTGTAGACCTTGTTCTCGTCGCGATCGGACGAGAAGTAGATGGTCTTGCCGTCCTGGGAGTACGACGGCTGGACGTCGCTGGAGGGACCGAAGGTGATCTGGGTCTTCCGCGACGGGTCGGTTCGATCGACCGAGAAGACCTTCCAGTAGGGACCGATCCTGCGGTTGTAGAGCAAGGTCGTCCCGTCCGCCGAGTACCGCGGGTTGGTGTCGTACTGGTCGTCCTGGGTGAGGTTGACGATGTTGCCGGTTTCCAGGTCGTACTCGAAGATGTCGACCACGCCGTCTCGATTGCCCTCGAAGGCGATCTTCCGGCCGTCCGGCGAGTACGCCGGGCTGGCGGACTCGACGATGTCGCCAAGCTTGATTTTCTTGACGATCTTTCCCTTGACCGCGTCGTGAATGAGCAGGATCCGCTTGTTTTCCTTGCGGGCGAAGACCGCGACGTGGTCGTTAGAGGGTGACCACGAAACGTCGTTCTTTCCGGAGAACGCCTCGGCGATCAGGTAACGGTACTTGTTGGTCCAGCCCTTGGTGACGTTCTTGACGAGGCTGCCGTCCTCGGCGTGGAGCACCACCAGATCCAGCTCTTGCTTGGGGGCGGAAAGCGCGGCGACCAGCTCTCCGGAGGGTGACAAAGTCGGGGAAAACGTGAACGCGTCCCGGTACTTCCGAGGACCGATCCGTCGCCCGTACTCGTCAGGAGATTTCTTCTCGAGCAGGATGGGGAAATACTTGAGTCTCAGGTACCGGTTGAAGCGGCGATTGAACTCGGCGATGTCGTATCCGAAGGTGTCCTCGACCGCTTTCGTGAGGTTGCCGGTCAGCAGGTGCTTGCGATACTCGAAGATGAAATTGCGTAGTCCTTCCTTGCCGTGCTCCTGCTCGATGTAGTCGAACACGGCGTGCCCGAATCGATACGCAAAAAAGGTGTTGAAGTCGAGGGCCTGAATCGGCGGCAGGACGTTGTTGACCACGGCGTCGCGGATCACCATCTTGTCGACGCTGTTCTCGTCGTCGGCCATGAACGAGGCCAGGCCTTCCATCAACCACAGCGGGGGCCTGGACCGCACGATGCGCCCGAGGCTGCCCTCGAAGAAAAACGAGAACTCGAAGATGTGGGTCAGCTCGTGGGTGATCAGCGCGTAAAGGAAATCCGGCGGCGAGTCGATCGGGAAGACCATCCGGTTCTGGATGGGCTCGGCGAACGCCAAGGTCGACTCCGCAATCTCGGAAAGCTGGATGTTGGTCTGCTCGAACTCGGCGTGGGTCTTGTAGACGATCATCGGAATTCGCCACCGGATCTCGTGGTCGAATTCCTTGCTCAGCTTCAGATAGGCGCTTTCGGCGAACGAGACGATATCCTCGAGGAACTCTTCCTCGGCCTCGTAGTAGTAGATATCGAAGTGGGGTGACTCGTAAGTCTTCCACTCGAACCGCTCGTAGGTGATCTTGTTCTGGCCGAAGTACGAGAATTGTGCCCCGGCCGGAGAGAAGGCGCAGACGAGAACCAGCGCGCAAGCGATGAGGCTTCGTCTAATCAGGGTCATTCCACGCCTCCTGCTTCTCTCATGACGATTTTTTATTATGAGGCCATTCCGGACCCCGGTCAAAAAAGACGGGCTGATTCCGGTGCGGGTTACACACCGCACCGACACGGAGTCGATCAACCCTCGAAGATAGTGCGTTGCTCGAGCCTTTGGCGCGAGCTCACCACGGAGAGGATGTCGCTTGCGATCATCTCGCTCATGTCGAAGAAGGCGGCAAGAGTGTCGTTCGACAGGCCTTGATACTTGATCTTTCGCCTGACCTCATCGCGATAGAGCAGCTCCCCGGTTTTGCCGTCGAAGAACAGAACCGTCATCACGTAATCGAATTCTTCCTGCTCGACGAACTGGGTCGACCGGACCTTCTGCCCGGTGACGTTACTGATCGTGTCGAGGTTCTGAAATCCCGAGATATCGCGGCGGTCGAAGTTGATTCTTCCGGAGACGATAATGTCGGCGCCGTGCTTGCGCCCGAGGTGCTTCCAGAACTCGTGATTCGCGATGAAATCCTCGAGCCGCTGCTCGGGCACCGCCGGGGGCGGGGTGATGTCGAGCACGTCCAGGGACGTCTCCTGCCGGAACTCGCCGCGCAGGAATCGAACGACCTCTCGATTGATGTCGAGACTCTCGCTCTCATCGGTGAGGAAGCTGGCCACCAGGATGTTCTCGATCCCTGTGACGTCCAGCTTCGGCGGCAAGGGAACGAGGATCTGGACCTTGGTTGGGTCGGGGCCTTTCCGTTGTTTCTTGCTCGAGTCTTCGCGTATGGCCGCCTCGAGCTCCGGCGCGCCGTCGCCGGCATCCGCGTCCAGGGTGTCGAGGAGGTGAGCCAGTCGAAGCGCGTTGTCCTCGATCCAGTCGTTGCCGTCCGACAGTGCCAGTGCCTCGGTGTAGTAGCCCTTCGCCTCCTCGTGCTCTCCTTCCGCTTCCAGCGCAACGGCGATGTTGTTCAAGATGAAGGGGTTTTCGGGATCGACCGCGGCCGCCTTCTGCCAGCGGTACCGTGCCTCTCCCCAGTTCCCGTCCTTGGCCATCCGGGCTGCAAACTTGAGGAGCTTCTTCTGCTCCTTGTTGCCTGCCAGGGGTAGGGTGAAGGATGTGGCCAGGAAGGCGACGACCGCCAGCACCACGCAGCTTCTCGGATACCGGATCATCAGGGGCTCCAGAACAACGGCACGGTCTCCCGGCAGGACCCGGCCGATCCATATTACACTGTAACAACCGTGAGCCACCGAGCCATCCAACCGCAGAAAAAGGCCTTGTCGGCGACCCTTCGGATCGCTCCTTCCAAGAGCGTCACGCACCGCGCGCTCGTCGCGGCCGCGCTGGCCTCGGGGCCCAGTGTCATCGCCGACCCGCTCGACGCCGACGACACTCGCACCACCGCAGAAGGGTTGGCCAACCTGGGTTTTCGCGTCGACTTTCGAGGTGCACGCTGGGAGCTGGAAGGACTTGATGGACGTGTGCCGGGAGGTGGCACGATCGCCCTGGGCGATTCGGGCACGTCCTTCCGGTTCTTGACCGCCGTGGCAGGCATCGGGGAGACGGTCAGCCGCCTCGACGGCTCCCCGAGATTGCGCCAGCGCCCGGTGCAGGAGCTCACCGGAGCCTTGACCTCGCTGGGAGCGCGGATCGCCCTGACCCCCGGCGGCGGAGGCTTGCCCCTGGAGGCCGGTGGCGGCCCGGTTCGAGGCGGCAGCGTCGTGCTTTCGGCGGGCCGGAGCAGCCAGTTCACCAGCGCGCTGCTGCTGATCGGGTCAAGGCTTCCCGGAGGCCTGGAGGTCATCCTTACTCCGCCGGCCGTCTCGCTTCCGTATGTCGAGGTCACGGTTCGGGTGCTTCGGGAGTTCGGCGTACGGATCGAGCGCGCGGGAGAGCTGCGCTGGCGGGTCGCCGAGGGCGGTTACCGGGGAAGGGAGTTTCGGGTCGAGGGAGACCACTCCTCCGCATCGTACTTTCTGGCCGCCGCCGCCATACTCGGGGGGCGGGTGCGCGCGGAGGGGCTCGACCCCGACAGCGCCCAGCCCGATGCGCGGTTGCAGCGCATCTTGCCGGAGCTCGGATGTCGGGTTCGGTCCGGGCCCGACTGGGTGGAGATCGAGGGCTCGGGTCGCATCCGGCCCTTCGACCTCGACCTGTCGGACGCGCCCGACCTGGTGCCGACCCTCGCCGTGCTCGCCTTGTTCGCCGATGGACCCTCGGCGATGCGCGGCGTTGCCCACCTTCGTATCAAAGAATCGGACCGCCTCGAAACCCTTGCCGGCAATCTAAGGCGTCTCGGCCGCGAGGCCTCGGCAACCGAGGATGCGCTCCTCGTCGGATCCGAATCGGACCGCCGGAGCGAGGGCGCCACGATCGAAACCGCGTCGGATCACCGGATGGCGATGGCCTTCGCGATCGCCGGGCTGAGGATCCCGGGTGTGACGATCGACGACGCCGAGTGCGTCGCCAAATCCAACCCCGACTTCTGGCGAGATTTTTCCCGGCTTACCACTGGTAGCTGAAGCCGAATACGCCGCCTTCGTAACGCAGGTCGTGGGTATTGTAGACGCCACTCACGCCCTGTGCCGCTTGGTTCGGGTTCCTGGGAATGGTGATGCTGGTGGGGAGCATCACCACGTCCTGGTAAGAGTTGAGGGCGTAAGAGAAGTAGAGCTGCAGACCTTCTACAAGCTTGACGGCCAGGCCGATCTCGAGGCTGGGCTGCCACGAAGACTTGTTCGTGGAATCGTCCAGCCTTGCCGCCGACGTCAGTGCCGGTTGCCCCGGGAAGCGGGGGATGGTGAAGAAAGGTCCGGAGTCCATCGCGAGGCTCTGCAAGACGAAGGCAGCTCGGGCCTCGCCGAAGATCACCAGCCTGTCTCGCCAGAATCCGTGTTGCAACTCGATGGAAAAGACGGGCCCGGCGCCGCTGCCGCTCTGGTTCAAGGTCAGTAGTCGGAGGAGCGCTCCGTCGGTGAATCCCACGCCCGGGAAGTCGGTAGAGAGCCACGCACCCGCCGGAACGTTGCCTTCGTAGATGTAGTACCGAAGACCCGCGGTCCACAGGGCTCGTGTTTTGCGACCGCCGAAGCGGCGCTCGTAGAACAGATCGTAGGTCTGGATCCTGTTCTGGAGATCGTCCGGTGCCGGGCTGTTGATCGTGAGATCGGGGATGAGGTCGTTGTCGTAGATGACCTCGTCATTCACGCGATCGTAGATGGGCGTGGTTCGCACCGAGGTAGTCCCGCCGCCTTCGGAGTGAACCGTCCACCACACGACCGGCGGTACTTCCCCGTCACCGGCCCCGATTGCCGTATTCTGAAACCCCTGCGCGTCGAACTGGTACGAATCCTCCCGGTAACCTTCGAAACGCAACTTGAACTTGCCGCGCTCTTTGGGGGTGAGCTGCCAGCCGATAACCGCCCGTCCGAAGTAGTTGCTGTCGAGGTTCAGGTTCGCGGTCGAAAAATCGTTCGACGTCGTGTTGATCGAGGAGTTGAGGCCGGTCGCCGACGCGCTGCCGCCGGCGGCCTCGAGGTAGATCGCGAACTTCGACTTCTGCTTGTCGGCATCGCCGTTGTCCGTGTCGGCAGCGAGCGCGAGGATGCCAAGTCCGGGTGTGACACACACCAAGACCACAACCGTGAGGATCCGCTTCCAGCCCATGGCTGATCGCCCCCCTTGCCGCCCCGGGCCGTGCCCAGCCCCCTGGCGACAGGACATTCGACTGCCGACTTCGGGTAAAAGATCCTCTATATAGGAGATGCGGGATCAGGAGTCAAGGTTCCGAGGCCAGTCGGGGCACGGATGGGTCGTTTCGTGCTGCATCGGTGCAGACCTGCGCCGTGCTAAAATCCGGCCCCTGGCGCCACCCGTGGGCCCGCGGCCATGCGGACTTGCCCCGGCGGAGCACGCCGGGAGGGCCTCGTGACGGGGCCGGGGGACGTCCTCTGCTGACCGCATCGGACCTGTCCAACTTTTTCGATCTCTTTACGGCGTCTTTCGGCGCCCGGACCTCACGGGAGCTGGTGAGCTTCCCGAGGATCGGCGGGGGCCGAGTGTCCGTCTCCGGGCCCGAGCTCGGGTCCGAGGTTTCGGCCCTGGGAGCCGGGCTGGTCGCGTACGGCGTGCGGCCTGGAGATCCCGTGGCAGTGATCTCGGAGGACGAGTCCGAGATCTGGGCCGGGGAGCTGGCCGTCTTGGCCGGAGGCGGGACCTGCGTCCCGATCGACCCCACGGCCGACCGAGCGGGCCTCCGACGGGCCATGAAGGCGTCGGGTGCGCGATTCGCCCTGGTCTCGTCGGCGCCCGTTCTGGCGCGACTGCTCGAGGTTCGGCCCGAGCTGCCCGACCTGGAGATGGTGCTCCTGTTCCGCGAGCCGGAGGAGGGCAGGGCGCTGCCCGCGACGCTGACCCGGACCGCGCGCTCACTGGGAGCCGACGGCCTTTCGACGGATCCACAACTGCTGGAGCGGGCCCGCTCGGAAGTCCGGGGGCAGGACGCTGCGTATGTCCTCTGTCCCTCCGTCCATGAGGCCGAGCAGGACGTCGTCCGGCTCAGCCACGACAACCTCATCTCGGCCACACGGGCGCTGGCCGAGACGTTCCCGCTGAAGGCGGAGGATCGAGCGCTCTCGCGGTTGCCGGCCCTTCGCATTGCGCGCCGGCCCTGGCACGCTGCCTTGGTCTCCCGAGGAGCGACCCTCGTCTTCGGGGAGCCCGAGACCGCGCTTCATGACGAGGTGGGGGCGTTACGACCCACCCTGATTCTGGGGGAGGGCCGTGACCTCGACGAGCAGCTCCGGCAACTGGTGAGAAAGGCCACAGGTCGATCGCCGGTCTCGCGACTCCTTCTGGCCTGGGCGCGAGGCAGGAGACTCAAGGCCGCCCGTCCGGATCTGGCCCGCAGCAGGTTGCCGGGTCGACCTCCGAAAGGGACGACCCTTGCAGGCCGTCTCGTCCTGGATCGCATCCACGAGGCCGCCGGAGGCAGGTTACGGTGGATCGTCAGCGTGGACCAGCCCCTCGGTAAGCGGCGGGTGATCTCCTGGCTCGGAGCCGGACTGGCCGTGCTCGAGGGAGTCGGCATCGCTTCGACCACCGGCGTACTGTGCCAGAATCTCCCCTCCGCCTTCCGGCCGGGCAGCGCCGGGCGGCCGCTTCCCGGGAGCGGGCTCCGCGTCGACGACGACGGCCAGATCTGGGTCCGGGGGGCGACCGTGGAGCACGCACGCTCGCCCGGGAGGGATCGGAGAGTCGCCGACCGAAGCTGGTTTCGGACGGGCTTGATCGGCAGCCAGGATGACGACGGTTACGTAACCGTGGTTTGACGAGGCGATCCGGGGAATGCAGATTGTTCACGACATGTTGACGACAACCCTGAGCCGAGCCGTGGCCTGTGCGCTGACCGTCCTGATGGCGGTCGCCACCCCGACGGTCGAGCCGGGTGCCTTGCCGTCGGACGTCGAGGGTAGACGCGGCGCCGTCTCTCCCGATGACCTCCAGAGGACTCTGGCGTCGGGTGGAGCGCTCGACGATCGGGAGATCGACCGCATCCTCGAACTGCAGCACACCGAGATCGAGACGGTCCGCCTCGTCTTGCTCCCCGTCAACGTGGAGAACCGCCGTGGCCGCCGGGTACGCGGCCTCACCCAGACTGACTTCGAGATCTGGGAAGACCACGTTCGGCAAGATATCGAGTACTTCTCGGTAGAGTCCCAGGAACCGCTCGCCATCGCGTTCCTGCTGGACGTTTCCGGAAGCATGCGGCAGCTCGGCAAGCTCGAAGCCGCGAAGGAAGCGATTCGTTACTTCGTGGAATCGCTGCGCCCGCGGGACCAGTTCGGGCTCGTGTGCTTCGCCGACGAGCAGGTCGCCTGGGTCACGGAGTTCACCTCGGACCGCGAGCGATTTTTGGAACGGCTGGCCGTCCAGGAGGGGTACGGGCAGACGGCGCTCAACGACGCGGTGGCGGAGACGCCGCGTCTGGTCTTCGAAGACGACATCGAAAAGAAGAAAGCGATCGTGCTCATCACCGATGGCGTCGACAACGTCAGCCAGCTCTCCAGCGACGAGGCGATCGGGGCGGCGCAGAGGGTGAATGTGCCGATCTACACCATCGGATTCTCGTCGATACCCAAGTCCGTACTCGGCAAGGGGGAGACCGCGTACAACCTGGAGGTAATCCGGCAGTTCTCCGAGGAGACCGGCGGCCATCTCCACGTCGTTCGCGACCCCGACGAGCTGAAGGAAGCGGCCGCGAGAATCGACGAAGAGCTCCGGTACCAGTACCTGATCGGCTACTACCCGACGCGGAAGCTGTGGGATGGGACCTACCGGAACGTCAAGCTCGAGACCCGGAACCGTCGCCTCGTGGTGAGAACCCGCAAGGGCTATTTCGCCGAGCCCTGAGGGGACTGTCCCTTTGTGGACTGTCCCTGGTCCCCATCCGGTCGCGGATCCGTATCTCCATTACCCTTTCTTCACGACTTTCGTAAAAACTGCCACATCGAGCGTGCACTTACGTCCTGCCTGGGACGGATTCCTGCCTCCTGCAGCCTGGCACAGGCCTTGTAAACGTTCGGTACGGCGGGGTGCGCCATTCGATGGGATCCACCCCATGGACGTTCACGGCCGAGTAGGGTTAAAGTACGCCTGTACGGCCGAGACCGAGCCCCATGGCTCCCGGCCGAAGGAGATGGACATGCAGAAGTGCAGAACGGGCCTGATCGCATGTATATGCCTGGCGGCCTTCGCGCTGTCGACCGGCTGCGTCAGCAAGAAGATCTACGCCGAGGACCTGGAACAGCGCGACCAGCGCGTGGCCGGTGTGGAGAGCGCCGTCGAGGCCAACGAGCGGCGCATTTCCGAGCTTGGCGACGAGACCGACCAGAAAATCGCTAGCGTCAAGGACACCGCCGAGAAAGCCGTCGAGATCGGCAGCACGGCCATGACCCAGGCCAAGGCGGCCCAGCAGACCGCGGAAAAAGCCGCCAAGGGGAGACTCCTCTGGACGGTGACTCTTTCCGACGATGCCGTCCGGTTCTCCTTCGATCAGGCGTCGATTCCGCCGGAAGCGGCTCGAGAGATCAACTCGCTCGTGGCCAAGGCAAAGAGCCTCGACCGCGCGGTCTACTTCGAGATCGAAGGCCACACCGACAACATCGGCAGTGAAGAGTACAACTTCCAGCTCGGTGAGAAGCGCGCCCTTGCCGTCCGCGATTACATCAGCAAGCAGGGGATACCGCTGCACGCGCTGAACACCATCTCGTTCGGCGAGTCGCAGCCCATCGCCGACAACAGCACGCCGGAGGGTCGCTCTCAGAACCGCCGGGTTGTGATCCGCGTCCTCGAGTAAACGGTACCGTCCCCGGAACCCGGGGACCGAACACCTGTTTCCAGATTCGGAGGGGCAAGCCATCCGTCGGGACTGGCTTGCCCCTGTTCGTCGTCAGGACGAAAACCGGGGACAGGCACCCCACCCCCTCCCTGCGACCGCTGAAACCGCCGGGCGACACGGGCCAAGCCGAGTCCCCTCCCGGGGACTCCGAACGCTCAAAGCGTGGTGAACCGGACCGTCGGTTTCAAAGGACCGCTGGGAGGGGGTGGGGTGCCTGTCCCCGGTTTTCTTCAGGTGGTATTGGGGGGTGGTTTGACGGGCGTGCTCCTAGCGCTTATAACCGGGTGACGTATGGCGCGTGACTTCAAACGTTGGGTGGATGAGCGGGTCGTTCTGTTCGATGGGGCGATGGGGACGCGTCTGTACGACATGGGCGTCTTCCTCAATCGCTGCTTCGACGAGCTGAACCTGTCCGCCGCTTCCATGGTCGAGGACGTTCACCGCTCTTACGCCGCCGTCGGCGTGGACGTGGTCGAGACCAATACCTTCGGCGCCAACCGAATCAAGCTCGAGAAGCACGGGCTGGGGGATCAGGTCGAAGCGATCAACGCGGCGGGAGCTCGCATTGCGAGAAGGGCGGTCGGCGAAGAGTTGTGCGTGGCCGGTGCCATCGGGCCGCTCGGCGTCCGCATCGAGCCCTGGGGGCCGACCTCTGTCGAGGAAGCCGCCGACCTGTTCGCCCAGCAGGCTGCGGGCCTCGTCGAAGGTGGCGTCGACCTGTTTTCCATCGAGACGTTCTACGACTTCGCCGAGATCGAGTCGGCGGTTCGCGGGGTGAGGAGCGTCTCCGAATTGCCCATCGTGGTCCAGATGACCCTGGAAGACGACGGCAACAGCCTCGAGGGCGTCAGCCCTGAGGTGTTCGGGGCCCAGCTTGCCGCTTTGCCCGTGGACGCCGTGGGGGTGAACTGCTCGGTGGGACCTGCCGCCATGCTCAGCGCCGTGGAGCGCATGGCTCGGGTCGTGTCGCTGCCGATCGCGGCACAACCGAACGCCGGGAAGCCCCGGATCATGGACAACCGCAACCTCTATCTGTGCAGCCCGGAGTACATGGCCGAATACGCTCGGCGGTTCATCCAGGGTGGCGCTCGCATCGTCGGCGGTTGTTGCGGGACGACGCCCGAGCACATGAAGGCGATTCGCAAAGCGATCCAGGCCGTTGCGCCGCAGCCGCGCCAAACCGTCACCGTCGAGGCGGTGTCCGAGCGGGCGTCGGTTGAGCGCGAGCCCGTTCCCCTGGGAGAGCGTTCCCGATTGTCCGCGTCCGTCGATGCGGGGCAGTTCGTCGTTCTCGTGGAGATGCTTCCCCCGAGGGGGCACGATCTCGAGAGGAACCTGCGGGGCGCACGCAAGCTGAAAGAGGCCGGCATCGACGCCATCAATATTCCCGACGGGCCGAGGGCGTCGGCTCGCATGAGCCCGATGGCCATGGCGCTGACCCTCGAGCGGGAGGTTGGCATCGAAAGCGTGGTCCACTACTGCTGCCGGGACAGGAATCTGCTGGGCATGCAGTCGGACATGCTCGGCGCCCACTGCCTCGGGCTGAGAAACCTGATCCTGATTACCGGAGACCCGCCCAAGCTCGGCGACTATCCCGACGCCACGGCGGTCTTCGATGTCGATGCCATCGGTCTGACCAACATGGTCCACCGCTTGAACCACGGCGCCGACGTGGGCAACAACCCCATCGGCGATCCAACGGCCTTCTTCATCGCCGTCGGCGTCAACCCCGGCGCCACCGACATGCAGCGTGAGATCTCGCGCTTCGAGTGGAAGGTGGACGCGGGGGCGGAATGCGCGGTGACCCAGCCGGTCTTCGACGTGGAGCAATTCATGCGCTTTGTCGACAAGGTCCGGCACGTACGGATCCCGATCATCGCGGGCATCTGGCCGCTCGCGTCGTTCCGCAACGCGGAGTTCATGAACAACGAAGTGCCCGGCGTTCACGTTCCCGACCCCATCCTCGACAGGATGCGGAAGACGGACACCAAGGAATCCGCCCGCGCGGAAGGGATCGCCATCGCGCAGGAGATGCTCGAAGCGCTCCTGCCGCACATCGGTGGGGCACAGATCTCCGCCCCCTTCGGGCGGTACTCCACCGCCATCGAGGTCACCCGGGCCATCCCCGGGACGCGGTGGCCCCGAGTGGATTCTGCCGGTCTCGACTCGTGACCGGCAGCGCTCTTGCATAGAAAACCCTGAAGGGGGGCCGGATCGTCGCGGTTCCGCCGCCGACTTGACGTCGGGGTGGGGCGGATACGAGATTGCCGGTCAGGGCAAGGCACCCGAGTCTCGGGCTTTCCGACAATCGAGGAGGAAACCATGAATTCCCCGAAGATCTTGAAGCTAATCCTGTTGGCCCTGGCCGTCTCGGCCGTGGTGGCGTGTGGGACCACAGCGTCCACCGATGGGGTCGAGTCGTCGCCGACGGTAGCCGCGACGGCGCCTCCGGCACCACCCCCGCCTTCTTCAACGCAGACCCAGGCCCCCGCACCGCCCACGCAGACCCGCGCGCCGGCACCTCCGCCCCCTGCGGCTCCGCGGGTCGCGCCTCGCGCCGAGCCTCCCACCCCGCCGCCGCCGGAGCCGGTGACGGTCACCCTCCCGGCGGGCACGGCCATCGACGTCGCCTTCCTGGACTCCGTGGCCAGCAACGAGAGCCAGGTGGGTGACCCGGTTCGACTCCGCGTGATCAACGACATCCGGCACGACGGCGTCGCGGCCATCCCGGCCGGCTCGGTCGTCTCGGGCACCGTCACCGAGGCGGTAGGGCTGGACAAGAAGATCGGCGGAAGAGCTCGGATCGGGCTCGAGTTTCACACCCTCGAGCTGACGTCGGGTCGTACCGCGGCCATCCACACGACGTTTTCCGAGCAGGGCAAGAGCGAGACCAAGAAAGACGCGGCGACCATCGGTGGAGCCACCGCCGGCGGTGCGTTGCTCGGTCGCATCATCGACCAAGAGAACAAGGACAATGGCTTGCTGATCGGCGCGGTCGTAGGAGCCGCGGCCGGCACCGCCATCGCCGCCAAGACCGAGGGCAAGGAGATCGTCATCACCTCGGGCACCGAGGTCAGCCTGCAGCTCGACCAGCCGGCGCACATCACCATCACACCCTGACGTTCCACCATCCCGCGGGGTTCGGGCCGACAGCCCGAACCCCGTGCGTTCTTCCCCCAAGCCGTCCCTCCCCTCCCCGCCGCGATTCGTTGACCTGCCCCGAGGTCTTCCCTGTCCCTCCAGGGGGACACGAAGGTCCGCGACTCTCGCTCACGCCCGCCACGAGGCGCTTTTTCTCGATGGCCCAGCCCTTGCTGTTTCTCGTGACCCGCGCGGCTCCACACGACTCCGGAGCGATCGCGCGGACGAGGGGAAGCCGAGGGATGCCATGCGATCTCCACGATGGATCGGCCTGTTGCCCGCGTTCGTTCTCGCCACGACCCTCTCCGCGCAGCCCCAGCCGCCGACGGGTCCGTCATCCGAATTCCAGCTGCGCCTCGGGGGATTCTTCCCCGCGGGCGACAGCGACTTCTGGAAAGAGAACGAGGAGGTCTTCACGCTGGACTCCGGCGAGCTCAACGACTTCGTTCTCGGGCTCACCTTCGTCGCTCCGGTGAGCAACCACGTCGGCGTGGGATTCAATCTCGATTTCTACGACGCGGAGTCCTACTCGTCCTACCGCGACTGGACCGACGATCTCGGTTTCCCGATCTCCCACGACACCCGGCTCGGCATCGTGCCGATGATCGTCGACATGAGGTTCTACCCCGGAGGTCAGAGCGGCCTCCGCGGTCCCAGACCCGCCTTCTACCTGGGAGGCGGCGTAGGCGCGAACTACTGGGTCTACGAGGAAGAGGGAGACTTCCTCGACTTCAGCTGGGATCCCCCGGAGATCTTCTACGGCGGCTTCAGGGACGACGGCTTCGCCTTCGCGGCCCAGGCCCTGGCCGGCGTCGAGCTGCCCCTCGGCCCGCGATGGAACGCCCTGTTCGAGGCCCGCTACACCTGGTCGGAAGCCGAGCTGGGCGGTGACTTCGCTGGCCTTGGCACACTCGACCTCAGCGGCCTTGCGGTCTACGCGGGGTTCGGAGTTCGCTTCTGAGCGTGGTTGCTTGGCGCCGGTGAAGGGGTCTGCGGCCGGGCAGTCCCACCTCCAACGCCGGCGATAGCTCGGCTAGGGCCGTGCCTGTTCCACACTGGCTTCCGGCTCTGGTGACATCGCTGGGGGCGATTCAGAGGATTCGCGGCAGTGCCTCGCTCTCTAAGGACGTTGGCGGCGGGACTGCCCGACCGCAGACCCCTTCACCTGAGCCTGAAGTGGGGTGAACGTCTCCGATCACGGACTTCAGCGTTCCTACCAACGGTCCGGGTTCCGGGTCCGCTCTTGGAGAGGCTCGGCTGCGGCCCCCGTCACCTGCGGGGAACCAACCCTCAGTGAGCCTGGTCGTTCTCGACGGCGACGGGACGGGGCTCGGTCAGCTCGATGCCAGTGGGCTCGGTCCCCTCGAGCTCGTCGAGTGAGGCGTCGAGGCGGCCCAGCCGCCGGGAGGCTTCTTCGAACTGGCGTCCGGCGTTTCCGAGATGCCGCACGGCCACGTCGAACGATTCGGTGAACCGCTCCAGCCGTGTCCGGATGAGGCCGAGACGCGTGAGGATCTCCTGGGCCTTGTCTTCGATGGTCAGTCCGCGGAGACCCAGCAGGATCACCTGCAGGTAGGCGTAGAACGACTGCGGCGAGACCGGAATCACCTTGCGCGAGATCGCGTACTCGAACAGATCGCCGCTGTCATCGTCCGAGCGCAGCACGCCCTCGTGGTAGACCGACTCTGCGGGGATGTACATCAAGGCGAAGTCGTACGTGCCCTCGCCGGGGCGGATGTATCGCGTCGCGATGGCGTCCACATGACGGCGGACGTCGACGCGAAGCGCCTTCCGGGCCGCTTTCCTTGCCCCGTCGTCTTCCGCGGCCGCGAGACGACGAAAGCTCTCGAGCGGAAACTTGGCATCGACCGGCACCAGCCTCGGCCCTACGGAGATCACGGCGTCGACGCGTTCGCCACCGGGGAAGGCGTGCTGCAAATCGAAGTGCTCGGCGGGTAGGACCTCGGAAAGGAGGTCGGCCAGCATGAACTCGCCCATGCCGCCCCGGATCTTGGGTGCTCGGAGAAGCTCTTGCAGCCCGCGCAGGTCCCGGGCGACCTCGTTGACCGACCGCACCTGGCGATCGACCTCACCCAGGCCCCGCCGAACATCGCCCACCACCCGGTTGGTCTCCTGCAGTCGGCGGTCGATCTCCTCGCGTCCGCCTTGAAGGCTGGAACGCAGCTGATCCCTGAAGCCGTCGAGCTGATTTTGGAGCACCATGAGTCCCGACGTCGGCTCCGACGCCCGTAGCGAGAGGATCTCGCGCCTCAGGCGGACCACAAGCCAAGCCAGGCCACCGAGCGACCCCACGACCAGGACGAGAAGCGCCGGGCCGATCAGTTCGATCACCGGCTCACGCCCCGCCGTCGTCGTCTTCGATCGGCTGACCGACCAACGAGCCCACTTTTCGAAGAATCGACTCGCCGACGTTCATCCCCTTGATCACGACGTCGTCTGCCCCCAGCGCACGGAGCTTCTCCCAGGTCTCGCCGTACATCACCGACTCGTCCTCGGCGGTGAAGATGAGGATCGGGCATGGCTTGAACGGTAGCCCGCGGAGCAGCCCGATTCCGTCCTCGCCGCCGCTGAGGGTGAGATCCAGGAGGATCAGGTCGATCTCGCCCCCGATGAGGGCGGCCCGGGCCTGGTCGACCGTCTTGGCGGCCTCGACGAGGAAATTTGGCTCGAGGGCATCGCGCACGATGTCGAGGAAGTAGTCCATGTCCTCGACGACCAGGATCGTCTTTCGGTCGCTCTCGATCTTTGCGGCCGCGGCTGCACGGGGGGTGAAGTGCAGACTGCACCGCGGGCAGACGACCGCCTCGGCGGGCGCCGGGTCGGCGGGACTAGCCGGCACGCCCGGCGCGGTCTCGGGTGCGGAGGTCGCCGCCGTTCCCGAGGGCTCCGGCTGCTCGGCCGCGGTCGTCTCACTCGGCGCCGGCGGCGCCAGCGGCGCCGGTGGTAGCGACGGTTCCGGGCGAGCCGCTCTGCCCAGAGTTACGCCACAGCCTGGGCAGGGCGCGTCGTGGCTGTCGGCTTCATCCGCCACGAATCCACGCCCGCACGACGGACACCGAAGCTCGACTTTCATCTCTGCTCCAACGAAAGGTAAGGCAGCGGGTCCACGGGAACCCGGTCCTTCCGGATCTCGAAATGACAGTGCACGCCGGTCGCATTGCCGCTCTTGCCCACCACGGCGATCGGCTCGCCCCGCGCAACCTCGTCACCGGCACGGACCAGCAGCCGACTGTTGTGGGCGTAAAGCGACTGGAAGCCTTCGCCGTGGTCCACGATCACCGTGTTGCCGTACCCGCGCATCCGGTCATTGCTGTAGATGACCCGTCCGGGTGCCGCCGCGACGATCTTCTGCCCGTGTCGGCCTGCGATGTCGAGACCCGCGTGGCGATGGGTGCGCCGGCGCTCGCCGAAGCTCGAGAGGACTCGGCCGCCGGTCAGCGGCCAGACGAAAACGGTCGTGATCCCCGCGTAGCGTGAGGCACCGGGCGACGTCGGCAGCGGCGCCGGCCACGGGGCCACCTCCAGGGTTTCCGGGGCGCCGGGGATCAGGATGGCGCGGCCCGACTCGAGCAGGGACGGGTCGTCGATGCCGTTGGCCGCCGACAGCTCGTCCAGCGGGACGCCGTAGGCCTTCGCGATTCTCCACAGCGTCTGTCCCGGCTCGACCACGTGCAGCACTCCCTGCGGCAGGCCGCTCTCAACGGATTCCCGGGCGCGCTCCGTCGGCTGCGGCGCCGGAGCCCGATGCGAGCCTGCGCACCCCCAGCCTACCGTGGCCGCAAGGGTTAACCACAGCAACCCTCCACGGCCGCGGGACTTCCCGCGCGGAAGCCGGCCGGGGTCGTGGACCGAAAGCGTCCTCATCGACTTCACTATAGGTCCCCGGCCTTCCGGGAGACAAGCAGTCCTCGGTTCGACGGTTTTTTGGTGCCCGGCTCGTGCATAATCCAAGGCGGGCTCGATAGACGGCTCCGAGACCCCCTCCGGTGAGACCTGCCGGTGGACAGCGAGGAGATCAAATGGACGGCGCAAAAGTCAGAAACATCGGGACCCAGGGGTTCGTGCCACCGCGAATACCCGGACGCACCATCGGGATCGGCATCCTGGCGTTGATGGCGCTGTGGATGATTCTGAGCAGTGTCTACCGAGTCGACGTCGACGAGCAGGCGCTCGTCCTGCGGTTCGGCAGGCACGTGCGGACCACCGAGCGTGGGCTGCACTTCAAGCTGCCGCGGCCCATAGAGTCGGTGATCAAGGTCGCCGTGCAGCGCCAGCTGAAAGAAGAGTTCGGATTCCGGACCGAGGACCCGGGTAGGCGGACCCGTTACGCGGCTCAAGGTTTCGATGCCGAGTCGGTGATGCTGACCGGCGATCTCAACGTCGCGGACGTCGAGTGGATCACGCAGTACCGGATCCGCGAGCCCTACAACTACTCGTTCAAGGTCCGCAACGTCACCGAGACCTTCCGGGACATGAACGAGGCGGTCATGCGTGAGGTGGTGGGCGACCGAAGCGTGACGGAGGTTCTGACCGTCGGTAGGCAGGAGATCGAAACCGAGGCCGAGACCCGTCTTCAGGAGCTCGCCAACCAGTACGAGATGGGCATCAAGATCGAGCAAGTCGTCCTCCAGGACGTCAACCCACCGGAGGCGGTCAAAGATGCCTTCAACGAGGTCAACCAGGCGCAGGCCGAGCGAGAAAAAATGATCAACGAGGCCCTGGCCGAATTCAATCGCATCATCCCCAGGGCCCGCGGCGAGGCCCAGCAGACGATCCAGCAAGCCGAGGGCTACGCCACCGAGCGGGTCAATCTGGCCCGGGGTGACGCCGCTCGGTTCGACGCGTTGCTGGCGGCCTATCGGCGGGCTCCCGAGGTCACGCGCCGGCGGATCTACCTCGAAACGATGAACGCGGTTTTCCCCAAGGTGAAGAACAAGGTCATCCTCGACGAGAAGGCCAAGAACGTCCTGCCCCTGCTCAATCTCCAGCGGGAGGTGAAGCCATGAAGCAGCTGATCACCATCGTCATCCTGGTGGCCGCGATCGTGTTGCTCGCGGTCGTGAGCGGCGCGTTCTACGAGATCCAGGAGACCGAGCAGGTGCTCGTGACCCAGTTCGGGAAACCGGTCGGAGATCCCGTGGCGACCCCCGGGATCCACGTCAAGATTCCGTTCATCCAGAAGGCCAACTACTTCGAGAAGCGATTTCTCGAGTGGGACGGCGACCCCAACCAGATTCCGACCAAGGACAAGCGCTTCATCCACGTCGATACCTACGCTCGGTGGCAGATCAGCGACGTGCTCCTGTTCCGGGAACGAAACATCGACGAGGACGGCGCTCAGTCCCGGCTCGACGACATTCTCGACGGCGAGACGCGCAACACGGTGGCGAAGCACCAGTTGATCGAGGTCGTGCGGAGTACGAATCGGGAGTTCACCGCCGAGGAGGAGATCGGAGGAGGCGACTCGGGCGCGGAGCTTCAGTCGATCGACTTCGGGAGATCGGCGCTGGCGAGAGAAGTGCTGGCGGGGGCCTCGCCGCGGCTGGAGGCTCTCGGCATCCTGCTCCTGGACTTCCGCTTCAAGCGTATCGAGTACGTCGAGGAGGTCCAGCGGGAGATCTTCTCGAGAATGATCTCCGAGCGCAAGCGAATCGCCGAGCAGTTCCGCTCGGAGGGGGCAGGTGAGTCGGCCCGTATCAACGGAGAGAAGGACCGCGAGCTCAAGAGCATCACCTCCGAGGCCTACCGAGAGGCGCAGGAGATCAAGGGCAAGGCCGACGCCCAGGCCGCGGACATCTACGCCGCCGCGTTCAACAAGGACCCCGAGTTCTACCGCTTCACGAAGACGATGGAGACCTACCGCTCGACCATGGACGCCGACACCACCATCGTCCTGACCACCGACGGGGATTTCTACAGATACCTCAACCGTGCCAAGTAGTCGTATCGTGGCCCAAGGGCCGCACGGCGGGCGCCCCGGGACCGGTTCCCTTATAATGGACCGTTCGAGCACCCTATTCGGCAGCAGTGCCGTTTAGGGGCTCTTGGAACCAGGGGCAGGGAGAGCGTTCGCGATGCGCGTTCAGCGGTTTATCAGTCTCTTCGGTGCCATCGCCGTCGTAGTGTTCGCCACGGCCTCGCCGGCCGTCTCGCAGCAAGTAACCCGGGCCAAAGTAGCCCCGGCCGAGTTCGGCGAGGTCTTTCCGGCCGACGCCTTCGAGAACCTCAACGAGTCAGCCGGCGGAGCTGCCAACGTCGACCTCTCGCGGGTCGTCGGGAAGAGACCGGTGGTGTTCTACTACTGGATCGCCGGGAACCCGTTTGCCGACGAGACCTTCACCGAGCTCCAGGCCCTTGCGGACGAGGTCGGACCCACGAAGCTGGTTCTCTACGGCGTCGCCACCGAAAGACCGGGGCTGGGGAAGGACGTGATTCAGGAGAGAATCCGGGCGCTCAAGATCCACGTCCCGGTGCTCAACGACGAGGGCTTCAAGATCGGACAGCGCCTGCAGGTGAGGCACGTACCCAGCATCTCGGTCCTGGATGCGGAGGGCCGGTTGCGACTGGCCAACGCCGGCAGTCTCAAGCAGCCCCTCGAGTACAAGATGGATGTCGAGACGGCGATCCGCCGTGTCGGCACGAAGGGCACGCTCGGGACCTACGGACCGATGCCCAGGTGGTATCCGGTCAAAGAGCTCATCGGGCAGCCGTGTCCCGACTTCCAGGCGCCGGTGCTGGGTGCCACGGAGGTTCGCCGCTGGTCCGAGATTCTCGACGCCGAGAAGATCACCGTCCTGATGTTCTGGTCGGTGGATTGCCCGCACTGCCGCGAGACGCTGCCCGAGATCAACGAGTGGCTACAAAAAAACAACGCCGACGGGATCAGCGTCGTCAGCGCCGCCCGGGTCGACAACGAGGCGATCCGGGTCAAGACCGAGGAGTTCTGCAACGACAAGGGCTTTGTCTTCCCAACGCTCCTCGATGAAGACAATCAGATCGGCGAACGATTTCGCATCGTCTCCACGCCGACGTTCGTGATCGTGGGGCCGGACGGGACGATCGACTCGGTCCTGTTGCGCGGGGACACCGATCTGGGCAAGAAATTCCAGGCCAAGAGAAACGAGCTTCTGAAAGACTCCGGTCCCAGCGGCACCTGAGTCCACGGCGCTCCGAGCCCGGACACCTCGACAATTGTGAAAGTCGGATGACGATATCGTCATCCCCGAGAACTCCCGCGTGGCGCAGCACCGGATCGCCTGATGGCGAAGTTCTTGCAGCCCTTCGCCGCGGAGGGTTGAGCCATGAGCCAGAATTCGGCCGCGTACGACCTGGGAGATCTCGATCGCGCCAAGTCCGAATCGAGTCCGTTGACCGAAGCATCGCCGAGGCTCAATTCCCCCGCAGGCACACGTGAGGTGCGCCGCCGTTCCCGGGCATCGTTCGCAACGGCGCGGCCACGGACCGGTCGGAATCTTGGCGAGAGCCTCTCGATCCTGATTCCAGGTTCCGGCCAGATCATTCGCGGCGATGTCTCCGTGGGGCTGTTCTTTCTGGCCTCATTCGGATTCGTCGCGACGCTGGCCTGGGCCGTGACGGGCAGCGTCGATCGGATGGCCGTGACGCTCTCCCTGCTCGGCTATCCACCTGCTGCCACGGCCTGGGCCCTGTGCGGCCTGTTCGCCACGGCGGCGATTCTTCACCTCGGATGCGTGTTGAACGCCGGGGCCGGACTGCAGCCGGCACGGAAGCCGGTCATCGCGGGGATCGCCTCGCTCGTGGTTCCGGGGTGGGGCCAGCTTCTCAACGGCGATCGATTGCGGGCAGTCTTGTTTCTCGGATTGCTATGGCTGGTGGGGGCCGGCTGGGTCCTCGTATCGCCGACCGCTGAACGCCTCCTGGCCGACCTCCACCTCTACCTGCCCCCATGGGCCTCGATCCTGGCCGCGCCTGCCGTGAGGTGGACGTTGCCGGCGATCGTCTGGACGCTGTCGGTCTACGACGCGGTCTCGCGCGGGGCCGGCTGGAGGGACGTCAGGCCCTGACCGACAGGAGGTCAGGGAGGGGTCTCAGGTCGGCAATCGGCTCCAGGGACGGGTCCAGCCGTCCCGTGCGATCGACGAGCACGCCGCGAAGACCCGCGGCACGCGCGCCGTCGATGTCGATCTCCGGCAGGTCCCCGACGTGAGCCGTGGTTTTTGGATCCGCGCCCAGCGCCTCGACGGCGCGGTGGAAGATGCGAGGGTCGGGCTTCTCCACCCCTTCCAGGCTCGACACGATCACCACGTCGAAGAAGTGTGCGAGCCCCAGGCGCTCCAGCACGGCGGGAAGCCGGGAATCCCAGTTCGAAACCACGCCCATCTGGACGCCGGCCTCCCCGAGGGCTTCGAGCGTCGGGACGACGTCGTCGAAGATCTCCCACGCAGCTCGGTCCTTGAACGCGTCCCGCAGCCCCTCCAGCACGCGATCCGGAAAGTCCGCGGGGAGAGTGCCGTCACCGACGCGCCTGACGACGCCGCGAACGAACTCGAGCCAGTAGCCCCGCTCGCCGCCCGGGAGGTGCGAGTAGCGATCGACACCCACCGGAACCCGACGGTTCATCTCGTCCCACTGTAGCCGCAGCGCTTCCTCGAAGATCTCCACCGGCCGCGCCAGTCCCAGCGGCGCCAGCACCCGGGCATAGGTTTCCCCGAACGACTCCCGAGGCCCGACCAGCGTCCCCCCCACATCAAAAAGCACACTCCGATAAACCATCCCCGCAGTATGCCAAACCGTGCCAGACGTCACAAACGTTGCGTTGCCGTTCGGCAACACCGCGAGAATCCCGACAGGCCGGAACCCGTCTCGTCGTATCATCGCGACGGCTCGCACGGCCGGTAACGAAACTTCTGTGATGCCTGGCACCGGGGGCGGGGCTGTGGTTGCGGAGGAGAGATGGGGAAAAGGCTGTTGCTGGTGAGCACTTCGCAGACCTACGGGACGGGGTATCTGGATCACTGTGCTCCTGAGGTGGTGGAGCTGTTTGGGGGACTCAAGCGAGTGCTGTTTGTCCCGTTCGCCCTCTACGACCGCGACGCGTACGCGACCAAGGCCAGGGAGCGCTTCGAGAAGATGGGCTACGGTCTCGACTCCGTCCACGAGGCCGACGATCCTCGGCGGGCGGTCGAGGAAGCCGAAGCGATTTTCATCGGCGGCGGAAACACATTTCGTCTGCTCGAGACCCTCTACCGCCTGGAGATGATCGATCCCATCCGCCGACGGGTCGAGGCCGGCGCTCCCTACATGGGGACCAGCGCCGGGTCGAACGTGGCCGGGGCTACGATCAAGACCACCAACGACATGCCGATCGTCGAGCCTCCTGGTTTCGACGCCCTGGCACTGGTTCCCTTCCAGATCAACCCCCACTACGTCGATCCGGAACCCGGGTCCACCCACATGGGCGAGACCCGCGAGACCCGTATCCGCGAGTTCCTCGAAGAAAATGACCAGACCGTCGTGGGCCTGCGCGAAGGCGCCATGCTCAGGATCGAGGGTCCGCTTGCCGTTCTGAGAGGCGCCCGTGGTGCCCGGATCTTCCGACGCGGACACGACCCCGAAGAGGTCGAGCCCGGAGCGCGCCTCGACGCCCTGCTAGAAAGACACTGACCCCCTGAACGGCGGTCACCTTCCGAGTGGAGCCTACGGTCTTTCGAACAGGCTCGGGTCCACCTCGGGGTTCATGCGCACGCTGTCGTAGGCGATCTCCTGGACGTCCGTTTCGTCGACCTTCAGCACCTGCCCGAAGGGAAACTGCGAGCCTCCCACATCCCGGTAGTCCGAGTAGTACACCTCGATGTAGCCGGGGGTCCGTCGAGTCGGGTGCTTGCCCATGTATGCCTGCTTCAGCACGCGTCCCTGTGCGTCGACCCACAGCCTGGACTCGGTGTCGCCGAGCGTCACCGCGACGATCTTGCACGGCACCCCGTCGACCTCTTCTTCGCCGGCGGCGATGGCATCGAGATCCGGATCACCGAGGTGTTTCGTCAGGTAAGCGAGCTCCCGCGGTAGCTCCTCCCGAGCCTCGGCCACCATCACCGGCTGAAGATCGAACACCTGTCCGGCCATCATCCTGAATCCGGAGTCACCGGCGAACACGATGGCCATGTCTCCCACCGGAGTCTTGAGGACCATGCGCATGCTGTCCGGAAAGACGAGCAACATCTCGGCTTTCATCGGCCCCGGCATGCCTTCTTCGTAGATCGTCACGGTTCCGCTACGGAAGATCGCCTCGATCGAGGCCGGATCCTCGCCGCCGATCGTACGGGCCGCCTTCCCGATGATCTCCGCCCCGGCCGCGACTGCCGCCGCGGTTCTCTCGACCTTCGGGGTGGTGTCCGGCGGCGCAGGAATCTCGATGTCGACGGTCGTCACCTCACCGAAAGTGGAGACCGGCTTGTCGAAGTCCTCGGCCTTGCCCACCACCAGCAGGGTCAGCTTGTCGGGATGGAGGTACTCCTTGGCCACCCGCGTGACGTCTTCCTTCGTCACCTTCTCGATGCTCACCCGGTACTTCTCGAGAAAGTCCGAGGGCAGGCCGTAGTAGGCGTAGAGCATCTGCTGCCCCAGAATCTCGCTCCTGGAGTCGTACCGGAAGACGAACGAGTTGAGGATCGACTCCTTGGCCCGGCTCATCTCGTCATCGGACGGCGGATTGTCGATGATGCCGGAGATCTCTTCCTTGACCGCCTCGACTCCTGCGGCCATGGTCTCCGACTTGGTCTGCAGCCCGGCATTGAAGATACCCGGGTACATGAAGGACGATCCGATGCTGCCGAACACGCTGTAGGCCAGTCCCTTGTCGGAGCGGACGTTGCTGAACAGGCGCCCGGCAAAACCTCCGCCCAGAACCTCGTTGAGAACCTGCACGGCGAAGTAGTCCGGGTTCGTCATCTCGATGCCCAGATGGCCCATGCGGACATTCGCCTGGTTGATGTCCGACTTTTCGATGAAGTAGACACCCGCCTTCAGTTCCTTGCGGAAGGCGACCTGGGGTGGAACGAACTTCGGTCCCTTGGGCCAGTCGCCGAAAGTGGCGGCGATCTTTTCCTTCATCTCCGCCGTGTCGAAATCACCGACCACGCCCAGGTACATGTTGTTGGGTTGGTAGAACATCTTGTGGAACGCTACGAGGTCCTCGCGGGTTACGGCAGCGATGGTGGCGTACTCCTCGTTCCAGGCGAGGGGGGATTCCGGTCCGTAGATGAGTCGGCGAAATTCCCGGCCGGTGATGCCACCGACGTCGTCGTTGCGACGGGCGATGCCGGCGTTGGACTGGACCTTCGCCACCTCGAGCTTGTCGTTCGAGAAGGCAGGCGTGCGGACGACGTCGGCGAAGACCGCGAAGGCGTCGTCGAACGCGTCGGTCAGGCAGTTCATGGACGCGAATCCGGAGGTTCCCCCCATGCCCGTCTCGACGGTGGCCGCTCGAACCGCCAGGTAGTCGTCGATCTCGTCTCCGGTCATGCGCGCGGTGCCGCCGGTTCGCTGGACCGTTCCCATCAGGTCCGCCAGCCCGACCTTCTCGGGGGGATCGTAGTTCGAGCCGGTGCGGATCCGTGCGTTGACGGTGATCAATGGCAGCTCGCGATCTTCCAGCAAGAAAACGGTCATGCCGTTCTCGAGGATGTAGACCTCCGGCTGGGCGATCTTGAACTCGGGCAGCGACGGATACTTGATCTTGCGGTAATCCTTGACCTGAGCGGTCGCGGGAAGGGCGACCAGCGTGACCAGGACGGCCAGGGCGATGCCCGCGAGGGCGAGTCTTCCGATTCTCATTGTCCTTCCTCCCCCTGGCTCGGTTCATTGACGATCATCGCCACGGTGCGGTTGGTGGGCAGGAAGGTCTGCTGCGCGACGCGCAGGACGTCATCCTTGGTCACCTTGTCGATTCTCTCCACGTGGCGGAACAGCTCCCGCCAGTCTCCGAACGCAATCTGGTAGGTGGCCAGCTGTCCGGCGATTCCCGAGTTGCTCCGGAGCCCGCGGACCAGGCCAGCCTTGGCTCGGATCTTGGCGCGCTCCAGGTCCTCGTCGCTGACGAGCTCGGTGGTCAGCTTGTCGAGCTCTTCGTGGATGGCCGCCTGGACCTCGTCGTTGGTGCGCTCCGGGGCCGCCATGGCGAAGACCAGGTAAAGGTTGGGGAACTTGTTCCCGGGGAAGCCGTTGAAGGCGAAGGCCTGGGCCGCAACCTTCTTGTCCACGACGAGGTTGCGGTAGAGCCGGGAGGTCCGCCCGGACGAGAGGATGTCGCTGATGACGTCGAAGACCGCCTCGTCCGGGTCGGTGGCCGCGGGCTTGTGGTAGGCCTCGGTGTAGACCGGCTGGGACTCGTCGGGCAGCGTGATCACACGCTCGACGACCTGCTTCGGCTCCACGGTGCGAAGCGGGCCGGGCGCGGGTCGCGCGGGCAGGCGCCCGAAGTACTTATCGACGATCGGGATGATCTGGTCGGCCTTCACGTCGCCGACGATCGCGATCACCATGCTGCTCGGCACGTAGTATTTCTCGAAGAAATCAACGGCGTCCTCGCGCGTAAAGGCGTGCAGATCGCTCATGTATCCCACCACGGGCTGGCGGTAAGGGTGAGCCGTGAACGCCGCCGCCAGGGCCTGCTCGATCAGGCGGCCGATCGGCTGGCTCTCGGTTCTCATGCGGCGCTCCTCCATGACGACGTCGCGCTCCTTGTAGAACTCGCGGAAGACCGGGTCGACGAAGCGTTCCGATTCGAGGTAGGCCCACAACTCGACCTTGTTGGCGGGCAGAGAGAAGACATACCCGGTCTGGTCGTTCCCGGTGAAGGCATTGAGACCGACGCCGCCGGCGCGGTCGATGATCTCGCCGAATTCGTTCTGGACGACGTACTTGCCGGCCTTTTCCTGAGCGGCCTTCCATGCCTCGGAGAGCTGCTCTAGCTTTTCCGGGTCGCCGCCGCCTTGCTTGGTTCGCTCTGCCTCGTACGCGTAGAACGCCGCATCGACCGCGGCGAGCGCCTTCTTCTCGGCCTTGAAGTCGGTGGTTCCGATGGTGGTCGAGCCCTTGAAGGCCATGTGCTCGAACATGTGAGCGATCCCGGTGATCCCGGGAACCTCACGGTAGCCTCCGACATCGAACAGTGTGAAGAACGAGACCACCGGCGCGGTGGGCCGCTCGTAGACCAGCAACGTCAGACCGTTGTCAAGCGTGTGCTCGGTCAGATTCTCCTCGAATGCCTCGAGGTCCTGCGCGACGGCCGGACCCGAGGGCGCGGCGACGGCAAAGAGGACAGCGGCGAGCGCGGTCGCGAGTCTAATAAGACGCATGTTGCATCCTCAGTCTTCGGACGCGGGCACACGTGAACGCGACCCGCTCCGGCGATGGAGTTGTTGGACCCGACCGCAAAGCTTACGATATTCTGGCTAATCTTGGTAGACTGTGCCGGCGTCGAGACAGACATGTCCAATTTACTATTCGAACCGCCCCTGCGCTTCGAGGGGCTGCCGGCGGAAGGATTCCGTGTCTTCGCGATCCAGGACCGCGAGGAGCGGAGGCGGGCGATCATCGACGCCTTCCACCCGGCGCTCCACGAGCTCGCGGAGGACCTGCTGGAGCGGCTCGGCCCGTCGGCCGCGGCGCCCCTGCACGCCCACCTGCCTCGGCTCGACTGGCCCCGGGGCTATCAGCCCTTCGGAACCTGGCTGGCCCTCTCCCGAGAGGTCCAGGGCTACCAGGCCGGCCCTCAGCTCAACGTGGGGATCCACGCCGACCACGTGGCCCTCCGCCTCGGCTGGGACACGGCCGCAGCGACCTTCGGACGCTTCGAGTTCCTCGCCCGCCACGGCGGCATCGGGGAGGAGATGGCCCGGCTGGCGGCGGAAGAGAACCTGCGGTTCCGGGTCTATGCCGCCCAGCCGTGGCCTCAGGGATCCCGGAAGGTCTACGAGTCGGCCACCGACTGGAAGTCGGCGTTCGCCGAGGTCTCGCGCCGCGGGGTGTGGTTCGAGCTCGGCGAGCGACGCGAGATCCCGGAGGAGTTATCCTGGGCCGGATCGCCGGCGCTGGGGAAGGATGCGTGCCGGATCCTCAAGGCCCTGCTTCCGCTCTACGACCGGCTCGCGGGGCACGCCGAGAAGGACGGGTCGTGACCGGGCGCTTCCGGAGGCTCGAGGTTTGACGAAACGAAAGAAGCCCAGCACGAAGGCCAGAAAGAAGAAGGGAGTCCTGACCGGGCTGGCCAAGTCCGCCCCATCGAAGAAGCGGAAGGGGCGACCCACCGGGTTTCGCAAGATCCTCAACTGGGCGGTAGGAATCGCCGTCGGCGCGGTCGTGCTGGGGGTCGTGGTGCTCTACGCCGCCCTGTCCTTCAACCCGAAGCTGCAGGAGCAATCGGGAGAGGCGGAGGTCACGGTCGAGGCCGTCGAGCCGGATCCTGCCGGTTTCCCCGACGACATCATCGCGGCGGCCCGTGTCACCCTCGAGGGTCGCCCGGTCCTGGTCCCCCTCACCGCCGAGCGTCGCGACGAGGTCGAAGCCGGTGCCCGTCTTCACCTCCGCTACGTCTTCTTCCCGCAGACCGGCTCGACCCGCATCGACGAGTGGACGCTCGTCCCCTGACCCTTCCGTACTCTCGCTATTCTCCCGCCGGGGGCTCGGGCCGGGGCGGAGCTCGCCCCGCGCTCCTGCTCGGGATCCGGATGTCGAGCTTCGGGAGGGCGAAGTCGATCCCGTGTTCGCGGAACGAACGGTCGATCGCCATGTGACACTCGTTGCGCGTACGAAGGCCCATGCCGAAGTCGACGTAGTAGCGAAGCTCGAACTTGATGGCGTCGCTGCCGAATTCGAGCAGCAGGACTTGAGGCGGCGGGTCGTCGAATATGTCCGGATGGCTCCGGGCGACTTCGAGCAGAGCCTCCCGCACCTTTTCGAGATCCGCGCCGTAGGCGACGCGCAGGGGAATGTCGATCCGGCGCTTCGAGTCCGAAAGCGTCCAATTGATCAGCTTGGTGGTGATGAACTCCTTGTTCGGGACGATCATCTCGCTCAGATCCCACAGGGCGATCGTCGTTGCCCGGATCTGGATGCGCGAGACGCGGCCCTGCAGGTTCCCGACGGTCACGGCGTCGCCGACGCGCACGGGACGCTCCATCAGGAGGATCAGGCCCGAGACGAAGTTGGCGACGATCTCCTGCAGACCGAAGCCGAGCCCGAAGGTCAGAGCCGCGGCCAGCCACTGGATCTTGGACCACGAGATGCCGAGCAAGCCGAACGCGACGCTCACGCCCACGATGATGATGAAGTACCGGACAAGGGTTCCGAGAGCAACGCGAGCCCCGCGGTCGAGGCGTGTCCGTCGGCGCAGGGTCAACTCCAGAAGACCCGGGAGATTCTTGACCAGTACCACGGTGACCATGGCGGCCAGAATGGCCTCCAGGAGGTGCCATAGGGTCAGAGGACGGCTTGCCGGCGACTCGGCCACATTCTCGGAACCGGACACGGGCATGGGAACGCCCGGTACGGTCGGGGACGATCCGGGCTCATCTTCGGACGCGGCTTCCGCAGGTGCCGCCTCCGCTCCCACTGAAAGTGCGGGGTCGCCGGATGCCACCGGCTCCATGAGGACGACCCGGGGCCAGATCTGAACCCGCTTCAAGAGCTCGAGGGTCGGGACCGCATCCGACCAGATGCCGTACAGACCGATGGCGCCGGTCAAGACGATCGCGAAACGGAACAGCTTGCGAACCTGAGTCTCTGCGGCCGGAGCGTCCGGCCGTTCAACCTCCTCCTGCGGAGCTTCCGCAATCTTCCGAAGTCCCAACGTGCGCCAGCGAAACAGAAGCTCGCTCGCGAGGAGCAGAGCGGTCAGCAACCAGAGCGTCCGCAGCATCTGGTAGGCAAGCAGGAAGCCGGTGATGTAGTAACCGATCGCGGCCAGCACTGCCGGCAGCAGCGTCGCCAGGACGACGAGGGGATAGGCGTACATGTAGAGGCGGTGCAGCCACGCTAGGGCCGGATCCTGGCCCGCGCGCGTTTCGCGTTTCCGAGGGCGAAACAGTGCCAAGAGTGAGAACCCGAGGACGCTCATCGCAACGACAAAGGCGACACGGCCGAGCGAGTTGTTGTAGATCTGAAGCTCTTTCGGGCTGTCCAGGCGTATGCCGGCCATGCCCATCTCGATGGCGACGTAGATCAACGGTAAAAAGATCGCCTCGAGCCACAGCAGCCCTCGGTGGATCGGCCGGACAACCTGCGCCGGCCAGCCGAAATGCGCCTCGGCGAGACCGTGCGGCGCGAGCGCCTGTCGTGTGAGCTCGAGCAAGGCCGCGATCGCAGCGAGATACCCGAGGGCCTGGCTGGCGGAGTACACGGCAGGAGAAGGTCCCGCCCCGGGGAGCATCGCGCTGCCCAGCTTCAGCGCCAGCGGGATGGGGGTGGCCAGAAGCACCGTGTAGAGAAGCGCTTCCAGCGTTGCGCGGAACGAATCGGTCTCGGGCGCCGCGACCTGCTCGGCGAGCGCTTCCAGCCGCCGCCGCAGTCGCCGTCGCATCCCCATCAGCAGGGCGAACGCGACCAGGAGTCCCATGCCTCGCCAAGGTCGCGTCTTGAAGCCATCGAGAGCAGCCCCTGCGGTCTCCTTGAAGTTCGAGCCCGCGGCCATCCACAACACGCCACGGCCGATGTCGCCGACGCGCGGGACGATCGGCTTCGGGACACTTCGGACCCACAGCAGCCGCTCGTGAAGGAAGGCCCGAACCTGCTCCTCTGTGGTCTTGAACCGGCGCGAGACCGTCTCGAGCTCGGCGAGCTGATCCGAATACTTTCCGCTCGCTCGGATCAGCTCGTCCAGCAAGTCTCGCCGCGTATCGAGAAGGCTGTGGGCCAAATGTTGCAGCTCGGGCTCGATCTCCTCCCCCTCGCCCGTTTGGAGGCCCTCGAGAACCTGCGCCCGCAGGGAGCGTGCCGCCGAGCGCTGCTGCTCGAACCGAATCTGGTCGTGCTGTACCTGAGGGTTTTCTTGCTCGAGCTCGATGATGAGGTTGGCGATCTCGCCCGGCTCGGGGAAGTCGTCGGGAATGTCCGGCCACCACCGCTGCAGGCTGCCACGACCGTCGAAGGCCTGGTACTTCCTGCGGGCGAGTTGAATGATGCGGTCAAAATCCGAGAGGTTCTTTCGTGTCCGGGCCACGGCTCGTGCTGTATCTTCCTGCCGCACTTCCAGGCCGTCGGGCCCCCACAGCCTGTCGGCGAGCCCCCGGGTCTCGGCGGCGATCTCCTTCAACGCGTCGACCTGGGAGGCCTGATCGCACTGCTCGACCACCTGGTTGAGCTGCTCCCGGGCTTGGTCGTGACGCAGCTCCCGCGTCGCATCCTCGATCATTGTCACCAGCTGTTCGCTGTAGGTGACGCGTCTCTGGGCCTGGTCGATCCTCCAGGGAAGCAGAGCTCCGCGGGCGTCCAGCAGGCCGAGCTTGGCCCGGATGGCTTCGATCTCGCGGACCGCCGCTTCCCTCCGTGCCAGCAGGCTGCTCCGCGTGGCGTTCTTGATCTCGGGGTGGGCGTCGGGCTGGGTGGTCGCACGCAGCTCGTCGTTGATCGATTCGATTTTCTGATCGAGCCCGCCCAGGCGACGGGAGAACTCGTTGCGCGTGGCGGCTCGCTCTTCGTTAATCCTCTCCAGATCCCTCAGCGCCGAGCGGTTGGCGGAGAGCCGGGCGCGCTCGCGTTCGAGCTCGCTCTCCGCCTGGTCGACGCCGGCGTTGTCAGGCAATCGGAGACGCGGTTGCGTTTCGGGCCGCTCGAGCTCGGCGCGTAGCGCGTCGATCATCCGGCTCACGCCGGCTTTCTCGCGGTCGTCGGTCTTTGCCTCGGCCTCGAAGGCACTCGCGGCTTCGAGAGAGCCGATCGCGGCGTCGTATTGTTCCAGGATGCCGGCCCGCAGCTCGTCGCTGAACGAGGTGTTCTCGGCGGCCTGTTCCCTGAGCTCGCGGACCTCCTCGAGGTTCAGCCTTCTCTCCGGGGCCTCCCCCGTCTGGGCGAGGGCCGGAGCCGACAGTACGGCGAACAGCAGCGTCAAGGTGAGAAAACGTGATCTCCCAGTCATCCTGGCCTCCCGTCGTCAACCGCAGGATACGGGAACCGAGGGCCCTCGGGAAGTCGTCTGTCAGGGCTCCGAGGCCGGCGGGGGCTGAAGGGTCGTGCTGTCGTCGAACTCCGGCTGCGCGATGAACCATTCCCTCGGCCTGGACAGCCGGATCTTCTTGCCGTCCTCGCGCATGTCGACCCCGACGTGGAAGATATCGAAGCGGACGTAGATCTGGCCGATCTTCTTTCCGGATTGCATCTTGACGCGGGCCATGACGTCCATCTTCTTGCTGGTGATGAGGACGTCGTCGACGATGGTCCCGTCCGGGCCGACGTCGATGCTGGCGTCGCCCTCGAGACCCGTGACGTTGGGCACCATGCCGACCCACGCCGGGAGCTTGAGCTCGTCGCTGTCGTTCTTCTCCTTGGCGAAGAACAGGTTGAGCAAGGGGCGGGTGTCGCGGATCTCGAGCTCGACGGTCGTGTCGAGAAAGATCGGCTTCCCTGCCACGAAGGTGCCGCCGTCGAGACGGAAGTGGGCCCACCATCCGGTGTCTTCGGGTTTGACGGTGTCGGGCTCGACAGCCTCGGCGGATTTTCCTTTCTTGCGCCGCCTCGCTTCTTTTTGCGCCGCTTTCTTTTTCGCCCTGTCTTCCCGGGCGGCCTGTTTCTCTTCCCAGCGGTCCCGTTCGGGATCGGGCAGGAACATTCGCTCCAGCGAGAGGATCGTCTCGCCGAGCTCGAACCGCCCTTCAGCCAGGTCGCCGTGCTTCACCTGAGAGCTGAGCGAGATGTCGCCCTTGATCTCCCGGCCGTCGATCTCAATCAGCGTGTCGACGAGCTTTACGTCCAGCTCGGCGCTGGCATCCGCGGACGAGGGGGCCGAGACCGAAGCCCTGAGGCTACCGTCGCCGGAGACGAACAGACGGGTGTCACCCGGGAAGAAGGCGTTGAGCACGGCAAGGTCCGGAATGCGGCCGTCCTTCAGGTCCACGGTGCCGCTGAAGTGTTTGAGGAGCGCCGCGCCCTTGGTCTGTTTCGGGACGAACGGCAACAGCGAAGCCTCCAGATTGACCTCGAGCTCATCCGCGAGGACGTCACCCTCGATCGTCAACGAGGCGTCCTTCAGGTCCAGCCGCCCCTTCTTGATCTCGAGTGACTTGCGAATCTCGAAGAGCACACCGCCGCCGACGGCCCCCTGGCCGCGCAATCGGACCTCGCTGAACCACAGATCGACGGGGCCCTCGAAGAGAACGTTGGAAACGTCGATGGTCCACGGTTCCTTCTTCTTGGCCCGGGGTGGGTACAGGACCTCCGGCGGGGGGTCGGGGGGGTTGGACAGTCCCTCGATCTCGGGCATGGTGTGCACGGACGCCGGCACTTCCTCGCCGGGCACGAGCCGGGGCCGGAAGTAGAACTCGAACTCCGTACCCCGACCGCGAGACACGCGGACCGTCTTGCCGAACAGAGCGGGAAGGGAGACGCGGAAGGTGCCTTCCTCGAGCCGGCATTGCCACTGCATCTTGCGGGACTGGCCACGGACCCGCAGACCCTCGATGTGGACCACGCCCGGAAACAGGGTCCACCCGGAGCGCCACTCGACGAACAGCTTCTCCGGTTTCTTCGCGACGACCGGCCGGAGGATGCCGGTGTTGAGGGCGAGGTTGGCGCCGACGAGATAGACCAGGAGGTGAACCACGATCAGGAGCGCGCACCTGCGGATCCAGACGTGGGTGCGGGATCGCTTCATCCGCGCCGTGTCTTCTTTCCGCGGCTCCCTGCTCATCGGGGAGTGTCCTTTCGAACGTCAGCTCCGGGTTAGCCCTTCTTCTTGATGCTCTGCCATTTCTTGACAATCTTCTTCAACGCGACGTCGGCCCTCTTCAACATCTTCTCGGGGTTCTCGTACACGGTAATTCTGGTGGCAATCCCTCTCCAGACCATCTTCTCGGTTTTGGCATCCCAGACGTCGACCACCAACGTCCCCGACTCGAAGCTGCTCACCGTTGCCGTGGCCATGCCGTACCCGTAGTAGCCGCCATAGCCCCAACCGGCGGGATACCCGTAGCCGAAGGTGTTGATGTTCAAGAACAGGCTGTCCTGCGTGCCGGTGTGGTAGGTGACGAAGACGTCCGGGTCGCTTTCGACCTCGCGGATGCCCCCCATCGAGAGGTAGTGCTCGATGGAATTGACGATGTGCGAGTGCAACAGAGGATCGGAGGCCTCGGCCGAGGTCTCCAGGGTCTTGGACCATGAGAAGGTCTCGATCCCGTCGGTGTCGTAGCCTGGATCGTGCTCGACGAAGATCTTCTGCGCGAACGCGGGCATCGCCGTCAGCAGCAGGGCCACGGTCACAATTGCACCAATTCTCATGTCATCCTCCTGAGTTGACCGCGGCCAGTCTACCCTTTGTGCATCGAACGCACGGCGCCCGTTTCCGCAGTGGTGAATCTGGCATCCAGCCGGGCAACACGCGATGGCGCTCGACTAGAATGCGTCCCGTCTTGTAGCATCAACGCCCCATGGTACCGCAGACGGAGACCCGGGAGGACCGGGCGACGGCGTGCGGGGCCGCACTGGAGAGCAAAATGAGACGTATCGCTGGAGATCATCGATTCGTGGTTCTGGGTCTGTTCATCGTTCTCGCGGTCGGCTGTGCTTCGCACGACGGCGCCGACTCGTCGCGAACGGCAGAAGAGGCGGCCCAGGAGCTTGCCCGGCTGTCGATCGAGTTGGGAAGTCTCGACGCCGCCCTCGGCCGCGCCGCCGACTGGACCTGGAGCGCGAGCATCGACGCCCTCACACTGGAGCTCGGCCGCGAGCCGAGCGAGGAAGAAAACGACCGAGGGCGAGCGATCCTTCGCGAGGTGCTGGCCGGGTTTCTGACCCCGGAGCTGTGGGAGAAGAGCATCACGCGTGTCTATACCGAGCGCTTTACCGCCGTCGAGCTGAACGAGATGGTCCGGTTCTACGGCTCTCCCGTGGGGCGTAAGGTGCTCAGCCTCGAGGGCGAGGTGAGCGGCGCGGTCGACGACGAGATCGGGGAGGCTCTCGGCGAAGATCGGCTCGAAGAGTTCATCGCACGAGTCGACGACGCGCTCGGAACAGAATTCGGGCTCGGCGGCGGGCAAGGTTCATGAACCGCCGTTCGGTCGGGAAGATCTCCCTGTCCGCCTGCCTGATCGCCTTGATGGCAGGGTCGGCGGTCGCGCAGTCGAACACCATGCAGAAGATCCGGTACGGCGAGGTCGTCTCCGTCGAAGAGACCGTCGTGGAGGTCAAGGCCGGCGGCTCGGGAGCCCAGGTCGGAGCCACCGTCGGAGCCGTCGCCGGCTACGCTCTGGTGGATGGGCGCGACCGCTGGCTCGGTGGTCTCCTCGGGGGTGTGCTCGGAGGTGCCGCCGGCAAGGCCGCCGACAGGAGAGCCCGCAAGAAGAAAGGATGGCAGCTGATCATCCGGATGGAGGAGACGGGCGAGGAGATCGGCGTCCAGGTTCCCGGGAAGAAGAAAGAGCACAGCGCCGGCGATCGTGTCCGACTGCTGACCGGACCCGGAGGAGAGACCCAGGTCAAGAAGGTCTGAAGCCCGCCGGCTATCGGGTCCAGGACAGCCAGCGTTCGAAGAGCTTCTTCACCCCCGGTGTCAGTCGCGTGCGGTTGTAGGCGTCGCCGGCCTTCCGGATCGCCTCGGCCTGGGTCGGGTAGGGGTGGATGACGTTGGCGATCGACCCCAGCCCGATGCCGTTGACGATGGCCAGGGAGATCTCGCTGATCATCTCCCCCGCGTGCCCGGCCACAATGGTCGCGCCCAGGATCTTGTCGGACCCGTCCTTGACGTGGACCTTGACGAAGCCGTCGTCCTCGCCGTCGAGGATCGCCCGGTCGACATCGCTCAACGGCACCTTGAACGTCTTGACCGGGATGCCTGCCTTCTCGGCGTCGCGCTCGTACATCCCGACGTGGGCGATCTCGGGATCGGTGTAGGTGCACCACGGCACCGTCAGCGCGCTGAGCTTCTTGCGCCCCATGAACAGCGCGTTCTGGATCACGATCCGCGCCGCGAAGTCGGCGGTGTGGGTGAAGCGGTAGGGGATCGCGACGTCACCGGCCGCGAAGATCCGCTTGTTGGTGGTGCGCAACCGATCGTCGACCTTGACGCCGGCCCGGAGGTCGTACTCGACGCCAACGCCTTCCAGGTTCAGGCCCTCGACGTTCGGCGCACGTCCGACGCCCATCAGGATCCGGTCGACGCGGAGCTCCGATTCCGCCCCGCCCTTTTCCTCGAGACGAACGACTTTCTCGGCCCCGACGGTCTCGATTCCCTTGACTGCGGTATTGAGACGAATGTCGACGCCGTCGCGCTCCATGGCGCGGGCCAGGATCTCCGCCGCATCGGGATCCTCGCGTTGGAGGAAGTGCTCCATCCTCTCGACGATGGTGACTCGCGAGCCGAGCCGCGCGAAGGCCTGGGAAAGCTCGACGCCGATCGGGCCGCCGCCGACCACCAGGAGCCGGTCGGGACGCTCGGTCAGGTTGAAGACCGTCTCGTTGGTCAGGATCTCGGCGTGCTCGATTCCCGGGATGGGGGGGACCACGGCGCGGGCGCCGGTGGCGATGACCGCCTTTTTGAATCGCAGGACCGTGCCGTCGACCACAACCGTGTCGGCGCTCGCAAACCCGGCCTCGCCGATGAAGACGTCGACGCCCAGGTCCTTGAACCGCTGTGCCGAGTCGTTGTGACTGATTCGTGCGCGCGCCTGTCTCATCCGGTTCATGGCGGCGGCGAAGTCGACCTCCACACCGCCGGGCAGGTGGATCCCGAAACGGTCGGCCGTTCGGGCCTCCGCCGCGGCGCGTCCGGCCCGGATCACGCCCTTGGAGGGCACGCAGCCGACACTAAGGCAGTCGCCGCCCATCAGGTGGCGCTCGACCAGGGCGACCTTTGCGCCCAGGCCGGCCGCGCCGGCGGCCGTCACCAGCCCCGCCGTTCCGGCGCCGATGACGACCAGGTTGTAGCGACCCGCCGGTTCCGGGTTGACCCAGTCCGGCGGGTGGACGTTCGCGATCAGCTCGCGGTCGTGCTCGTCGTCCGGCAGGACGCCGAGGTCGGCGGGTCGGGTCTTGACGGCCTCGGTCACGGTGCACCCTCCACGGCGGGCTCGCCCGCCGCCGTCGAGTCGGTCTCGACGTACTGCCGGATCGCGCGGCGGGCCATCCGGGTAACGTAGACGGTCACCACGATCGTCACGACCAGACCGGCGCCGAGCAAGACCTGCTGCGCCACGCCACCTTGAACGTCCCCGGAGAGAACCTCGGCCAGGGATTTGAAGGCCGTTCCGAAGTAGACGAACATGATCGTCCCGGGGATCATCCCGATCCAGCTTGCCAGAACGTAGTCGCGCAAGCTCACCGAGGTCAGGCTGAACAGGTAGTTGAGAACGTTGAACGGGAAGACGGGGGTCAGGCGGGTCAAGAGCACGATCTTGAAGCCGTTGTCCTTGACGGCGCGGTCAACCGCCCGGAATCTCGGGTTGTCGGCGGCGATCTTCTCGACCCAGCCACGAGCGAAGGTTCGGCCGACGATCATCAAGGCGAATGTGCCGGCCTTGACTGCGATGCTCTTGTTCACGACTAGCTCCCGGTAGACGGAGTCGCCTCGTTCAGCGACCAGTCGTAATCGAGATAATCGATTTCGTAGTCGCCTTGTTCCAGGAATTCCTTATCCGGGCCTTCGAGGTGGAGGGCGATGAAGTGCAGGACCGCGCGCCGGCCGGGCTCGCGGCCCTCGAACCCACGATCCGGCTCATAAACGCTCACGAAATCGTCAGCGAACCACTTGAAGATCGGTGACAGCTCGACACGGCCGCTCTCACGGTCGAGTTGGAACTTCTCGTCATGCCCCAGAAAGCGGACGATCTGGTCCTCGAGCTGCCCGTCCAGCTTCTCTCCGGTGTAGGGCTCCCACCTGAGCGGGGGACAGCTCTTGGCCGCGCAGACCAGGGCCATGTGGATCCGGGGCTCGTCGAACTCGACGCGGAGAATCTCGTGCTCGATCTCGTCAAGGGTCCGCTCTTGTCCCATGACGCGAAACCGGAGCTTCTTCCAGACGCCCGGGATCTGGCGGATGCTGTTCTCGGGATAGACCACCGAACGGAACGCCGAGGACTCGATGGGATAGTGATCGACGATCGCCCGGAGGGTCAGGGCGTTGTAGGCGTTGAGCCAGAAGGCGATCTTCTCGTCGGCGTCCCAGCCTTCGTAGACCGCCGGATCCAGGGTCGCGAGCAAGGCGACGAACGTGTCGAGATCGCCTCGGTTCTCTTCGAGCCCGGCGTAGTCCACCATGTCGTAAATGTCGACGTGCTCGAGCAATGCGCTCGCGAACGGCTCGTACGAAAAGTCGCCCGACGGTGCCGCCGCGGGCGCCACGTTCGAGGTCTCCGGCGCCGCGCCGCACGCCGTCGCCAGCGTGACCACGGCCACCAGCATCGTTGCTCGACCCACACAGAATCGTCCGAACTTCATTCGAGGTCCTTCCCGAACCCGGGAATCCCGATCCCGCGGCCCTGGTGGCGCCACGGGATCCCCGGCCTCTCGCCCCAGGGTGAACACAAAACGCCGTCGAGAGATTCCAGAACCGCTCACAGGCGACGGTGGAATCACACCGTCGGCTACGACGACGGTTGTTTGCTGGCCTTTTTCGCGTGGTCGAGGGTAAGCGTAGCACGCAGCGACTCACGAGCGTGTATCGGCGGCGTGGTATCATCCACGGTCGTCGATCGTCCAGAAGACCTTACAGGCAAGGAGGTTGCAGATGAAACGCTCCGTGGGAACGGTGCTCGCGGCGGTTGTCGCCGTCGTTGCGTTCGCGCCGCAGACTGCGGCAGGGCCCATCTCCGAGGCCTTCGAACGCGTGAAGGCGTCGGTTGTCGTGATCCGAACCACGGGAGTCGATCTCGATCAAGGCGTCGGCCGCGAGCTGGTCACCGTCGGCGGCCTCGGGTCGGGAGTGCTTATCGATCGGGACGGGATCATCCTGACCGCCGCCCACGTCGTCCAGACCGCCGAGACGATCGAGGTCGAGTTCGCCGACGGCGAGGTCGTGCCGGGCAAGGTCTACTCGTCGGAGCCGAACGCGGACATCGCCGTGGTGAAGCTCGAGCGCCCGCCTACCGGCGCCGTGGTGGCCAAGCTCGGCGACTCGGACAAGGTCGCCGTCGGGGACGAGATCTTCATCGTCGGCGCGCCGCTGGGCATCAGCTACACCCTGACCGTCGGCCACATCAGCGCCCGCCGTCAGGCCAACTCGATGTGGGGCGGTCTTTCCCAGGCCGATCTCTTTCAGACCGACGCCGCCATTACCACCGGTAACTCCGGGGGGCCGATGTTCAATCTCGACGGCGAGGTCGTCGGCATCGTCAGCAGCATGATCTCGCGAACCGGCGGCTACGAGGGGTTGGGCTTCGTGGTGACCTCGAACATGGCCCGCGTGCTCGTCCTGGAGCAACGCCCGTTCTGGTCGGGTCTCGACGGCTACGCACTGACCGGCGAGCTGGCCCAGATCTTCAACCTGCCACAGCCCATGGGGATCCTGGTTCAGAGGGTCACGAAGGGCTCGCCGGCGTCCCGACTGGGTCTGCAGCCGGGAACGATTCAGGCGACGCTCGAGGGCGAACCGCTCATCCTGGGCGGCGACATCATCCTCGCGGTCGAGGGGGTCGCGCTCTCGGACCCGGACGCCGGCGAGAGGATTCGTAAGTTCATCAACGCCCTGACCCCGGGATCCAATCTCCATGTCACCATCTTGAGAGGTGGGGAGCGCGTGGAGCTGAACGCGGTTCCGATCACTCCATGAATCACCATCGAAGAAGGCTCCTCACAGGGGATTCTTCGTATGCTTGGATCAGGAGCTGAAGGACATCCGAGTCGCCCGTGTCGCAAACCACCGTTTCGATCCGTCGCAGCCTGCTGACCAACCTGATCGCCATCGTTCTGGTGCTGGGCGTCGCCATCCTGGCAATGACCTTCGTCGGCAGTCGCCGGACCCTTCGCCGGTTCTCGCAGTCGCTGATCGATCAGACGCTGTCCCGTGTGGTGATCCAGCTCGACGGGTTCTTCGATCCCGTGGCCCGGGAGCTCCAGACGCTCGAAGCGTGGAGCCGGGCGGGGCTGCTGAACCTGGACGATCCCGCCGACCTCAACGCACGCCTTGTGGGGTTCATGCAGGAATACCCCTGGGTGACCTCGTGCATGGTTGCCGACGATCTCGGGCGCGAACACATGGTGATCCGGCAGGGCGACCGGTGGCGCAACCGGCAGCTGATCCAGGGCGAGGATACAGGACAGGCCCGCTGGCTGGAGTGGTCGGACGCCGAGCCGGACCCGATCGAGTCCGAGGAGGACCTGGATTACGACTCCCGACTCCGGCCGTGGTTCCAGGGCGCCGCCTCGTTGCTCGAATCCTCACCGGTCGCGAGCGCGAGGATCCACTGGACCGAGCCGTACACCTTCTTCACAACCCAGGCTCCCGGGATCACCGCGTCCATGGCCCACGCCACGCCGGACGGTGGCGTGCGTGTGATCGGACTCGACGTTCTCTTGACCGACATCTCCCGCTTCACTCGGGAGATCGACGTTCACGAGCGTGGAACCGCCTTCGTGCTGACCGAGGACGGCCGGCTCGTCGGGCTTCCCCGCGGATACCGTTCTGCCGACGACGCCGGCCTACGCGAGGCGCTGTTGAAGCACCCGGCGGAGCTCGGCACGCCCGTGGCCCGGGATCTGTCGGCTGCCTTGCTCTCCGACGACGCGGTGGCCGACCGGGCGACGCGGTTCGAATCCGACGACGGCGCGTGGTGGGGGCAGCTTCGGCGCGACCCGCTGGGGCCGGGCCGCTACCTGCAGATCGGTGTGGCCGTGCCCGAGGCCGACCTGCTCGGGAACGTCTTGCAGCAGCGGATCTGGATCAGTGTCCTGACCGCGATCGTGTTGGCCATCGCCGTCGGCCGCGCCGTCATTCTGGCCAACCGCTACAGCCGGCCCCTGGAGGAGCTGGTGCGCGAGAGCGAGCGGATCAGCACAGGGGATCTCGAGCCCGGCTCGCCGATCGAGACCCGTGTCGACGAGGTCCATCGTCTGGCGGAGGCCCACGACAAGATGCGCGACGGCCTCAAGACGTTGTTGAAGATCGAGCACGATCTCAAGATCGCCCGGCGTATCCAGGAGAGCACCTACCCCGAGAAGCTGCCGGAGCTGGACGGCTTCGAGATCGCGGCCTGGAGCGAGCCGGCCGACGAGACCGGTGGCGACACCTACGACGTCATCGGCATCCACGGGGCCACCATCGGCGACAAGATCGTCCTGACCGACGGCGAGGCCGGCCGTGCGGTGCTGCTGCTCGCCGACGCCACCGGCCACGGCATCGGTCCGGCGCTGTCGGTGGTTCAAGTGCGCGCGATGCTACGCATCGCCGTGCGTATGTCGTCCGACCTGTCGGAGATTGCGACTCACATGAATCAGCAGCTGTGCGCGGATCTCCCCGGCGGGCATTTCATCACCTGCTGGTTGGGCGAGCTCAGCTCGTCCGACGGCCGCCTCGGCACACTCAGCGCCGGCCAGGGACCCCTCCTGTGGTACCGCGCCGCGCGCGACGAGTTCGAGAGCCGGTCGGCCGACGTTCCGCCCTTGGGGCTCTTCGACAGCGGCAAAATCGACGTTCCGGAGCCGATTGCGATGGAGCGCGGCGACATCTACGCCGCGATCTCCGACGGCATCTACGAAGCCGCCGATCCCGACGACGCCATGCTCGGCGAGGAGCCGGTGATGCAGGTGATCCGGGATCACCGCGAGTCCACCGCGTCGGAGATCCTCTCGGCCGTCCGCGAGGCCGGCGAGACGTTCGCCCGGGGCCGGCCTCCCGACGATGACCGTACGATCATCATCATCAAGCGAGCCTGAGTGCAGGGCCGTACTGGCCTCCCGGCGAGGTTGCGCTATGCTCACGAGCGCTCGCCGGCTGTAAACAGAGGAGATCGACCTTCGCCATGAGAAAAGCCAATTCGATTCTCGCCCTTGCCATCCTGGTGATCCTGCTGGCTCCGAGCCGGCCGGCGAAGGCCTGCACGAACTTCCTGATTTCGAAGGGGGCGTCCGCCGACGGCTCGACCATGATCACCTACGCCGCCGACTCCCACGAGTTCTACGGCGTGCTCTACATGAAGCCCGCCGGCCGGTACTCGCCCGGCACGAAGCTCGACGTCTACGAGTGGGACACGGGGACGCACCTGGGCCAGATCGATCAGGTGGAAGAGACCTACTCGGCGGCCGGGAACATGAACGAGCACCAGGTCTCGGTCGGCGAGACAACGTGGGGAGGTCGCTCGGAGCTAAGGGATCCCGAGGCGATCGTCGATTACGGCAGCCTGATGTACCTCGCCCTGCAGCGGGCCAAGACTGCGCGGGAGGCGATCGAGGTGATGACCGGGCTCGTGGCCGAGTACGGCTACTACAGCTCCGGCGAGTCGTTCTCCGTCGCCGATCCCAACGAGGTCTGGATCCTCGAGATGATCGGCAAGGGCCCCGGCAACACCGGCGCCGTATGGGTGGCGCGAAAGGTTCCGGACGGCTACATCTCGGGCCACGCCAACGCGGCGAGGATCCGGCAGTTCCCGCTGGACGATCCCGAGAACACCCTTTACGCCGAGGATGTGATCTCCTTCGCCCGCGAGAAGGGCTACTTCGACGGTCCGGACGAGGAGTTCAGCTTTGCCGAAGCCTACAACCCGCCGGAGTTCGGCGCGCGGAGGTTCTGCGACGCGCGTGTGTGGTGCATGTTCAACCGCGCGGCGCCATCCAAGAATCTCCCGTCCGACTGGGCGCAGGGTATCGACGGCGCCGAGCCGGTTCCGCTGTGGATCAAGCCCGATCGCAAGATCACCGTTGCCGATGTCATGAGCTTCATGCGGGATCACTTCGAGGGTACGCCGCTAGACATGACCCAGGACGTCGGTGCCGGTCCCTACGTCCTGCCGTACCGCTGGCGTCCATTGACCTGGGAGGTCGAAGGCGAGGAATACCTCAACGAACGAGCGACCTCGACCCAGCAGACCGGCTTCTCGTTCGTGGCCCAGGCCCGCTCATGGCTCCCCGATCCCATCGGCGGCGTCCTGTGGTTCGGTGTCGACGACACCTTCAGCACCGTCTACTTCCCGGTCTATGCGGGGGTCACCGATGTCCCCCACAGCTACGCCGAAACCACCGGCTCGTTCCATGAAGTTACCTGGGACGCGGCCTTCTGGGTCTTCAATCAGGTCTCCAACTTCGCTTACCTGCGCTACAGCGACATGATCAAGGACATCCAGGTCGTGCAGCGCGAGCTGGAGGGCAGGTTCCTCGCGGCTCAGCCCGAGATCGACGCCGCGGCCCTGAAGCTCCACGAGAAGGCGCCACGCCTGGCCACCGACTACCTCACCGCCTACACGATCGACGCGGGCGAGACGGTGGCGGCGCGCTGGCGAGAGCTGAGCAAGGAGCTCCTCTACAAGTACCTCGACGGCAACGTCAAGAACGAGCACGGCGAGGTCACCCATCCCGGATACCCCGAGTCGTGGTACGAGATGGTGGTCGGGGCCACCGGAGAGAATCTCAAGGTCAAGAAGCTCGCCGCCGAGGCGGCGCGCGAGGAGGAGGCCGCGGCGAAGACCCGCCAGGTCGCCGAGAGCGTCGTGACCCTGCTCGAGGCGCGAGGGCTCGAGGTCGACGACGAGACGCGGGGCAAGATCCTCGAGGTCGACGACGCCGGGCAGGCGAAGGAGTGGCTGGTCAAGGCGGCCACCGCCGAATCCGCCGCGGAAATCCTGGAGTAGATCGTCAGCGCAGCAGATCTTCGAGGAGACTCTCGAACTGCTCGCGGAGCTCGGCGTGGGCGTCTCCGGTGGCCAGCCCGGCGAAGCCGGTGTAGATCGCCCGGACCTCTCCCTCGCCGTCCATGAAGACAAAGGTGGGATAGAGGCGAGTCGAGGTCACGGCGCGGAAACGTAGCATCGCTTGTCGCCTGTCCAGGGCGGACCGGATCCTCCTCGGAAGCGCTTGCCGACCCATCAGGACCAAAAAGAGCCTTGAAGTATTGAATAAGGTATCCTGCTGGCTTTCGGGAGGGAGTCCATGGCGAGCACCGAGCACATCCGGCGTCGCCGGTGGATCCCGAGCCTCGCGGCGGCCCTGGTCTTGTTCACCGCGGTCGGGCTCGTGCTCCCGAACGACGAGCCCGTCACCCCCGAGTCTCTCAACGAGCAGGGCCGCTATGCCGAGGCCGAGGCGCTCTCCCGCGAGCGGCTCGCCGCCGCCGAGGCCGACCACGGCCCGGATTCATTAGAGGCCGCGAGGATCCTGGACTCGCTGGTGCGCGCTCTCTGGCGGCAGGGCAAGTTTCGTGAGCCCGAAACGCTGACCCTCGCCGAGCGAGCGGTCCGGGTCAAGGAAGAGCACCTCGGTCCGGACGATCCCGAGGTGGCGAAGAGCCTGCTGGACCTGGGGATCCTGCAGCACTATCTGGGAGATCTGGAGCGCGCACGCGAGATCCACGCGAGGGCGCTCGAGATCCTGGAGCGAGAACACGGACCCGATTCCTTCGAGGTCGCGCCCGCTCTCAACGCCCTGGCCGTCGACGTGTCACGTCTCGGTCGGCCGGACGAAGCTCTGGAGCTCTACGAGCGGGCCCGCGTGATTCGCGAAACCGAGTTGGGGCCCGTGCACCCCGACGTCGCCAAGACGCTTCTGAACATGGCGCAGCTGAACGAGGAAATCGGTCGTTACCGCGAAGCGCTGGAGCTGGCGCTCCGCGGCTCGGAGATCCTGGAACAGACCCTCGGGTCGGACCATCCGACCACCGCGCGATCCTACGGCTCCGTTGCGCTGCAGTTCGGCACCCTGGGCAACTACCGCGAGATGATCGAGTACGGTCGGCGACAGGTCGAGGGGTGCCGTACGGCGTTCGGCGAGGACCACCCTGAATTCGGCTGGAGCCTGATGAACCTCGGGGCGGTCACGATGCAGGTCGGCCGGTACGCGGAGGCGCTGGACCTGGTCGAGCAGGCCTATCCGATCCTGGTCGCCGCGTTTGGCGAGGAGCACCACAACCTTGCCTACGCCGAGATCCAGATGGGCAAGGCGCTGCGATTCCTGGGGGACTACGAACTCGCCGCGGACTGGCAGCGGAGGGCGGTCGATCGCCGCCGCGTCGGACTCGGCCCGGACCACCCTCTCACCCTCGACGCCCAGGAGTTCCTTGCCGAGCTCCTGATCGCCGCCGGAGAACGAGTCGAGGCGATGGATCTCCTCGAACAAACCCTGGAGTCGCGCCGTCGGGTCCAGGGCGCCGACCACCCGCTCGTCGCGCGAGTCATGCATCAGGTCGCGGTGATCCAGGTGCAAGACGGCGACGCCGCGACCGCCCGGGCGACGCTCGAAGAGGTTCTCGAAATTCGACTGGAAGCGTTGGGTGAAGACCACGAGGCGGTCGGAGACACACGTCTGGTTCTGGCTCAGGCCATGATCGAGCAGGGGGCTCACGCGGAGGCGGGTCCCCACCTCGATCGGGCGCTGGAGATCTACATCAACGCGCTGGGAGCCGAGCACCCGCGAGTGGCCGAGGTGCTCCGCACCCGAGCGAGGTTCAACTGGGCAGCCGGGAATCCGGCCCTCGCTTTCGATGACGCACTCCGCGCCGAGGCGATCGGCCGCGATCACCTTCGATTGACGGCTCGCTCGCAGCCGGAGGCCGTGGCGCTGCGATACGCGCGCGTCCGATCTTCGGCGCTGGATCTCGCGCTGACCCTCGCCACCGAGCAGCGGTCCCCGACCGAGGCCGCCCGCGCGTGGGACGCGGTGGTCCGCTCGCGCGCCGTCGTCCTGGACGAGATGGCGCACCGAAACCGCGCCCTTGTTGCAGGGGGCGACGCGGAGGTCGAGCGGCTGGCCTCGGAGGTCGTGGCGGCCCGCACGCGACTGGCGAACCTGACGATTCGGAGTCTCGGCCGGGACGAGTCGGTGGATCTCGGCCCATTGCTGGCCGAGGCGCGAGCCGAGAGGCAGCAGGCCGAGCGTGCCCTTGCCTCGAGAAGCACGTCGTTCGCTGCAGAGAGCGTCCGCGACGACATCGGTCTGGACGAGGTGATCGAGCGCCTCGGAATGGGAACCGCGCTGGTCGCCTACTACCGATTCGATCGAGCGGCGGATCCCACCCAGCCGTCGCGGCAATCCGAAGGTCGGAGGAGCCGCGCGCCGGGACCGGCCTATCTCGCCTTCGTCAGGCCACCGGACGACGCCGCGCCTGTCGTGGTCGAGCTGGGCACCGCCGAGGAGATCGACGAGAGCATTCGAGCGTGGCGCGAGACGCTCATCGAGGTCCCCACCGCGGCCTTGCGCCGGAGCGAGTCCGGGTATCGTGAGATCGCCACGTCGCTTCGACGCCGGATCTGGGATCCGCTGGTTCCCCATCTCGGCGCAGCGGAGCGCGTGTTGATCGTCCCGGACGGCTCGGTCAACCTGCTCGCCTTCGCCGCTCTCCCTGCCGAAGGGAATCGTTATCTCCTCGAACGGGGACCGCTGCTCCATTACCTGTCGTCGGAACGAGACCTGGTTCCGCCCCCGACCTCCGCCGAGCCCGCCCAGGGCCTTCTGGCCATCGGCGGGGCGGCATTCGATGCCGATGAGCCTGTCCGCTCGACTCACGACGAGGTTTTTAGAGGGCGGCGCTCGGGGTGCTCCGCGTTTCGTCTACGAAGATTCGATCCCCTGCCCGAGACGGCGCGGGAGGTCGACGACATCGCGGCGTTGTGGATCGACCGGTCGGGCGTGGATCCGGAATCGGCGGTCGTACGGACCGGCCCTGCTGCCAGCGAGGCGGCGTTCAAGCGAGAAGCGCCGGGCCGGCAAGTCCTGCATCTCGCCACTCACGGGTTCTTCCTCGATGAGAGCTGTATTTCGTCGACGGAATCGGAAAGAGACCCGCATGGCCTCCGCGAGAACCCTCTCCTGAGCGCGGGACTCGCTTTCGCCGGGGCCAATCGACGGGCCTCGGCCTTGCCCGGTGCCGACGACGGAATCCTCACCGCCGAGGAAATTGGCGCGCTGGATCTGGGCGGTGTCGAGTGGGCCGTGCTGTCCGCCTGCGACACCGGGGTGGGTGAGATTCGTGCGGGCGAAGGCGTGCTCGGCCTGCGTCGAGCTTTCGAGGTCGCCGGCACCCGCACCCTGATCATGAGCTTGTGGCCTGTCGAGGACCGAGCCGCCCGGCGGTGGATGCGGGAGCTCTACGGCGCCCGGCTGGAGAACGGGTCGGACATCGCGCGAGCCGCGCAAGCCGCCAGCCTCGCCGTCCTCGAGAGGCAGCGTGCCTCGGATCTCGGTGGTCACCCGTCACGATGGGCCGCATTCGTCGCGGCCGGAGGGTGGCGCTGACCCGCTTCTTTTCGAGTGATATCCTCCGTTACCCGCGAGGGCCCCAGCCGGGGATTCTCGATCGGGGAGAGCGGGCGCATCGTGAGCAGCAAGACCCCACAAGATACGTACGGGCTGAAGGACGAGCTCCAGAATTTCCAGGAGATCGCCAGTTATCTCAACCCCTCGCCGGGTGAGATTCCGAAGCTGAAGGGTGTGGAGATCTGCGGCCTTTCCATGCCGCTCAAGGCCGTCATCGGCGGCGACCACATCCTGTACATCGATTTCACGCGACGCTACGACCTCCCGGGGCGGATTGCGACGGCGCTCCAGGAGGGGCGAAACGACGTCGCCGAACAGCTTCGCCGGCTCAAGCACCGCGCCGGTATCCTGGTGGCGGACGTCTCCGGTCACCGCATGACCGACGCCATGATCGCCGCGATGCTCCACCAGGCGTTCCTGCTCGGCGTGCGCTATGAGCTCGACATGTTCGGCGAAGTCACCACGCGGATCTTCGAGCAGCTCAACACCCGCTTCCACCGCACCACCGCCATCAACAAGTACGTCACGATGATCTACGGCGAGATCTCCGATACCGGCCGCTTCCGTTTCCTGTCGGCGGGCCACCAACCGCCGGCGGTATTCTCCCGGGAGTACGGCCGGTTCGTCCAAATCAGCAAGGATCGGCTGGTCTCGTTTCAGCCTCTGGGAATGCTGCCGTCCGGCATCGACCCCGACGAGACCGACAAGTCGAGCCTGATCGGCTACAAGAAACGTTACGAGGTGAACGAGATCAATCTGCTGAACGTCGGGGACATCATGCTTCTCCACACCGACGGGCTCAGCGATCACGCCGGCGGACGGTATTTTTCCGAGAGGTTGGAGCCCCTCCTGAACGAGATGCGCGACGCGCCCGCGGGGGCGATCTGCGGACGGCTGCGCGAGGACATCCATGCCTTCGCGGAGCCCGACGACGACATCAGCGTGGTGGTCATCCGGAAGGCGGCGTAAGAGTAAGGAGTCAGCCATGGTGAACAAGCTATCCGTCCTTTTACTTGCGTTCATGGTCATCTCGGCGTTCACGCTGGTCGTGTCCTCGATTGCTACCGCGGCAGATCAGGATGCTGCCCTCGCCGCGCAGGATGCGCAGGAGCGCGAGGCCGCCCTGGCCTTTGCCAAGAGTCGTGGCCTGGACCTCTCGAAGGCGGTCGAGTCCGAGTCCGGGCTCTGGAGTCTGGTCATCGACGAAGGCGAGGGGCCGCTGGCCAAGCCCGAGAACACCGTCATCGCACACTGCACGGGGTTTCTGGCCGACGGCACGAAATTCTGGTCGTCCCACGACGGGCAGGACAAGCCAATGGTCAACAGCGTCACGGGTTTCGTGAAGGGATTCACCGAGGGCCTCCAGACGATGAGGGCCGGCGGCAAGTCCCTCTTGATCTTCCCGGGACGGTTGGGCTACGGCCCCCGTGGCAACCCCGGCGCGAAGATCCCTCCGAACGCCACGCTGGTGTTCGAGGTCGAGCTCATCGAGATCCAGTAGCGCCCGGCGATGGGACGCCACGTCTTGTCGAGTATCGCGCCGGACAAGGCCCCGAACGGAGGTGTGGCGATGTCCAGATCGATTCTGTCCGTTCTTGTCTTCACCCTGAGCCTCGCCTGCTTCGGCGCCGAGGCCAGCGACTACAGCGGCACCTATGTATCTGCCGATCCCGGCGGCACCGTCGCGCTGAGGTCAAATGAGCCCGGTGATACCGAGGAGACGGTCGCGGCCCGCGAGGTGTACATCAACCGGGTCAAGCTGGACAGCGCATTCGTGCTGGCGGCCGAGACCCAGTACCAGACGACCCTCCAGGACGGCCGCTACTGGTACGACGCGGCCTGCGGGGCCTGGGGTGTCGAAGGCGGCCCGACGGCGGGTTTTCTGATTGCCGGGCTCGACCTACCCGGCCCCATGCCCGAGGACATCTCCGGCGGCGGCACGGGGATCTTCATCAACGGCCGGGAAGTCCACGTTCTCGATCGGGAGGCGCTGCAGAAGATATTCGGCCAGACGATTCCGGGCCGCTACTGGCTTGATGCCCAGGGCAACCTGGGCCCGGTAGGCGGGCCCGCGATCGCCAATCTCGCAATGGCGATACAGAAGGCCAGGGAATCCGTGACCCACGGCTACGGCAACGCCGGCGGCGCGCGGGGCACCGTCGGCGGCGGGATGTACTCGGGCCGAACGGCAACCGGGAAGTCCGTCTTCTGGTATCCGGGAATGTAGACTTCCCAGCGCTGCCTGATTCAACGCCCCGGTCGTGAGGCACTCGAACTTTGACCACGGCGTCCGCGGAGTTCCCTTCTCGGTCGGTCGTTCGGTAGACGATGGTGTAGACACGGCCGTCAGAGCCTGCAGCTCGGCCAGATCGAGCGTGTAGGAGTTCGTGGGCAGGTTCGGAATGGTCAGCAGCTCGTCGTAGGTCTCGGCGTCGTAGAACACGAGATCGAACCGGTCGCCTTCGTAGCTCTCCGGACAGCCGACGTTGGCTTGCCACGGGAAGGTCTTGCTGCCCGGCGTGATCAGCGCGCCGCGGCGCGTGCCACTCGTATTCCGAATCCGTTACCTGGGCGACCTACCAGCCCTTGGTCCGCAGGATATCCGTGATGGTCTCCTCGACCCGCTTTTCCGTCAACAGCACGCGGTTGGCGCGCGCCTTTTCGATTTGCCCGATCAGGAGATTGACATCCGCCGGTTTCTCCAGGAATTCGATCGCGCCGGACGAGATGGCCTCGACTCCCTTGCGCACCGTCGCGTGACCGGTCAGCAGGATGACCTGCAGGTCCGGGTTGTCCGCAAGGAGGCGCTTCGTCGCCTCGATGCCGTCCATTCCGGGCATGGCCAGGTCGATAACCAGGGCGTCGTAGGCCTTCTCCCGGACCCGATCGATCGCTTCAGGACCGTTTGACGAGACATCGACGTCGATCCCGCGGCTCTCCAGCCGTTCGGCGAGGGTCGCCGTGAAATCTTCCTCGTCGTCCACCAGAAGTACCCTTGCCTTCGCCATGACTCACTCCTCGAATCGCGATCGGGCCCGTGGCGCCGTCCGCCCGGAGCCCCTTCACGTCTAGTGCGCCGTTCCCCGGCCCGAGGCCAACGGGAGGCGCAGTTCGAAAGACGTCCCGCCTGATTCGTTCGATCGGACGTCGTGGGTGCCCTCGAGCGACTCCATCAGACAGGACAGCAGCCGGATCGACGGATCGTCATCTCCCGCCGTACAACCGGCCGATGCCACGATCGAGACGACGGCCTCGCTTCCCACGCGCCGCACGTCGACCTCGATACGGTCGCCCTCTTCCGATACTTCCAGGACCTTCTGCAGACAAGTGAAGACTCCGTGCTGTAAGGCGAAGGCACTCCCACAGACCCGGACCTCCTCCGTGTTCGGCGGATACTCCAGGCGGACGAGCTTCAATTCGGCAAGCCGGCGCGCGAGCGCGACGAGGTTCTCCGTTTCGGCGCACGCGTCGAACGCCCTCTCGGGCTTGTCAAGGGAGTGGGCGAACCTGTTGAAGCGGTTCAGGATCAGCACTCCCTTGCGCACTTGACGGTCGATGCGCTCCTGGAGGGTCTCGAGCCTCCGGGGGTCGATGCCGATCCCGGAGCCGACTCCCGCGGCCAGATCTCCCAGAAGCCCTCCGGATTGATCGACGATCGACAGCGCGTTGTTCAACTCGTGGGTTACGCTCGCGGTGAGGGTGGCGAAGAACACCAGCCCGCTGCGCTGAAGGCGATCCTCTGGTCCATCATTCACCGCTCGGCCTCCCCGCTTGCGGCTTCACGGATCATGGCGATCAGGCGATCGATCCGGAACGGCTTGAGCAGGATCCGGTAACCGCGTGCGACCAGATCTGCCATCTCGTCGTGCCTCGAACCGTGTCCCGTGATGAGCAGCACCTGGGTGCTCGGCTGCTTTTCCCGGATCACCTTCACGACGTCCAGCCCGCCGAGACCCGGCATCATCAGATCGACCACGACGACATCGAACGGGGACCGTTGGATTTGCTCCAGCGCTTCATGCCCGGTGGTCACGGCCTGGGCCATGATGCCACGCATTTCGAGTCGTTCCTGGATCGTGCCGACCAACTCCTCCTCGTCATCGACCAGTAGTACTCGGAGACTGCTCATCTTCCACCCCGTGGATCGGTCGACGTGGGAAGCTCGACGGTCACGGCGGTTCCCTCGTTCAGTTTACTGCTGATGGTGATGCGCCCACCCATCCGCTGCACCAGATCGTAGGTAATCGACAGTCCAAGACCGGTTCCGAACTTGCCCTTCAGCGAGAAAAACGGTTCAAAGATATAGGGCAGTTTGTCCTCGGGAATGCCTACACCGCTGTCCCGGATGACCACCACGACCCTACCGGCCCGCGGGCTATCGACGATCAGATCGATCCGGCCGCCGTCCGTGACTGCCGCGAGCGCATTGTTGATGATGTTCAGGAAAATCTGCTGCAGCTGGCCCCGGTCCGCCATGATCGGCGGCGTGTCAGGTGCGAAGCGGGTCTCGACCGTGATGTTGCGGTGCGCCGCCTCCTTGCCCGTGAAGCCCATCACTTCTTGCAGCAGGTCGGCCGGATCCACCAGCTCGGCGCTCGATTCCATGGTCCGCGTGAAGCCGAGGAGGCGGTGAGTCACGTCGCCACACCGCTCCACGGATTTCGTGATCGACTCCAGGCAACGCAGGGTCTTGTCGCGGTGCGGCTGGTTCTCGGTCTGCTGGACGAGATCCTGAAGGAGGCCGGCTTTCTCGTTGATGATCGCCAGGGGGTTATTGATCTCGTGGGCCACGCTGGCCGCGAGTCTTCCGATCGTGGCCATCTTCGCGGTGAATTCCATCCTGTGCAGCATTTCCGCCCGGCGCAGGTCCGCCGTACGGATCTGCCGCACCATGTACGTGACGACCCACATGGCGACGAGGAGGATCAGAATCGAGCCGATCACGAGGATCCAGAGCATCTCGGCCCGAGTTCTTTGCCACGGGCCCGAGCCGATCAGGCTGCTCTTGAGCACGATGAGGATGAAGGGCGTCGTAGTGATCGCCCGGTAGCCGAGGACGAACTCGTGCTCGTTCTCCCTGTGGTCTTCGATCAGTTGTAGGTCGGGAGACACCGGAGGCGTGGGGATGGTGCAGGTGTCCAGCAGATTGCCGTGTCGGCGTGACGGTGTTTGCAGAATGCCGTCCCTGCTGACGATAAACACGTCGTCGGAGGGGTCCGGCTCGGTCATGAACACGAGACTATTCAGCAGCTCCATGTCCATCGTGGCGCGAAGAACCACGAAGGATTTTCTGTCCACGGCACGCCGCACCGCGATGACGAAGTGCGGCAGTTGCCGGTGACCCATGAACACATCGCTGACGTGGACTCCCCGGACCGCCACCGCCTGGAACCACTCTTGGTCCTCGTATCGGTCGCCCTGGAGGTTGTACGGCCCGGCGTAGGAAACCTGAATACCGTTGCGGTCGATGAGCCCCAGATCGACGAATCCGCCGAAGGACTGCTGGAGATGAAGCAAGGTGGCGGCGAGGTTGTCACTGTCGCTCAGTTCTGCGACGCTGTTCTCCTCCAGGAGCAGCTCGAGGGCGGACACCCGCTCTTCCACGACGAATTCCAGCGAACGCGAAACGTTGGACAGGGTGCGCACTACGGCGTGGCGAGTCTCCGACCTGAGCGCGTCCCGGTACATGAAGTGATTCAGCTCCGTCATGACGACGAGCGGTGTCACGGAAACCAACACCGTCAGCCCCACCACGTACCACCACAGCCTACGGTAGCGTGCAAGCTCCCGTACCCCTTCGGGGTCCTCGCTCCAATTCAGGGGCAGGAGCATTCTCAGCAGGAAGCGCGGCGCGGGGATCTGGCGGCGCGGTGGCAGGAACCGCCCGAGGTCGTCTCCCCCCTGTTTCATCCCGGTCAAGCTCACTCCTCCGGAGTCCGAGGTTCGAGAGGAGGCTTCTTGCCGATCTTGCGGTAGGCTCGTTGCATCGTCTTGGTCAACAGGTCGATGTCCACCGGTTTGCGAAGATAGGCGAAGGCGCCGAGCTGCCGGGCCAGCTCCTCTTCCCGGTCCGATCCGTGGCCGGTCAAGACGATAACCTCGACCTGGGTGTAATCGCGCTTGACGCGTCGCAGGACCTCGATGCCGTCGATGCCCGGCATCTTCAGATCGAGCACCATCACCTCCGGTTCGTCGGAGGCGACGAATGCCAGCGCTTCCTCGCCGTCGTACACGACGGCCGCGTCCAGGTCGCGGGCCTGCAGACGCTCCGAAAGCGTATGAACGAACTCTCTCTCGTCATCCACGAGGAGTATCTTGGATGGTCGATCGAATTCGTCGCCGGGACCGAGCAAGGACGGCGGGACGAACCCGGCGCCCGGCACGCAGCGAGCACTGTCGACCCCCGAGACTTGCGCTGCGGCGTTTTCCAGCTGCCGCTTGACCGCATCGAGCCTCGAGACGTATCGGTTCAGGATGATGGTCACGTCGCCTCTTTTCGAGACGACCTCGCAGTCATACCCCGTGGGCGCGAGCGCCGTTCCAACCTGGGAGGCGAGGGCGAAATCCTCGGCCGCGCGCCGGGAGGTAGGGGTGGTCCGCAGCTGCTGTCCGAGGGCGATCTCGCGGATCTTCTCCACGGCGAACTCTGGGGTCGCGGATTGCATCGCCAGCACCAAGTCGTACAGGCTCTCGTCGTACGGATCGCGATCCCGCAGGTCCCTTGTCCAGCGCAGGCGCTTGCCGTCGTCCTTGCGGATCGTTCGGACCGCCTGCTTCTCCGAGAGTCCCGCTTGCTTCACCGCCACGGAAACCCGGTGGTCGAGATTGGCGATCACGCAAACCTGCAGGACGTGAGAAATGTCGCGCGGAACGAGATGACCCGCGAACCCGTGATACACGACGCTGTCCTGCCGCACGAGCTCCGCCATGGCGGCTCTCAGAAAAGCCACGTTCTTCTTCCGTTCGTGGGTCAGCTTGTTCAGAAACGGGGGCGGTCCCTCCAGCGTGCGAGCCAGCTGCTCTCGGGAAACGCCGTAGCGGTCCGTGACGAGGTCGAGCAGCTCTTCGCCATAGTACGCGTAGTCCATAGCGGCGGCGACCTCCTGCGCGATCCCCTCGCCCCCGCAGAACGAGCCGCTGAATACCGTGATGACAGCCACTCCAATCCTCCCTTCCTCGCTTCCGCACGATCGGCCTCAGCTCTCCGAAGCGCCGCGCGGTTGACCGGTCGTCCGCGCCGTCATTCCTCCTTCTTGGTCCACTCCTGGGTCTGCTCCAGCTTGCGGCGAAGCGACGGCTCGATCTCGAAGGTCGCGAACCTCGGGTGCAGCAGCGGACAGACGTGATCCGCGGACTCGAGGCAAACGCCCTTGTGGATGGCCTCGACCGCATGTGCCACGCTGTAAAAGAAACGATCCTCACCGATCTTCTCGATGAGATGCGTCCGCGTCATGACGTCCAGCACGTCCTCGTTCAGTCCGGTGAAAGAGATGTCCAGACCGCGGTCGCGCAGCCGGCTCACCAGGCGTGACAGCAGAACCTCGCCGGACGCGTCAAGCTGGTTCATGCCATTTCCCACGATGAGAATGTGCTTGAGCTCCGGCATGGACGCGACGGTTTCTTGTACCACGTCCTCCAAATAGTTGACGTTGGCGAAGAACAGCGACCCCTGGAATCGCAGCACCGCGACGTGACGGCAGGTCTCCAGTCCTTGCCGCTTGGCGTCACGGTAATCGCCCCGTGGGGTCTTGGAGAGAATGGCCATCTGGGGTTTCATGTTGCGATAGAGATAGAGCGCGAGCGAGAGCGCCACGCCCAGCAAGATGCCCCGGTCGAGATGTGGCGCAAAGGCCAACGTCGCCACGAAACTGATCACGGAGATCATGCCATCGTACTTCTGCGCCCTCCAGGCATGGATGAAGCCGCCGATGTTGAGCAGTCCGATGACCGCCATCATGATGATGGCCGCCAACACCGACTGCGGAAGATGGTAGAGCAGCGGCGTGAAGAAGAGCAGCGTGAGCAGGACAACCACGGAGCTGAATACATTGGACAATCCGGTCACAGCGCCGACCTGGAAGTTCACCGCGGAGCGCGAAAACGATCCGGAGACGGGATAGCTCTGCGAGAAGGAGCCCATGATATTGGCCAGGCCCTGTCCGATCAGCTCCTGGTTCGGGTCCACGCGCTGACCGGTTTGACCCGCGATCGCCTTCGCGATCGAGATCGCTTCCATGAACCCGAGTAGAGAAATGACTGCGGCCATAGTCAGCAATTGGGATGCGATGGAAAAGTCGATTCGCGGGGCGGAGATGCGAGGCAGGCCGCGCGGGATCGTCCCCACGACCGCGCCTCCGCCCATCAGGGTCAGCGCTTCCGGCCGAACCGGGCGGGCGCCTACCTTGATCCTCCAGGTGGCCCCCACGGATTCTCCTTGCGGTGGTGCTTCGCCGGCAGGGAAGAACCGGCTGACGCCGTCGGGACCGCGCACACGCGCCAGTCGGATGTCTCGGAGATCCGCTCGCAGAATCCCCGCCTTCTGGCTCATCCGCTGAACTCGAATCTCCAGCCGACGGTCCTCGGCTAGCAAGTCGATGGCTTCCATGGAATATGCGCCGCTGGTCTTCGTGGCCCCGCGCAACTGCTCGGCCACGTCGATCTTCCGCTCGATCGTGGCGTTGAGGTCCGCCAGCGTCGCGTTGTAGTCCGCCACGATGTCCTGGAATCGCGGCGACGCGATCTGCGCCAGCGTCACCGTCTCGTTCTTCTCAAAGCCCGTCAGCCAAGCGATCGACGTCGTCACCAGCACCGCGATCAGTACGTTGGGGATGCGCGGATAGAATCTTCGCAGCACGATCATGATCAGGAACGCCAGCGCCCCCAATAACAACGTCGGCCAATGGGTGTGATGCCAGGCGGCCAGGACCGTGCGGTGCACCGTTTCGTAGTGATGTGCGGCTTTGTCCACCTCCACGCCGAACAACTTGGGAAGCTGAGAGGTGGCGATAATGATGGCAGCCGCGTTGGTAAAACCGTTCACCACGGGATGTGAAAGAAAGTTGATCACCATCCCCAAGCGGAGGACGCCGAGGGTGAACTGGAACAGGCCGACCATCAGGGAAAGGAGGATGGCGTAAGCGATGAAAGACCCACTGCCTGCGGTGGCGAGAGGTGCGAGGGCGGTGGAGGTCATCAACGAGACGATGGCCACAGGGCCCGTCGCCAATTGCTGGCTGGAGCCGAACAGGGACGCCACGAGCGGGGGGAGAAACGCGGCGTAGAGCCCGTAGAACGCCGGTAGATCGGCCAGTTGCGCGTAGGCCATGGATTGCGGAATGAGGACCAGCGCAACCGTCAGGCCGGAAATCAGGTCGGCTCTCAGAGTGGCGGTCGAATAGTCTCGGAACCACCGCAAGAACGGGAGCAATCGCCTCGAGGCGGTCAGGGCACGTCGAGGAATCCCGGGACTCCTCGAAGCCGGACTGATCGCGCCCGGCGTCATTCAAGCCCCTGCCGGGATTCGTTCCCCGCCATCGACCGACCCGGCCAGGTGTGGCGTCGTCGTCCGAACGATTCCAGGAGCCGCATGCTTCTCGAATCTCAGTGCGTTCTCTTTCTTCGGGCTTCCGCACTCGAGTCTATACCAGAAGGGTGCGTCGCATACCGGTATCCGAGGTCTCGCTCACGGAACCCGCGGGCATCGGTCGGGAATCCCGGTGCCGGGGAGGCGTAAGTGGATCGTCTTGGTCTTTTGGTCTGGGGCCGTCCGCTTCCCGCGTGCCGCGGTTCACCGCTCCGCCGGGTGCGGTATTCTCCTGGTCTTCACAGAGAATTCACTATCGCCATCAGGCAAGACAAAACCCTGGACACCGGGGGCGATGTGATTATCGAGGCTGATTCCACGGCCCCCACGCTTGCCTGCCTATGCACAACCACCACGTCGCCGAAACGACTGTGCCGAGACGCTCATCACCTGGTGAAAGCAGGTCCCGGCTTACTTGAAGATCGAGGGAACGCATGAGCGACGCTGGGCCGACAGGAAAGATGGTCGTCGTTGCAGGTGCCACCGGATACCTCGGCAAATACATGATCCGCGCGCTCCATCGGGAGGGCTGGTCCGTCAGGGCCCTGGCACGAGACGGGCGACGACTCGGGGAGGTCCAGAACCTGTGTGACGACATCCATGTGGCCGAGGCTACTGTGAAACAGTCGCTGGGCGCTCTGTTCAGCGGCAAATAGCAGAGCTGGCATTCCGGGTTCTCGAGAGCCTCGCTCGTTAGGGAATTGTATTGATGACACAAGCGGCTTCCACGGTTGCCGTCGCGTCGTCGGGACCTTCGGCTACCTCGTTCAGAGGTCGTCTGTGGCCACGCTTCACTGGCTCGGGTGCGTGTGGTAGTGCTCGAACCAGGTCTGGAATTCGACGGTCAGCGAGTCGTATCGCGTCTTGATCGCCGCATACATCTGCGCATTGCGGATCGCGAGCGCACACTGGTCGGCGACCGACTTGAGCAGAAACAGCTCGTCGTCGGAGAATTGCCACGGGTGGTGCGTGCAGATGGTGAGCACGCCGATGCTCTGGTCGCGCACCACCAGCGGTAGGCACAGCATCGTTCCGATGCCCTCGCGGGCCGCCATCTCGAGTGAGGGAACGCGCGCGTCCTGCGCGGCCTCGTGGATGCAGGTCATCTCACCCCGCAACGCAGAGTCCACGGCCTCACCCCGGTTTTCCGTCGCCGCCCGCAGATAGGCATCGCTGAGGCCGTCGTTCGCCCGGAAGCGCAACCGTTTGCCGGCCTCATCGAGCAGCTGGACCGTGCATCCCTTGGCGCGCAGGTCCTCGCTGACCACGCTGACGATCGACTGCAGCAGCGCATCCAGATCGCGGGAGGAGCGGATCACTCCGTTCACCCGCTCGAGAATCCCGCTGAACATGGTGTGGATAATCGCGCTGGTACAAAAAGAGGCGACGGCCTCCATGATGGCGATTTCGTTGGGGGAGAACTCGCGCCGCTCGGCCGTGGACAGCCGCATCACTCCGATCACCTGACCGCGAGTCTTCAGGGGCACCGTCAGCATGGAGGCGATGCCCTCCTCGCGGGCCGCCTCCCGGTACTGTAGCCGCGGGTCCACCGTGCAGTCCGAGATCGTGACGATCTTGCCGCCGAGGGCCTCGCCCATGCTCCTGTCGGCATCCACCGGGCCTTTGTTGAGGAACTTCTCGCTGAGCCCGTGTGAGGCGATATGCTCCAACACCTTCTTGTCGCGGCTGATCAGTCGAAAGTGGCAGCCCTTGAGACGGAACTGGCGCACCAGCGTCTCGGACACGAGCTGGAGCAGGGGAGTGGGCTTGATCGGCGAGTTGAAAGCGTTTCCGATGTTCGAGAAAACAGCAAGGCATTCGCGACAGTCCATGACCCGGCCCTCCCCGGCTCCGGGTCCCGGATCTGCGCAATCGGCACCCGGGCGTGTTCAGGTTATCGCGCTGGACCTTTGTAGGGATTATACGCCCGCGGCCCCTTCGTCGGGGCTGCAATTCGATCCCGATGCCGGTCGGAATTCCGGACTGTGTCGATGAGTTTTCTTTCCTATGCCGCGTCCTGTGTCCGGTATCTACCTGCGGGGAAGGCAACCGCCGCCTGAAATGCGCCCAGCAGGTATACTTTCAGCAGTCGGGTAGCCGTTCTGAACGCCGGGTCAGGGCCGCGCCAGACCGGCCCGCGGGTTGCGCAGGCGTTGGACGGACCAAGAATGACAAGGCGAAGCGAAAACAAAGTTCGGCGTTCACTGTCGTTGCAGACGCGGAATCCTGATCCGCCCCGTTCTTCACTGAGGAGCCTCATGGGGTTTCGATTTGCCTCGGCTCTAATCCGGCGAGTGGTCGCTGGGTCGTTGGCGACGGGCATTACCGTTGTTCTGTTGGCCCCGTCTGTCTCTGCCAACGATGCAGGCGCGTCGCGTGCCGGCCTCGAGGCGGCCCTCGGGGACACGTCCTGGATCAACGAGGACGCACCGCTCGCGGCGGAAGCGTCTATCGACGATCCCGGCGTGGTCGCGTTTGCCTCGGGTGGCGTCGTCCGTCAGCCCTACCTGACGCTGGTCACGGAGACTTCGGCGACCCTCGGATGGCGGACCAACAACTCCACCGATAGCGTCGTCAACTACGGGACCGTGCAAGGGTCGCTGACGTCCAGTGCCAGTGATCCGACGATCGTCACCGACCACTTCGTGACCGTCAGCGGCCTCAGTCCCGGAACGAAGTACTTCTACAACGTCGGTGACAGCGATCCTTCCGTCCATGCAGGCGGCACCGCGGATCACTATTTCGTCACGGCACCGCCGACCGGCAGCTCGAACCCGTTCACCTTATGGGCAGTGGGTGACGGCGGCACCGGCACCAGCACCCAGATCGACGTGATGGACGCGATGCTGGCGGAAAACGGCGGCAGCTCACCCGATCTGGCGCTGTACCTCGGGGATATCGCCTACAACAGCGGCACCGACAGCGAGTTCACCACGAACTACTTCGCCCCGTACGACCCGGTCCTTCGAAACACCCCGGTCTGGCCCGTGCTGGGAAACCACGATGGTTACTCCACGACATCGGGCGAATGTGCTCCACTGCCCTGTACGGCGGTATCGATCGGCCCCTATTACGACGCGTTCGTCCTTCCCACCGGTGCCGAGGCCGGCGGCGTCGCCTCCGGAACCGAGGCCTACTACTCATTCAACTACGCCAACACCCACTTCATCGCGCTCAACTCTTATGAGGTCTCGCGTTCGGCGACCGGGCCGATGGCCCAGTGGCTAGCCGCCGACCTGGCCTCCACATCAGCCCAGTGGACGGTCGTGTTCTTCCATCACCCGCCATACTCGAAGGGCACGCATGACTCGGACACCGAGATCGAGCTGATCGAGATGCGCGAGAACATCCTGCCGATCCTCGAAGCCGCGGGTGTGGACGTCGTGCTGGCGGGCCACTCGCATAATTACGAGCGCTCGTATCTCATCGACGGGACGTATTCGACCCCCACGCCCAGCTTCGCCGCGCTCAGCGCGGCGGGCAACATCGTCGACAGCGGCGACGGGCGGGTGACCGGGGACGGCGCCTATTCGAAGAGCAGCGGCGCTCAGCCAAACGAGGGAGCCGTTTACGTCGTCGCCGGACACGGAGGGCGGGGGACGGGAGGCGTGCTCAACCATCCGGTGATGTTCTTTTCGGAGAACGCCAACGGCTCAGTGCTGATCGACGTCTCCAGCACCGATCTGACTTTGAGAAACGTGCGCGTCGACGGCACGGTGACCGACTCGTTCTCGATCACCAAGGTCCTCAGCTGTGTGACCCCCGCCGACTGCGCGGACCTGACTGACGACTGCAACGTCGGAGATTGCAGCGGCGACGGAATCTGCGTTGCGGTGCCGGAACCTGATTCCACCCCATGCGACGACAGCTCGGACTGCACGGTCACGGACGTCTGCACGTCGGGGTCCTGCGCCGGAGATCCGATCGACTGTGGCGGCCTGGTCTGTGATCCCCTCGACGGAGAATGCGTCGAGTGCGCCAGCGACCTCGACTGCGGAGCCGGTGAGGTCTGCAGCGCGATCCGCACCTGCGTGCCGGGCCCGGTGACCGTGAACTTCGAGCAAGGAGTCGGGGGGTACGGCGGCACCGTGGACACCGAGTTGAACTCGGCTCTGCCGGATCAGGACAACTCCGCGGTGACCACGTTGGTCGTCGATTTCGAGCCGAGCGTCCGGCAGGTCCTGATGCGGTTCGGGAGCCTTTTCGTTTCCGAGGGCGGCGTCATCCCCGACGGAGCGATGATCACCTCGGCGACCTTGACGGTCAACATCACCAACGCGAGCCAGCAGGGCGCGAGCCTGCACCGGATGCTCCAGGGGTGGGTCGATACGGACACGTGGAACACGTTGTCCGGCGGCATCCAGGCCGACGACGTGGAGGCCGCGGCAACTCCGGACATCACGGACCCCGGTAGCGCCGTGGGGCTGCACGTCATCGACGTGACCTCGAGTCTGGCCGCCTGGTCCGCCGGGGGAGCGAACCACGGGTGGGCGTGGCTGCAATCCGTGAACGATTCCTGGCGGTTCGGCTCGTCCGAATCCGCAACGCCACCGCGGCTCTCGGTGTCCTACGAACTGGCCTCCTGCAGCATCGACGGCGATTGCGATGATGGCGACCCTTGCACGACGGACCGGTGTGAGGACGATTATCAATGTGTGTACTCGACAGACTACGATCAGGACAATCTCGAAGTATGCGCCGGTGATTGCGATGACGCTAACGCTTCCATTTATCCGGGTGCCCCCGAGATCAACGACGGTTTGGACAACCAGTGCTCTGGCGATTACGGATACGGCCTGGTTGACGAGAGCTCGGGTGAGAGCGGCTTCCATAACCTGAGTGATAGGACGGAGCTCTCGTGGCCCGACCAGGTTGGAGCGACCAGTTTCGAGGTCGCAAGGTCGAGCTCGTCTGATTTCTCCGTGGATTGCATCCGGGTGACCAGGACGAGCGCATACTGGAACGACCTGGAAACGCCGGACCTGGGAACAGGATTCTTCTACTTGGTTCGGCCTCTGACGCCGTACGCGGGCAGTTGGGGCAAGGACTCAACCGGAACGGAACGTACGACCATCTGTCCGCTCAATACCAATGTGATCCTCGATGGCGGCATGGAGGTCTGGACCTCATCGACGGACCTCTCAACGTGGCGAGAGATAAGAGCTGCGGGCACCATCGATCAGGAGTCCGATCCTGGTTCTGTCTACAAAGGCGACAGCGCCGCTCGACTGACCCGGACGAGTGCGGGTGTGTTCAACATCATGCAGACCAGCATTCCCTTGGTGCCGGGAGCGGACTACCGGCTCGAGTTGGCGGCGATGTTCAGCGAAACGCGTCCAGGAGCCTTGCAGGTCAGGATTCAGAATTTCACCCGAGGTGAGGAATTGCGAGCCGATGGGAGCTGGTCGGCGGGGTATTACTACTTCAATCTTGATCTCACGACTACTTATCAGCGATACGCACTCGATTTCACGGTGGACGCGGGCTATGACGCCACAGACGATTTTCGACTGATCATCCGCCACAACAACGGTACGCCGACGCCGATCGGGTCGGAAATGTGGATAGACGACGTGGCGATCCGGGCGCAGTGAAAAGGAACTGACGCGCGAACATGAGGCGTTTACCCCGTCCTGCGTCTGGTGCCTGCATCCTATGGCAACCCGATCCTCCTAGTGGAACGATCAATAACCTGAAACACTTGGGTCGAACGACGACATCAGCGTCGCGGTCATCCGGAAAACGGACCCAGGCCACTCTCTTCCTCCAGAAGCTCGAGCACCGGCTTGCCGTCGATGAAGAGCTCCTCGAGAACCGCGTAGCCATCCAGGACCCGTGTCTCGACCCATGCCTCGCCCGGTCCGCCGGCGAGTCGCTCGCGGTAGAGGTCCTCGGCATCCTGCGCCCTGGTCTCCTCCATGTAGTAGCGGCCGAAGGGGAGCTCCAGCGTGACGCTGTTCCATCCGGTCCAGCGCACCCGGCACCGGACGTACGCTCCGTTCTCGGGTGGGATCGTGTCCAGGCCCACGATGCGGGCGAATCCTTTATCGTCCGTTTCGATGTGGGCGAAGACCGTCTGCCCCCGACTGAGCCGGTCGGCGATCGAGCCCTCGTATCGCTCCACGTCGAAGGCAAGATCGACGTAACGCCCGCGAAAGAAGTCGACGGGGTCCACCGGGGCGCAACGGAACTTGAAGATCTCGCCCTGCCGGAGCGCCATCTCCCGTCTGGCGATCATGGCCAGCGGGACCGCAACCTGCACCGCGCAGACCAGCACCAGCAGGATCACCGAGATTCGTCTCGTCATGCCGTAGCCTCCTTTCGACGGGCCAGGAGCCGGCTGTTGATGCCCAGAAACGCCAGGCCGAGGACGACGAAGGCCACGCCTCGAACGACGAAGCTCCAGTCGACATCGAAGAACCTGGCGACGAGCACCGCCGAGACCAGAAGCAGTCCGAAGTTCATCGTCCCCACCCGTCCTCGCTGCAGCCCGTCCCGGCAGACGAGCAGGCCGAGCCCGACGCCGTACGCGTTGAAGGCCAGCATCGGGGCAGTGTGGGTGCCGTCCGTAAGCCCGAGCAGCAACCCCACGGTCACCGGCAGCGCGATCAACGCCAAGCCGGCCTCGTGACGGTGCCCCTCGCGAAGAAGACGGAAGCCCGCCACCACGGAGAACGCAACCAGGATCAGCCCCGCCGTCAGCACGGCGACCACCGTTGGTAGCTCCACCCCGAACGCTGCGTCTTGAAACTCGACCACGCCGTGGACCAGCTCGCCCCAGGGCTCCCGATAGCTCAGGATGACCGTGCCCACGGCGACCCCCAGGGCGCCGAGCGTCCTGAACGGGCGACCCCATCCGGCTCCACCGCTTCCCAGCAGGCTTCCGAGCGCGTAGAGCGTTCCGAACAGGCCCGCCAGGGCCACGACCCACACGATAACCGGCGAGCCCCACAGGATCCTGAAGCTCGACGCTACGACACACAGGGCGATGAGCCACGCCGGAAGCGAGAGTCGTGGGCGCCCGCTCCCGCTGCGAGCCTCGAGCAGAAACGGAACCGTGAGACCGGCGAACAGCCAGTACATCAGCACCCGCTCCGCCTCGACGAACTCGGCGTACCCGCTGAACAGCCACGAGGTGATCCCGACCCAGAACAGCGTCATCGTCACCCGCGAATGCAGAAGGTAGATGACAGGAAGCGCGAGAAGGGACCATGCCAACAACAGCTCACTCAACGAGCCGGGAAGCTGGTAGATCTGTCCGACCATCGCGATGCACCCGCCTATCGAAAGTGCCAGGAAGGTCGCGACCCCTTCACGCCACGCCTGGGATTCGAATCGCCGCAGCCGCACCCAGACGGCCAGGGCCTGGGCCGTCAGCAACGGCGCGAAGGCCAGTCCCGTCCGCGCCACCCTCGAGAGCTGATCCCAGTTGTGCGCCAGCAGCAGGATGAGCCCCGCCGCCACGAGCACCGCCCCGAACACGCCGAAGATCACGAACAGGAATGCACCCGTCCGGCCCGCGCCCTTCCGTTCGTACCGCTCCCGCAGACGGTCGGCACCCTCCGGAGAGAGAATCCCCTCGGTCACCCAGACGGGCAGCTCCTCGAGCAACCATCGAGCATGCGATCCAAGCATGGCAAAATCTCCTCACCCCACCCTCAAAGCACGCAACATGCCCAACGGTGCCAGACGTGACAAACGTTGCATTCCTGGCGATCTTTTCTCGATTAAACCTTTACATATCAATAGCTTGAGCGTGGTTCTTCACCCGGCACCTTGTGTTCGTCGGGTGCCAGGCGAGGACCTGACGTCAAGTGGCCTGTTGTCAGTGGCTTAGAGGGATTCTTGAGTCTGAGTTTGAAACGTCTGTGATGCCTGGCACCGGAGTGGGGGGTTCGCGGGGTGCGTAGGGGGGTTCGCGGTTGCGGTTAGCGTAGGCCTAGCTCTTTCATTTTCAGCTGTAGGCCTCGGCGGGAGAGGCCGAGGGTTTCGGCGGCGCGGGTTACGTTGCCGTCGGTTTGGTCCAGGGCGGTGCGGATCATCTTTCGCTCGGCCTCGGCGGCTGCGGCCCGGGCGGCGCCCTTCAGGTCGCCGGGTGGAGCGGTGGCGTCACTCCCGCCTTCGGCGGAAAGGGGGCCGAAGTCCGCGGGGCCCAGCTCGTCTCCCTCGGCCAGCACGACGGCGCGCTCGACGGCGTTCTCGAGCTCGCGGACATTGCCGGGCCAGCGCCGGGCGAGGAGAGAGGCCACGGCGTTCTCCGAGATCGAGGGTCGCGCGCGCCCCAGTCTCGAAACGTGCTTGTCCAGGAAGAACTCCACCAGAAGGGGAATGTCCTCGGGGTAATCCCGGAGCGGCTTCAGCTTGATCTCGACCACGTTGAGCCGGTAGAGCAGGTCTTGCCGGAAACGACCTTCCTGGGTCTCTACTTCCAGGTCGCGGTTCGTGGCCGTCACCAAACGCACGTCAACCTTGCGCGGCTCCGTCCCGCCGACCCGGTCGATCACGCCGTCCTGCAAGACGCGCAGCAGCTTGACCTGCAGCGGGACGGGCAGTTCGCCGATCTCGTCCAGGAAGAGCGTTCCCTCGTGGGCCAGCTCGAAGCGGCCGGGCTTCGCTCGCTCGGCGCCGGTGAAGGCGCCGCGCTCATGGCCGAACAGCTCGGCCTCCACCAGGTTGTCGGGAAGCGCCCCGCAGTTGATCTTGATCATCGGCCCGTCCGCCCGGGGCGAGCAGCGATGTATCGCCTCGGCGACCAGCTCTTTCCCGGTTCCTGTCTCTCCGGTGATCAAGACCGTCGTCGCGCTCGGCGCGACCCGCTCGATCATCCGCCGCAGCGACTGTATCGCCTCGCTGTTCCCCAGGATGCCGCACGGCGCACCTGGCGCAGGAGGGCCCTGGAACTCCCGACGAGACCGCTCGGCCTGGCCGATCGCCTTGGCGACGATCTCGACGACCTTCTCGCGATCGAACGGCTTGGTCAGGAAATCGTGGGCGCCGCGCTTCATCGCCTCGACCGCATTCTCGATCGTGCCGTGGGCGGTGAGCAAGACGACGGGGATCTCGGGGAAGTCCTGTCGAAGCCTACTCAGGAGCTCGAGCCCGTCCATCCCCGGCATCTTGAGGTCGGTGAGCACCAGGTCCGGATCCCCGGCGCGGACGAGATCCATGGCGACCTCGCCGGACTCGGCGCGGGTGGTGGCGTAGCCCGCCTGTTCCAGGAGCGTTCCCAGGACCTTCCTGACGTTGGTCTCGTCGTCGACGATCAGGATGTGCGGCCGGTGCTTCACGAGTCCATCCTATCGCAGCCCGGCCTCACCCGTCCGAGTCGGCACCCGCAGCGATCGGAAAAGACAGGGTGAAGATCGCCCCGGAGCCCGGCCTGCCGTCGACGCGGATCTTTCCCTTGTGGGCCTCGACGATGCGGTGCACCAGTGCCAGACCCAGACCGGTGCCGCCGGGTCGGGAGGTTTGAAACGGCTGGAAGAGCGTCTCGATCCGCGCTTCCTCGATCCCCGGCCCGTCGTCCTCGAACCGCGCGATGACCCGCGTCCCCAGCGAGGCAATTCGTATCTTCAGTATCCCGCCGGCTCCCGTTGCCTCGCCGGCGTTTCGCACCAGGTTCTCGAAGGCCCGACGTATCTGCTCGGGATCTCCCGGGGTCCGGGGCACGCCGTCCTCGACCTCCAGCTCGATTCGTAGATCGAGTCCCGCGAGTCCGGCGTCGCGGGCGACCCTCGCTGCCGTGTCGGCGAGGTCGACGGGCTCGCGACGGGGAGAGGCCGGACGCGCGTAGTCGAGGAACTCGCCGACGAAATTCCCGAGGCGCGCCGTTTCCTCCTGGATCACCTCGAGCATCTCGGCGCTTTGTTCGGCAGAGGCACCCGGAACGATAGCCTGCGCGGCGCCGCGGATCGCCGCCACTGGATTGCGCACCTCGTGGGCCAGCCCCGCGGCCATCTCGCCCACGGCGGCCAGGGCCTCGCGCCGCCGGGCCTCGTCGTTCGCCCGGATCCGTCCCAGGCTGGCCACCGCCTGCTGACCGACGGCCTGAAGTGCCGCAGCGACCTCGGCCCGCAGGTAGTTCTCCGGCTCGCCGCCGCCCAGGGAGAGCCACCCGAGCAGGCGATCCTCCGCGAACAGCGGAACCACGACCTCGCAGTCGGCGGCGTCCATCCGTTCGAGGGCCTCGCGCGCCAACTCGCGCCGCTCCTCTCGACTGTCGCGCAAGGCGATGTGCAGCAGCCGCCGGGTCAGCGGAGACCGATCCGCCTCGAGCAATACCGGCAACGCGCCGTCGACAGCGATCCCGACCGGCCGCCCCGGGGACTCGACAGGGTAGGTTGCTTCGAAAGGCTCGCCTTCCGACCGCTGCAGCCAGATCGATAGCTTGACGCCTTCCGGGAGCGAACGGCGACCCTCGTCGATCGCTCCCCACACCTGCCCGGCCTCGCGCGCGACCGACAGCCGCCGACTCGCGCCCAGCAGGGCCTCGACCATGGCGTCCTCGCCACGCAGCAGCTCACGGGTGCGGGTCAGCAGCAGTCTACCTAGCGGTCCGGCGGCGGCGAGCACCGCCAGACTCGCCAGTAGCAACGGCAGGAAGCGGTTGCCGAACAGGCTCGTGACGGTCAGGAAGACGAGCGCCACGACCGCCGCGCCCGTGATCAGCGCCACGGCCCTCGCCAGGAAGACATCCACGTCGAGGAAACGGTGGCGCACCACCACCGCCGAGACAATCAGCAGGAAGATCAACACGAAGATCGGACCGACACTCGGGAAGGCGGTCGCACCTCGCGGGAGGAAATCGGAAAGGCCGCCCGCAACGGCGAGTACGCCGGCCGCGACCACCAGACGCAGGGTCCGGCGCTCTCGACCCGGCGGTAGGCGGACGACGTGACTCGCGAGGATCGCCAGGGCGCTGACTAGCAGGACGCCCAGGACGAAAAGGGCCACGAGATTCCATCCGCGCGTCTCCTCGCGAGAGGGCCAGGCGCTGATCCACAGCAAGGCGGCCGCACCGTACGCCGAGCCGAGGAGGAGCCGACGCGACCGGCCCGGGACATCGCCGACCACCACGGCGAAGTGAATCGACAGCGGGGCGGCGGCGCACCCCCCTAGCAGAAAGACCAGCCGCCACGGGAAACGTGGCGCGAGGCCGCTGTACGCCATCGCCACCCCGAGATTCCATACGGCCAGCGCGACGCACAGCAGCGCAAAGAGGCGATTCCCGAATCGTCCCGGGGAACGAACCAGCACGGCAATTCCCAGAGCCACGGCGCCGAGTCCCGCCATCGCGTGCAGCTGGCCGGAGAGGTTCACTTCCACCTCCTTCGACGATTCTACCGCTCCGGCTGTCCGTTCCGTCCCGGTGATACACTTCCGTATCCGAATCCGATATCTCCGCTGGAGGCTCTCCATGTCCATCAAACAGCGCATCGTCGACGACATGAAGACATCCATGAAGTCCGGAAACAAGGACCGGCTCGGCACCCTCCGCATGCTGAAGGCCAAGATCCAGCACGTGGAGCTCGAGCTCCGTACCGACAAGGGACGGGAGTACGAGATCGACGACGACGAGGCGATCCGGGCCCTGTCCGCCTACGCGAAGCAGCGGAGGGATTCGATCGAGGGTTACGAGACGGCCGGCCGTGAGGACCTGGCCACGAAGGAGCGGTCCGAGCTGGAGGTTGTGCTCGAGTACCTCCCCGCCCAGCTCGGCGAGGACGAGATCCGGGCGATCGTCCGCGAGGCCGTCGCCGAGGTCGGTGCCACCGCGCCACAGGACATGGGAAAAGTGATGAAGGTGGTCATGCCCAAGCTCAAGGGCAAGGCCGACGGCAAGGTCGTCAACCGGATGGTCCGAGAGGTGCTCGACGGCTAGCCGTTGCCGCGGTGTGCTAGGGTTTCCCCCCGCGGCGGCCCGGGGTGGCGCCACGCGATCATTATTGAACCAAGGAGAGAGTCCATGCGGAAAGCCAATGCACGCCACATCCTGGTGGCCACCGAAGAGGCCTGTACCGAGCTGAAGGGTCGGATCGAAGAGGGCGCGGATTTCGCGGCGCTCGCCCAGGAGCATTCCAAGTGTCCCTCGGGCCGGCAGGGCGGCGAGCTCGGCGAGTTCGGCCCCGGGCAGATGGTCAAAGAGTTCGACGACGTCGTCTTCAGCGCCGAGGTCGGCAAGACCCACGGACCCGTCAAGACCCAGTTCGGCTTTCACCTCATCGAGGTCACCAGCCGAACAGACTAGCGTCGCAAGGGGTGGGCTCTAGGACTCGCTCTTTCGATCCGGCCTGGAACCGAACGAACCCACCAGGCTCGCCACCAGGATGGCGACATACATCACGCCCGACACCGCCTCGAGGTAGGCCAGCGCGCGTGCCACGGGCGAGACCGGTGAGATGTCGCCGTAGCCCAGGGTGGTCAACGTGACGAAGCTGTAGTAGAGCAAGTGAAGGAAGGACTGATCCGAGCTGCCCACCAGCCCGGTGAACGCTCCCGGATCCGCCAGCGTCAAGAACCTGAAGGCGATGGCCCAGTTCAACCCCATCAACAGGTAGACGGAGACCGCCCCCGCGAGTCGGTTGGCGTCGACGCCGCGCTCGAGCACCACCTCCCTGAGCGCTATGACCATCGTCAGCATGCAGAAGGCGAAGGTCACGCCGCTCGAGAAGACGATCAACGTGGGGTATCGGGTTCCGTACTCGATTACGCTGATCCCTACACTTACGGCCGCGAGGATCCAGCCTGCGTAGTAAGCCCATCTCGTCCGGGCGAGGCTCCACACACTGACCAACAGCGTGGCGGTGAAGGTGATCGCGACGATGTTGTCGAACCGCCCCACGGCAATGGGGGCGATCAACAGCAAGATCAGCAGACCGAAAAGCAGAAAGAAAAAGTTGTTGCCGGTGTGTGGGAGCATTGGACGACAGGCTCAGCCCAGGAACTTGTAGCCGACCCGGTGAACGGTTACCAGGAACCTCGGCTCGTGGGGCGACTCCTCGATCTTCTTCCGCAGCTTGGCGATGTGCATGTCGACGGTGCGGGTGAACGGCATGTTTTCGTAGCCCCACACGCCGTCGAGAAGCTGCTCGCGGGTGACCACCTCGCCGCGGCGCTCGATGAAGAACCGGAGTAGCTGGAACTCCCGGGCGGAGAGTCGAACCGGCTTGCCCGCGCTCGTCGCCTCGTGGGTCTTGAAGTTCACCGAGACATCGCCGAACTCGTAAACGTCGACCTTTTCCCGGGCGCCGGCGGTGCGGCGGAGCACCGCCTCGACCCGCGCCATGAGCTCCATGAAGCTGAACGGCTTCGTGACGTAGTCGTCGGCGCCCAGCTTGAGGCCCAGCACCTTGTCTACCTCCTGGCCCCGGGCCGTCAGCATGATGATGGGCACCGTGGCGCCTTCGCTCCGGAGACGCTTGCAGATGTCGAGACCCGTCACCTTGGGGAGCATGACGTCGAGGATGATCAGGTCGGGAGAGCCGGTGGTGGACATCTCCATGCCCTCGGCGCCGTCCCGGGCAAGGGCAACCTCGTAACCCTCGTACTCGAAGCCGTCGCGCAGGGCGACGGCCATGGCCTCGTCGTCCTCGACGACCAGTACCTTGCGTCCTGCCTGCTTCTCGTTCGGTGAATCCATACTCTGTGCACCTGGGCTCATGGTGAACCTCGCTAAGTGTATCTCAGACTCCCCCTGCCATGGTTCCCGCCCGCTGGGTCTCGGCCCTGGTTAGCGCCGCTGCCGAGGGGTCTTCCGGCAAAGAGATCGTGAAGGTGCTGCCCTTGCCGGGCTCGCTCTTGACGCGGATCTTGCCGCCGTGGGCCTTCACGACGTGGCTGACGATCGACAGCCCCAACCCGCTTCCCTTGACGTCGTGAACCAGACCTGTGCTTACCCGGTGGAACCGATCGAAGATCTTCTTCTGCTCCGAGGAAGAGATGCCGATCCCGAAGTCCTTGACCGCCATCGTGACGAAGCCTTGTTTGTTTCCCAGCCGGATGACGATGCGCCGAGAATCGCCGGAGTACTTCGCCGCATTGTCCAGCAGGTTGCTGAGAGCCTGTCTCACCGCGCCGCGGTCGACCGACACGAGCGGCAGGGGCTCGTCCGGAGCCTCTAGCTCGATCTCGAATCCGGTGTGTCTCAGACGAATCTCCAGGGTCTTGAGGGTGTCGTCGACGATGGCTCGAATGTCGGCCGGTTCGAACTGGTAGGTCTTGGCACCCGACTCGATCTTGGAGAAGTCCAGGATGTTGTTGATGAGCTGGGTCAGCCGTCGGCTCTCGGTTTCGATGTACTCGCCGTACTCGCTGACCTTCTCGGGTCCCCGCACCCGTCCCAGCCTCAGGAACTCCCCGAAGACACGGATCGATGCCAGGGGCGTGCGAAGCTCGTGAGAGACATTGGACACGAACGTGCTCTTCATCTGCGAGAGCCTCAGCTCGCGGCCGGCAGCGCGGAAGGCCAGGGTCAGCCCGCCGAGCAGGATGAGGGCCAGCAGAACGCTCAGCGTCATGTTCATGCCGAAGTTGACCTTGGCCCACTGCTCCGGGGTCATGCCTCGGCTTCGAACGCCTACCTCCCAGTCGCCGAAGACAAACGCGAAGGGACGGGCGGCGTCCTCGTTTCGCTCTTCTTCCCAGCTCTCCTCGAGCGGGCTCGAAGCGTAGATCAACTCGCCGCTCGCGTCGCGAACCGTGACGATCGGAGGGTCCTCATCGGAAAAGAAACCCTTGAAGGACTTCTCGACTTCTTTCGGAAGGACCACCTCGGTGAAGAATTCGTCGTCCACCACCATTCCGGCGACCCCGACCAGGAAGGAGTGGTCGTCGACGATCGGGTTGAGGATGATCCGGCTGTGCGGATCCCGCTCGTGGACCGAAAGACCGGCCGACTCGAGCTGCGAGCGCTCGTACCTCAGGACCATGAGGGGCGCAATGGCCGTCATGATCGCCCGGCCGTCGTGGGAGCCCTCATTCGGGACCATGGTTCGCACGAAACGGTCGTAAAAGAGCAATCTCCCGCGACCGTCCTCCAGAAAGTGGAGGACGAAAACCTCCCGGGCACCCTTGATGGGCTTCTTCTTGAAGTGCTTGGCCATCTCGTCCGGGTCCATGTCCCAAAACAGTTCGGCGGGCACATTCAGGGATCGCTCGGCGCTGGAACGGTAGAAGTAGTCGACGCGGGTCGCCACCGCCTCCAGATAGTGTCCGAGGTACGCCTTCTGGGCGATCGCCGAGGTCTTCTGGAGCTTCGCCAGCCACAGGTACTGGAGAACCAGAAGCAGGATCAAGGGAATGACCGCCGCCACGAACCCCAGCCAGAGTGGATGCCGCTTGAGGAACGACCTCACTGGAGACACCTCGTCGATCCCCCCGGGGAGCCCCCCCGACGCGGTCGATCGCGTGACGGCGGAAACACCCTTCCCGACCCCTAAATATACCTCACCCCGGGCGGCCGTAATCCACTGATTCGAGAGGAGTTTACCTGTCGTTTACAAGTTAGACAGCTTTTTACCGGCCGGCCAGGACATTTACCCGGGCATCGTTGTAAGTTGAAGGGTGGGAGGAGTCGAGAGAATGAACACCAAGATCCTCACATCGGTGATCGTGCTCGCGGTGGTCCTGGCCGTTCCGGCCTTCGGCGGCGGCAAGTGCAAGTACGACACCCAGACCTGTCTCGACATGATGATCGAGCACTACGAATCCAAAGGCTATGCCGGCGTCGAGCTCGACACCGACGAAGAGACCGGTGCCTTGACGATCAAGGTCGTCGTCGCGGACACCCCTGCGGCAGCCGCCGGTTTCCGGATCGGCGATCAGCTGGTCGCCATCAACGGCCTCGTGCTGGCCGAGGCCGACGAAGAGAAGCTTCACAAGGCGTGGCAGGCGATGACGCCCGGCACGAAGGCGACCTACACGATCGTGCGGAACGGCGAGAAGAAGGACGTCGAGGTCACCCTCGCGAAGCTTCCGGACGAGTTGATCGCCAAGTACATCGGCATGCACATGCTCGATCACGCGTCCATCGCCACCGCCCAGAAATAGTCCCCTCTTGCGCGAGGTCGGGCCCGGCTCGCGGTGAGCCGGGTCCCGGCCGCTTTATTCCTCCCGCGCCGTTTCCTTTGATGGCCCCACCCACGCTCCCGGTCCGTCGGGAACAACATCCTCCGCAAAGTGTAAAGTGTGCCCGAGGGCACGGAACGCCCGGGGGAGACTTGCCATGGGAAGCCAACTGCGTTCTCTCGAGCTCGGATGGATCGGTCGGCCCGGAATCTTATTGGTCCTCTTGATCTTCTCTGCCGTCGCGATTCCGGCGCAGGAGCCGGCGGAGGACCCGCTCCCGGCCGAGGCCGCGGAGTTCGGCAAGATCTTCCTCGAAGGGAGCTTCGACCTGCTCCGCGACCGGATGACCTCCGGCATGCAGGACGCCCTCACACCCCAAACGGCGGCGCAGATCCGCGAGCAGCTCCTCGAATCCGGGGCGGTCGTGAGCATCGAGGAGGCGTGGCTCGAAACGGCCACCAGCGCCTACCGTCGGTATCGGGTGCCGGTTCAGTTCGAGAATGCCACCGTCGACCTGCGGGTCGTCTTCGACCAGTACGGGAAGGTGGCGGGCTTCTTCCAAGCGCCCCACGTCGAGCCTCCGTCGGAGGGCGCCGCCGCGAAACAGGACCCGGCACCCGAGTTCCTGGGACACTGGGAAGGGGCCATCGAGCTTCCGGGAAGCGCGTTGACCGTCCTGGTGGATCTGGCGTACGAAGATGGTGTGTGGTTGGGAACCATCGACATCCCGATGCAGGGGTTGACGGGAATTCCGCTGACGGGCATCAGCGCCGGGGACGGGAAGATCAGGTTCGCGCTGGCGGACATCCCCGGAGACCCGACGTTCAGCGGGGCGATCTCCGACGGCAAGATCACCGGGACCTTTGCCCAGGGGGGGCAGAGCTTTCCGTTCGGGCTGGGACGTGAGGCGATTCCGGAGCCGGCCCGCCCCCAGGAGCCGGGGCCTCCCTTCCCGTATGAAGAGGAAGAGGTCTCCTACGCCAACGACGACATCCGGCTCGCGGGGACACTGACCTTCCCGTCCGAAGGGGGACCGTTCCCGGCGGCGATCCTGATCTCCGGCAGCGGTCCGCAAGACCGCAACGAAGAGGTCTTCGGCCACAAGCCGTTCCTCGTACTTTCCGACCACCTCACCCGGGCGGGGATCGCCGTTCTGCGCGTCGACGACCGCGGGGTAGGCGGATCCGGAGGATCGGCGGCGGAGTCCACCACCGAGGACTTCGCAGGCGACGTCCTGGCCGGCATCGCGTTCCTGAAGGATCGTGCGGAGATCGACCCGACGCGGGTCGGTTTGATCGGCCACAGCGAAGGCGGCATCATCGCACCGCTCGTCGCGTCCCGATCCGACGCCGTGGCCTTCGTGATCATGCTTGCCGGACCGGGTGTGCCGGGCGACGAGATCCTGTACCGTCAAACGCAGTTGATTGCGCGCGCTTCCGGCGTGGACGAGCAAGCGCTCGCGGGCATGGTCGAGGCGAACCGCGAGCTGACCGCCGCCGTCAAGTCGGAGGCGGAAGAGGAGGAGATTCGCGCCCGGGCTAGGGCCCTTATCGAAGCCCAGCCCGGCGGCGCGCAGTCCGAGGCGATCGACAGCGCGGTGGAGCAGACCGTGGCCCAGATGACCAGCCCGTGGTTCCGGTTCTTCCTCGGCTACGACCCACGTCCCGCCCTCGGCAAGGTCCGGGTGCCGGTCCTGGCACTCAACGGCGAGCTCGACCTCCAGGTGGATCCCGATCAGAACCTCCCGGAGATCCGCAAGGCTCTCGAGCAGGGCGGGAACGAGGACTTCACCGTCGAGGAGCTTCCGGGGCTCAACCACCTGTTCCAGAAGGCCGAGACCGGATCGGTCGAGGAGTACTACACCCTCGAGGAGACGTTGAACCCCGCCGCTCTGGACACGATCCGCGACTGGATCCTGGCCCGGTTCGGCCGCCCTGCCGCAGTCACCCCACCGGAAGCGGAAGAGTAACCTCGGTACCAAGGTCCTGTTTCTCTTGTAACGCCGATCCTCCCGGGTCGCATCTGAGGGTGACGGGCGGCCACCGCGCCCCGGGAGCCAAGCATGACGGCGACGATTCTTGCCTCCGATCCGGCCCTTCACTACGATGCCCCGATCCTCCGTCTTTGCGGGCTGCTTTCGGAACGGATTCGAATGAGCAAGACACCCGACGACCACGGCGCGGTCCTGAGCGGTTTCCTGGCCGAGAACGACTCGGCCCTCGAGACCGTGCGGGCGTGGGTCTCGGACCTGGTCGGCGCGCGCTGGAGCTTCCCGGACCCCGAAGCGGTCGTGCAGGAGATCGTCCTCGAGCTGCTGCGGCTGGCCCGGGGCGGGCGGATCCGCCGGGACACCGCCTTCCGGTCCTTCGTCGTGACCGTGGCCCGGAACACCTGCGTCGATCACTTCCGCAGACAGCGACTTCGGGCCACCGTCGACCAGGACGACAAGTTCTTCGAAACGCTGGACGCCCCGGGGCCCGATCCCGAGGAGGCGGCCCGCAAACGCGAGCGGCTGGAGCAGGTCCGGTTCATCGTTCAGGCACTGGACCCCGGCTGTCGCGATCTCCTCCGCAGGTTCTTCGGCGAGGAGCTCGAGGGCGGCGAGATCGCCCGGCGCATGGGGATTTCCCCAGGCAACGTACGGGTGCGCGTCCATCGCTGTCTCGACAAGGCGCGGAAGATCCGGCAGGAGTCTCTTCCGGGAGTGAGCTGATGGATCACGAGCACGTGGCTTCGATGATCGGCGACTACGCCATGGACCGCCTCGGCGACGACGAGAAGGGTGAGCTCGAGGGGCACCTCGGAAGCTGCGCTTCATGCCGTGCGCTGCTCGAGCAGGCCCGCGAGCTGAAGGAAGTGCTGCCCGGCGCCGGCTCGGAGGCCCTGCTCGCTCACGTCCAGGCGGAACACCTCACCCGCTACGCACGGAATCCGCGAGCCCTCGAGCCTCGGCTGACGTCGTGGATCGAGGAGCACCTGCAATCCTGCACCCCCTGCCGCGAAGCGGTCGAGATCGTGCGTGACCTCGAATCCGACGGGAAACCAGGAGGGGAGCCCTCTCTGACGACGCCGCGGCCGGATCGCGTGACCCTGTGGGACTGGCTGGCGCGAACGCTGCTGCGCCCCGTTCCCGCCATGGCCTACCTCGTCCTGCTCGTCGCCGTCGTGGGCCTGTGGATCGGGGGCCGCGATTCGTCGACGCCGGCACCGCACACCAATATCGAGCTGCTCCTTCCCGGGGTGTCCCTGTACCCGGAGGAGCGATTCCGATCGGGAGAATCGCACGAGGCCGAGCCGGTCGAGATCGCATTCGAAGCCGGTCGCGACCTGTACTTGAGAGTTCACACGGAGATCGACGACCGGATCCTGGCCGACGCGGCCGCGGCCTTCCGCCTCGAGATCTCAGGTGGCGGACAAGATGTCGCGTCGCGTCGCCTGGACCGTTTCGAGCTGTCGGATCTCGGGATCCTGAGCCTGAAGCTGCGTGGTGAAGCCCTCCGGGCCGGAGAGAGCTACCGCGTGGAGGTCCGGCTCGATCATCCGGCCTCGTCACGACACGACGAGGTGCTCTTCGAGCGCACCTTCCGGCTCATCGCGAGTGGCGGGGCCCGTTAGAACGGCAGCCTGGCCGAGGCCAGGGTGCCGCCGTCCCCTCCGATTGCCCGCGCGACCGCGAAACCTATATTCCCTACGTGGGGACGATCGGACGCTACGAGATCGAGAGAGAAATCGGCCGGGGGGCGATGGGAGTGGTCCATCTGGCCCGCGACCCGAGGCTTCGCCGCCAGGTCGCGGTCAAGACCTACACCCTGCCTGACGGCCTTTCCGACCCGCAGAAAAGTGAGTTCCAGGAACGCTTTCTCCGGGAAGCGCAGGCGGCCGCCGGCCTCTCCCACCGCGGAATCGTCACGGTCTACGACGCCGACGAGGACTCGACGCACGGGACGCCGTTCATCGCCATGGAGTACGTCCCGGGGAACAGCCTCGCCGAGCTGCTTTCCGAGAAGGGCCGGCTCGACCCCGGGCAAGTCTTCCCCATGGCCGACGTCCTGGCCGACGCGCTGCAGGTCGCTCACGACGCCGGGATCGTCCACCGCGACCTGAAGCCGGCCAACGTTCTGGTTCGCGACTCCGACGGCGCGGTCAAGATCGCCGACTTCGGCGTGGCGCGCTTGCCGACCTCGAAGCTGACCCAGTCCGGCACGACGGTCGGCTCACCGGGCTACATGTCCCCGGAGCAGATCCAGGGCAACCCGGTCGATGCTCGAAGCGACCTGTTCGCTCTCGCCGTGCTGCTCTACGAGTGTCTGTGCGGCGAGTCGCCGTTCTCAGGCGACGACCTTCCCGCGTTGGCCTACTCGATCGTTCACGAAACGCCCGTCCCGATCTCACGAAAAGTCGAAGGACTGCCATCGGGCCTGGACGGGTTCTTCGATCGGGCGCTCGCCAAGGATCCGGCAGCTCGGTTCGCCTCGGCAGCTCACTTCCGTCGCGGCCTCGCCGAGTCGCTGCGCGCAACCTCCACCGGAGAGGCGACGCTCGTCGACGGCGACGCTCCTCGCCCCCGGCCGTCGGCCTCCGCGACCACCGACCTCCCGGGAGCCGTGATCGGCCACCCCGATGAAGAGCCGACTCATCATCCGAGACTCGGGCCCAGCGTAAAGGCCGCCGCAATCCTGCTCGGTCTCGTGCTTCTGGCCTTGTGGTACTGGGGAGGCGGAGGGGGGGCGCACCTGAAGATCGCCGGCGAGAGCAGCTTCAAGTCCGGAACGCTCACCATCACCGTCGACGGCAAGCAGGTCTACTCGCGAGCGCTCGAGGCTCGAGGCAACAAGGCGATGGGGCTTCTCAAGAAGGTGGTTGGCAAGGGGCAAGAGAGCTTCGAGGCATGGGTCGAGGTGCCGGCCGGCCGTCACGAGGTCGTGGCGTACGTTGTGACGTCCGACAAGCCGTCGGGTTACCACGACAGCGTGATGGTAGATCTCGAGAGAGGAGAGACCCAGAATCTCAAGATCTTGGCGGGCAAGGCCAATACCCCGCTCGCATTGAAAAAGAACTAAGTCGGATCGCGCTTCACGGGCCGGTTTAGAGGAGACGAGCATGAACGAGAACGGTAAATCGAACGCGGCCAACAAGACCGTGATGGGCGAGAGCGCCCGTCCCCGGCTCAAGGAAGGGCTCGTCCCGCCGGACACCGGCATCTATCTACGCATCGAGGAAGGTCACGGGTCCGGTCGCATCATCACCGTTTCGGCCGGAGGGGTCTACGTGATTGGCAGAGAAGGCGCCGACATCGTCCTCGACGATCCCAAGATCTCACGCAAGCACGCCGAGGTCGGATTCTACGGGCCCGGCGCCTACGTGGTCCGGGATCTTGCCAGCACCAATGGCACGTTCCTCAACGGCCGGCGTGTCAGCGAGAAGGCCAAGCTTTCCAACCAGGACGCGATCCGCGTCGGAGAGACCCTGTTGCGCATCACCGTCGTCGAGGACTCCATCCCTCTGTCCCGTTAGTCGGCTCCGAGCGCCTCGATTCCCTGTTGGTTCGGCTTGCGTCGTCGCCGGCACAAGAGATCGCCGACGCTCTCCTCGACGCCACGACGACCCATGCCGGCGCCGGCGGCGAGCCGCAAGACGACCGCACCGTCGTGGTGCTGAAAGGTCGGCCGGATCTGACCCGCCGTGGTGTGCGCCGGCAGTCACCGCCGGGTCCATGGCCAGATTATCCAGAGAGCATGGAAAACCGTGCTTTCCGATAACCCGTACAATTCCGGAGCGTGATTCGACGGATGAGCGGGCGGACTATGCGATCGCGACAACAACGCTTCTTTTCAAGGACTTCAAGAAGGTTCACGCAATTTCAAAATCCTTGACAGGTTGTTTTCTCGAACGTACATCCTGTGGTACAACATTGTTGCGGTTCGCGAGCTTACGGACAGGAGGCGGAAGGTTCGCCAAGGGGGGTTTCGATGAACAGACGAGTAGTGTTGGTGTGTCTCGCCGTGGGCATCTTCGTGTTGGGGATCGCTCCCGCCCTCGCCAAGGGGGCATGCAAGATGGAGGCGGAAGTCATCATCTGCATGCTACCCGAGGACCCCGACAGCGGGAGAGAGGTCGGCCTCCTCGACAAGCGCTGCGCGAACGAGGGCCGCAAATGTCGCGGGCGGAGCGAGTGCGAGACCCTCTACACCGATGTTGCCTGCATTCGGCCCGGTGACGGAGATCCGTCGGTCCTCACGATCGGCCTCGGTTGCTTCTGCGGCGGGGGAAGCCCTCCGGTGGCGATGCCGCGCCGCGACCCGGTTTCCGTCGATGAGGCGCTGCGGCTCATCGAGGCCATCGAGTCCGCCGAAGTCGAAGACCCGGCGCTCTGCGAGGCGCCTCCGGAGCTGACGGCGAAGTAGCCAAACGAGGCGGCACAACAATCTGAAGATACCCGAGGCGGGCTTCGGCCCGCCTCGTTCATACCCGCTATACCCAGCGGTTCTGACCCCGCGAGGCGTCGCGCACCAGCCGGGCGAGGGCGAGAAACCCGGTCGGTCCCAGCCCCGCGGCCCGATTCAGCGCGCCGATCTCGAAGGCGAGGTGCCACTGGCGAAAGAGCTTGCGGTAGGCCTCGAATAGCGAGTTCTCCGGATCGTAGATGTCGGTGGACTCGGAGGTCACGCCGTTGAGCTCGATGATCTCGAACCCCTTCCCGTTTGACATCTCGTCGAGGCACGGGCCGCGGATGTCGTAGCGGCCGAAGTAGAAGCCCTCGTAGCCTCGGCTGGCGCCGTCGATGGCCCGCTCCAGCTCCGGCGTGGCGATCCGGTCGCCGTTGAGGAAGATCGCTCCCCTGCAGTGGGTTCCGAGCTCGACAAGACGTACCGCCTCTCCCAGGGTCGGAACGTCGCCGAGACGATCGGACTGCGCGGCCAGGTAGGTTCGGGCCATGCAAACGGCACGCGGGTCATCCAGGATCAGCTGCTCCAGCGTCCTCCGCCCGTCGCCGACGACCTCCGGTAGACGCTTGTCGGTGACGGAGAAGATCGCACCGTGCTCCTCGCCGGGGTACCGGTAGTAGAAGACGCCGAGCTCATGTCCCGGCACATACTCCTGGAGGATCACGTCTCCCGAGACGTCGAGGAGAAGACGACGCAGCGACGCGCCGTCCCGAACGATCGATACACCCTCCCCGCGCTGCCCGGCATCGGGCTTGATGACGACCGGAAGGTCGACCCCCGCTTCCTTCATGAAACGATGGGCCTCCCGAATCCGACGCTCGTCGTCCCACGCGACCGAGACCCTGAAGAACCGGGCCACCGGTGCTCCGCCCTCACGCAGGGCCTGGAGGATCTCGCTCTTCGACTCTCCGAGGAAGCCGCCGGCCGGCATCGCGGGATTGGCGGCGGTGAACAGCGTCGGCCCTCGAAAACGCACTCCGAGCCAGAGGATCCACACGACCACCGGCGGGTAGAAGACCCACGGCGGCCAGAACTCCCAGCGGCGCAGGCGGCACCACCGCGAGAGGAGGCGGCGGCGCCCGCGGTGAGTCATCAGCCCGGTGCCGAGCCTGATGACGATCAGGAGAGCGACCACCGTTGCACCGGCGGCCAGCGCGGCGTGGGTTCCGTAGCGTTCGAAGAAGGTCAATACCGGAGTGCCTAACACCGCGGCCAACCCGACGAGCAGGGGCGTCCACAGGACCACCGCGAGGAGGAACCACAACGAAAAGGAGAGGAAGCGCGTGCGCAGGATTCCGGCGGCCAGGTAGGTCGGGAAGCGCGTCCCGGGCATGAAGCGGCTGATGCAGATCACGGCGGGTCCCCGGCGCTCGAACCAGCGAGAGCTCGCCTCCAGCCGCTCGGGGCGCAGGAACCACCGGACCGGGGCCCGGTTGACGATCGGCCTGCCCAACCAGCGCCCGGCCAGATAGACCGCCATGTCGCCGACGTAGATACCCATGACGCACGCCAGAGCGCCGGGCACGAAGCCGATCGAACCTCGCGCCACCATGAGGCCGACGACGATGCAGGTCAGGTCCTCGCTGATGAACGTTGCCACCGCGATCAGCAGCACGAGGACGACCAGGGCGAATCCCGACGCAGGAGGCACCGCCCCGGGATCGAAGGGTAGGGCGGCCTCCGCGAGACGGGAGGGCTCCGCGTCGGTGCGAAATTTTGCCCGCCCGCTCTCGACCCGCTCGATGACCTCGCCGATCAGATCGGAGATCTCGCCGGGCCGGGTGAAGGGCAGGAAGTGGCTCGCCTCGAGCATGACCAGCTCGCTGTGGGGAACGAGCCGATGATGCTCCCGAGCGGCCGCCGGTGGAACCAGCGGATCGCGGGTGCCGTGAACGATCAGCATCGGCGGCTCGAACCGTTCGAGGATGCCGCGAAGGGGTCGCTGGTCGCTGTCGTACACGTTGCGGGCGTAGGCCACGTCGAGCAGCGAACCGTCGAGAAGGCCCATATGGGGAACGCCTTCGTGAACGAGCCACACAGCGCTCAGCTGAAGACCGTGGATTGCCCGGTTCAGGCGGTAGTCGCCCAGCAGCTCCAGCTCCTGAACTCCGGTCGCCGAGAGCATCGTCAAGGACGCGACCCGCTCCGGCGCCAGCCGGTACAGCTCCAGGGCAACGCCTCCACCGAAGCTGAACCCGACGACGTGGACCCGCTCGACATCCAGACGCTCCAAAAGTCGAGCGAGGTACTCCCCGTGGGCGCGCATCGAGAAGTCGGCGATCTTGCGAGACGAGTCACCGAAGCCCGGAAGGTCGGGGATGATCACTCGATAGCGCCGGCCGAGGGCGGCGCCCAGCGCCGCGAGGTGATCTTTCCGTCCCGGCGTTCCGTGGAGGAGCAGAACGGTCGGTGGATCCGGCACGTCGTCGGGGCGCGTCTCGCGATAGACGACGCGGACCGGGCTGGCCCCTGCATCGTCGTCGGGAACCGGCCGCAGCTCGACGGTCCGATCGCCGGGGCCGAGCTCGATCCGTGAAGACGAAGAAAGACGGATCCCGTGGCTGATCGCCAGAAGGACGGCGTAGGCGACGACCAGGGAGACCGTCAGCCGCGTTCGACTACGGGCCATTCACGATGCGGGAGACGAGGTCTCCGCCCAGTACCGGAGGGTGGACGGCGCGACCCCGAACGACGCATCGACCTCGAATCCTCCCGCTCGAAGCATGAAGCCGATAAGGGCGAAGTGGTGGATGGTGTGGCTGAGAAGAAACTGCAGCTCTCTTCCCAGGGTGGATCGAAACCACCCACCCTCCCCCTCGCGCGAACCGTCGCCCCGGACCGAAAGCGGTCGATCGCGATCCTGTCCCGGGATCGCTTCGAGGGCGCGCACGACCTCTCGGAAACGCTGCGCGGCACGTGCCGGGGCGGACTCCGAAGAAGGGTCGCGCTCCCTGTCGTCGTAGTCGATCCGACCGGACTCGAGCCCCTCGAGGAACGAGTCGTAGAAATCGAGGCAGTGACGGAAGTGAGCGCCCACCGTTCCGCCGGGGCACAGATCCGAGGTGCGGGTGAGCCGTTCTTCACCGAGCCGTTCCACCAGCGAGATTCCCTGACGAAGATGGGCAATGTTGTCGCCGGCCACGCTCGTCTGCGGTTCCATGAACTCTCAGCTCTCCCGAGATCGCTGGACTTTTTCCTCACCGACCGTGCACGGAGCCGACGTGGGGCCATTATAGCTACTCGACCCCTGGATCGGATCGAAGTGCCGTAGAACGATCTCTCGGGCGGCCGTGGCCAACCTCTTACGGTCCATCTCGTGGATCGAGTCCGGCGCGAAGCTCACCTTGGCCACGAAGCCCGGTAGCCGGAACAGACGGAGCACGTGCGCCCAGAAGGTCATCTCTCCCCACCAGCAGATCGCGAGGTTCGCCGGCGCGCAGCCCGGGGGGGTGCGGTAGCTCAACGACACGCATCGCACCGGTATTCCCGAGCGCGCCGCGGCTTCCAGCAGCGGGGGCCGGAATGGCAGCACGGTGGAACCGTCCGAGGTGGTTCCCTCGGGGAAGATCACGATCCCGCGGCCGTGAGCGAGGTTCTCGTCGACGAGGTCGAGCACTCGCGGGATATCTCGCTTGGCGTCGCGGTCGATGAAGATCGTGCCGACCATCCGGACGAGGTAGCCGACGACCGGCCACGCGGCCACGTCGGCGCGGGAAACGAAGACACAGTCGATCTGGGAGGCCAGGACCATGATGTCCAGGTAGCCGAGGTGATTCGAGGCCAGCACGAAGGGAGGCGAGGGAGGGGAGCCCTCGACCTCGATGCAGGCACCGAGGACCCGTGCCGACCATCGGGCCCAGTGTCGAAAGACCCAGGCCGACACGCGCGTCGCCTGGTGGTGAAGCCCTGACAGGTGAAGAATCGGCACCGCGAGATGAACGACCGCGGCCAGCGCCGTGATCTTGGCGAACAGCACCAGCTTCACGGCACCGCGGACGCGACCCTCTCCCGCGCTGCGATCGGGGTTCCTGTCCACACGAGCCATCAGAAGTAGAGTTTGCGGAAAGCCGGATCCAGCGCCTCGATATCGAGGACGACCAGGAAGTCGATCGTCTTGAAGGCCCGGTCGATGGCCGGAGGGCCGCAGACCTTCGCGCCGTACCGCAGGTAGGTCCTGAACAGGATCGGAATCGAAACGGTCTCGTCGCCGGCGTCTCCCCCGTCCGGCAGGCGGCACTCGAAACCGGGACGGGGCGTGACACGCAGCTCCGGATGCCGATGGCCGTCGGCGGTCAGCTGGCGGATCGCCCGGATGCCCACCGCCGGGTCCTGGGTTGTCAGGGAACAACACCCGAACAGGTATCTCTTGCGATTGTGGGACAGGTAGGCGGCCAGCCCCTTCCACAGCAGGAACAAGACCTGGCGGTTGCGGTGCGACCGGGCGATGCCTGCTCGGCCGACCTCCACGGAGGCCGAGACGACGTCGGGGAGCAATTCCGCGAAGTCGAACTCGCCGGCCGAATAGAATCCTCCGAAGCGCGCTGCCATCTCCGCCGTCTGCATACGATAGGTGCCGATGACCCGCTGGTCCTCCGCGCTCACCACCATCAGGTGATGGCACCGCGAGTCGAAGTCGTCCCGGTCTCGTCCGGTGTCGTGCGACGACTCCAGACCCTCACCCAGCTCGAGGTTGAAGATCTCGTAGCGTAATCGCAGGACCGAATCCAGGTCGTCGGGGTTTCCGGCGAACCGGACGATGTACTTCCCGTGCTCCACCCTCATCTCGGGTAGATCCTCGGCCGACAGGGGATAGCCTGAATCGCGTTCCAGGATCGGAGGCGAACTCAAGAGCACTCACCTCCTCCAACCGGGTCCGGGCTGGCGACACTCGATTGCAAAGATACCACGCTGCGGAGTCTCGACACCCGAGGGCAACGATCTTATCCTCGTTCACGTCGTCGCAGCGCCGCCGGGACCGAAAGCGATCGAGAGGGGGCCGCATGTCTTATCAGCCCATCGAGAACTACGGCATCGTCGGAGACCTTCACACCGTCGCCCTGGTCGGGATGGACGGCTCGATCGACATGATGTCGTTCCCCCACTTCGACTCGCCGACCGTCTTTGCCGCGATGCTCGACCATAGGCACGGGGGGAGGTTTCAGCTCGCACCGATTCTGGAGGACGCCCGGCGCAAGCAGCTTTACTTGCCCGACACGAACATCCTCCTGACTCGCTTCCTCTCTGACTCGGGTCTCGCGGAGATCTCGGACTTCATGCCGGTCAAGAGCGGTCACGCCCACGCGCTGGTTCGACGGGCCAAGACGGTGCGTGGCGAGGTTCGTTTCCGAATGGTCTGCGACCCGAGATTCGACTACGCTCGAGCGAAGCACAAGGTCGAGCGCTCGGACGGCCAGGTGCTGTTCGTCTCCGAAGGACCGGATGCGACGGCGCTCCGGCTGCGCACCTCGGTTCCTCTCGAGATCAAGAGCGGGGCCGCGGTGGCCGAGTTCGTCTTGCGGGCGGGGGAAACGGCAGCCTTCGTTCTGGAAGAGGCGCGCGCGAGGGAGGGGTCTCCTTCGGCCGCGCCGGGATTCGTCGCGGAATCGTTCAAGGAGACCACGACGTTCTGGCGAGGCTGGGTCCGTCACTCGCGCTATACCGGCCGCTGGCGAGAAACGGTCCATCGTTCCGCGTTGACGCTCAAGCTGCTGACGTCGAAGACCCACGGCTCGATCGTGGCCGCGCCTACCTTCGGGCTCCCCGAGGAACTCGGTGGGGAGCGCAACTGGGACTATCGCTATACCTGGATCCGGGATGCCTCGTTCACGCTGTACGGATTGATCCGGCTCGGTTTCACCGAAGAGGCCGAGGCCTTCATGAAGTGGATCGAAAGGCGGTGCGACGAGCTCAACCCGGACGGCTCGCTTCAGATCATGTACGCCATCGACGGTCGGCACGAGCTCCCCGAGGAGACGCTGCCGCACCTCGAGGGCTACATGAAATCGTCCCCGGTGAGGATCGGCAACGGGGCCTACGATCAACTACAGCTCGACATCTACGGCGAGCTGATGGACTCGGTCTACCTTTACAACAAGTACGGCGAGCCTATCTCCTTCGACCTCTGGAAGAACCTGGTGCGGCTGATCGACTGGGTGTGCAACAACTGGCGACTCGAAGATGAGGGGATCTGGGAGGTTCGCGGCGGGCAGAAGGAGTTCCTGTACTCCCGCCTGATGTGCTGGGTGGCCGTGGACCGCGGCGTCCGTCTCGCCCTCAAGCGCTCCTTCCCTGCACCGCTGGATCGCTGGATCCGGACGAGGGACGAGATCCACCATGAGATCTTCACGGAGTTCTGGCATCCGGGGCGACAGGCGTTTATCCAGTACAGAGGATCGGACAGCACGGACGCCTCCAGCTTGTTGATGCCGCTGGTGAAGTTCGTCGGGCCCACCGACCCGAAGTGGCTCTCGACGCTCGAGGCCATCGAGCAGGACCTCGTGGACGACTCCCTCGTCTACCGTTACCGCATGGACGACGCGGCGTCCGACGGTCTCTCCGGCGACGAGGGCACCTTCAGCATGTGCTCGTTCTGGTACGTGGAGTGTCTGTCCCGGGCGGGAGATCTGGAGAAGGCGCGTTTCTACTTCAACAAGATGCTGGGTTACGCCAATCACCTGGGGCTGTACTCCGAGGAGCTGGGCCCCGCCGGCCAGCATCTGGGCAACTTCCCGCAGGCCTTCACCCATCTGGCCCTGATCAGTGCGGCCTACAATCTCGATCGCAAGCTCGACTCCTGTCGTCGGTAGGGGTCGCTGTTGGGCTCGAAGAAGCAAGAGGTCGTCTCATCCCCGTCGCCGGCCGCGCGGGCCGAGGCCGGTCCCTGGGCGGTGGTCGCGGCGGTGACGCTTTCCGCGGCGGCGCTCTACACGTACACGGCTTCACCCACCCTGCCGTTCGGTGACGGACCGGAGCTGATCGCGGCTGCCGCCTGTCTCGGCGTGGCGCACCCCCCGGGTTACCCGCTGTACACGCTGATCGCCTGGGTCGCCCTGCAATTCCCGATCGGCGATCCCGCGTGGCGGGTCAACCTGCTCTCGGGCTTGTTCGCCGCCCTTGCCTGTGGGGCGGCCGGGTGGCTGATTCTCCGTCTCACTTCGTCGCGCGCGGGAGCCGTGACAGCGGGTTTCGCCCTGGCGGTGTCGTCGACCTTCTGGGCCATGGCGACGGTGGCCGAGGTCTACTCGCTCCACCTGCTCCTCTTGCTCTTGATGCTGTGCGCCGCGGCGGTGGTGGGGGATGCCAGGGACGGGGCGACGCGCGGCCGCGCGCTCGTGGCGGCCGCTGCTTTTCTCGGCGCCGGGCTCAGTCATCACCCCACCATCGTTCTCGCCCTTCCGGCGGCGGCGTGCCTGATGGCCGGGGGCGGACGGAAACTCACCGGAATCCGGCCAGGGCTTCGCGAGATGTGGCCGCGGGTCGGAGGGCGCTACTGGATTCTCGCCGTCGCGTGCGCCGCGGCGATCCCTGCAGCTCTCTACTGGAGCCTGATGCTCCGAGCGGGACTGGATCCGCCGAGCAACTGGGGGCGGGTGATTTCCTTCGACGCGCTGCTGGGTCACGCCCAGGCTCTGTCCTACCGTCATCTGGACCTGGGCTGGGCCGGGGCGCTTCGAGGAGTCGCCTGGCAACGGCTCGGAGCCGCGATGCTGAGGGAGCTCAACCCACTCGTTTTCATCATGGCCCTGATCGGATTGTCCGGTTTCCCTCGCCCGCAAAACGGCGCGCCGTGGCGGCCGCGCCTGGCCTTCGGTCTCCTCATGCTCGCAACCGCGCTATTCGGTTTGAGGTACGCCACGGCCGACGTCGAGGTCTTCTACCTCCCGTTGTTCGCGGGCTTGACGCTGTCGGCGGGACTCGGCGTCGCCATCCTGGTCGAGCACCCTCGCCGGGAGCTGCGAGTCGCGGCGGTGACCGTCGCCGCACTTCTGGTCGTCTTCACCTTTGCCGGCAATCTGCCCGCCCGAAATCTCCATGGCGCTACCGCCGCCGAGGACTTCGCGTGGGACATCCTCGACACCGTACCGCCGGGAGGGGTGTTGTTCGTCGAGAGCATGGACGCGTTCGGCGTCTTGTATCTCACCCAGGTGGTCGGCGAGCGGCCCGACGTGACGATCTACGATCGGACCGGCAACCTCTTCAGGAATCTCCACCAGGACGTTTCGTTGAAGAAAGATCGCGACGAATCCTGGCTCGCCTTCCGGGCGCGGTCCGAGCAGACGTTCATCGATCGTGAGCTGCGCCGTGCCGAGCCTCGGGCCGTGATGTTCCGCGGGTGGCCCGGATACGAGGCGCCGCCGCAGTACCGCATCGAGCCCGTCGGGTTGCTCTACCGGGTTCGTCCGGCCACCGATCCCGAGGAGGACGCGACTGCGCTGTGGGCCGCCTATCGGGACGAGTCGGTGACGGCACAGGCGGGCAGGACGGCCGACCCGATTGCTCTTTCCGTGGCGGCGACCTACCCGATGGCCAGAGCCGAACGTGCGATCTACGACGGGGACCGCGCCACCGCCGACCGGCTGTTCGCCGAGGTGGATCGTCTCGCCCCGCACGACGCCGGCCTTCACTCGTACGTCGGCATCGTTTACGCCCGTCACGGCGATGTCGGGCAGGCGATGGAGTGGTTCCGTCGCGCAACCGAGATCCGGCCGTCGTCGTACAAGGCGTGGAACAACCTCGCGATGGCGTACGAGATCACCGGGGACTTCGAGGGCGCGAAGCGGGCTCTGCGACGTTCCCTCGAGGTGGCCCCCGGTCAGGCCGACGTCGCGAGCAGCCTGAAGCGGTTGGAGCAGAAGGGGACCGGTCCGGTCCGTTAGAAAAGCCAGTCCGGGTTAGAATCCGGGGCACATACCGTTACTCCGAGGAGCGAACCATGCTACGTGTACGACAACCGTGGGTCCTTTTGATCGTTCTTTTCGGCGGGCTTGCCCTGGGAGCCGGCGCGGCCGAAGTCGAGAGGGTCGAGCGCGGAAACCTCGTGATCGAGGCCATCCCGGAGATCCCCGAGAGCGTCTCCCAGCGACTGAGTCAGTACGGGAACACCCGATCGGCTTCGCTAGAGGGTTGGCACCCCTCCGGCGAGGGCATCTTGATCTCCACCCGGTTCGGCGAGACCACCCAGCTTCACTGGGTCAAGGCACCCGGCGGGGCCCGGAGCCAGATCACCTTCTTCGACGAGCCCGTCCGTGGGGCCACGGTCAGCCCGAATCCCGAGGTCAACGGGTTCATCTTCTCCAAGGACATCGGCGGGACGGAGATGTTCCAGCTCTACTTCTACGACGCCGCTTCCGGGACTCACCGCATGCTCACCGACGGCGAGTCGCGCAACCAGAATGCCGTGTGGGCCAACGACGGCAAGCGGTTCGTCTACACCAGCCCGAAGCGCAACGGCCGTGACTGGGACATCTACGCCGGCGACATCGGGAAAGACGGCGAGGCGAGAGTGCTCCTCCAGGAAGGAGGCGTTTGGGGGGTGGACGAATGGTCGCCGGATGACTCGAAGCTCATCGTCGGCCGCTACGTTTCAATCAACGAGAGCTATCCCTACATCTTGGATTTCGAGACCGGGAAGCTGACCCCGGTGAACCCCAGCGACGAAAAGGTGGCCTACGGCGGCTTCGCCTTCGCCAAGGACGGCAGGGGCCTCTATTTCACCTCCGATCAGGGAGCCGAGTTTCAGCGGCTTCAGTACTACAACCTGAAGTCCGGGAAGATCAAGGTCTTGAGCGGCGATATCGATTGGGGCGTCGAGGAGCTCACGCTCTCCGACGACGGTCGGCACCTCGCGTTCACCGTCAACGAGAATGGGATCTCACGGCTCTACGTCCGCGACCTTCGCTCCGGCAAGGACCTCGACCTGCCGGAGACTCCCGTGGGGCAGATCTACGGCCTGATCTTCGAGCCCGACGGAAAGCGACTCGGCATGGTGCTCAACACCCCGCAGACGCCGGGAGACATCTTCTCTCTGGAGATCGGCAAGAAGGAGCTGGTCCGCTGGACTCACAGTGAGATCGGCGGGCTCGACACCGACAAGCTGGTCGTGCCCGAGCTGATCGGCTACCCGACCTTCGACGAGGTGGACGGCAAGCCGCGCGTCATCCCGGCCTTCTACTACAAGCCCGCGGGCGAGGGCCCGTTTCCGGTGGTCATCGACATCCACGGCGGCCCCGAGGCCCAGAGACGTCCGTTCTTCCGGCCCATGACCCAGTACATCGTCAACGAGCTCGGCATGGCCTACATCTCACCCAACGTTCGAGGCTCGGACGGCTACGGCAAGAGCTACCTTCAGCTCGACAACGGCTTCAAGCGGGAGGACTCCGTCAAGGACATCGGCGCACTGCTGGACTGGATCGCGACCCGCGACGATCTCGACTCCGATCGCGTCGTCGTGAGCGGCGGATCGTACGGCGGCTACATGGTCCTGGCGGCGATGGTGCACTACAGTGACCGCCTCCGCGCCGGGATCGACGTCGTCGGCATCAGCAACTTCGTCACCTTCCTCACCAACACCCAGCCCTACCGGCAGGACATGCGCCGCGCCGAGTACGGTGACGAGCGCGATCCGGAGATGAACGAGTTCCTGGTCGAGATCTCACCACTCACCGACGCCGACAAGATCACCAAACCGATCTTCATCGTGCAGGGACAGAACGATCCCCGGGTCCCGGTGACCGAGAGCGAGCAGATGGTCTCGACCATCCGCGAGAATGGGGGAGAAGTCTGGTACCTGCTGGCGATGGACGAGGGCCACGGCTTCCGGAAGAAGAGCAATCGCGACTACTTCGACGCGGCCGTGAGCCTGTTCCTGGAACGCTACGCCCTGGCAGACTGAAACGGGGTCAAGTCGTATGGGGTTGATGGAGCGGGCTCGGGAGATGGCGGCGAAGACGCCGCCCGAGCGCAACCGTTACGTCGACTTCCTCCGAGCGATCTCCATCGTCGTCGTCGTTTTCGGCCACTGGTTGATGGCGGTGATCACCGTCCAGGGGGGGCGCGTGGTCGCCGGCCACATGCTCGCCGAGGCTCCGGGGACGCAGATCCTGACCTGGGTCTTCCAGGTCATGCCGATCTTCTTCATGGTCGGCGGCTATTCCAACGCGGCTTCGTGGAGCGCGGCCGAGAGAACCGGCAAGAGCTACGCCGACTGGCTGCGATCGAGATGCCAGAGGCTCCTGGGTCCCACCGCCGTCTTCGCGATGGCGTGGGTTCCCATGGCGCTGCTGGCGCGAGTGGTGGTGCCGGACCCCGACATGCTCATCCTCACCGGGCACTTCGTGACGGTTCCGCTGTGGTTCCTCGCGGTCTACCTGATGGTGATCCCCATCGCGCCGGCCATGTTCAAGCTCCACCGGCTCTTTGGCGTCGCGGTTCCCGTCGTCTTGACGATCGCGGCCGCGGTCTTCGATTTCGTGGACATGCACATCCTGCCTCCCCACGACTCGCTGGAGCTGACCGTTGGATGGATCAACTACCCGATCGTGTGGCTCGCCGTTCACCAGATCGGCTACCTGTGGTGGGACGGGGCCCTGGAGAAGTCGCCCCGCACCAAGGGTTGGCTCGCGTCGATCGGGCTCGCGGGGCTCGTGGCCCTCACCGCGTCGGGGCTCTATCCGCTCAGCATGATCGGCGTGCCCGGCACCGGACGGACCAACAACACGCCCCCGACCGTGGCGCTGATCTTCCTGGCTCTGTTCCAGATGGGACTGATCCTGATCTCCAGCCCCCGTGCCCGCACGTGGCTCTCGAAGATCGATCCCTGGGCGCGGACGATCGTGGCCAACAGCATGATCATGACCATGTACCTCTGGCACCTGACGGCGCTCGTCCTCGCGGTCTTCGCCGGGGTCCTGCTCGGCGTGGGGTTCAAGCTCGAGGCGCTGACCCCGGGCTGGTGGCTGACGCGCATCCTGTGGTTCGCCGTGCTCGTGGCCGTGCTGCTGGTCTTCGTCGCGATCTTCGGGAGGTTCGAGCGCCCGAGACCGCCGTCCGAGGTCGGTGGCGGTCGCCTGACCGCCGTCGTAACCTGTGCCGGGGCCTTGCTTGCAGGAGCGGGCTTGGCGGGTCTCGCGATCGAGGGATTCTACACGCCCGACGAGCTCTGGGGATTTCCGGTCGGTACGTTGCTCATCCTGCTGCTGGGGACCGCGGCGGTAGGCGTCACGCCTCGCATTTACGCGAAGAGGTGACCTTCGGGCGCCGCCCACGAGGAACCGGTCCACCCCCTGGGACGTCGATGCCGCAACACGCCAAGAGCTTCGAGTCGGGAATGGGAGAGCGCAGCGCCCAGATCGTACTGCTGGTGCGGGCCTTCGAAGAAGCCGACCCCGAAGGGCGCATCCTCAGTCCCTACACCCGGATGGCGGCCACGCGGCGCGCGCTCGCCGTGACCGGCATCTCCAACTTCGACGGCGAGCTCGCCGAGGCGGCGCACATCCGCAGTGGCGAGACGGTGATGCGCCGCGCCCGCGTCTTGCTCAACGCCCTCGTTCGAAAGCTCCCCTTCCTGCCGCGCATCCTCAAGGTCGCCGAGCTGGGAGCGAGCACGGGTCCGTTGATCATCGGGGCAGCGCTGATCATCGGCATGTTGACCAATCTCCTGGGGGCTGGCCGTCGGATCAACCTGCTGTCGTTTCCTCTGCTCGGGCTGCTGGGCTGGAATCTCGCCATCTACGTCTTCATGTCGGTCTGCGCGGTTCTCCAGCGCGTCCGCTACTGCCCCGTGGGACGTAGACGCCTGTCGGTGCGCCTCACCGGGTGGTTGCTGCGTGGCGCACTGGGAAGGCGGCTGCGTGGAAGGAAGCTCACCCGTAGTCCCGAGACCCAGATCACGGCCAAGGCGTTGGTGAGGTTCGCGGCCCTGTGGAATCGCGCCGCGGGGCCTCTGCTCGCCTCGCGCGTTCGCGGAGTGCTGCACGTCGGAGCCGCCGCGCTCCTGGTGGGTGCGATTGCCGGCATGTACGTCCGTGGTCTCGCCTTCGAGTATCGGGCGACCTGGGAGAGTACCTGGCTCGATGCCGGCCAGGTCCAGGTCCTGCTCAACCTCGTGCTCGGCCCGGCGTCGCGGGTGCTCGGCCTTGCCGTCCCCGACGTCGCGCCGCTTCAAGCCCCCGACGGCTCCGGTCCCGCGGGGCCGTGGATCAACCTGTACGCCATGACCGCGTTGCTCGTCGTGGTGGTGCCCCGCGGGGCGCTCATGCTTTACGCGATGTGGCGCGCCGCGAGGCTGGCGGCCAAGGTCCCCATCGATCTCGGCGATTCCTACTTCCGCGGCATCTTCACGGCCTGGCGTGGGGCGACCCGCCTCGTACGTGTCGTTCCGTACAGCTTCACCGCCCCGAGTGGAAGACTCGACGCCCTGAAGCGACTGCTCCACGACTTCTTCGGGGCTCGCGCCGACATTCGCGTGCGCGCCCCCCTGGAGTACGGTGAAGAGGCGGCCACGCTCACGGCTCCGGGAGACGACGTCGAGGCCGGCGAACGCGAGACGGCCTGGGTGGTGCTGTTCAACCTGGCTCAAACGCCGGAGTCGGAAGTTCACGGCCGACTCCTCCAGGAGCTCCGAGGCGAGCTGGAGTCGAGCGGGGGACAGCTCCTCGTGATGGTCGATGTCTCCGCCTATCACGACAAGGTCGATTCGCCGGAGCGCAGGATCGACCGACTGAAAGCATGGAGCCGGGTGGTGGGTGAGGCGGGATTGAGCGCGGTCGAGGTCGCCCTGGACGAGCCGGCGGGCGACGCGGTCCTGGAGGCGGTCGCGGCCGCCCGATGGCGGTCCCCCGTCGAGAGTGAGGGCTGATGTCGCGGACGGTGACACTGAGCCTGATCTCCCATACCAACGTCGGCAAGACGACGTTGGCGCGAACGCTGCTCCGCCGCGAGGTCGGGGAGGTGTTCGACCAGGCCCACGTCACGGAGGTCAGCGAGGAGCACACGCTGATCCAGGCAGGCGATGCCTCCCTCCAGTTGTGGGACACGCCGGGCTTCGGTGACCTCACCCGATTGATGAAGCGGTTGCGCAGCGAGAACGAGCCCCTCGGCTGGTTGCTCCATCAGGTCTGGGACCGAGTGGTCAACCGCTCGCTGTGGTGCAGCCAGGAGGCCGCCCGCAACGTCAAGGACGAGGCCGACGTCGTGCTCTACCTCGTCAACGCAGCCGAGGAGCCGGAGGACGCCGGGTACATCCCGCCCGAGCTCGAGCTGTTGACCTGGATCGGCCGTCCGGTCCTGGTGCTGTTGAACCAGGTCGGCGAGGGAGGGGAGGCTCTCGAGGCCCGCTGGCGTGGATTCGTCCCCCGGTGGCCAATCGTTCGCGACGTGCTGTCCCTCGACGCGTTTACCCGGTGCTGGGTCGAGGAAGACGTTCTCTTCCGGCACGTCGCCGAGGTTCTCGGCGGTTCGAAGCGGGAAGCCATGGTCGTCCTCGCGAGAGAATGGAACGATCGGAACCTCACCACCTTCCGCGCCTCGTGCGAGGCGATGGCCGACTACCTGATCCGGACCGCCGCGGATCGCGAGGCGCCCGGGGCGGCGCCGGACGGAGACGACGCCGGAGGCGAAGGCGGGATTCTCGGCGATCTCACCAAGACGCTGAAGGCAACGACCGTCGACCGCAAGCGCGCCATGGCGGCCCTGAACGACCGCCTCGACCAGGCGACGACGGCGCTGATGGCGCGACTCATCTCGGAGCACGGTCTCTACGGTGAGAGCGCGGCCAAGATCGAGCAGCGAATCCAGGACTTCCAGGTCAAGGGATCGACGCCGCTCAGCGAGCGCAGCAGCGCGATTGCCGGCGCCGTCGTCAGCGGCGCTCTCGGAGGGCTGGCCGCCGACGCGCTCACGGGTGGCCTGAGCCTGGGAGGAGGAATGATCGCGGGCGGCATCCTCGGGGCGCTGGGTGGCGCGGCCCTCGCCCGCGGGTACCGCATGGTCGGCGGGGGGGACGAGCCGTCGGTGACGTGGACACCCCAGTTCCTCGACCAGCTTTGTCGCCAGGTGCTCCTCAGGTATCTGGCGGTCGCGCACTTCGGGCGTGGGCGCGGGCCGTACCGTGATCTCGATCGCCCGGCACGCTGGAGCGAGACCGTCGAGCGCGCGCTCGCGGTACACGAGGCGTCGCTGCGGGAGATCTGGGAGTCGGCCGAGCGCGAAACCAGGAAGACCGGCCCCCTCACGAAGATCCTCGATTCGGCGCTTCGCGACGTGCTGCGAGACGGCTATCCGCGCGCGGCGCGTCTGCTCACCTGAGCCTGCCGAGCAGGTATAATCAGGTGTGGGCACGGCAACCGAACGAGTGAGCGATCCACGAGCCGGCGACTCGCCGGCGATCCACGACCATGTACGGACCGCCTGGGACGTCGTCGTGATCGGAGCGGGTCCGGCAGGCTGCATCGCAGCTACCCACCTGGCAACCGGCGGGCACCGCGTTCTGCTTCTCGACCGCGAGGACTTCCCGCGCGACAAGGTCTGCGGTGACGGTTTGATTCCCGACGCACTCCGTGCCCTGGGACGCGCCGGTATCGAGGATGAGATCCGACGTCGCGGCCACGGCATGAAACGGTCGTCGGTCTTCAGCCCGTCGCGAATCGAGGTCGAGGTCCCGGGAGATTTCGTCACCCTCAAGCGCCGCGAGCTCGACGCCGCTCTGCTCGACCGTGCGCGGGAAGCGGGGGCAACGTTTTGCGTGGCCAACGTCGCCCACCTCGACGCCGAGGCCAACGGCACGGTGGTCTGCGATGTCGCGGGCGTCGATCACCCGGTGCAAGCGCGTGCAGCCCTGGTGGCGACCGGCGCGCGGGTAGGCTTGTTGCAGAAACACGGCCTGGTCCACCGACCCGGGCCGAGTGCCGTTGCGCTGCGCGCCTACGTCCACTCGCGATTCGATCTCGATCGCATGGTGATCTCCTACGATCGCTCGATCTTGCCGGGCTACGCGTGGATCTTTCCCCTCGGCGGCGGCGAGTACAACGTCGGGTGCGGTGTCTTCTACCGCGACGGCAGCCGCGAGGGCGTCGGCCTGCGCGAGATGTTCAAGAGCTTCTGCCGTGAGTTCCCCCTGATGAGGGATCTTCTGCAGGCGGCCGAGAGTCGGACCTCCCTGCGTGGCGCTCCCCTGCGTTGCGGGCTTCAGGGTGTCAAGCCGGTCGGCCCGGGTCATACCCTCGCCATTGGCGAGACCATCGGGGCGACCTTTCCGTTCAGCGGCGAGGGCATCGGCAAGGCGATGGAGACTGCCGAGCTTGCGGCGCGGACGATCCACAACGCGCTCGAGTCCGACGATTTCAACTCGTTGGAAGAGTTCGGCGTTCGCCTAGAGGAGAGCCTGAGCCCCAAGTACCTCGGCTACAAGCTCGCCCAGAGGGCCGTGTCACGTGCGTGGCTGGTGGACTTCATGGCCCACCGCGCGAAGCGCAGCCGCTTCCTGCAGGAGGCCATGGCCGGCATCATCGCCGAGACCCGCGACCCGGGTCCGCTGTTCACCCTCCGCGGCCTGCTGCGCTCGTACGTCAGCTGAGAGCCCCGCCAGGAGCCGCGTCGTGGCCTCCGGCCCGGGCGGAGCCTATGTTCTACCGAGTAGTCAAACGTGTGACGAGGGGTACGAGTTCGTTCAATGGCAGCCATCAATTACGCAAACAGCGAGGTCGTCGTCAAGGTCGTCTACTATGGACCCGCATTGTGCGGTAAGACGACGAATCTCCAGTTCATCCATGAGAATCTCCCGGGAACCGCCCGGGGCAAGATGCTTTCCCTGGCCACCGAGACGGATCGCACGATCTTCTTCGATTTCCTGCCCATCGGTCTCGGCCGGGTTCGAAACATGACCGTTCGTATGCAGCTTTACACCGTTCCGGGACAGGTCTACTACAACGCCACGCGCAAGCTCGTCCTCAAGGGCGTCGACGGAATCGTCTTCGTCGCGGACTCCCAGACGGAGATGCTCGATGCCAACATCGAGTCGTTTCGCAATCTCGAGGAGAATCTTCGAAACGATGGCCGGGAGCTTGCCGATTTGCCCCACGTTCTTCAGTTCAACAAGCGCGACCTCTCGCGAATCTCGGGTGAGGAAGAGCTAAAGGACAAGCTGAACAAGTACGGCGTGCCGACCTGCTGCGCGGTGGCGACAACCGGCTCGGGTGTCCACGACACGCTCAAGCTGGCGGTTAAGCTGGTACTCGGCGACCTGGCCCGGCGATATCATCTCGACGTACGCGCCGTCGTCTAGAAGCCCGGTCAGGTCTGAGCGGCGCTGACGACGAGATAAACGCTCTCGCGGCCATCAGTCTCTAATCAGGCACTCGCACGTAATCGTATGTCGCCGCATACACGCAGCGCTTTATCCAATACGCTGACCAAACTCGCAGCGTGTCCCGTTACGCCGCAAACAGGAAATCTCGCGTCACGCACGATCCAGGGCGCATCCTGCCCCCGCCCAAAAACCGGACCCAAGTTATCCGGACAGTCCTTGCAAGAATAGATTACCATCTAAGTCAGATACTCAAACGTCATAGGGACAAGAGCTCCCGTCTGGCCCCGTCCTCCTTCCGTCGAGTACAATGCGAGCCACGAGGTGGACATATGACCGATCTGCTGGAGAAAGCCTTTCAGGAAGCCGAAAAGCTCCCGGAGTCAGAGCAGGACACCTTGGCCAAATGGCTGCTTGAGGAGATGGCTTCGGAAAGGCGGTGGGACGATGCGTTTTCTGCGTCCCCCGACCGCCTTAAAGACCTCGCCAATGAAGCGCTTGAGGAATACCGTCGCGGGCGGACCGAACCGCTCGAGCCGAACAAGTTGTGAAGTCGCGCACTACGGAGCGTTTCCGAAAATGCTTCAAGCGACTTCCGGCACAGATTCAGCAGCGCGCCCGAAAAGCCTACAAGCTCTTTCAAGAGCACCCGGATCATCCGGGATTGAGATTCAAGCGAGTGCACCTGACCGAGCCGATCGTTTCTGTGCGAGTGGGTCTTGGGTATCGCGCCCTAGGCATTCAGCATGACGATGAGATTGTGTGGTTTTGGATCGGCTCTCATTCCGATTACGACAACCTCGTCTCCTAGTCGAGACGTGCCCTATAACAGACCGATGAAGCTGTCGGATCTGCGTGTCACGCCCCTTGCTGCGCAAGGGTCGCGCCACACAGCCCGCAGCTTATCGATACGTTAGACGTACAGAAATAGAGGTAACAAGCAGAATGAACAAGCGCCGAGGGCCAAGAACCACCATTGGGAAGTTCCACGTTGCTACCTTCATGTCGTTCACAAGCACAAGGACAGCCCATGGCTCAAACCGCAAGAGGTGAATTCGCAGCCTCCTTGAAGCCTTTGGCGTTTGAGGGCGCCGCCCCGGAGTTCAAGCTTGGGCGAATGTCTATCGACAAGCAGATCTCCGGCGACCTCACCGCGAGCACGATGGGTCAGATGCTCAGCGCAATGACCAGTATTGACGGGTCTGCCGGCTACGTTGCAATTGAGCGGGTAGCAGGCGTTCTAAACGGAAAACGCGGAACCTTTGTTCTGCAACACACCGGCACCATGACTCGTGGCGTACCATCCCTTGTAGTAACCGTAGTTCCGGACTCAGGCACCGAGGACCTGGTCGGACTGGAAGGCGAGTTCAAGATCAACATCGAGGAAGGCAAGCACTACTACGAGTTCACATATCGCTTGCCTGCGCAGCAGAATAGATGACGTCTAACTGATGCATGAACCTGCCGATCTGATCTGTCGCGGCCCGTGCTTGCGCACGGTCCGCGCCAAGTCAGCTCGCAGCTGAAAACAACGTTATGTTGTCTGAGAATCCCTGGGAAAAGACGCGGAGCAGTTGATGGCCGACCTCATCATCCTAGGGAGGATTCGGAATCAGGAAACGATCGCCGTTGGTCGCCAGATCCGCGAGATCGATCGCCTTCGCAAGGTCTATGGGCCGGGTAGGTGGCGAAAACGCAAGGATTCGCGTCGGTCCGCCTTCCTGATGGCACCGTGTGCGATGCAGAGGTACATTGGTACGAAGCATACGGCATTGGTAGGAAAGAGGCTAAGATAAAGCGCCTAGTGAGTGACTAAACATGGCGATTAGATCCAAGGCAAAGAGCTACGTTGTCTGCCTCGACAATGCCGACTACCGCACTTCCTTGGTGGTTCGGCGCATCTACCAATCCGTGCCCGACTCCGATGCCGACAAGCACGGCCTCATTCGAGTAATCGACGAGTCCGGGGAAGACTACCTGTTTCCCAAAGAGCTGTTCGCCGAGATCGAACTGCCTCAAGGCCTCAAGCGAAAGCTGGCGGCAGCAACATAACCCGCGCGTTAACCGGACGGTCAAAATGAACATCGCTGCGGCGTTGCGCGGAATCAACATTGGCGGAGTTCTCGCCGGCGTAATGGCAAGCTACGTTGTCGCGCTGTTGATCTACGCTCCAGCCATCGTGTTTTTGCCGCGGTTCAGATTTCACCCCCTCGCATTCCTGGTGTTTCCCGTCGCCATAGCTCTCGGCATGATCGCAGCCGGCTACACCTCGGCGTCGTTTTCCCCCGGCAGGGAGATCCCAGCGAGCATCGTCACCGGAATTGCAGTCGCCGCTGTGAGAATCGGCCTTTCCCTTTCAGGGCTGCTGCTTCCCGGTCGGTTTTCTGCTCTTCAGGTGCTGGCCACAATAGTCTTGATCCCGACCGCTACCCTTGGGGGCTTCGCGCGGTTGAAGCGGAGCCCTCCACCTGCTCGCAAGTGCGATGCGTACGACTCGTGGAAAACGCCTGCCGGCTAACCCGCTCAAGGCCTGGAGAAGGAGAACACCTCCGTCGGTCGAGCGATATCGAGCCAGGTCTGCCGGTCGAGGATGATCGAGTCCTTCAGGGATCCCGCGTTGAAGGCGATGCGGTCGTTCTCGAGGATCGATGTGTCGACGTAAAGGTCGAGATCGAGGATCGGACGGCCGAACGGGGGCACGCAGCCCGGGACCAGGCCGGTCAGCTCGTGAAGCTCCTCGGGGGTGGCGAATCGAAAGCGCTGTGCCCCCAATCGCTTGCAGATCGCCCTGGAGTGCAGCCGGCGGGCGGCGCTGATCACGAACAGGCGAAAGGTTTCGTCGACCTTGGCAACGATCGCCTTCCCGCCGATCTCGATCGGCTCTCCTCGGGCGTCCGCCGCCTGCTGCGAGGTCCGGGTGGGCTCGTGGTGGAGCTGGCGGAACTCGGCGCCGTGCTCTTCGAGCAGCGCGCGGATGGCTTCGAGCATGCCCCGTTTGTACACCACGTCAGGGCAGGTCTTGACAGGGGCCCGTCATTGCAGTATTTTCTGAAATAACAGAAATAAGGAGCACGGCCCATGCAACCCCTGAGCGAATCGCAGCAGGAGTTCATTCTGCACTGGGGGGAAATGAGCAGCCGCTGGGGCATCAACCGCAGCGTGGCCCAGATCCACGCTCTGCTCTACCTCTCCGAAGAGCCGATGAATGCAGAACAGATCGCCGAGCGGCTCTCGTTGGCCCGTTCCAACGTCAGCACCAGCTTGAGAGAGCTGCAGGCCTGGGGGGTGGTGCGCGCGGCTCACCGCATCGGCGACCGTCGCGACTACTTCGAGGCGGTGGCTGACGCTTGGGAGATGTTCCTGACGATCTTCGAGCAGCGTAAACGCCGGGAAATCGACCCGACCCTCGGGATGCTCCGACAGTGTCTCGACGGGCACGGCGCCTCGCACCACGGCGACGATTTCGCGCTCGACCGCATGCAGCAGCTTCTCGAGCTTCTGGAAACGCTCATCGCGGGTTACGAGCAGATGAAACGCCTCTCTCCGGCGACCCAGCGCAAGGTACTGAGGATGGGGGACCGGCTCGGGAAGATCGTCGGCGACGTCCGAGCGAAAGGAGGCCGGAGGTGATCACGGGAGCAGCCTCCACGGCGGCAAGTCTGAAGGCGCTGCCGTCGCGTGCGATCAACGAGCTGAGGCGGGATCGTCGGGCCATCGAGAAGGCACTGGCCGCCGCGATGGGCTCGAACGGAACACGGATCGATTCGGCCGCGCGGCACGGCCTGCTCGATGGAGGCAAGCGGGTGCGACCGCTGCTGACCTGTGCCGTTCTCCGCGCGTTCGGTAAGAACCCGAGAGAGTACGTCGACCTCGTGGTCGCGGTGGAGATGGCCCACGCCGGCAGCCTCCTGCACGACGACGTCATCGACGAGAGCAAGACCCGCCGGGGTCACGTGACGGCCCACGTCGAGTTCGACGTACCCACCGCCGTGCTGGCGGGGGACCGGCTCGTGATGCTCGGCGTGGAGCACCTGGCCCGCGGCGGCCCGAGTGAGATGCTCGTCCGCTTCTGTGCGGCCGTGAAGGATCTGTGCATCGGAGAGTCGCTCGAGCGCGAGCGCCGCTTCGATTCGACCGTAGACCTCGAGCAGGTCCGGGAGGTCAATCGACTCAAGACGGCCGCGCTCTTCGGGTACGCCGCCGAGGCCGGAGCGATCCTCGCCGATGCTCCCCCTCGGTTGCGCCGCGCGGCACGCGACTACGGCCTGGCTGTCGGCGAGGCGTTCCAGACCACGGACGACCATCTCGACTTCTGCGGCGACCCCGGTGCGATGGGCAAGTCGATCGGACAGGACCTCGTCGCGGGCGTGGTGACCGTGCCGCTGGCCATCGCGATGGAGCGTTCGCCCGACCTGCGCGACGACGTGCTCCGCGTCTGGAGCACCGAGCGAGACGATGATCTCTCCGCGCGTCTCGCGAAGCTACGAGAGGGCATGACGCAGGTGGGTGCTCTGTCCGCGACCCTTCGGCTCGCCGCCGAAGACGCCGCTCGAGCCGAGGGCGCCGTCCGGAAGCTGCCGACGAGCCCGTGGCGCAACCGTCTCGCCGATCTTGCACGATCCGTCGTGGAGCGCGAGCACTAGTGTCCCGAGTCAGAAGTTCCTTGCCTGTTTCGCCGGCCCTCGGCGTCCCTGGCCGCGTTGGGCCTCCTCGGAATATGCCCGATATGCCTTCGTCGGCCCGCCTTGCCAGGGCCGCCGATTGCTCGCCGAAACAGACAACGAACTTCTGACTCGGGACACCAGCCTCAGTCGCCGACTCCCGCCAGCGCCGCGGATGACGCCAATACCGTCGACGTTTGTCGGAGACGGCAAGCTAGAAGACGTTCTTCAGGATCTCGTAGCCGCCGATGTAGGTTCCGAGAATGCTTCCGAGGCTCGGGAGCAAAAAGGCCAGGAAGACGCGCAGCAACCGATTGCTCCACCAGCAGCGCGCCGTCGATACCTCTTCGGCCACGTTCTGCAGATCCCGCACCCGGGGCGGGCAGACCCACGCCTGGACGAAGGCCGTGACGTAGCCGGCGCCGATGACGGGAATCAGGCTCGTGATCGGCGCGGCCAGCACCGCGGCGAGGATGGTCAGAGGATGGGCCATGGCCAGCACCGCACCGATGCCACAAGGGATCGAGTTGGCCAGGATCCAGTACTTGACATTTTCCGCGGCCATCGCGGCGCCGTTCTGCCACGCAATCAAGCCCAGGCCGCCGAGGATCACGGCAGGCACCAGCCACCCGACCCACTTCCACGCGGACGACGCGGTGGGGATGGTCTCGAGCGCGGCCAGGTCGACGCTCCGATCGCGGGCGAGCTCCTTGCGAATGCCTTCGAGGTGCCCCGCACCGACCACCGCGACGATCCGGCGACCCTCCGACTCGAGGATCTTGTGCGCCAGGTAGGTGTCGCGCTCGTCGATCAACACGCGGCTGAGCTGGGGGAAGAGCTCCGCGACGTCACTCATCATTTCGCTCAGGACGTCCTTCTCCCGGAGCTTGCGCAGGTCCTCCTCCGAGAGCTCCTCCTTGCTGAAGATCGCCGCCAGGAACGCCGCCACGAGCTTGTTCTTCTTCCAGAACGACATCGTCCTCCATGCTCGCAGCATGGTGGCGCGGATACTCCGGTCGCACAGCGAAAAGGGGATCTCCTTTTCCTCGGCGGTCTTGACCGCTTCGAGCAACTCGGCGCCGGGCTTGACCCCGAGCTGCAGGCCGAGTCTCTTCTGGTAGGAGGCAAGCAGGAGGTTTGCGAGCAAGGTGGGGAGCTGCCGGTTACGGATCAGCTGCTTGAGGTCGAGGGACTCCCAGCGGGTCTCGTTGGCGAGAGCCTGGTAACGCTGCTCGTCGAGCTCGACGCACACCCGGTCCGGCTTCTCCTGCTCGACGACCTGCCGCACGAGCTCGGTCGACTCCTTGGAGACGTGGGCCGTTCCCACCAGGATGAATTCCCGGTCGCCTTTGGAGACGAAAGTGACGTCCTGTGGGTAGTCGCGGGTGGTCATGCTCGGAGTGTTGTCGTCGATGATCGTGTTCCTCGAGAATACGGCGGTGTGGTTCCGGCGGGAGCTAGACGAAGCTGGCGATGGCCGCGCCTTCGTCGGGGTACAGTTCGAAGACCTTGTCGAGACCGGTCTTCAGGAAGATCTGGTGGGTCAAGCAATCGGCCGGCAATGCGACCTTGATGACGCCGCCCACTTCGTAGGCGCGCTTGGCGCACGACACCAGCTCTCCGACGCCCGCGCTGTCGACGTAGGGTACGGCAGCGAGGTTGAACACGAACCGACGGTCGCCGGCGTCGAGCAGCCCGTCGAAGCAGTCCTTGAGCTTGTCGCCGACCTCTCCGAGGGTCACCCGGCCGGAAAACGATACGATGCTGACCTTGCCTTTCTTGCTGGTGAACAGTTCCACGGTCCATCTCCCTCTGCGGCTTGGGCTGGGCAGTTGCCGATCGCGGCGCCCTCGGCGATCCCGGCTTCCGAGACCCCTAAGGATACCGTCACCGAGTTGCGGAGGCGAGTACCGGCCCGGTCTTATGCGCGATACCGGCGATTGCCATGGACCCGCCGCGTTTTCCTGGGGATCAGATCGAAAGGCCGCAACGGGTGCACTTCAACCCCTGCGGCGACGTGTCCCAGTCGTGGTCCGGCTGCTCTCTTTCCTGCTGACAACGCGCGCAGACTTCGCGCGCGAAGCACGGGCGGTCGCGGTCGGCTTTCTCCCACTGGTGCGTCGCTTTCTTCTCGGAGCCGCACCGGCGGCAGACGCCGCACTCGTTGAGATCGCAACCCGTGACCTTGCAGCGCATCGAAGAAGCCATTCTACGTTTCCTTTATTCCTTGAGCCCGGATCACTCAGTTTCGAGAAAATCGAAGACCGCCGACTTGAACCGCTCCGGCTCCTCGAGGGGTGAAAAGTGTCCGCTCGATTCGAAGATCAGGAGCTCGGAATCGGCGAGCCCGGCATTCAGTTCCTCGGCCTTGGCGACCGGTAGGGTGTCGTGGGTGCCGGTGATCACCAGCGAGCGGGCCGTGATCAGCGGCAGCTTGTCGCGGGCATCGAAAACCGGTGTTTCCTGGTTGGCGTAGGCGGCGTGGGCCCAGTTGAGCTCGGCGTCGCGGAAAGCCTCCGCCAGCATCGCCCGCGCCGCCTCGGGGTCGGCGGCCGACACGGGGAACCACTTGTCGAGCCATAGCTCCCGCATGGCAGCGGTCTTGTTCTCGTCGGGGACCTCGGGATCGGCCGCCATCTGCATGTACTCCTGCCACTGCTGCATCATCTCCGGGTAAGCGGCCGCGAGCTCGGCCATGTCTTCCTCGGTGAAGCTCGCCGTGCCGTGGAGGAAGATCGCCGCGTCGAGGGTCTCCGGGTACTCCGCCGCCAGGTAGATCAGGTTGCCGGCGCCGTTGGACCAGCCCAGGGCATTGACCTTGTCGAGCCCGAGGTGACGTCGCAGGGCGTCGAAGTCGGCGCGCACCGCGGCCAGTCCCATGTCGCTCTCCTGGGTGATCGGTCCGGACCCGCCCATGCCCCGCGGGTCGAAGTAGACCATCGTGAGGCCCTCTTCGAGTCCGCCGAGCACACCGCGCAGGCCGCCGACGTTGAATCCCCACGAGTTGGTCAGCACCATCAGCACCGGACCGCTGCCGTGAACTTCATAGTGGATCTGGAAACCGTTGAGCTCGGCGGTGAAAGACCCGTTCTCCAACCCCGCCGGCTGCTCCGGTTCGGACGTCGAGGGCTCACCCTGAGGAGTGCAGCCCAACGCCACCATCATCATGCCCACACCTAACCAGCCCATTGCACCGCGCATCGCGACCTCCTCATCCGGTTTCGGATTGAAGTTGATTATAAACCCGCCACCTTCCAACATCGTCGATTTCCGGATACGATTACAGCCGGTAAACACTCGCAAAGGAGGTGGGCATGTTCAAGGAGTTCAAGGAATTCGCCATGCGCGGCAACGTCATGGACATGGCGATCGGCATCATTCTCGGTGCCGCGTTCGGGAAGATCGTGTCGTCGTTCGTCAAGGACGTCCTGATGCCGCCGATCGGCAAGATGATGGGCAACGTCGACTTCTCGAATCTGTTCATCATGTTGTCGGACGGTGATTATGCATCGCT